>Ga0209192_10000141_pt1 | contig 84989 bp, 76 predicted proteins | sample ArcticOcean_MG_C_11_FD_187433 | JGI IMG/M metagenome (GOLD analysis project Ga0209192, IMG submission 187433) | Marine microbial communities from western Arctic Ocean - ArcticOcean_MG_CB2_154 (SPAdes) (version 2) | ecosystem: Environmental > Aquatic > Marine > Oceanic | place: Arctic Ocean... | reverse complement strand
TTATAGAACTCCTTATAGAACTCCTTATAGAACTCCTTATAGAACTCCTTATAGAACTTCTTAGGGTACTTCTCAGGGAACTTTTCAGGGAACTTTTCAAAGAGTTTCTTAACGGGCCTTTTAAACGGCTTTTCTATGCAACTCAGCGAGGGCACCCTCATATATCTCGAAGAAATTCTCTCAGAGGACAGAAAAGCTCGATGCAAACTCACCAGCGCGTCGGGCTGCATTACCTAACCCCAAAATTTAACATTTGTTCGTGGAGGCCCGGACCCTGCCATCGAATCTGCGCAAGCAAACTTCCAGTAGACCCCGACCGCCGATTAATGGTCAAAGCCAGCCGAGCTTGAGGTAGTCGCAAATGCATCTCCCCAGCTGCCAGGCCAATGGGCCTCAAAGTCGCACAGGCCTCTGAGTTGGGATCGTTGCCAAACAGCGCGCATTGCCACAACGCCACATCAAAATCAGCCAACGCCGATGCAGAACAGGTTCTATGTAAACAAGAGCCAACAGGTTGCGCAGATTGATGAAATACTAGATTAGAATAATGCTCGGTAAATTCGCCCAAGCTACTTTGGTGGCTTCTCACCCTCTGTAACAGACTCTTACTTTCAAGCACTGCGTAACTTCTGCTCAATGCATCATTGCTTTGGTCAAAGCTGCTTAACAAAGACTCGTTAAGCCCCAGTATGCCAAAACTCAAAACGATCATGGCCACCTGTAAAGCCAGTAACGAAAAACCCCTTTGCGCCAACTTAAGAGGTGTAGGGCGCAGGCTAAATTTCATCTACAGCAAGCCAATCATTTTCATCAAAGCCAACAATACCGTCTGCATTTTCATCCCAAAACTTAGCACCTGTGCTCGCCAAACCAAGGGCACCTGCGTTTCTATTGTCGTTGACACTTGTCGCTGTCAGCGCGAATTCAGACAAGGTACCTCGAATGGAAAGTTGATAATTACCCTGAATATGACTGACCGGCGTACAAACATCACTGGCAATTGGACCCGTATTGCTGTTACCCAGGCCGTCGCCATTGGTGTCGGCAAAGTTCAGGTAAGACATTCCACTACCCGCCCGGTTCCTTAAACGCTGGGCGCAAGTGGTTAAATCAGTCTGAGCGGTAACTCTATGGCTTTGTTGGATATAGGCTTGATAACTGGGTACAACGATTAGCGACAAAATTGCTGTGATGGCTAGGGCGAGCAAAAGTTCAATAAGAGTGAACCCTGATGACCAACAGGAACAAGAAGACCAAGGTACTTTGGATAACGGCCAAGTCGTCCAGCCACACCGCGCAACCCAATTACCCAGGCTACTACAGATAACCGGCTTATATGAGGCGGGGGAAAGTTGGCATTCTTGTGGTTGGCTTTGCATGGCTATACATATAGCTAGCGGTGCCATGGCCGGCAAAGGCAAATGCCTTGAGAAAGGTGAGCAAAAACCTCATGCAACTGTGATACTTGGCATAAAGTCGTGTTTTATTTCATCTCGACGGCAGTTGGCCGGTTGCCGAACTTCCTTAAAGCCTGACCTTGAGACCGGCCAGGGAAGGTTCTGTAATTTGTGTTTAAGTACTCTTTTGAATAATGCTTAAATTAACCCGTAGCAGGATTTAATTCTTCTGCAAGAGACTTTGCACTCGCTTTAGCGGTAATTAATGCAAAAACTAACCCGCCCACAGCGCCAGCACCGACCTGAGATAGCAATCCAACAGCGCTTCTGGTCACGGCTATTGGGTTGGTACCCAGCATTAACCCGAGGCTGACAATCACAGTGTAAATACCCATGGTGCCGGCCAAAACATAACCTATGGTGCGCAAATGGGGCACACGGCGAATAATCAGCCCGCCAATTAGGAACGCCAACAGCAACGCGACAATTACGATAGGTAAAAACAAGTCCAACATTCCTACCAAATCATGCTGCAATGTTTGCATGCGCATGGCGAAATCTACCGCTATGCCCATATCCACCAAATTCTGCAAGTTAATTTGCGAATAGCCAATAACTGCAACAGTGTAGGTCGCAACTACTGCCGCCAAAAAACCGTATATCCGTAATAACAAAATTCTACTCCCATGATAATGTTCAGTCGTAAAAGCGGCATCAAATAGTCCAAATTTAACGCATTTCAATGTGGCACAATAGCACTGTTAAGCATTTGGCCAAACCCACTCAGCAAGGAAAGCAAATGGAAAAGACGCAGCAACTGTTTCAGCAAATCTCTCACAATGCACAAGTAATGGGCGTCACCCTGCTTAAATCATTTACCCTTGCCACTATCTTGTCGTTTGCGTTACCCGCCACTGCCGGAGCGCAAACTTATCGACTAGAGACTCTAGCCCAAGGACTGAACTTTCCATGGAGTGTTGATTTTTTACCCAACGGCGATTTATTGGTTGCGGAACTAGAAGGTACACTCAGGCGAATTGGTACAGACGGTAGCCTCAGCGACCCTATTACCGGTGTGCCGACAGTGTACCGTGACGGCCAAGGCGGCCTCTTCGACGTGCTGTTAGACAAAGACTTCGCAAACAACAACACCCTTTACCTTTCCTACGCGGAAGGCGATAGCGAAGAAAATGGCACCACAGTTGCTCGAGCAACCCTTGAAGGCAATGCGCTAACGAACGTGGAGGTCATATTTACTGCCAATCCACGCAAATACGCACCCCTGCACTACGGTGCCCGTATGGCCTTCACCAGCGACGACTTGTTGCTCATCACCACGGGTGACGGCTTCGACTTCAGAGAGCACGCCCAAGACCTCCAATCCCATCTAGGTAAAACCATCCGCATTAACAAAGATGGCAGCGCAGCCCAAGGCAACCCATTCCCACAAGCGCCCAAGGTTTGGAGCTATGGTCATCGCAACCCACAAGGCTTAGCTGTTGCCACAGACGGCACAGTTTATCTAAACGAACACGGACCAAAAGGCGGTGACGAGCTAAACATAATTGCTAAGGGCAACAACTATGGCTGGCCCGCCATTACTTACGGCATGGATTACAACGGCGCCTATGTTTCGCCGCTAACAGAATATCAGGGCATGCAACAGCCGCAATATACTTGGGTGCCCTCAATCGGACCTTCAGGCATGGCGTTTTATGAAGGAGAAAAATTCCCTGAGTGGAAAAACAGTTTGTTCGTAGGCGCTTTGGTGAATATGGAAGTACGACGCTTAACCGTAGAAAACCAACAAGTAACAGCAGAAGAAACATTGTTTGCAGAACTAGATGCAAGAATACGCGACGTTCGCGTAGGCCCGGATGAATTGCTCTATATCATTACCGATGGCAACCAAGGCGCTGTGATCCGAGTTCATCCAGAGTAAACCTTATGCACAGCAAGCAATGGCCGGACATTTGTCTGGCTTGCGGTTGCACTCTTTCCATGCGCAGCCCAGCAAACTTTGCTCTCTTACCCTCACGCTCTCTTACCCTTTTGCCCTTCTGCCCCCAGTGCCTAGCTGCCTAGCTGCCTAGCTGCCTAGCTGCCTAGCTGCCTAGCTGCCTACTACTCCATATTAGTTTCGCAGCCTTATCAAGCTTACTTCTAAGAATTAAATATTTCTTTATCAGTCGTTAGAGCGTCCAGATCTACCCCCTTACTGGCGAGGTAGTGCTTACGTAAAGGGTAATAGGCGACCGCGACGGCTATCCATAGCAACAACACAATGATCACCGTGGTGGATAAATCTTGGGCCAAAAAGTACACCCCAACGACACTGGCGAGTTCAGAAAACAGGAACAGTGCCCACATCCACCCTTGACTAAGCTGAAACACAGACTGCTTGTAAGCTTCGGGATATTTCTTAGGAATTTGTGTGACTACCCAAAACACAATAAATGCTGGAAAACTCGCCGAAATGGTAGCGGCTCTGGCGATGTCCCCAATATCTAAACCAAATGCCAAAGGCATTGCACCAACCGCCAACATACCTAAAATAATTACATAGGGCGCGCCATAACGATTCAACTCCCCTACCCACTTAGGCAGCAAATTGTCCCAACTGGCAACCATAAAAGATCTAGGTAGTTGAATAAACTGCGAATTTAAAGTTGTACATATCGCCAGCCCTGCGCCGGCAATGAGAAAGTACGTCATCGCCCAACCCGGCAAAAACGCGCGGCCAGCAACGGTAAGCGGCTGGTTGATCATTTCCTGCCAAGGAATAACGCCAACACTGGCCAGAGCAACAAACCCGTAAACTACAACAACTGCAAGCGTCGCCGAAATCATAACTACAACAACAGTACGCCGAGGATTGATCATCTCGCCACTAAGGCCCACCACAAGATAAGCTCCACCGGTGGCGAACTTGAGCAAGAAAACCGCAGTAATAAATCCAACAATGCCCTTGGGGAACATAGGTGTCAGCAAAGCGGTATCGAGCTGAGGAATGGCGAACCCTGCATAAACAGCCAAAGCAGACATAAGAAGCAACACCAGAAACATTTGTACTTTAGAGGCCATTTGCAGCCCAAACAGATTCGCACAGCCCAGTACAACAATGATTAACAAACCCCACTGGTTAACAGACAGCGCCGGAAATAAGGGGTTTAGGTACAGGCCAAAGGAACTGCCGTAAAGACTCAGAGAAATTGTTGCCAGCAGTATAAGCAGCAGCACAATAGAACCCAGCCAACCGCCGCCGATTCGCGACGACCACGTATAATATGCGCCAGTGGCAGGCAAAGATGTGCCCGCGATCATAATGGGTATTGCAACGACCAGTACAAGAATACCGGCAAAGAAATAGGCAAGGATCACAGAAGGACCGGTCATACCAATGGCAATACCGGTTAGAGCTACAACCCCAGCGCCAATGATTTGACCAACCGCAATAAAGAACACATCCCAAAAGCTGAGTACTCGACGAAGTTTATTAGTCTGCAAGCTGCCCTCACTGAAATAGGTAAATCATGCCACGAATCACAGTCACGCTAAATAACCATCGCTCACAGCGATCACTCGGGGCACATCCTAGCGGATATCTAACCCACCTGAACACCCCGAAATTTAGGCGCAAAGTTGACTATAAAGCCCCTTCGCACTGGTTATCGAGCAAACCGCCGCGCTTATCCCGACGCATAAAGCGCTTGCACAATTTGCGCTAGCTTTAATTTTCTAAAGTGCTCTTCAGTTGGAAAAATTATCAGTATAAGCAACGATGACCGCTCCGGTTTGTATCTGTTAAACGTAGATCACCCATAAGACAAACTTCTTAGAGGTTGAGGTTGCGCTATGTCAGTGCCAATTGGCATGTACAAGGCACATGGTCGCAAATAATTTTCAGCATACGAACAAGGCAACTAAAAATTCACACAGTCGTAACCAACCGGTGCAAAATGGTCTTCGGAAATAATAATAGGGTTCAATGTGCGATATGAAATAAGGGCAAGTGGCTTCTTTAAAAAGGAATATCTCATCTCGGAATTTTTTGGCGTTGCCAAATATATTGCTAAAAATGATTTTTGGTCCGACGGGGCAAAAATGTCTTTGCAAAATGTGCAGGGTGAACAATTAGCCTCTATAGAAGAAGACGATTCATCACGCCAGTGGCATCACTATAAAATTTTTGTTGGGGAGCAGTTGTTTGCTCACCTTAAAGATGTGTCCACGAGAAAATGGTACGAATATGGCACTTTAGGATCATCGTTCATCCTCGATGTTCCTGGACCTGATGACTATACGATTGAGGTGGTTAGTGGTTGGATATCGAAGCATAATTTTATTCGCAACGGTAAAACCGTAGCTCATACCAGCTTCCCGCACCTTATAGCATCCCTATTTAGTTTATTCAGCCTTAGCTCAAAAAAACTGGTTATGACCGTTGAGATAGAACCAGGCGAGGAAGAAATAGCTATCTTGTGTACTTGCCTTGCGTTTGTGAAATCCCACGAAGACGCTCGCCGCCGCAAACATTACTAACCTCGGTTAGCGTCATTGCCAAGCGCTGCAAGTTGCAGTCAATGAAGGAGAATGAAGTGGCTGCAATCAACGCGCCACTTCCTCTACTCAACTCTACCCAATACTCAGTACAACTTTACCAACAGTGCCATTGCCAGCCATCAGAGTATGAGCCGCTTGCATTTCTTGGATAGGAAATTGCGCGTCAATAATCGGACGAATGTCGCCTGTGGCAATCTTTGGCCAAACGTCTTTGAATAAACCCTGCATAACAGCAGTTTTTTCCGCGATTGGTCGTGCCCGTAGCGTCGAACCAATGACTCGAGTGCGCTTCATCATCAACATAGCGAGGTTAATTTCTGACTGTATACCACTCATCAAACCAATGAGTACCAAGCGCCCGCCCAGCCCCAACACCGTTAGATTGTCGCTGAGATATTGAGCACCAACAGGATCTAAGATCATGTCCACGCCACCTGCCCCCGCCCATTCTTGAGCTTTGGTCAAGAACGACCCTTCGTGACGAATGGATCCTCCGTCAGCACCTAGGGCCACACACTGAGAAAGTTTGTCTTCAGAACCGACCGTGACGAAGCTTGGGTTGTTAGTGTGCTTGAGCATTTGAATTGCAGCAGTACCAACGCCACTGGCGCCAGCATGCAAAATAACACGTTCGCCGTCTTGTAGAGCACCTTCCATATAGAGGTTTAGATACGCGGTAGCAAATACTTCTGGCAATGCGGTTGCTTCAACAAAGTTGAGTCCACTAGGTATGGGTAACACCTGCCCTGCTGGCACAACTACTTGCTCGGCATAGCCTCCGCCTGCCAACAGTGCACATACGCCATCACCCAACTTAAAACCATCAACACCTGCTCCCAGCTCTACCACTTCGCCAGCGCACTCTAAACCCATGATCTCACTGGCACCTAGAGGTGGTGCGTAGCCGCCGGCTCTTTGCATTAAATCAGCTCGGTTAATCGCCGTGGCTTTTACCTGAATGCGAATTTCTCCCGGACCACATTCAGGGGCGGCATAATCGGCCCAAACCAAACCTTCACCGTCTACTTGTATTGCCTTCATATTATTCCCCATCAGATAACCCTTTATTAAATCTCAGCAAACGCTGTCAACTCTCTGTATATCTAGTTGCGTAAATTGCGCTACCAAGACATGCGTATTTTTAAACCCTGCTCGTGTAAATATCCCTTAAGCTCGCTGACCTTGTAATCACCGTAGTGGACCATAGACGCCACTAGCGCAGCATCGGCGTGACCCTCAGTCAAAACCTCGTATAAATGTTCGGGCAAGCCAGCACCGCCAGATGCGATGACAGGGATACGAACTGCTTGAGCGATCATTGAAGTTAGCCCAATTTCATAGCCATCTTTCGTGCCGTCAGCATCAATAGAGTTAATAACTAACTCACCAGCACCGCGCTTTTCACCTTCTAAAGCCCATGCCAGTGCATCTAACCCCATGGGCGAGCGGCCACCATTGATAACAATCTCATAGCCGCTGGGTATCTCATTAGATTTAGGCACCTTGCGAATATCCATAGATAACACTACGTTTTGATTGCCTATGGCTGCAGAGCATTCATCAATCAACTCAGGGCGCTTTACCGCTGCTGAGTTAACATTGATTTTTTCCGCTCCAGCTAAACGCAAATCTGTGGCGTCGCTGACACTGCGAATGCCGCCGCCTACCGACAATGGAATAAATACTTGGCTAGCCACAGCTTCGACCACGTCCAACATGATATTGCGCTTATCACTTGAGGCCGTTATGTCATAGAAAACTAACTCATCGAGGCCATCAATATAGTACTCGTGAGCTTTTTCCACTGGATCGCCAATATTTTGCGTATTCACAAATTTGACACTCTTAGCCAAGTGGCCATCTCTCACATCTAAACAGGCAACAACACGTTTGCTTAACATTGACCGTCCCATTGCGCAAAATTACTTAATAAACGTAAACCCACGCGTCCACTTTTTTCCGGGTGAAATTGCGTGCCTATATAACTGCCTTTACCAATAGCACTGGCAAAGTGGCCTTCATAGTCTGTGGTGGCTAAGACCGCTGAAGATTCTTTCGGTGTTGGGAAATAGCCATGGACAAAATAGAACTCATCGCCAGCTTCTATGCCTTTAAGAACTGGGTGGGGTTGCTTGACGCAGACCTCGTTCCAACCCATGTGCGGAACTTTGAGATCCGGGCGGTCCATGCGGAAGCGACTTACGCCACCGGCGATAATGCCCAGTGTGGTTGTATCGTTTTCTTCAGAATAATCTAGCGAGATCTGCATGCCGAGGCAAATACCCAGTACCGGACAACCATTGTTTATTACTTCCCGTAGCGCTTCATCTAAGCCGCGAGCTTTGACACTAGCCATAGCGCTACCAGCAGCCCCTACGCCGGGGAAAATCACCCGTTGGGCATGTCGTAATTGGTCCGGATCAGAACAAAACTCGGCCGCCAAACCTACCTGCTCACAGGCTCTTTTGACGCTGGCCAAATTTCCTGCATCATAGTCTACAATTAATGTCACGATGTTCGCTTTACGCTTTCTAGAAAGGAGCAGAATACTATCTCAATGTATGCAAATTCACTAGATATACACATAGCCGGTGCTAAAAAAGCGGCGTCGCAAAGAGTTTAAACTAACTCTCAAACTACTAACCCAGAGTCTTTTCATGCAAACAGCCCAGTCAACGAAGAACGGTTTCCTCCTTATCAATTTGGGCACGCCTAAATCTCCATCGGTGAAGGATGTTCGACAATATCTTGGTGAATTTTTGATGGATCGGCATGTCTTAGATGTGCCCTGGTTCTTGCGCAAGATTATCGTCAGCGGATTTATTCTGCCCTTTAGACCGAAGAACAGCGCAGAAGCCTACGAAAAAATCTGGACAGACCAGGGTTCCCCGCTATTAGTCAAAAGCCAAACATTGGCAGATAGCTTAGAAGCTGCACTGGGCGAACCTGTAGCGCTAAGCATGCGCTACGGCAGTCCGAGCATTGACGATGGTATCCGCACCCTACAGGCTCGTGGCGTGGATAACGTGTGCATTATTCCCCTGTACCCACAACACGCAGACTCGACAATCACCACGTCTATAGAAGCTACTCTGGCAGCCTTGCCCGAGGGTATGTCTTCCTTCGTGATGCCACCCTTTTACAAACAACCACAGCATGTCGAGGCGTGGGGCGAAGTCATCCGTGAGCACCTACCAGAAAAATGGGATCACTTATTATTCAGCTATCACGGTCTACCTGAGCGTCACCTGACAACTGCAGACCCAACCAACGAACATTGTCTAAATTGCGATGATTGTTGCAATGTACCCTCCCCAGCTCATGACACCTGTTATCGCCACCAAGTCTATGAGACTTCCAAGGAGATCGTTAAATATCTTGGCTTGAAGGACGATCAATACGGCGTTAGTTTTCAATCGCGCCTGGGCCGCTTACCTTGGTTAACCCCCTATACCGATAAGGTTCTAGAGGAACTGCCGGGCAAGGGAATTAAGCATGTTGCTGTAGTTTGCCCCGCTTTTGTCGTTGATAACCTAGAGACTCTGGAAGAGATGGGGATGCAGGGTCACGAGACCTTTATGGAAGCAGGAGGCGAAACCTTCACGTTAATCCCTTGTATCAACGACAGCCCCATTTGGGTCGAAGGCTTAGCAGACTTATGCCGCAAAGAGAGCGAGGCCCAACTCAAATCTTGAACTGATTAAGGCTAGCGTTTCTCCGGGCCCCCTCTTTTGCGGGGCCAAGCCTTTTGTTAAACGTATGCCTATTAACTCTCTAAATCGCCTTCCATCTCCCCCGCTAAGCGCGACACTTCGTTATAGAAAGAGCGCACTAGTACTTGAGAAAACATAGATTTTCTCGCCACAAACCTGACCGGGCGCGTCAACGCTGATTTGTCCAATTCTAAAATTCGATCCATAGATACACCCAAAGTGCGCGCCACGCCCACAGGCACTAAGCCATGACCAAATCCAGCAAGGGCCATTTGCGCCACCGCAAAAAAAGATTCCAAGGAGGCTACCCTATTGAGGTTCATGCGCTGCATATTTTCCTCAATCGACCCCCAGGCTCCAGAACGCGATTCAATGGTCATCACATCTAATGCATCACCGCTTTTATACTTCAGCGCGCCAAGACCAGAGGGAATAATCACCATAGGCTCTTGGCGAATGACTTCGGATACCAAATCAGAATCTGCATCTGGACTACCAGTACAAATACCCACCATATATTCACCGGAGCGCAGTCGATCAAGCACCACCGGAGATCGCTGGGCATGGAACTCAAACTCCACACTAGGCATCACGTCACGCACTTTCGAGAAAAGATCAGAGCCCCAGCTAGCCAAAATAGCCTCAGACACACCCAAGATAATCTTGCCTTTGCGCAAAGCGTTATCTTCCAAAAATACACTGCGCAGCTCGGACAAGAGGGGCGTCACGCGCTCTACTAACCTGGTTCCATGATGAGTGAGTACCACCCGGCGGCCATGGCGCTCTATCAGTTCACGATCATAGTAGCGTTCTAATGAAGCAATTCTCTTGCTCACGGCAGATTGGGAAATACGCAAAGCAGTACTGGCTTCCATCATGGTGCCAGCCTTGGACAGTGCAACTAATGTCTCTAGATTTTCAATCATGACTCAAATTCTTGCGCAATGAGACTTGATCATATTCTTATTCGTCGCTTTTTTCATGAATCATATGTATTTATTCTCGCCCAATGCTCTATATCGCCATTATAATCACCGCTTTTCTCACCAGCGTGTTGTCTGGATTGGTCGGAATGGCCGGCGGTGCGGTACTTATGGCAGTACTGATCACGATACTCCCCGTCTCCAGCGCCATGATATTACATGGCGCTACTCAGGCCATGGCTAACGGTTCAAGAACACTACTGCTCAGAGAACATCTAATTTGGCGCCTGCTACCCGGTTACGCTTTAGGAGCCGCCTGCGCTGTAGGCATCGCCACATGGCTGGTCTTAGTGCCAGACCCCGGCGTAGTGCTTATCGCGATCGGCGTTTTTCCTTGGGCCGCACAGTGGAGTAGCCGGTTAAAAGGATTAAACATCACCCAACCTTTGACAACTGTGATATGCGGCTTTGTTGTCACTTTCGCACAACTCATAGCTGGTGCTGCGGGCCCTATATTGGATGTGTTTTACATCAACAGTGGTCTAGGCCGGCAAGCCATAGTGGCTAACAAGGCGCTTACCCAAACCATAGGTCACTTGCTGAGAATTTTGTACTACGGGGCGCTTATATCTCTGTCTAGCGAGTTACCGAGTTGGATATTTGCCGCTTCACTTGGGGTGGCAATACTGGGCACTCGCGTAGGCACGATGTTACTAGCGAAATGGAACGACGCGGATTTTGAAAAACTCAGCCGCCGAATTATTTTGACCGTGGCCACCATTTGCATTTGCAGAGGCGTTTACGTTTTAACTAGCTAGCTCTACTAGCCATTGCACTTCCTTATCTGGGCGCTCAAGTGCCCAAGGAGTTGGCGTAACAAGAATGGTTACGCCACTTAAGAGTTTTGTGTAAATAAGACCGCGTCTTAGACCGGTTTCACTACAAACAGCAAATCTCCTACATTGACCTGCTGACCATTGCTGATATTCACCCTGGTAACCTGATAACTGCGCTGAGGGTCATAGACCACACCACCAGAGTTAAAGTCCTTGAGTGTCAGTGGATTAAATATCTTCATAGCTTCTAGCTGACACAACGTCTCTGTCAAACCAATCTTTTGTCCCACAGCCACATATTCTGGATCAGCCGGAGACGGTGCGCTATAGAAAATTGCAGTCGCTGGAGCAAGTACCTTGAGCTCATCACTACCATCAATATGCACAGCGTTGCTGTCGATATTTTCACCTTTAGCACCGCTATTAGATTCAATTTCGTTCACCAGTGTGTCGATATCAATCCGCTGCAACATTTTAGGCAAGTAATTGGTGTCGTATTCACCTTTGCGGAAAATTTCATCAGCAAGAATCATGCGCAGCAATGGAATATTGGTGCATATACCCGTAATGACCACTCGGCTCAGATAATCGATTAACTTATCTGCAGCGGCATCTCTCGTTTTTGCATGCACCACTAACTGCGCAACCATGCTGTCATAATATGGCGATACAAATTTACCTGGCCCAACCGTGGTGATGATTTCTACACCCTCTTCTTCAGGGAATATACATTCATCTATCTGCCCTGGATGGGGTCGGAAAACCACATCACCACCAGCTTGGACCACCAATCTTTCCGCCGTCACCCTGGCTTCAATTGAGTAGCCATTTTCTACAACTTTCAGATCAGCAATAGATTCACCAGAGGCAATTCTAAATTGCTCGGCGACAATATCTACACCAGAAGTCCACTCTGTGACAGGGTGTTCAACCTGCAAGCGCGTGTTCATTTCCATGAAATACACGGCATTGGAGTCCAGATCGTAAATAAATTCAACGGTACCCGCACCGACGTAGCCGACTTCATTAGCAATGTCTGCGGTGGACCGTAAAACAGTCGCAAGCAAATCGGCAGGCAGCATGGTTGAACCAGACTCCTCAATCACCTTCTGCTTATCGCGCTGGACACTGCAGTCCCTAATACCCAACACACGGGTATTACCTTGGGTATCACGTAACAACTGTGCTTCAATATGACGCAGCGAGGTTACGTATTTTTCCAAATAAACATCACCATTGCCAAAGGCGCTGCGTGCTTCTAGCCCCACTCGGTGAAACAGTTGTTCAAACTCTTGAGGGCCTTCTACAACCTGAATACCCTTACCACCACCACCATGCACCGCCTTGATTAGGATTGGATAACCAATATCCAGAGCAACTTCTGCCGCTCTTTCAACATTTGTCATGATGCCGTGACTGCCTGGAACGACCGGCACTTTCAATCTTAACGCGGTATTAATTGCATTAGACTTGTTACCCATCGTTTCCATGCTGGCAACTGGTGGCCCAATAAAGTTAATACCTCTACTGCGCACCAACTCCGCAAAACCTGAGTTTTCAGAGAGGAAGCCGATGCCAGGGTGTAAACTGTCTACACCCTCATTTTCAGCAACATTCAGAACACTCATGGCATTCAAATAACTTTCATCAGGTGTGTTACCACCAATACATACAACGGTATCTTGTGGTCGCAGTTGGTCCACTGCCATGGAGTCCATGTCTGGATCGCTCTGCACCAATACAACGTCTATGTCTTGCTGCTGAGCGATGCGAATCAATTTCGCTGCAGTACAACCTCGAGCATGAATCAAAACCTTGCGCGTAGGACGAATGAGTTCTTCATCTGTAAAGACAGATCTTTGCGCCACAACTATCGGTCGCTGCTCTTCTAAGCCGCCGGACAAAATCCCAGCAATGACCTGTTCAACGGAGTCTTTTGGATGCGGAATTTCCGCGTCTACTTGCGCAAGGTTCTCTTCCAACTCTGGATAGAATGGATGCTGAACTAGACCCTGCATAGAGCCCGGGGTAGTAGAAAGATAATTGGACAAAATAGACTTCAGCGGCAAATTCGACGACACAACAATTTGCCCAGCGAAAGGCATGCTAGTGCCAGAAAAGTAATACGTCTGAACTAGTGGGTGGGTTACAAAACTTGCTTGAGCGCCACCTGTACAATCACCATAGCCAAATATAATAACTGGCAAATCGTGATCTCTAACAAATCGTGTAATTCGATCGTTTACAGCAGCCATTGAGAACAGAGCGCCCGCGCCTTCCTTGGTTTGCATGCCTCCCGAAGAGATAAAACAAACTACTGGCAAACTTTGCTCTGCGCACTCGACCAACAACCGACAAACTTTCTCAGCGCTAGCCATATCAAAGGCGCCCGCTTGAAATTGCACATTGGAGATCACAACACCCACTCGTGGGTTAGCTATTGTGCCTTCAGAGTTTTCTTTCAGTGTTCCAATTCCGGTAACCACACCACAAGGGGGCAGATCGTTATTCAATGCATTCTCTATGGAAAGACGGAAGCCTGGAAACGAGCAAGGATCAGAACTAAGCAGATCGTCATAGCGATTTTCCCACTGATCAAAGTAACGATCAATAATATCCTGGTAGCCAAACTTATTGTTAGCCTTCACTTTGCGCAAAACGCCCTGCATTTGCAGATCGTTATACGCCATATCTAAGCGATTCCAGAAATCTTTACGACGACCAATATTGCGTGGCGTAATGCGCCCCTGGTAATTCTTGCCGTCTCTTTGCGCAACCACATAAGAGTTGAGTAAAGTACCGAAGAAATAGGTCACAATAACAAACAGAGCATCTGCCAAATGCGCAAAACTGAGCTTTTTCCACTCTTCTACTGTGCGGAAAAACTCAGCACCTTTCGGCATCTTCAAAACACGCTGGTACCAATCAAATAGTTGGTTTTTAAGCGCGGCTTTACCTTCAGCGTCACTGGCCTGGATTTTCAACATCAACGCTGTCGCTGCCAAAGACCCATCAATCAATTTCTCAGCACTGTCTAACGACAATGTTTGATCAGCCTGTGCTTCGTGCGCAATGGTCTCTAGACGCCCAATTGCTTCATCATAAAAGGCATCGAACAAAAGCAGGTTTTCGCATTCTTTAATGAAATCGTCGCGTAATTCATCGTGCAGCAAAACATCAAGGATAGTCATATCCGCAAGTGAGATGGGTTCACTGCCACTGGCTACCGGTTCTATCTGTCCAGCAGACAGAGAGACCAAATAACTTCTATTGGCCTTCACATCAGAGCCTTCAGTACCGTCAATAAGACGCGGCCCAGTAATGAGCATGTTCAACTCAGCAGCCAGCTGTTTAGACACAAATGTATCCGACAGTCCGGCTACAGTCTGTTCAGCAAGTAGCTTTTTACCTTCGTAGGAAAAACGTTCCTTTAGCAGTGATTGCAGGTTTGTATCCGCTGCTGCCAAGAGAAACTCTCGGGGATTTTTAACGTCTGCGATTTGCAGTATGTGCCGAGTGTCTTCATGCCTTTGAAGATAGCTTTTCAGCGATTCTAAATTACCAGCCGCTTCCTTTTTCCAACGGTTGTAGAGAAATGCACCTACCGTTGAAAGAATATTATTTCTGGCTAACTCGTAGTTTTCTTTGGGTTCACCAAAAATCATTTGTGCAATTCGACCGCGTTCGTCGTTCATTGCTTGGCGCTTATCAGTGTAGTTACGCCACGCTTTCGATAGCGCTTCATCATAGACCACTTTATCTGGGTCTTGTAACCAATATAGGAAGGTCTGACGACGCTCACGATCTGCACGAATATGCAATTCGCCGGAAGGAATTTCTTGGCTAGCTAGACGCCCGTATTGTTGGACACTAGTCGCCTTGATTCGTTTACGCACCTGTAAGTAACGAAGATACCGGTAGGCGATGCCAAACACGTTCACATATTCTGTTGGATTTTTAGTCAGTGTCAAAGACGCACTATTCTCCATCGCCTGGAGCTGACTTGAAGGCTTCAGATAGCGCAAAAGACTTTGCTTATAGTGATCCAAGATGTATGGATTTTCGGCAACAAAATCTTTGGTTAAACTTTCGATATTTACGATACTACCAACCAACGCACTGCGCAGCTTTTCGATTTGTTGCGGTGGATCGTTGGGACTGTAGTCAACTATGGCGTCGATGTTGCCCTGAGCATGTAGCTCTGGAGCAGACAAACCAACGTATTTTGCGCATTCCTGCCAAGACAAGTTTAAACGGCGGGCAATATTCGCCAAACCCGCAGGTTGAATAGTACTGAACACGCCGTCGCGCAAACACAGGATCAAATTACTTGCGGCCAAAGGTATAGCGCCGCCGGAATAACCCACACCGTAGATAACACCTACAGTAGGCACATCTACATTGCTCATTTCTGCGATAAGCCGACTAATACTGTGCGCTTGATTATTAGCGTTGGCTTCTTCGCCCGCATCGGCTCCAGGAGTATCCATGAAACTAACCAAGGGAAGGGCTCTGGCCGAACAATATTCTGCAAAAGAGGCAGCCCGCAAATGGTGTTGGGGCATCCAACTACCCTTCTCACTTGATCTATCCTGAGCAATAAATCCTACCGGGCGCTTTTCTCCACCGGGAAAGTCCATCAACAGAACCGCTTGATAAAACGGTCCTAGGCTGTCTTCTTCTAAGACTTTGCCCAACTGCCGGATCACCGGTGGCGCCGGCTCTCTGCCTTGGGCTTCCGCTGGAGCCACGACTGCTTCTATATAGGCGTCTATATCCAGAGCCGAAAGCTTGTCGTTAAGTTGTTCGATATCGTATTTCGACAATAACCCAGGAACAGGCTGTTCCTCTCGCTTAATGTCAGGAAACGATGAAAATTCTTTTGCTAGGTTCTCGGCTATAAAAAAAAGCCGGTCTCCTTCGATGAGCTGTTTTTGCAATTTTTTGGACTATCTGAAGATTCGCGTTACTCTAGCTACTTGTGTCGCTAATCGCAATTCTCACTATGTCAAAAATATGTCAAAAATTTCCTGCTCAATTCTGACCATTTCCGATACCCGTACACCTGCGGATGACAAATCCGGTGATTTGTTGAGTCAATACGTCGTTGACGCCGGTCATGAGCTGCATGCAAGAGCCATTGTCAAAGACGATATCTACGCCATCAGAGCTATCGCCTCCAAATGGATTGCCATGCCAGAAGTAAATGTAGTTATTACCACGGGTGGTACTGGTTTTACCGGCAGAGACAGCACTCCCGAGGCACTTAAGCCGCTGTTCGATAAGAATATTGAGGGCTTTGGCGAACTATTTCGACAAATTTCCTTCGAAGAAATCGGCACGTCTACCATCCAATCTAGGGCCGTCGGGGGACTAGCCAATGGCACCTTAATCTTTAGCTTACCCGGTTCCTCCGGTGCTGTTACTACAGGGTGGACAAAAATTCTACTCAACCAGCTCGATATTAATTTTCGCCCATGCAACTTTGCAGAGCTAATTCCGCGATTCAAAGAAACCTAAGCGACCTGCTGGCTGATTTAGACCCAGAAGAATTAGAATTCATAGCACTCAGCAGTAGCCGTCAACAGAGTCTCTCAGTAAACTCAGCTGGATAAAGGAAGAGTTTCAACAGAATATTAATTAGTCATCTGGCCGCAATGCGTGGCCTGAAATTTTTCCAATCTGTTTAGCACTACAATAGGGACGAACCAGTGAGCGAATCAATCTATATTCTCGGAGCAGCACGCACTCCAGTTGGCAGCTTTCAAGGCAGCCTTGCATCCCAGTCAGCCCCAGAGTTAGGTGCCCATGCAATCGCAGCGGCGTTGGTCAATGGACAAGTTGATCGCGCGGAAGTCAACGAAGTCATTATTGGCAATGTAGTGAGCTCTGGCCTGAAGCAAGCGCCCGCTCGGCAAGCCATGCGTATCGCGCAGTTACCTGATAGCTGCGCTGCTACAACGATCAACAAAGTTTGTGGTTCTGGCATGAAGGCGACTATGTTGGCCATGGACCTAATTCGGGCAGGCAGCGCAGATACAGTGGTAGCCGGCGGCATGGAAAGCATGAGCAATGCACCTTATTTAGTCGCAAAAGCACGTACCGGTTTGAGAATGGGGCATGCTGGCATGCTCGACTCTTTGTTCACAGATGGTTTAGAAGACGCAGAAACTGGCGGCTCTATGGGCTCTTTTGCGCAAAATACAGCGGATCAGCACCAACTGACCAGAGAAGCTATGGACGCCTATGCCATTGAGTCGGTAACCAGAGCACGCACAGCCATAGAAAACGAATCCTTGGCATCAGAGATTGCACCGATAGAAATAAAAGGCGCTATTGTCAAAGACGATGAGCAGCCAGGCAAAGCAAAAATCGACAAAATCCCCAACCTGCGACCCGCTTTCAAGGCAGATGGCACAATTACCGCCGCAAATGCTTCTTCAATCTCTGACGGCGCTTCGGCATTAGTCCTAACACGTGAAGGTAAGCTTGCTGGAAGAGTGCCTTTAGCGCGTATCGTTGAGCATGCTACCCATTCTATTCATCCAAGCGAATTTACCTTAGCGCCAATCGGCGCCATTGAAAAACTGCTCGCAAAAACTGGCTGGGACTTGGACAGCGTTGACCTATTCGAAATCAACGAAGCATTCGCTATGGTGACGATGTTGACCACGCAATCACTGGGCCTAGACCCAAGTAAGGTCAACGTATTTGGTGGCGCCTGCGCCCAAGGGCACCCCATTGGCTCCACGGGTAGCAGACTCATAGTGACTCTTGCTCATGCAATGAAAAATCAAGGCAAAAAACGCGGCATTGCTGCATTGTGCATTGGTGGCGGCGAGGCAACCGCAGTAGCGTTAGAACGAATCTAAAGCAAAGTACTTACAACCGCGAAGTAGGAAATGTCATTGACTCAGTTAAGTAATAAAAGTCGGCTACCAGTCATCGTTGGATGCGGCGGAGTGAATTCCGCTGGCAGAGTATCCTTTAACAACAGTTATCGACGGTTGATAATTGACTCTTTGCCAGAAGCTAAACGCGATGCAACCTATTTGAGTCTCGCGCAAATGATGGGCTTAGACCCGGCAAGTGCCGCTCAAGCGGAGCAGCGTACTTACATCCGCGATCACACCCTAGTCAGGCGTATTGAAAACTTCGATCCGGAGCGAGTGTATTGGCAGTCCAGCGCCCAGCTAAAAGGCGAAGGCAGCCAGCCTGTTAGCTTCGTTCTGGCGAAGAAGCAACTACCCAATGAAATACCCCAGACTTGGGAAATTAAAACGCTTAACGATAAAGAAGTATTGATCACCACTACTGAACCGTTAAGCGTGATGTTGCCGGACTATAGACCGTCCAAAGTCACCAGTGCGGGCCAATTGCCCACTGGGTTTGATCCAGCCGCCCTCTATCAAAGCCGCAATCACCCACGCGGCTTGCAAATGACCGTATTTGCAGCTTCCGACGCACTGCGGTCAACGGGCTTTACAATCCCAGAACTAAAGAATTTATGCCGGCCTGACCAAATTGCCGTTTACTCAGGCTCAGCCATGGGTCAACTGGATGCCGAATCTTACGGCGGGTTAATGCAGAATTCATTAATGGGTAAGCGCCCAAGCTCTAAGCACGTGGCCCTTGGGCTGCCGGAAATGGCTGGGGACTTCGTCAACGCCTATGTATTGGGCTCAGTGGGCGAAACCGCCGGAATCATTGGCGCATGTGCTACGTTCTTATATAGCGTTAAACGAGGCTTAGACGAAATACGTTCAGGCAGCAAGCGAATAGTAATAGTTGGCAACTCAGAGGCACCCATCGTGCCTAGCGTGATAGAGGGTTATCGCACTATGGGGGCACTAGCCGAGGACGAAGCCTTGATGGCCCTTGATGGATCTAGCAGCGTCGACAATCGACGCGCATGCCGCCCCTTCTCTTCAAATGCAGGTTTTACGGTTGCAGAGTCTTCAGTGTGGATTGTCTTAATGGATGACGAACTTGCTATGGAAAGTGGAGCCCGAGTTCTCGGTTCCGTAGCCGACGTCGCCGTGAATGCAGATGGCTACAAAAAATCCATTCCAGGCCCTGGTATAGGTAACTATGTAACGGTTGCTAAGACTATGGCTACCGCTCGCGCCATTCTTGGCGAAAAAGGTTTGCGCGAGCAAACCTATATGCAAGCACACGGCACAGGCACGCCGCAAAACCGCGTCACTGAGTCACAAATTCTTAACGAACTGGCCGCTAACTTTGGCATAGATAAGTGGTTAGTCGGGGCAATTAAATGCTACGTCGGTCACTCAATGGCCCCCGCTGGCGGCGATCAACTCTCGGCTATTCTTGGCGCCTGGGAGGATGGCATAGTGCCTGGCATAGATACAATTGATCATATCGCAGACGATGTGGAGCAGAGCAACCTACACTTGCCTATGAAGCACGTAGAACACGCGCCAGAAACCATGCGCGGAGCGTTTATTAACTCAAAAGGGTTTGGGGGAAATAACGCAACTGGACTATTTCTGTCCCCGGGCCAAACTCGTTCAATGCTCGAACAGCGCTGGGGCAAAAATGCCTACGCCGGTTTTTGTGCGAAGCAAGAGCAAGCTGAAGCCAACGCCCAGAGCTACAACGATGTCGCAGATAGCGGCAGCATTGCACCTATTTACAAATTTGGTGAGGATGTTTTAAGCGGGGCCGATCTAACCATTAGTTCAAACGAAATAGTCATACCAGGTTTTGGCAAACCAGTATCGCTTGATGCGCCGAATCCTTTCGAGGATATGACCTAAAGCGCATCGCCCACTCAACCCCAGCCAGCTGAACCTAGTGTACGGTTTCGTCCTGCACTTTTAGTGCCGTGGCTCTTTGTTCGGCAATGGTAGTGAGCTGTGGATGAGGGCATATTGCCGCGCACGCATTGAATTCATAGCGTGCTGCACTCAATACACCTAATTGCTGCCAGCACTCACCCCGTTCATAGTGAAGCGAAGCCATAACTTCTGCGCTGCCGTCATTAATGGCGAATTGATAATCAATAATTTCCAGTACTTGCAGCCAATTTTTCGCCTGCATATACAAAGCCTTTATATTATTGAGCATGCGCAAGCCCACCATTGTCGTACTGGCCTTGATCAGCATGGCCGGTGCGTCGGCCAAGTCTAAGTCTAAGTCTCCGGCCTCAATGACACGCATAGTCATTGGGTCCACTAATACACCATCAATTCGTGTCAGAAAGTGACCAGGGAAATTTATCCCTGTAGCCGTAAACCCAAGCCGTCGCGCGCCCTCAACCAACAATATACTCAAGGCTATTGGAATACCTTGTTTTTGCCTTAAAACCCAATCCAAACTGCTATGGGTTAAGTCAACGGATGCCAGTGGCGCATCGCCAAATCCATGTTGCCTAAAAAGGTCCAACAACTGGCTTACATCATCAATCTTGTGTTCATTGATACTTGCAACAAGCTGCTCAAAATTTGTTCGCACCACCTGCAAGTCCATCGCTCCATCAATCAGCAAACCGACTAATAGAGCTATTTCAAATTCTCCAGCATCTAAGCCACTGACCTCCGCGAAAGCCTGCAACAACTGTTCTTTATCCATCAGTTAACAATCCACATCCAGGCATTTAGCACATAAAAACCAGCCATCTAATGCTCGCGAGTTTTACTGAAATTAATGTCTGGCCAACGGTCTTGTATGACGCTGAGATTGACTCTGCTTGTTGCTAGATAGGTCAAATATCCACCGCCGTCTATCGCGAGATTCTCTTGATTCTTATTACGGAACTCCGCAAGCATTTTTTCATCCTCGCATTGAATCCAGCGAGCAGTGAAAATAGTTGAATTCTCCCAAATACACTCGGCCCTGTATTCGTCTCTTAATCGGAACGAGACCAAATCAAATTGCAGTACACCTACTGCGCCGACAACAATTTCATTCTTCGACAACGGCATAAAAGCTTGAGTGGCGCCCTCTTCTGCCAGCTGCTTAACACCTTTCTCAAGTTGTTTGCCGCGTAGCGGATCTTTAACTCTGACGCGCCTGAACATTTCAGGTGCAAAATTCGGGATGCCAATAAATTCATGCTTTTCACCTTCAGAAAAAGCATCACCAATCTGAATGGTGCCGTGATTATGTAAACCTATAATATCGCCGGCAAAAGCTTCTTCGGTGTGTACCCTGTCCCCTGCCATAAAGGTCACTGCATCAGCAATCTTGATATCTTTATTCGTTCTAAGGTGGCGCATTTTCATACCCTGCCTATAGGTGCCAGAACAAACCCGCATAAAAGCAATGCGGTCTCTATGTTTTGGATCCATATTCGCCTGAATTTTAAATACAAAACCACTGAACTTTTCTTCAGACGGTAAAACTTCTCGGGCTTGGGTCATCCTTGGCTGCGGTGATGGCGCTTGCTCAACAAACCCATCAAGCATTTGCCTAACGCCAAAGTTACCTAGCGCGGTACCAAAGTACACCGGACTTACCGTGGCATTTTCAAAATCTTCTTGGTTGTAGTCATGACTAGCGCCGCGGACCAGTTCAATCTCATCAACGTAGTCGGCGTGCTCCAAGCCCAAATATTCTTTCGCTTCGTCGCTTTCCAAACCTTCGATGACCCGATAAGCATGAATATGATGTCCTTGGCTTTTAGCAAAGCAAACAATGCGATCTTCAGCCAACTCGTAAATACCCTTGAAGTGCTGACCCATGCCAATGGGCCAATTCATAGGCGCACAATGAATCTGTAAAATATCTTCAATTTCGTCTAATACTTCTATCGGATCTCTAATTTCCCGATCCAATTTATTAATAAACGTAACAATGGGCGTGTCCCGTAGGCGACATACTTCCATGAGTTTAATGGTGCGCGGTTCAACGCCCTTGGCACCGTCAATGATCATCAGGGCGGAATCTACAGCAGTCAGAGTTCTGTAGGTATCCTCGGAGAAATCTTCGTGACCAGGGGTATCGAGCAAATTCACAGTGCGCCCCGCATAGGGAAACTGCATCACAGACGTAGTTACCGAGATACCTCGCTCTTGCTCCATGGTCATCCAGTCTGAGGTGGCATGCCTATCAGATTTTCGAGATTTCACGGTGCCCGCTAATTTGATAGCGTTACCAAATAGCAGCAATTTTTCAGTAATTGTGGTCTTGCCGGCATCAGGGTGGGAAATTATCGCAAAGGTGCGTCTTTTCTTAACATGCTCAATACTCAAAACATCTGCCTTTGTTATATTTTTATCTAAATTATCAGTGCCTGATGACGCATAGCAACGCCCTAACACGGATACAAATTGAAGCTGGGTAATATCGATGACGGTGTTAGATTTTCCACAACACAAAGGCAACAACTACAATTCCCACGAGTCTCAAGTTTGCCCACGCAAGGACGTAGGCACAGACAATGGCCTGCCGAAAATGCACTAAAAATGCACTAAAAATGCACAGAATAAGCCAATGCCACGCGTTGCAAATTATCCAAAGAAGTAAAAGTCCTAGGTGTGAAGTTCAAACCAAGTACCGTTCACTACCACTTAAGGCAGTTTTAACCTCAACTGTCGCCTAAGAACTACCGTCAATCGAAACGCTAAATAAATGCCCAATAATTTAGTGAATAGTTCAGCGACGTGATGAACGAATGAACACTCTCCCAAAGTTGATTTTTTCGCATCAGACAAAAAGGAACTTATTAGTTAAAAGTTCAATTTAAGTTAACCCAAAGAAGGATGGCAATTGTGAATACACAAATGAAAACCAAAATGACCGGTATGGCCTTGGCAGTAGCAGCTGCAGGATTGATGGGATGTGAATCATCTGGATCTTCACCAGCTGCATCGGCGAGCAACACACTGATCTTGTACACTGCTATGGAGTGAACGCATGTAACGGTCACAATGACTGCAAAACCGCTAGCAATGCCTGTAAAGGTCAAGGCGCATGTAAGGGCCAAGGATTTGTTGCTCTACCGTCTAAGGCATGTGCTGACGTCGGTGGCGAACGCAGAGATGACTGGAGTGGCAGCATTGCTTCTGCCGATCTGTCTCACTGTTATGGCGTCAATGTTTGCGGCGGTCACAACGATTGCAAGACAGCTGGCAATGCATGTAAGGGTCAGGCTGCATGTAAAGGACAAGGTTTTGTAGGAGCTCCTGCTAAAGCCTGTGCTGATATCGGCGGCAAGGTTGGTGCTTAATAAACGCCCAACAACTCCCACCAGTAGCTCTGCTACTGGTGGGGACCGCGTATTGAATAAGCAAACAGCTAAACCCTACCTAGGTTTTGGTCTTGGCTTACGTACAGAACACTTTCAAGATGTAATAGATACCCAGCCAGAGGTAGATTGGTTCGAGATCATCTCTGAGAACTTCATGGTCAAAGGCGGCAAGCCTAAATATTACCTGCATGAAATTCGTGAGCGTTACCCTATGGTCATGCATGGTGTATCACTGTCTATCGGTACCACTGACCCAATCAATTTTGAATATCTACGCAGCCTTAAAACACTAGTCAACGAAGTCCAGCCTGAATGGTTATCAGATCATCTGTGCTGGACCCAACACGGCGGAATTAACAGTCATGATCTATTGCCTCTGCCCTACACGGAAGAAGCTCTAGAACATGTAAGTTCTAGGATTAGCGCCACACAAGATTTTCTTGGCCAGCAAATACTTATAGAAAATGTTTCGAGTTATCTCACTTATAATGACTCCACAATCAGTGAGTGGGAATTCTTATCGGCAGTGGCAGAAAAGGCCGACTGCCTGATATTGCTAGACCTGAATAACATCTATGTCAGCGCACGCAATCACGGTTTCAATGCAGAAGACTACCTAAACGGCATAGATCCAGACCGGGTTCAACAATTCCACCTTGCAGGCCACACCGACTATGGTGATTACGTCATTGACACTCACGACCATGATGTCGTGCATTCAGTTTGGGAACTCTACGCAAAGGCAATACAGCGCTTTGGTCAGGTCAGCACAATGATCGAGCGTGATGACAATATTCCACCACTTGCCGATTTAGTCGCTGAGTTAAACATGGCCAGAGCTATAGTGGATACCGGCACTCTCGTCCAAAAGCACGTAAGTTAACAAAGCGGCAAAATGCTACAAGAACAACAACAACACCTGATGGCCTATTTGCGTAATGAAGAAAGCCAGATTTCAGAGCACATCGCAGACCAAGGTGGCATAAATGTTGAATTGCGTTTGGGTATATATCACAACGCTTATCGAATGCGGCTGCGCGAATCTATAGAAGTAGATCACCCGGTTTTAGGCATTTATCTAGGCGATGATTTGTTCGACCTTATGGCAACCGAATATATTAAGTATTGCCCCTCGCAACGCACCTCCCTGCGCCATTTTGCCGATCAATTGCCTGGATTTTTAGGACGCCAAGCCCCCTTTAGCGAACATGGGCAAATTACCGAACTGGCCCGGTTTGAACGGCTATTGATGACCGCTTTTGATGCAGGGGAAGCAAACCGATTAGCGACTAACAAATTATCCGCATTGCCAATACAAGATTGGCCGAATACAACCATGCGCTTCCATCCCAGTATGCAAATATTCAACACAACCTGGAATGTTGTCGAAATATGGCAAGCCATACGCGAAGAAAGAGAGCCACCGCCCCCCGTTGAAAGCACAAACCACTGGTTGGTCTGGAGAAACTCCCAACGACTGACGCAATTTGCATCACTTTCAGCGTTAGAAAACCAGCTATTGAAAAATGCCCTAGAAGGGAAAAATTTGGCCGAACTATGTGATACGTTAACAACGCAAATGGAAGAGAGTACGGTGGCTGAAAAGTTTCTGCTGGTGATAAAATCATGGTTTGACAAAGGTATCGTCAGTGCCCTCTACCCAAAAGGTTAAGAACACCCGCTTGTCAGCTCTGCGCGTTGCAACTACTCTCGCATATCAACCCCGATCTTAGAACCATAAGCCATAGACCCAAAGCCTTAGACCCAAAGTCACAGACCCAAAGTCACAGACCAAAAGCCCTACAATACTGTTACTTCTTGAACATCTAGTTCAGTCAAATCTAACCCCATCACAATGGCATCTTCGCGGCCTAACAAAGATGGGTAATAGTCTCGGCGTAAGCCAATTCTGTTGAACCCCGCAGATTCATAAAGAGCCAGTGCGACTAGATTGCCGGCACGAACTTCTAAAAACATCGTCTGAGCTTTTTGCCCAGCCGCCCAACCGACAACCCAGTTAAGCCAACGTCGCCCTAGACCTAGTCCTTGGTGCTCGGGAGCAATCGTAATATTTAGCAAGTGTGCTTCGCCTACAGCCACACTCAACATGACATAACCCACAATTTGCTTGTCATTCAGTACAACCTGGCAGACATACCCCTTCGCAGCCGCGGCAATACAATCGACGAAAGCTTTTTCCGTCCAGGGGTTCGCGTGAGCGACATTCTCAATGACCAAGATGTCCGACAGATCGGCTAATAACATCGATCGATGGATTAATCTCATTTAGGACCGCCCTAGCTTCCCCAGTTCGCTCCAAAGCTGTTCCTTCGCGAGAGCATTTGTCGCTAGCTCTGCCAGCTCTGGCACTTCAATGAAGTGCGACAATTGGCTAGGCAGCCAGGGCTTTAATACCTTCATTGCCCCAGCACTCAATAAACCTAAACCTTGACCGGAAGTTAGTTCGTGCTTATCCAAAAAGGCCGCTATAGCTCGTTCCGGGGTGCCGCTGGTGGCGACTACTGGCCATTGAAACTCGCTGAGTAGAGGCTTTTTGGTCGTCTCAAATTCGCCATTAGTGATATGCCAATTCAGGAATAGCAATAGATCTTGGACAAAGGATTGGCTGAGACCGGTAATTGGTTCCTCACTGATGTAAAGAACATTGGCCTTCTTCGCAAAATACAGGTGTATTTTGTCTGCCTGCAAGACCGCAGGCTTGGCAACAGGTGGCTCTTTTGCCACCTCCGCTTTAGTCGGTTGCATCGCAACCCCACCGGCGCCGCTCACTTCAGCCAGACGCGCTTTAACTTCAGCCAGAGACGGTGGCACAACACTGTCGGTAGGTGCCGTTGCCAGGTCAGAGGGCGCCTCAACTTCATTAACTTGAGGGTTGAAAGACCGAGATGTCCAAACATCAATACCCATGTCCACAAGCATGCGGCGCTGTCGAGTAGACATTTGTATATGTGGCTGTAGCGCGTGTAAGGACATGTGAGTTTCCGCTTGCAAGAGCTTAGATCTTAACCCAAGCAAAATGCACTGTGGAAGAAATTCGCATTTATGCAATATGCTGCGCTATCTCACACCGAATACGACACCTTCGCGCCTATTTAGTACTCGCTGATTAGTCCTAGGGCTTTAGCGATCGTTGGTTTTATACAGTAGCGGCTTTCCGAGACTTTCTAACTTGGTAGCCTCGCTCTCCAAGGAGAATTGCAAACCAGATAATATACAGGGCGATATCACCAAAGCCATCTTTTCTCAGCCATATCAAATGCAACAGTGCCAACGGTACGACCAAATAAATAACTTTATGCAAACGTAGCCAGTTTTGCCCTAGACGTCTGCGCCAACCCTTTGTCGAGGTTACAGCCATGGCCAAAAGACCAAAGAAAGCCCCAATTCCGGCGGTGATATAAGTGCGCTCGACAAAGCCTTCGAGCAACAGCTGCATGGACAATTCTACGTACAACACGACATAAACAAGTAAATGTAAAACCACATAAGAAAATGCAAATAGCCCCATCATCCGGCGGCTTCGCACCAATAAGGGCTGCTTAAATATGCGTCGTAGGGGTGTGACACTGAATGCGACAAGCAACATGATCATTGACCACTCGCCGAGATAATGAAGCAAACCCTCAGCTGGGTCAGGACCCAAACCAGAGGTAGGTTGCGCTACTTCTAGCACAATAAGGTACGAAAGCCATGCCAGTGGAGCACTGGCAAGAAACGCTAAGGCTATTTTTAGAACGCTAATTGGTCGTTTTTGTGCCATCACCAACCACACCTACAGCTATATACCACGACTGGTCCCCGCCAAACTGCTAGAAAAACTTTTTCAGGTCCATGCCTTGATACAGGTGCGCAACTTCTTCCGCGTAACCATTGAAAGGCAGTGTTGGGCGCCGGTTAGTATTGAACAAGGTACTAGGTAAGCGTCGCTCGCTGGCCTGGCTCCAACGTGGATGAGAAACCGCAGGATTGACGTTGGCATAAAACCCATACTCGCTGGCCTGCAATTGCTGCCAAGTATTTAGCGGTTCTTTGTCAGTAAAACGGATGCTAACAATAGATTTAACGCTCTTGAAACCATATTTCCATGGCACCATTAGCCGCCAAGGCGCGCCGTTTTGATTGGGTAGTTCCTTGCCAAACAAGCCAGTGACCATAATGCTTAATGGATTGTAAGCTTCATCCATACGCAAACCTTCAGTGTATGGCCAATCTATGCTGGAAAAGAAAGAGCTTTGTCCCGGCATTTCCTCGGGGCGAACCAAGGTTTTAAATTCCACATATTTAGCATTGCCGGTGGGTTCAAATTGTTGAAGAATTTTCTTTAATGGAATACCCATCCACGGCACAACCATGGACCAAGCCTCCACACAGCGAAATCTATAAATACGCTCTTCGGCGGTCATGCCCTTAATAATATCTTCAAAAGCAAAATCACCAGTTTTCTTTGCTTCACCAGAAACATTCACCGTCCAAGGGTCGGTGGTCATTTTATGCGCGTTTTCGAAAGGGTCGCTTTTGTCAGTTCCAAACTCATAAAAATTGTTGAATTGGGTAACAATATCTTCCGGCGTGATTTCATCATCGGGCTGCAGGCCGGCTTGAGCGGACCCTAACAAACTAGAGCCCGCGATCAAGGCTGCACTTTGGCCAATAAAATTTCTGCGATTCAGGTAGTTGGTTTCGGAAATAATTTCAGAAGTTGGGATTTTCGGAGACTTGCCTATCAGCATTACATTTTCCTCTGATATAACTCAATTTAGCAAAGCTAAGTTAGGGTGACTGCGTTAGCCGAATCGCTGAAAAGACTTTACTAATCTACGGCGAAGGCACTATTACTATTCATTCACAAACTTGTGTAAAGCCTACTGGCTCTATCTCTCTTTATTTGTTTTTCTATCTATTTGCTTCTTTATTTCTTTCTTTATCTGCTTCTTTATCTGCTTCTTTAAGAGGCTCTTTATTTATCGCTCTCGCCAGCTTTTCAGGCTTAGTCTGCGGCCCGGACTCTTTTATTTTTAACTCAATTTTGCAACTCTTATGAGCTTCTCTTTTAAACTTCTTTAATCTTCTCTTTTGGCTTTCGCTTTTAGCTCAGTACTTTGGTCGCTCGCATAGCTCTTATGCAAATTCTTGATCAGACTCGAAGTTCAACTCGAAGTTCAACTCGAAGTTCCAGCTCTTAGTTCCAGCTCTTAGTTCCAACTCTTAGTTCCAACGCTTAGCCCGACACCTAGTCCATTTAAGAGTCAGGCTCATCGAGGACCTTCTCAGACTTCACCGCTGCCCATACGGTCTTGAACGGACCGGACAGTGAGTAGACAACACATATGGCTAACAACACTGACGGTGGATCTATCATTAGGACAGCAAACCCCATAACAATCAGCACTAAAGTGACGAATGGTATACGCTCACGGATATTGATGGTTTTTGGCGAAAAATAGGTGAAGTTAGAGACCATCAAAAGGCCTGCAACAACGGTGGCTATAGCCATAAAGCTTGCCCCAACTAGCGAAGGCTCGGCTATTCCACGTTCTACGCATACCCAAATACTGAAACAAATTATGCCCGCAGCAGAAGGGCTCGCTAAGCCAGTAAAGGATTCATTTTCACCTTGGGTATTAAATCTTGCCAGTCGCAGTGCGGCACAAGCCATGTAGACAAAGGCAGCCACCCAGCCAATTTGACCTAATTGCGAGAGTCCCCAGGAAAACGCTACCAGAGCAGGTGCAACGCCAAAGGCCACCATATCTGAAAGACTATCGTACTGTGCGCCAAATTCGCTTTCGGTGCCCATTATTCGCGCTACCCGACCATCCGCAGTGTCCAAAATCATAGCGAAAAATATGGCGATAGTTGCAGGTAAAAACTGTCCATTCATCGCTGCGACGATGGCATAAAAACCGGCAAACAACGCACCAGTGGTGATGACATTAGGTAAAAGATAGATGCCGCGCTTTAACCGACCCGCCCCTTTGGCAGTATTTTCAGGCACTTTACTATCTGTCTCGGAGTTGATTCGGTCAACGGATTTCAATGGCGCTTTTTCTTCATTAGACATAAGGCAGCTGCATATTAGATAAAGGCTAATTGTGCGCAATAAAGAGGGAAATTACCAATGGCAACAAAAGATCATCAATGGAACAAACCGTCTAGGCAATATCAGCCAAACAATATCTAAGCACTATGCTGTTAAGCTTAAAAGGCCTTAGGTATTGAAATGGTTACTCAGTACTGGAGGTGGACTAGAACAGATATAGCGAGAAATGCGATAGGGGCTCAATACGGCCCAGATAACCGGGCAGACCTTGATAGTCTGCCCAGCATAAGAGTTAGTTAACGTCTTTGTTAACCAATCTATTTTCTTGAATCCACGGCATCATGCCGCGCAGCTTGGCACCCACTTCTTCAATGGGATGCTCGCCGGTAATTCGGCGCATGGCCTTAATGCTTGGCGCACCAGCTTGGTACTCTTGAACGAACTCTTTAGCAAAGTTACCGGTCTGAATTTCGGTCAAAATACGCTTCATCTCAACTTTAGTTTCAGCGGTGACAATGCGCGGACCACGAGTCAAACCACCATATTCAGCGGTGTTAGAAACCGAGTACCACATGTTTGCAATGCCGCCTTCATAAAACAGATCAACAATGAGCTTGAGCTCGTGCAAGCACTCAAAATATGCCATTTCAGGGGCATAGCCCGCTTCTACTAGGGTTTCAAATCCTGCTTGAACTAGGGCTGCTGCGCCGCCACAAAGCACAGCTTGCTCGCCGAAAAGATCCGTTTCAGTTTCTTCTCTGAAAGTAGTTTCAATGACTCCAGCGCGGCCGCCACCATTTGCAGAGGCATAAGACAGTGCAATATTCTTCGCCTGACCTGTGGCATCTTGAGCAATAGCAATCAAGCTTGGTACACCGCCACCGGCGACATAAGTTGAACGAACAGTGTGACCTGGGCCTTTAGGCGCAATCATGATTACATCTAAGTCGGCACGAGGTTCAATTAGTTCAAAGTGAACATTAAAACCGTGAGCAAATGCCATAGTGGCATTCTCTTTAATGTTCGGCTCAATCTCTTCCTTGTACAAAGAACCTTGCAGCTCATCGGGTACCAATACCATGATCAAATCTGCGCCGGTAACGGCTTCTGGCACTTCTTGTACGGTAAACCCAGCATTCTCGGCTTTGGGCCAAGAACCAGAACCTTTACGTAATCCAACAACTACCTCTGCAACACCAGAGTCGCGTAAGTTATTAGCGTGTGCATGGCCCTGAGACCCGTACCCTACGATGACTACTTTCATTTTTTGAATGATTGAAAGGTCTGCGTCTTTGTCGTAATACACCTGCATGATTTTGGTTCCTATAGTTTAGGTTGAACGGAAAGTTATTTTGTAGCGCTGACTGTTTTATACAGAAAGCACACGATTGCCGCGACCCATCCCGGAAACACCAGAACGGACCACTTCTAATATGGTAACTTCAGCGCCATTTTCACCAATGGCTAGAATAAAAGCATCGAGTTTATTACTGGGCCCTACCAACTGCACAGTATAAGTGTCCGATGTCACGTCAATAATCTGCCCGCGGAATATGTCAGCGGAACGCTTTACTTCCTGGCGCGCCTCGCCCTCAGCACGCACCTTAACGAGTAACAATTCGCGTTCAACATGCTCGTCGGAACACAAATTAATAACACTAATTACTTCAACTAACTTGTCTAATTGCTTGATAATTTGAGCAATTCTATCTTCATCACCTGTAGTAGTTAACGTCAATCTGGAAAGAGTTAGGTCTTCCGTCGGCGCAACCGTAAGGGTTTCAATATTGTAATGGCGCTGGGCAAACAGACCAACAACTCGGGACAGAGCACCCGCTTCGTTTTCCAATAATACCGCTAATATGGCTCTCACTATGCACCCCCTGAAGTTTGAGTTTTACTCAAAATCATATCGCGCATGGCGCCGCCTTTGATTGCCATAGGGTAGACGTGCTCATGAGGATCAACCCAGACATCAACGAAGACTAAGCGATTTTTGTTCTCTTCTGAGAAGGCCCATTCCATTGCTGCATCTAGCTCAGATGCGTCACTGACCTTAATGCCAACATGACCAAAAGCTTCTACCAAGGTCTTAAAGTCTGGTAATGAATCACTATAACTACTTTGCGAGTGTCTGCCACCGTACTGCATATCTTGCCACTGCTTAACCATGCCCAAAGCTTGATTATTCAAGTTTATGATTTTAATCGGTAGACCATATTGCAAGCAGGTAGACAACTCCTGCATGTTCATCATGAAGGAGCCTTCGCCTGTGACACAGGCAACTACGGCACCTGGCGAACCCATTTGCACGCCCATAGCCGCTGGCAACCCAAAGCCCATAGTTCCCAGACCACCAGAATTAATCCAACGCCGAGGCTCATCAAAATGATAATACTGAGCAGCAAACATTTGATGCTGGCCCACATCCGAGGATACGAAAGCATCGCCCTTGGTCACACGATATAAAGTTTGTACTGCAAGCTGTGGCAAAATAGCCTTGCCGGGCTCAGGTTTGAGGTTGTGGTTGAGACCGTGATCTTTGCGCCAACCATTGAGTTGTTGCCACCAGTCACTCAGTTGCTCTGCTTGGCTATCAGTTTGGTGGGCCGAGCGCTGTTTTAACTGAGTCTGATATTCCGACCAAATCGCTTCTATCACCCATTGGCCGTCGCCCACCAATGCAATCTGCGAATCGACGATCTTATTGATCGACGCAGGATCTATATCCATATGGATAATTTTTGCTTTCGGTGAAAATTTGTCTGGATTATTGGTGACACGGTCATCAAACCGGGCACCTAGAGCAATAACCAAATCGGTTTCATCCATGGCCATATTGGCCTCATAGGTACCGTGCATACCGAGCATACCCAGACTCAATTCATCTGTTCCCGGATAAGCGCCGAGCCCCATCAAGGTAGACGCTACGGGCGCGCCGACGGCACGTACCAAGGCTCGCAGAGACTCTTTGGCATTGGCTTGAATGACTCCACCACCGACATAGAAAACTGGCCGTTTTGCCTCTAGAATTGCCGCAACCGCGGCTTTAACCTGATCCATATCGCCTTCATAAGCTGGCCGATAAGACCTTAAACTAAAGGGCTTGGAATAGTCGTATTCGAAAGTTTCAGCTGGATCAGTGGTGTCTTTAGGCACGTCGATCACTACAGGACCTGGGCGCCCGGTGGTGGCTATGTGAAAAGCTTTCTTCACAATACCGGGAATTTCCGAAGCATCTCGAACCATAAAACTGTGTTTAACCACAGGGCGAGATATACCCACCATGTCTGTTTCCTGAAAAGCGTCAGTACCGATTAAATCTCTCGGCACCTGGCCAGCAATAACAACCATTGGAATACTGTCCATATAGGCTGTGGCAATTCCGGTAATCGCATTGGTAGCACCGGGACCGGAGGTGACTAGAACCACGCCTGGTTGACCGGTGGACCGCGCATAGCCATCGGCCATATGCGTGGCAGCTTGCTCATGACGCACCAAAATATGCTCAATCTTCTGCTGACGGAAAATTGCGTCATAGATGTGCAAGGCTGATCCGCCAGGATAGCCAAAGATGTATTCAACACCCTCGTCCTGTAACGAGCGAATTAACATATCGCCGCCAGACAGCATTTCCGTCATGTTCCAATCCCTAAATACTTGAATTAATAGCGCACTTTTACGGCCTTGCCGGAAGACCAAATGAACATACCCATCATCTCGTCTAAACCGGCCTTCACACTCGGAATTACCGATGTAAAAAAAGTCTCCGTCCTCGTCATTTAACTGCCATTTATTCGCAGTAATACTCAAAGCGCTCGTTTCTTATGTTTTTCAGCTAATCGTCAGAGTCAAAAACAGGCCCTGAAAAAATACCCTAAACCCATGAAAAATATAGACTTTATAAGATATCAGCGTGCAAAAACCGCAACGCTTTAGACAAACACAAGCGCGCTATTCTTGTGATTCCCATGCAGCATGTCAAACCGGATAATAAGGAAGGTTTTTCTAACCCCTATTAGCCCAGCGAAAAAACTTTGTATCTGCCCAAAACAAAACCTATTACTGGGTCAATTTTGGCGCGCAAACCACTACTGAGGCCATTCTGCCGGTCGTGCCAATAGCTGAGCCCGACTCAATAAACGCTTGGTGGCATGCATATCGATGCGAATAAAAATCTACGCAGGCATAAGTACAGATATCTGCTGAACTAATAGAACCAACTGCACATTGCTGCAACTGCCACCGCGCAATGGCCACCAGATCAACCAAGCGCTTTGCAGGGTCTTTGGGGTGCTTGAATACCGCGTCAGGCAATATAGCCAAAATCACTGACCAAACATCCTCGCCCACTTCAAAATTTTTGCGGCCAATACAGGGGCCTATCCAAGCTACTAAATCTTTTGGATTAGCAGGCATTGAAGTTACAAGATTACTGATTATGTTGGCCACCAAGCCCCGCCATCCAGCGTGAGCTGCCCCGACAATTGTCGCTTTGCTATCGGTGATCAAAATTGGCACACAGTCAGCAGTTTGTATGGCAATGCCTAAACCGGGCTCATCGGTCCAAGCCGCATCAGCTTGAGGAGTGCCAGCCAGTGAATCAGCAGAAACATAAACACACTCATTGCCATGGACCTGATCTAGCCATTGCAGGCTTACTGCTTGCCTAGAATGCGCCGCAAGGGAGTTAGCCTCAGCTCGGTTATGGGTATCTGCAAAATTGGTATTAAAATGGCTACTGATGGAGGCTAATAATTTTGCGCGGTTGGCCGTTACGGCCCGTGGCTCGTCGCCAATAGTAAAGCGCATATTATTATGCGCAAAAGCACCGCCACTGGCACCGCCAAAACAGGTAGTTGTGAATCCTAGAGCATTGTTGTCAGTGGCTAGCGACCAATTGGCCGGCAACCAAGAAGGCTCAGCGCGCATCGTCCGCCAAGGCCTCAATTAACTGATTAAAATCCTCAGGTGGCGCCACCGCAAATTTCAGCATTTCGCCGGTCTGGGGGTGCGCAAATGCAAGCTTTGCTGCGTGCAGCGCTTGGCGGTCGAAACCTCGCAATACAGCAATAGTTTCAGGATCGGCACCTTTGGGAATAATACGTCGACAGCCATAACGATTATCACCCACGAGTGGGAAGCCAATACTCTGCATATGCACACGGATTTGATGGGTCCTGCCACTGCCTAATTTAACGTTAACCAAGGTATGGCTACGATAGCGCTCACGCACACGTACCTGACTTAGCGCAGGCTTGCCATCGTCTCTGATCGCCTGCTTCGTGCGCACCTTAAGGTCACGCCCAATAGGCTTATCAATATCTTGACCGGCAACCATCACACCTTCACAGATGGCCATGTAGCGGCGCTCTACAGCTCGCTCTTGAATGGCCTCTACTAAATGCCGCTGGGCTTTGTGACTGCCAGCTACAACCATCACGCCACTGGTATCTTTATCTAGTCGATGCACCACTCCTGCACGCGGCAACTCGGCCAAACTAGGTCGGTGATGCAACAAACCATTGACAAGCGTACCTGAAGGATTGCCCGCGCCCGGGTGCACAACTAAACCAACTGGTTTATTGATCACGATAATGTCTTCGTCCTCGTAGACAATCTCAAACTCTACCGGCTCTGCCTTATCCCACGCTTCACGGACTTCCCGCACAGTATTAAGTGCTAGCACTTCTCCACCCCATACCGTAGTTTTAGGTTTGGTAGTTTTTCCGTTTAGTGTTAAATCACCTTCGACAATCCAACGCGTCAACTCGGCACGAGAAAATTCCGCAAACATCAGTGCGGCTACTTTGTCGAAGCGTTGACCGCCATATTCCAAGGGAATCGGTGTCTGCTGGGAAATTTGGCTAGTGCTTTCTTTATTTATATTATTCATTTAGTTTGCAACCCTACCGAATTCGGTAAGAATAGCGATCTTTAAAGACCGACCAATATTGGCTATCAAAAATGGAGCTCCATTTTGCTCGATAAAACACGACCAGAGAACACTCAAATGAGAATTTTCTCAGTAGCGACAACACTGTTATTTGCCACCTTACTCGGCGGCTGCAGCCTAATACCCTTTCTCGGATCCGATGACGATGACGATGTCGACATTGAGGCGATAGAAACCACAGAGCAAAAACTCTACAGCCAAGCTCAACGCTCACTGCGCAGCTCAAACTTTTCCTTGGCTATTGAGCAACTCGAGTTGATGGAGGCAAGATTTCCATTTGGACGTTTTGCTGAACAATCGCAACTTGAGCTTATCTACGCACATTACATGACCTCAGATACCGAGGCTGCACGAGCAGGGGCAGATCGATTTATTCGCCTGCACCCCAGTCACGACAGCGTGGACTATGCATTTTATTTACGTGCCCTAGCTGCCTATAAGAATGACCCCGGGTTAATCGATCGATTGGTTTCAGCCACCCCAGCAAAAAGAGATATGGGCCCACTCAACGAGTCCTACACGAACTTTGGCATATTGTTGAGCCGTTTCCCAGACAGCCAATATGCGCCAGATGCCTTACAACGCATGCTGCAGTTACGAAACATCTTGGCTGAATCTGAAATTGAGATTGCTAACTATTACCTAACACGCGGCGCATATATTGCCGCTGCTAATCGCGCCAATTATGTACTTGAGAACTACCCGGACAGCCCCGCAAGAGCGGATGCATTAGCGACTTTAGTTGAAACCAACTGGAACCTAGACCTTAAGGAAGAAGCTAATCGGGCGCTCAGAGTGCTTGCCATAAACCACCCTGAATACAAGGATTTTGATAGCGCTGGCAACCTTGTGCTGGAAACCCGTATTAGGAATAGAGATCGATCATGGGCGAATATCATGACCTTGGGCCTATTTGATAGACCCGATGTACCTCCGCCCATAACCGTCAATTCCCCCAAAGATTTTAATGAACCGGTCAGCGGTGCAGAGAGCACCAGTGTAGAAAACCTGCCGACAGCAGAAAAGAAAAGTTAAAGGGTTAGTTCGCGAAAGCACCTCAAGCCCTATGGTCAAATATCGAGTTTAGATGGGGCCTGAAAATAGGCCTTAATCGACCCTTTAGAAAAAAGGCAGCCACAATGGCGGCCTTTTTTTGTAGTCTAAAATCAGTACACCAAACCTGTTCAAGTGGGCGATAACCCACATCTAAGAGCGCCCATAACCTCTTTAATTGGCGCCCAATCTAATTACTCTAGCGCAATGCATTCGACTCAACGCTTACCCACCCTACCGTTCTATATAACCTACCACAGAGGTAATTTGGCAGGCTGCCAAAGGGTATTATACGGGCGCGGATTCACCCTCTTTGAATTGCTCACCGCAATGGTAATCATAGGTATGTTGGGTGGTCTGGCTGTGTCAGGTTATCAATCGCAGTTGACAAATCAGCGCGCAGATAACGCCTTAAGCGACTTCATGGTGTTTCTACAAAATGCTCGCAGTGCAGCGATAATTCAGCGTACTGAAGTGATTTTATGCCCTAACGCTGGCCCACAGAGTTTCAATGATGCCGCGGTAGACCGCATCACTAACAGCGTCAGATGCGGTCCACGCAATACTTGGGGCCAAGGCTCGGTTGCATTTACCGATCACAATGGCGATTTGCAAGTTAATGGCAGAGATAAGGTAATTGGCCTGTTGCCCCGAGACTACGCTGGAATAGACGTAACTTGGCGTGCGTTTCGCAACCGCAGCTATTTAAGATTCAAAAAAAATGGCCTGACAGACTGGCAGAATGGCCGCTTCCTATTTTGTTCGAGCAGTGGCGACCCCGAGATGACTCGACAAATTACCATTAATTCTGCGGGACGCATCTACCCATCATACGACTATGATAGCGACGGCGTTCACGAAGGCGGCAATGGCCAACCTATCGTTTGCCCCTGAGCCTCGACCGCGACGTTTTTACGCGATGGCACTCTATGCCACTCTATGACACTCTATGACGGCACTGTATGGCACTCTATGACGGCACTGTATGGCACTCTGTTAAGACCTAACTACAGCGCCTACCAACAATTCTAAACGGCTATTTTTGCAACAGCACCACCTAACAAGGTTAGTTTATTTGACCAGCCTCGTTAGCCATAGGCTCATCTACAGACAGAATAGAAACGTCGAAGATAATGTCCTTGCCGCTCAACGGATGATTAAAATCAACCTTCACAGTATCTTCATAGACATCTACAACTACACCCGGCAGTTCACCGTCTGGGGCTTGAAACGACACCACTAAACCCTGCTCTAAACCATCTTGGGAATCCATTTGCGCAAAAGTAGATTTCGCCAAGACGCGAATGTTCGCCTCGTTACGCGCACCAAATGCGTCCTCAGCCAGTACCGTTAACTGCACGTCGTCGCCTTCTTGAAGGCCGACCAAAACCGCATCAAAGCCTGGCAGCAAATTGCCGTCACCCAGCACTAAAGATGCAGGGGATCCGCGCCGCGTAGTGTCAATTTCTTCGCCACTGGGCATCAACAAAGCAAAATGTAGTTTGACCGAAGAACCCATTTTTATTTTCGGTTTGGAACTTTCTGATGAAGCAATAATGTCGGACATTCTTATTCTCTGTTTTTACTTTAAGTTCTTACTGCACTGACGCGATCTGGGCTTTAGACTTAGGCGCAATCGCGGTTTCCCGACTAACTCAATGAGAAGTTGCACAAGCGTTATTTTTCGGCGCGATATTCGCGAAAAATCAAAATCATCCACAACGCTACGCCGCAAAACAACGCAGAATCAGCTACATTGAAGGCAGGAAAAATATAATCTTTATAGTGCACTAGAATAAAGTCGACGACATAGCCGTTGGTCATGCGTCCCCAAAGGTTACCTAACGCGCCGCCAAGAATAAGCGCGTATATGCACGCCAACATTTTTTCACTCCGGCGCAGGCGACTCATTTCCCAAAGTATATAAAGACAAAAGCCGACCCCTAGAACAATAAAAAACCACCGCTGCCAACCGCCCGCATCAGCCAAAAAAGAAAACGCTGCGCCAGGATTGTGCCATCTCACCCAAGCAAAATAAGGAAGAACTTGAATACGTTCACCGTAGGCAAGCTCACTTACCACCACATACTTGGTTAGGCGGTCCAGAAGTAAAACTAGAAAACCAAGGCCCAACCAACGCCAATGCAGGTAAAGTTTTACATCCTCACCTTGATTATCGGCGGTAGACTGCTGGCTGACTTCAGACATTCAAACCTCTTAATTTTCTTGTGAGTAACTAAGACAGATCGACCTGACGAGCGCAATCAATTGGCTGAGAACCAAGCTTTCGCTGATTGAATATCAGCTTCAATCTGAGTTTTCAAATCATCGATTGAAGCAAAAGTTTGCTCGTCCCGAAGCTTGTTTTTAAAGGTTACTTGAATCAACTGGCCATAAATATCGCCAGCAAAATCAAACAGATGCACTTCCAGTAAAGGCTCTTTGCCATCTACGGTTGGCCGCACGCCAATATTGGCGATACCGTCGAGGGGCTTATCGCCGGGCAAGCCTTCAACTTGCACACAGTAAACGCCTTCCAACGCAGCGCGATAACGTTGCAGGCGAATGTTCGCCGTGGGCACGCCTAATTGACGACCTAACTGCCGACCATAAACAACACGGCCCATAATAAAGTATTCGTGGCCAAGCAACTCTTGGGCCCTGGGGAAATCACCGTCAGCTAAAGTTTGCCGCACCAATGTGCTACTAATACGTTCCTCACCTGCCAACAACGTGCTTAGCGAAGTGACCTCATAGCCATATTTTTTACCGGCCTCTTGGAGCATGGCAAAGTCGCCTTCGCGGCCACGACCAAAGCGCCAATCATCACCCACAACCACGTGCTTGGCGCCAACGAGGTCAACCATAAAGTCTTTAACAAACCATTGAGCTGGAATATTTGAAACAGTTTCGTTGAAGGGTAAGCAAAACAACCGATCCAACGCCGTACGATTAAGCAGCGACACTTTTTCGCGAAAACGCGTCAGTCGAGCTGGCAGTTTTTCGCCAGCAAAAAATTCTCTAGGTTGAGGCTCAAAAGTCATCAACATGCTAGGAACAGCATGCTCTTTACCTGCCTGGCAAAGTTTTTCGATTAGCCGTTGGTGCCCGCGGTGGACGCCATCGAAATTTCCGATAGAGAGTACACAGCCATGATGCTGTGTGCGAATGTTGTGCAAGCCAGTGATGATTTCCATACTTTTGATTATATGCGGATTAACTCAACTAGTGGGAAATTCTATTCGCCAAAGAGCAATTTTCTGGCATTAAAGTGACACAAAGTCGATGAAAATCTACTACTAAGCTACGACTAAGCTAGGACTAAGCTACAAATAACTTAAAACTATAGCCCTCGAGATCCAACCTAGATCACACCTGAGCCCTTACTTCCCAAGGCCTAGCCTGAGCAAATTTACTTGCCGTTGCTTTGATGCTTAAAATCACGCGGTCGCATTCCCAGCAACAACAAAACCAACGCATAAACTGCTACTGAGCAAAACATCACCACGGCAGTCCAGCCTATTCTTGGCAAAGGTTGCATCGCCAACCAAAGCTGGCCATCCGGTAGCGCAAAGAACAAACCTGCACCCAACAGCGAACTGGCCAAAATCGTTTTCCCGCCGATTAAAGCAACCTTGCTATCCAAGCGGTAGAGTTCTTTACGATGCAGCCCCATGTACAGCAAGGCAGCGTGAGTCCATGCCGACAAGGCTGTAGCCATGGCAAGGCCTGTATGGCCCATAGTCTGAAAAGTTGCCAAGCTGGCAGCGAGATTTACTGCCACAGCCACGACCGCGTAGTGGAAGGGTGTGCGTGTATCCTGATGGGCAAAATAAGCCGGCGAGAGTACTTTGACCACTACAAAACCGGGCAAAGCAATAGCGAACATCTCTAAGGCATAGGAAGACATAAGGATATCTAATGCCGTCATCGCCCCACCGGAAAAGCTCATAAACAATACCGCAAGCAGGGGTTGGGCGAAAAAGTACAAGGCAACTGCGGCAGGCAGCGCCAGCATCAAACCTAAGCTGAGCCCCCAACTTAATGTTGCCTTGAATGATTCGCTGTCACCCCGGGCAACCATCGCCGATAGGTGCGGCAACATAACGGTGCCCAAGGCAACGGCCACAAGTCCCACGGGCAATTCCAACAGTCGATCCGCATAATATAACCAAGCAATACTGCCGCTGGTTAGCGTTGAGGCAAGAATCGTGTTCACCAAGGCATTAATTTGACCAACGGAAGCCGCCAGTACCGCAGGAATGAGCAAAACGCCGACACGGCGAACGCCCGGATGTTTGGCCGAAATTTGCGGGCGCACCAGCAAGCCCATACGGCTCAGTGTCGGCAATTGAATACCCAGCTGCACAATACCTGCCGCCATAACCCCCCAAGCCACCATGACAACTGGCTGCACATCAAACCAACCCGTAAGGGCCAACATCGCCGCGATCATTAAGCAAAGGTTCAACATAACCGGGGTGAACGCTGGCAACGCAAATCGATTGTGGGCATTCAACAATGAACCGGCAAAGGCGGTTAAGGAAATAAATCCCAGGTAAGGGAAAGTAATACGCACCAGTTCTGTGGTGGCTGCAAACTGTTCCGGCTGATCGATGAAACCCGGCGCAAACAAAGCTGTCAGTCCCGACGCAAAAACCACCCCTAAAGCTACAAACCCGATAAGGACAACGCCAAATAGCCCGGAAAGCCCGGCCAAAAAGTAACTTAACTCTTTATGACCTTTGGCTTTGTATTGCATCAACACCGGAACAAAAGCTTGGCTAAAGGCACCTTCGGCGAATAACCGGCGAAAAAAATTGGGAATACGAAAAGCGACGAAAAACATATCCGCCACAGCCGACGCGCCGAATAGATATGACAGCACAATATCGCGTAAAAGCCCGCTAATGCGGGACAGCAGCGTCATACCAGCCACCACACCACCCTGTCGCGTGAGGTTCTGAGATTGGCGACCACTGCTATCTTTAACGTCAGAATTTATAGATTTCTCAGGTTCTGACGGAATGTTTGTTGACATCTACTCCCTCGAGCGGCATATTCCCCGCCTCAAATTTTTTGTCTCTTCTAGGAGAATTCCTTGGCTAACAGTCCTCAGGCGCGCAAGCGCGCAAGACAATCAGAAAAGCGTCGCTCGCAAAATGCAAGTCATCGCTCAATGGTTAGAACCTACATCAAAAAAGTACTTGGTGCTGTTGAAGCAAAAGATGCTCCAACTGCCGGTGCTGCCCTCGTTACTGCTTTGCCGATTATCGACAAAATGGTGACCAAAGGCATAATGCATAAAAATCAGGCTGCTCGACACAAGTCACGCCTAACAAAGAAGGTCAAGGCACTAGCTGAAGCTAGCTAAGTTGACCTTTAATATGGCCTAACGTTAGCGTTAGGTCATATTTGCTACCTAGTTTGCCACCTAGTTTGCTATCTAATTTGTTACCTACCCCCTCCGACACTCTGCATAAGGCCAGCAGGCTTACGTAGACGGTGATAACAGAGGCTTAGCTAGTGCACACCTAGGATTCTTCCAATAACACTAAGTTATCCCTGTGAAGCACCTCAGGCTCGACTACGTGCTCAATCACTTGAGCGAACGCATCACTACTCAGACCCTTAATCTTATCTATTTCTGCACTGGCATAATTTGACAGCCCTTGGGCAATTAAACTGCCGTCCTCTGCAATACAGCGCACCACATCACCGCGCAGAAAATCTCCTTGAACTTGCAAGATCCCAGCCGCCAGCAAACTTACACCGCGATCACGCAGGGCAGAGACAGCTCCTGCATCTACACGTAACGTGCCTTTCGCGCGCAAATGTCCGGCTATCCAGCGCTTACGCGCATTCAACGGGCTTATTTCAGCAGTCAACAAGGTCCCTATATCTTCACCAGCCAGAACTCGAGTCAACACTTGCGCCGCATGACCAGAGGCAATGACTGTATTGGCGCCAGAGCGCGCTGCTAAGCGCCCCGCGCGAATTTTTGTCACCATACCCCCACGTCCAAGAGCACCAGCGCCCTCGCCTGGCATAGCGTCTAAACTCGGGTCAGTGGCCACCGCCGTCGCAATGCGTTTTGCGACGGGGTTTTGTCGCGGATCCGCATCCAGCAAACCTTCTACATCGGTGAGAATAACGAGCAAATCTGCTTCAAGTAAATTTGCTACCAAAGCGGCCAAGGTATCATTATCACCAAAGCGAATTTCGTCCGTAGCGACCGTGTCGTTTTCGTTGATAACCGGCACAACGCCCATTGACACTAAAGTATTTAGGGTGCCTCGAGCGTTCAAGTAACGTTGCCGATCGGCCAAATCATCGTGGGTTAACATAACAATGGCTGTACCGCAGGAGAATTTGCTCAGCGCATCTTCATAGGCTTGCACTAAGCCCATTTGCCCCACTGCCGCTGCCGCTTGGAGTTGATGTATCAACGTTGGTCGATGCGACCAGCCCAAGCGCTTACAGCCTTCTGCAACTGCTCCTGACGAGACCAATATGACTTCTTTACCGGCGGCCACAAGAGCGCTGATTTGCGCGCAGTAGGAATTAATTTTCTCGTGCTCAATACCGGCAGCCTGACTAGTCAGCAGCGAACTGCCTATCTTCACGACAATCCGTTTGGAGTCATCGAGCGCCGCACGACGAGGATCTAGATGAGCATTATTCTCGGACATATATGACCTCTGTCGCCTCTCCATCTTCATCATCCGCATCCCAATCATCCAACACATCGTCCGCGTCTTCCTCCGCCTCGCCAGAGCGACGCGCACGCATACGTTCAGAATGAGCCCAGACATCAGCGGTTATTCTCGCCTCTAACTCGAGCAAGAATTCAGCATGATTCTCATCTTCCCGAGACAACAAATACTCTTCGGTCAAAAAGGCCATTAGGTCCCTAACAAGAGTCTCTAGACCAATATCGCCCAATGCAGATATCGCATATAGCGGTCTATCTGGAAACATTTCAGCAAAATCTTCAAGCATTTGATCTAACTCAGCTTGCTCCAACTGATCGACTTTAGACAACGCCAGCCAAATAGGCCGTTCGGTCAACGATTCACTATACTCAGCCAGTTCGGATTCTATCGCTAAAGCGTTATCTATCGGATCGCCGCCTTCTTCAGGTGCCACATCGACCAAATGTAATAGCACTCGGGTACGTGATAAATGCCTTAGAAACTGAGCGCCTAATCCAGCACCCTCGGCAGCGCCGACGATCAGCCCGGGAATATCAGCCATGACAAAACTTGCATCCGCTGCAACGCGAACAACGCCCAAACTAGGCGCTAAAGTGGTAAAGGGATAGTCGGCGACTTTGGGGTTGGCTGCAGAAACTTGTCCTATCAAAGTGGATTTGCCAGCATTTGGCAGCCCTAACAACCCCACATCTGCCATAAGTTTCAATTGCAGGCGCAGTTTACGAATATCACCCAAATGACCTGGTGTAGTTTTTCTTGGTGCGCGGTTGGTACTGGATTTAAATGCTGCGTTACCTAAACCCCGGCCGCCGCCATTGGCAACCAGCAAAGTTTGTCCATGGGCACTTAAGTCGCCTACAACTTCTTGGGTTTCTTCATCAACAACCGTCGTGCCCACGGGCACCTTCACGTGCGTGGCTTCACCAGCGGCACCTGTCTTATTGCGACTGGCACCACCATGCCCGTTGCGCGCTTGGTAGGATGGCTGATAACGAAAATCGATCAGCGTGTTTAAGGCTTCTTCAGCAACCAAAATGACATCGCCGCCATCGCCGCCGTTGCCACCGTCTGGGCCACCACGCTCGATATATTTTTCGCGACGAAAACTCAGAGTGCCATTGCCACCTTTGCCACCCTGAACACGGATTGTTGCTTCATCAATGAACTGCATATTACCCCCTGGGTAAAACAAAAAACCCCGCATTAGCGGGGTTTAGTATTATCGAACTGTGGTCGTGGTTAAACCAATTTTCGCCTTAGTTGACCAAGCCGAAACTGGCACACCACGCTCAGCTCTATGCCAGTAGAGCATTTGACCTATTAAAGTCTAATCTACTGAGCTGGCGAAACGATATTCACAGTTTTTCTGCGTAGAGGTCCTTTGATCGTAAACTCTACGTGGCCATCGGCCTTCGCAAACAAGGTGTGGTCGCGACCACAACCAACATTCGCTCCTGGGTGGAACTTAGTTCCACGCTGACGAACAATAATATTGCCTGCAATAACTGCTTGGCCGCCGAATTTCTTCACGCCCAATCTTTTCGACTCTGAATCGCGACCGTTTCTAGTACTGCCGCCTGCTTTTTTATGTGCCATCGATGCTTCTCTTTAATCCAATGAACAGCTGTTAGCTGCTGATTCCGGTGATTTTAACTTCGGTAAACCATTGACGGTGACCTTGTTTTTTCAAAAAATCTTTGCGTCGCTTAAACTTGATAATGCGGATTTTCTTACCGCGATCAGTACGCATAACTTCACCAGTAACCCGGCCAGATTCAACATAAGGCGTACCTACGTTGACGTCTTCGCCATTGGAAACCAATAAAACCTTGTCAAAAACTATTTCTTCGCCAGGCTCTGCGCTTAGCATTTCCAGCCTCACAACGTCACCCTCTGCGACGCGGTGTTGCTTACCGCCGCTCTGAAAAACCGCAAACATATATCTACTCCTGGCGATCAGCTGACAACCGTTTCGTCGTCTAGCCGTCTTAAGTGTTGCTAAAAATTCTTGTTCTAACACCGAAAAAGGTGCGACAAAATAGGCCCTCCCTCTCGGAAAAGGCGCGCCATTCTATAAGCAAACCCCAAGGATTACAACGCTTGTGGGCAGCCCATGACGAGAATGTTGCATTTAAATCATTGCCGCTACGTATAAGCAATCAGCAGAGCGAGATCTTACCCTTTTGCGACGGTTATAAGCACTTTTTAGCCGGTCTTTACGGCAAGGTGCTATGTTACCCCTGCGTAAATTTAGTTAGTATCCAGCGCTATGCAATTGCGACTCTCAAATTCATGACTTTTAGTAGCAACAAACAAGTTGTGCCCCTTGGAACTTCAACTCCCTTTGTCGAGTCGAATTTCAATTGCACGGCGACAACAATAGAAAACGGGTTAGGATTGCCTAGCGCGTCAACTACAACCAGCGGCGATTAGTAATGGAAATCTCTACAGCTCGTATAACAAAAGAAGAGAGTTCCGACTCCAACCCACTAGCCCAAGTTTACCAACTGGTGGCGGAAGAATTCGCTGCGGTGAATCACCTCATTCCGCGAAAATTATCGTCTGATGTAGCAATGGTAGAAGAAATCAGCAAATACATCGTTGAAAGCGGTGGCAAAAGACTTCGACCAGTGATGGTGCTATTGAGTAGCCAAGCGCTGGGGTACAAAGGCCAACAGAACGTTGCGTTAGCCGCGATCATAGAGTTTTTACATACGGCCACACTCCTCCATGACGATGTCGTTGATAGGTCTGGACTACGTCGCGGTAAAACAACAGCAAACGAAAAGTGGGGTAATGCCCCAAGCGTACTCGTAGGCGACTTCCTCTATAGCCGTGCATTTCAGCTGATGGTGGAACTTGCCAGAATTGACATCATGGCAGTGCTTTCCAGTGCTACCAATACCATTGCAGAGGGTGAGGTCATGCAATTGGCCAACGTGGGCAATACCGAACTCTCAGAAGAAAATTATCGGGAAGTTATTCGCTGTAAGACCGCACTACTGTTCGAAGCCGCAACGCATACTGGCGCTCTATTAGCTTTCGCGACCGATACTTCCGCAGACAGCGAACAGATTGAAATGCTACGCAAGTTCGGCCTGCACTTTGGCTTGGCATATCAACTGGTAGACGATTGGCTCGATTACGCTGGCGACACTGAAACCATGGGGAAAAATGCCGGTGATGATCTAGCTGAGGGCAAACTAACTCTGCCGCTTATTCAAGCTTTGAAAGTCACCTCTGAAGCGGATCAAAAACTTATCAAAAATGCACTACAGAATAAATCTGTAGAACAGATGCATGACGTTCTAGCCGTTGTGAAAAAATGCGGCGCTCTGGACTACACCTATGCCGCCGCCGTGAAGGAAACCAATTTAGCCCTAGAGTGCATAGCGCGGTTACCTGACACGCCCTATAGAACAGCTCTGAGCACGCTAACAACTTTCTCGCTATCTAGATTAGGCTAGCGGCCTAGAATTGGCCGCAGCACTGCCTCCCGCCGCGTTTCACCGAGAGTATTCTTCACGCCGATTATTGGAATGAGTTAACGAAATTCATCATTACAGCGGTAGCACTAATGGAACTACCGATCATGATCGCTCTGTCACTCCACTGCATGCCAACAAATATCCAACCAGCAGCACTTAATATATAAGCAATTTGCCCCTGCACAACAAAACCCGCAGACATCAAGAAGATCCCGCTGACAGAAAGGAGAGTCGCCACCCACTTTACATACCAATCCAGCGTGCCTGTGGGGGTGGTCGATTTCAGGTCGTCATTTTCCGCCTGCACTTCTTTGAGCTCATCCATGAGGCGTCTTTTCTCAGTGGCTAATTCCATAGCTAACCGCCCCGCTCTACTCGTAGGGCCAACCGGCTGATGTAACTCTGTTGCAATATCTGTTGCAATATCTGTTGCGATATACGTTACATCGTCATTCACTGGATCTGCGGGATTATGTGCCATTACCTTTCACCTAGTTGAGGACCTCAAACCAATTCTGAGTTCATTTATAAATCTATATTCCTTGGGTATTTCATCGACTTAAAAGCGCCCCATGGAACCTCCACTTAGTGCTCAGCAGCCGAAAAAAGTTCGCGCATAATCTACCTTTTTTTCGGCCTGTCAAGATAATTTCAAAGCTTGTAAAAAATACTCTTGAAGGCACTAAACCGGCGCACAAAAAATGCTAAGGGGTGTAAAAAATATTGTTTTAAAACAAATAGTTACAAACCCCGAAACATTCCTTTCTGAAAGCCCCTGAAAAAATCCTGCAGAGCAAGAATTTGCGCTAAACAAACACTCAATAGCCGAAATTTTTAAAGTAGTGGCGCAGAGTGCAACAACTGACAGCTTGCTGGGCAAAATCTACACAGCCAAGCCGCTCTTTCAACAAATCATTTACCAACCCAAAGAGGTGGCAGCAGAGCCTAACAAAAAACACTTTTACAATGCTGTCGAGACCTGGAATTAGGGTCAACATGTGATCAACAAGTGGTCAACAAGTGGTCAACAAAGACTGTAGGAATGGTTGCTTAACAAGGCGCCAAGCTGCGCAATGCTGCTTAGCTTGGCGGCTTAGGGCGCTGCAAGACGAATGGCTAATGGCGAGTGGCGAGTGGCGAGTGGCGAGTGGCGAGTGGCGAGTGGCGAGTGGCGAGTGGCGAGTGGCGAATTTAGCGTAGCGAAGGTTTGACGCAAAAGGCTTTTGAGGAAAAAGCTTTTGAGCAAAATACCATTCTAGAAAAAGTCCTCAGATTCGACGGTTATCTCTAAAGCAACGCTAGTTAGCGCTAGTTAGCCCTCATTAAAACGGCGCTTCTTGCCACCTTCCTGCAAGTTTTGTTATACGATTTGCGGCGAAGCTGCGGCTTCTTTCTCGTCCGGCGCACTAAACAATGCCTGACTGGTGGAACTTGGTTCCACACAATCTGCTTTCATACGACAGCTAAAAACGGAAAGAACAGGAATCATTGCAAAGGCAGAAAGCAGCATACCCACGGCTTCTAAGGCCATGCCACCGCGATACCAGTTTTCGTGAAAATGGTCGACGATACGGAAGAATGCAGCAAAATAGAAAAACATCGCTGCCACGGTGAGAAAAGCAAAAACTCGCGCAAAACTAAAGCTGACATTGCGCCACAAACTGGCTAGCGCAAGCACCGCTCCAGCGGCGTAAATAACTGATAACAAGGGTGTTTTAGGGATAAAGCCATGCAATACCGCTAATCCAAGAAGCATGCACCCAACTATAGCGTTAAATATTCTCATGTATCTAGTGTCCTTAACATGCTTCCCCCGATCTAATCACTGAGTAATCAAAGTGATCGCACCAATGCTATGACAGAGCATTCAACATCAACCAATACATCACCGGGTGAAGTACTGATTATGTGACTGCGAACCAAACTTAAAGTCTTACAACTGCCTCTACCGCTATTCCCTTTCATCTAAGTGGATTGCAGGAATACCGCACCTACTTAACGCTCTACCCCCACTTTCTTATAGGGGTTGGCTATATTTTGCGACCTTGGGCTCAGAGTCAACACTTTTGTTACGTTAAGTGACAGTCAGTGGAGCATTGTTACGCAGGGTGACCGATATTTTCGTTTTCAGCGCCACCAACCCGCTTTTTCTGCCACCACAGCACTAAGGACAGTAACGGCCCGTACAAAATTTCATTAAAAATACATTTATATCAACAGCTTAACCCTACTTGAGATCCCAGCCTGGAACACCGTCATCTAATTGCACGCCAAAACTATTCAGCGCCATAGAGACCAAATTGTATTGTCCAACTGTGAAAACCAGATCCATCATCTGTTGCGTACTGTAATGATCAAGTAATCCCAGCCAGGTAACATCAGCAATATGGGCATCGCTATGTAATTCATCCGTTGCTTGTAACAAAAGCCTGTATAGAGGCAAAATATCCGCACTTTGCGGCCCTGATTTGGCCAATAAAATTTCCGCCTCAGAGAGGCCAACCTGCCGCGCTATCACTACATGTTGTCCCCATTCATAGCCGGCGTTACATAAAAAACCAATTCGCAAAATAACCAGTTCGCGTTCCTTAGGGTCTAAGGTGGACTTACCCAATATGTGGTTGGCAAAGACCATCCAACGCTTTGCCAGCCCAGAGTGATGGCATAGCGTGCGAAAAATATTCAATACCCGCCCCTTACTAGCAATGGGTGCCAGCAGTGCTTGGGCATCTGTATCCAGTTGCGCGTCAGTAAGCGCCTCAATTCTTGGTTTTGCTAACCTCATTCTTACTCTCCTTAATTAGTCGTGGGAATATACCGATTCCCCAAACTTGCTGCTATGCACATCGCCACTCTTTGAGCAGCACTTTGAATGAGTCATTTCACTGAATCTTTGCAATAGGTAATATGCACCAAGCCCACACCGTAGCCACAAAACACCACCACAAAAGATAGCGAGCGCCTGTTGAAAAATCTTCTCATTGTCTATCACTCACAAACTGGTAATACCGAGCAAATGGCCGAGGCTGTACTTGCAGGTGCAAATGACAGCGCCATCGATGGCGTAGAAGTGCGGCTATTGCAGGCAAAAGATGCGAGCGCTGATGACCTGCTTTGGGCCAACGGCCTTATCCTCGGCACGCCTGAAAATTTCGGCTACATGTCAGGCGCTCTTAAAGGCTTTTTTGATCGCACGTTTTATGCCGTGGAGGGAAAAATTGCCCCCTTACCCTACAGTGTATTCATCAGCGCCGGTAATGACGGCAGTGGTGCGTTGCGATCCATCGAACGCATTGCCAATGGATACCCCTTTGTTAGCGTTCAAGCAGCAATCATTTGCAAAGGCACACCGACCTCCGTTGAACTAAGTAATTGCAAAGAATTAGGCCAGGCTTTAGCCACAGGTTTAGAACTTGGCATCTTTTAAAAGGCCGCATTATCAGCACATCGCTTTCACAAATGATCTTGTAGAGTCCCTTTCGAAACCCAGCATGCTCTATTATGCCTGCTGGCTAATAAGCCCTGTTGCTGTTATGCGCGAAACAGTTACTTAACTAATGACCGAATAAGAAAAGGCCTCAACTCTTTTGACTGAAACTACTGTTAAAATTTTGCACAGCTTGTCTGAGATAGCGCCTGAGCAGTGGGATAGTTGCGCACTCGGTGCGGGGCCTTACAATCCGTTCCTTAGCCATAAATTTCTCTACGCCTTGGAGGTCAGTGGCAGTGCCAGCAATGAAACTGGTTGGCAGCCTTTTCACTTAGTAGTGGAAACCGGCAATACAGCAATTAAAGAGCTGATTGGCGTCGTACCCATGTACCTGAAAAATCATTCCCAAGGCGAATACGTATTTGACCATGGTTGGGCGGAAGCATTACAACGTGCCGGCGGCAACTATTATCCAAAGCTGCAAGCCAGTATCCCATTTACCCCTGCAACAGGACCGCGACTACTCAGCCGCGACGGCAGCCCAGAAAGCCAAGACCTTTTGCTCAGCGCTTGTGCGGAAGTCGCAGAGCAAGTTAAAACCAGCTCACTTCACATGACATTTATGCCAAAGGATCAATGGCAACGAGCCGGCGAGCTTGGTTTTCTCAAGCGTATGGACCAACAATTTCATTGGCACAATGCAAACTACGCAAACTTCGACGGCTTCTTGGCAGATTTAGCCTCCAAGAAGCGCAAAAACCTTAAGCGTGAGCGTCGAGAGGCGCTGAGTTCAGGCATAGAAATTGAGTGGGTCACAGGTCAAGACCTAACCGAACAACATTGGGATGCCTTCTACGCTTTCTATTTAGATACCGGCGAACGCAAATGGGGTACACCCTACTTAAACCGCCAATTTTTCTCGCTGATCAGCGAATCTATGGCCGACGACATATTGCTCATTATGGCTAAAAGAGAAGGTCGCTATATTGCGGGTGCTTTAAACTTCATTGGTGAAAACACTCTTTTCGGCCGCAATTGGGGGTGCGTTGAAGATCACCGTTTTTTACATTTTGAGGTGTGCTATTACCAAGCCATCGACTTCGCAATAGCCAAAGGCCTTAAAACCGTTGAGGCTGGCGCCCAAGGCGGTCATAAGGTGGTTCGCGGCTACCTTCCAAGTGCAACCTACAGCGCCCACTGGATAGCAGAGCCGTCGTTTAAGGACGCAGTAGCTCGTTATCTGGACCAAGAACGCGATTACGTAGCGGAAGATATTGCCCATGTAGAGCAAAGTAGCCCATTCAATGCCAACATCGATCTAGAACAAATTCGTACAGCGCAAGTAAGCAAGCCCAATGACGATGCGTAGCTGGACCCGGCTCGGCCAGGGGCAAATACGCAAAACCGCAGAAAGGCTCAGTTGGTCAAAATGAGATATCACAATACTGCCCGTCGGTCGAAACTCTTAGAGAATATTACTTTGGTTATAAACAGAAATTTCCCACGACTTATCCTAAACTACCCACTTCAAATATCGGCTAATTAGGCATCTTGCTATGAGCGCTAAATCTACGATCAAATCCATTGTCAGCCACCACACAGAAGTAGGCAGTGAAGTATGCGTTGAAGGTTGGGTTAGATCGCGACGCACCTCTAAAGGCGGGTTTTCATTCATACATATTTACGACGGGTCTTGCTTTGACACAATCCAAGCCGTTGCAGATGAAAACCTAGCCAATTATGCAGATGTGCAATTACTCAGCACCGGCTGCTCGGTAATAATCACTGGCACCTTGGTGGAGTCCTCTGGCAAAGGCCAGGACAGAGAGATACAAGCCAATTCGCTGCAAGTTGTCGGTTGGGTGGACGATCCAGAAAGCTACCCGGTGAGTAAAAAACAGCACACCTACGAATACCTGAGAACGGTTGCCCACCTGCGGCCTCGCACCAATACCTTTGGCGCAATTGCCCGAGTTCGGCACGCTATCAGTGCTGCGGTGCACCAATACTTTAACGATGAAGGTTTTTTCTGGGTCAATACGCCAATCATTACCGCCAGCGATTGCGAAGGTGCTGGGGAACTTTTTCGCGTCTCCACATTAGACCAGATGCAACAAGGTGCTGGGGTAAAGCCCAACTACCAGGATGACTTTTTTGGTACCGAAACATTTCTTACCGTGTCAGGGCAACTAAATCTTGAGAGTCACGCCTGCGCCCTTGGTAAGGTTTATACCTTTGGCCCAACATTTAGGGCAGAAAACTCGAACACCAGCCGACACTTAGCGGAATTCTGGATGATTGAACCGGAGGTGGCTTTTGCCGATCTCGCCGCCAATGCCAAGTTAGCTGAACATTTTTTACAGTACGTTATTGGCAAAGTATTGGCACAATGCCCCCAAGACATGGCATTTTTTGCCGAGCGCGTGGATGACAAAGTCATGGAGCGATTAGCTAATGTGACAGCTAACCCGTTCACGGTAATGACGTACAGCGAAGCTGTGGAGTTACTGACCTCAACACAAAAGAAATTCGAATTCCCAGTGAGCTGGGGCACAGATCTGCAATCTGAACATGAAAGATTTATCACCGAAGAAGTCATCAAAGGCCCGGTGGTGGTAACCGACTACCCGAAGGAAATTAAGGCCTTCTACATGCGCCTAAATGACGACGAACGCACAGTGGCCGCAATGGACGTATTAGTGCCCGGCATTGGTGAAATCATTGGTGGCAGCCAGCGCGAAGAGCGCTTAGATGTACTTGATGCGCGTATGGACCCGGAGCTTGCCAAGGAGCTTTGGTGGTACCGCGACCTGCGCCGTTACGGCACCGTACCCCATGCAGGTTTTGGCCTGGGTTTAGAGCGTTTAGTGCTATACATCACTGGCATGGAAAACATTCGCGACGCCATCCCATTCCCTCGCACACCGAATAGCGCCAACTTTTAGTGGGCCCGCAGAGTCCAGAAAAACGTCTACCCACCAAGAGCATGTTGGCGGCACTGTGGCAACTCAAACAATTTGTTCTACCTTATAAAGCCGGCCTGTTTACCGGCATAGGGGCATTTGGTGTCGCTCGACTGTTCGAAGTAATGGTGCCCGCTCTGACGGCAGTTGCGATAAATAAAATGGCCAGTGGTGATTTCGAAATAAGCATGCAGGTGTTCGGCATCGTTGGTGCAGTCATTGCTCGTTATTGCGTGGTCACCTTCGCACGTTTCAATGTCAGAAAGGTGGCCCTGAAAGTTTCTTATGATCTGCGTCAGCAGCTCTTCGAAAAACTCCAACAACAAGGCTCAGAGTTTTTCGGTCAGTACAGTATTGGCGACATGATGACGCGAGCAGTAGCCGACATATCGCTGGTTCAGCGCCTAATCTCAATGGGTACAATCCTCGTTATCATTCTGATCTATGCGGCAATAGTCGGCTTCGGCTTCATGCTTTATTACTCACCAGTCTTAACACTGTTGCTACTACCGCCTATGCCAATCATATTTTTCTATGCGCAGTATTCATCTAAAGCCATGGGCATCGCTTCAGTGCAAGTACAAGAGCGACTGTCTGATTTGGGCACCCACACCCAAGAAAATCTATCTGGCATTAGAACCATCCAGGCTATGGTCCAAGAAGACAATGAAATAGATCGATTCGGCCAAACCAACCAAGCCTACGCAGACGTATTCTACGAACAAGGCCGCATCAATTCTGCCATGGCCTCTTGGATGCCCAGCCTAGCTGCGGTCTGTTCGCTGACTATATTGAGTTACGGCGGCTACCAAGTACTGCAAGGCACCCTGCCTATTGGCAACTTTGTTGCCTTCTTCATGTTAGTAGGCATGGTTGTACAGCCTTTTCGCGTGGCCGGTTTTATCATCAATTTGTTTCAGCGGGCCGCCGTCGCAAGCAGGCGCTTGTTTGAAGTATTCGATCGCCCACCTGAAATTAGTGACGAGCCAAGCGGCAACGCCCCCGCCACCATCGCGGGTAACCTGCGCATCGAAAACTTAAGTTATACCTACACTGGCGCCGCAACGGCGGCACTTAAAGACATCTCTTTTACGCTCAACCGCGGCGAAACTGTCGCTATTATGGGCCGAGTTGGCAGCGGCAAAACCACTCTACTAAAGCAAATAGTCAGACTTATTGACCCAAAACCTGAATCCGTTTGGATCGACAACCATCCAGTAAAAGATTATCCGTTGTCACAGCTACGCGCTCAAGTTGCCATGGTGCCTCAGGATCCATTTTTGTTTGCGGAACCATTAAAAGACAATCTGACCTATGACGACCCCAACAGAATGCTAGAGAAAATCTGGCAGGCAGCAACCTCAGCTGACTTAAAAAGTACAATTGACGGCTTCCCAGATAAATTAGATACACTCATTGGCGAGCGCGGCGTTACCCTTTCTGGTGGGCAAAAGCAAAGAGCAACTTTGGCACGTGGTCTAATTCGTAACGCGCCAATACTTATCTTGGACGACTGTTTCTCCGCCGTAGACACCGAGACTGAGGACCATATCCTCAGCGAACTAAAACGCCTGCGTAAAGAGCAAACTACCTTGTTAGTTTCCCATCGCGTGAGTACAGCCAGACATGCGGACAGAATAATCATTATTGACCAAGGAACGATCCTTGAGTCTGGTAGTCACGAACAACTTATTGCCCAACAGGGTTACTACGCGGAACTAGAGCGAGTACAACGCGAGGGTGCTGAAGAAGACGACCTAGAAAGACTAAGGTTGAATATTCAATGAGCACTGAGAAGACAAAGACAGAACAGTCTGGGCCGTCCAAAAAGCCAACGCCGGACCAGCGTAATTACGCTATGTTCGATGCGGATATTAGTGGCGCGGTTTTGAATATGAGTCTACTGCGGCGACTCCTGCACTGGCTAAAGCCCTACCGCGGCGCATTACTCCTGAGTACTGTATTGGTGTTGCTCGCTTCAACCCTGCAAGTGCTGTTGCCCATTCTTATTTCTCTCGTGGTAATCGACCATATTATTCAGGGTGACAGCTCATCCGACACGCCAGACTTTGGATTAATAGAACTCAACACTTGGGTTGCCAACAGCCTGGAGATACCACCACTTATCGCTGCTTGCGCCCTATACGCGACAATACAAATAATCTGGGCATTTGTTGGTCACGCCCATCGCATGACCCTCATCGGTTCCGTGATTAATGGGCTGCGCGATTTACGTCTAGATTTGTTTCGGCACTTAGAAACCAGACCGTCCTCTTTCTACGACCGAGTCGCGGTAGGTCGGGTTATGACACGAGTGACTAACGACGTGGAGGCACTATATGAACTACTCAGAGGCCTAGGCACATTGGTCGGTGAGTTTGTGCCCTTCTTTGTAGCCCTTGCGGTGATGTTGGCAATAGACACACCTCTTACCCTGATGCTACTTCTCGCCCTACCCCTTTTGGCTTTAGTCACTTACTACTTTCGCCGTTCAACACGTTTTTTGTTTCGTCAGGTCCGGCAAACACTGTCAACGCTGAATCAGACTCTGCAAGAAAATCTAGCTGGACTACAGGTAGTACAAATCTCCGACCGCCAAGCGTTCAACCTGAACCGATATACCGATGTCAATGAAGACAATCGTGCCTATGAGCATAAGCTTGCAAGGGTGGAAACACTTTATGGCGCATTCAATGAAAGCCTGGCCCACATCGCCATAGGGCTCATTCTTTACTATGGTGCCAGTCAGGTAATGACCATGACCATGAGTATTGGTGAAGTGGTTTTATTCACGCAGTTTGTTGGCATGTTATTTCATCCTGTGGTGGTTCTGGGCGAACAAACAAATATTTTGTTCCGCGCCATGGCCAGTGGAGAACGAATTTTTCAAGCCCTGGACTGGGATGAAAAAATTCACGAACCTGAAAACCCTGTAACCCTGCCTAGCCGGCTCGAAGGCAAAGTAGAATTCAATAAAGTCAGCTTCGCCTATGATCCGGCCATGCCTATTCTTAAAGACGTATCTTTCGCTATTTCCCCCGGTGAGAAATTAGCCATTGTGGGCCCGACTGGATCAGGCAAAAGCACATTGATTAGATTACTCGGCAGGTTTTACGATTTTGCCGACGAACAAATTTTCCTCGACGGCATCGATCTGAATCAAATTCATACAAGAGACCTTAGAAAACGTGTAGGCGTGGTGTTACAAGACTTTCACATTTTCTCTGGCTCAATCTACGACAACATCGCACTTGGTAACCCAAATGTCACCAGAGCTAAAGCCATAGCGGCGGCGAAAACTGTCAATGCAGATGACTTTATCAGTGCCCTACCAGAAGGTTACGACTCGGCTCTCACAGAGAGAGGGCAGAATCTGTCTCAAGGACAAAGACAATTATTGGCCTTCGCTCGAGTATTGGCAGCCGACCCAGAGATTTTAGTATTAGATGAAGCCACCGCAAACATCGACACAGAGACCGAATTGCTTATTCAAGATGCTTTGGAGCACCTGACTCAAGGGCGCACATCTATTATTATTGCTCACCGCCTGCAAACCATTCAGGAAGCCGATCGCGTACTGGTACTGGATCAGGGACAAGTGGCGGAAATTGGCAGCCATGAAGAGTTATTGGCAGCACAGGGACTATATGCAACCCTGCATGCTTTACAGTTTCAAAGCGAAGAAGCTAGCGAGGAACCTCAGTAGACAAGACAACTTTCTTAACCCAGTTTTTGAAAATCAGATCTTTGCAGCTGACTAGACACCACCATGCACAATATTCACCAATTTAATCGGAAAGAAACTTGAGCAAGATTAAAAGCGGAGACAAGTTCGAAACCGCCCAAGGCTTCAGCGCCATCAAAAACGGCATGAAGAACGGTAAGAAGAACGGTAAGAACAAAAACAACGTCGTTCTGGATACAGAGCGCAAGCCACCGTGGCTGCGAGTAGGCATCGGCGGCGGCAAGCGATATCAAGAAGTACGTGCAACCGTTAACACCCACAAGCTCGCAACGGTATGTGAAGAATCTCACTGCCCTAACATTGGCGAATGTTGGAATCATGGCACCGCTACCATCATGCTAATGGGCGCAGTGTGCACACGTGCCTGTCGTTTTTGCGCAGTAGACACCGGCAATCCGGGCGGCTGGTTAGACCTAGAAGAGCCGGCAAACGCCGCCAAATCGGTACAACTCATGGGCCTAGGCTATGTGGTATTAACCTCTGTGGACCGAGATGATTTAGACGACGGCGGCGCGCAACATTATGCTGACTGCATTCAAGCCATTAAAAAGACCAATCCTAGTACAGCTGTTGAAGCACTCACCCCAGATTTTTCCGGCAACCAGAGAGACGTTGCAGTGGTGGCTAATTCTGGTCTAGAAGTGTTTGCACAAAATTTGGAAACTGTTGAACGCCTCACTCATGTTGTGCGCGACCCAAGAGCCGGTTATCAACAAACATTAGACGTATTGGCCTATGCGAAAGAAGCAAATCCAAAAGTGCTAACCAAATCTAGCCTGATGCTGGGCATTGGTGAAACTGACGAAGAGATAGAAACGGCATTACAGGATTTGTACAAACACAATGTAGATATCGTCACTCTTGGGCAATACATGCGCCCTACTAAGAATCATCTGCCCGTTGACCGCTGGGTTACACCCGAGCAGTTTGAAGAATTTCGTGAATACGGACTAGCACTTGGATTTATGGAAGTGGCCTCTGGACCCTTGGTGCGCTCAAGTTATCGAGCAGACAAAGTATTCGCGAAAAACAATCTTGGCCTCAGTAACAATCTTGGGCTCAGTAAAAAAGACACAATTAGTGTTGTCCAAATCCAATAAGAGTTAGGGGCAACGATATTCAAAGTGCATTAGCCTCATTTTAACTACGAGGCGATCAACACTTCATTTTTTAAGGAATTTTGATGACTCATCTAGAAAAAGCCGGCTTTTCTGAGGTTGACGAGCAGGCAAGTGTGTTACGGCTTTTGGCAACCCATGCCTTCGATAAATTTGCACAAGACCTCAGCGCAGAAGATAACCAGTGGCTACAACGCCAAAGTTTTACCGGCGCTCCTGGTCAATTCGCCTGGCTGCAAAATGGCGACGTCATTATTGGTTGGGATGGCAAAGACGACTTAAACACCCTCGGGCACCTGCCAATGTCACTGCCAGAGGGGCTTTATACGATCGACAGTTCGGTTACAGACCTGCAGTTAATCGGTTGGGGGATGGGCTGCTATCAGTTCCAGCGTTACACCAAAGCTTCGCGCAAGCCGGCTAGCCTTTATCTTGCAGATGCCGCCCAGCGACAACGCGTGATCAACTCAGTATTGGCTACGTTTTTCACCCGTGATCTTATCAATACACCCGCTCAAGATATGGCCCCCTCACACCTTCAGGCAGAAGCCGAGGCATTGGCCGATCAATTTGGCGCATCGATAAACGCCATTGTGGGCGAAGCATTGCTAGATTTGGAATGCGGCGCAATTCATGCCGTAGGTAGAGCTGCCGACGATGCACCTCGATTGCTCGACATTACCTGGGGCGACCCATCTCACCCTAAAGTCACCATAGTTGGCAAAGGTGTGACCTTCGACAGTGGCGGGCTCAATATGAAGCCTTCCGGCGGCATGCGACTGATGAAGAAAGATATGGGTGGCGCTGCCATCGCAATGGGCTTGGGTTACTTGGTAATGTCCCAGCAACTACCCATTCGCTTACGTTTATTGATACCCGCCGCAGAAAACTGCGTCGCCGGCAATGCTTTCAGACCCGGCGATGTATTGCATACCCATAAAGGGCTAACTGTAGAAATTGATAACACCGACGCAGAAGGTAGATTGCTTTTATGCGACGCGCTGTCTATTGCTAGCGAGGAAAAACCAGAACTAATTGTAGACTACGCAACCTTAACTGGTTCGGCGCGCTCTGCAGTAGGCGCGGAAATCGCAGCAATGTTTTGCAATGACGACAAAGTCGCCCAAGACATTTCAACCAACGGTGTGGAGCAGGATGACCCCGTGTGGAGAATGCCACTACACAAAGGCTACGATTACATGCTGAAGAGCAAGGTGGCCGACTTGGTCAACTCCGCAGCCACACCATACGCTGGCGCAATTAGCGCAGCGCTATTTTTACAACAATTCGTTGAAGACACGCCTTGGGTGCACTTCGATGTAATGGCCTTTAACACGCGCAACCGCCCCGCTCGCTTTGAAGGCGGCGAAGCCATGGCGATGCGCAGCGTCTATGAATATCTGGAAACACGCTATGGAAAATCTTAAATCCCTAGAAGCTAGCCCCAAAGGCAACGAAGTGCCATTAACGGACTTCCTAGACAACGTGCGCTTCAACGAAAGCGGATTAATCGCCGCTATTGCCCAAGACAATACTAGCCAGCAGGTGCTTATGTTGGCTTGGATGGATCGGCGCGCCATTGAAGAAACACTCAGAGATGGCACTGTCACCTACTACTCTAGAAGCCGGCAAAGTTATTGGAAAAAGGGTGAAACATCAGGCCATACCCAAAAGCTAATTAACATGAGCTTTGACTGTGACGGCGATGCGGTACTGTTATGCGTAGAACAAACCGGCAAGGCTTGTCATACCTTTAGAGAAAACTGCTTTTACCTCAACGTACAAGGCGACAAAATTGTCGTAACCGCAGATCCAGGCTAGCGACCTCCCAAATACGCTAAAACCAAGGGTCAGCGCTCAGCGAAAGAAAGGTCTTAGCTAACAGGCGCTGAGATCACTTGCCAACAGCAGCTTCAGCCATTAATGCTTCTTGCAGCGCCAAAAAGAACTTTCCCAACAAAAGCCGCATAGCCCCATTTTCCGTATTTTTCTGCTATCAGCCTCAGCACCAACGCCATGGTTTAAAGATACTTGCCATGAGATAGCGTGCTCACTCTGTCAATTATCACGGCAAACCCAGCTTGCCTATTCAGGCGTTCCTACAAGGCATTGAGTGCAGCAATATCATCGCTATTTAGAGGGATACTTCAATTTGTATGTCCACCTGCATGAGAATTCTACCCCTCGGTTAACCATTATCGGATTCTGAAAATCCTCTAACGACAGCTCTCCAGTGTAAAAACAGTTGCAGACCTAATTGCCACCCAACAAATACGAGACCTTTTCGTAGACAACGCTACCGTTCATCAACTCGCTCTTGAATAATCTGACCTTCTCTTCTAACGTGAAGTATGAATTTCTTAACACAAGCCGTTACCTATTTGCTGATTGTGAATCTGGTAATGCCAGGCGCAGGCTGCCAATGCTTGAGTGACGAAGACGGTGCAATGAGTCATAGCTCAGGCCCTATGAGCATGCATGAGTCGACTCATGCCGAACATACAATAAGCCACCACGCCCAAAAACAAGCCCAAGTCAGCGATCAAGCGCTCGACTCTGCTCAAACCCACACCTGCCTCGAAGAAACCTGCTCCAAAAACAACAATGCTATCAGCCAAGTAGTTGCCCAAGGTCACAATGCATTGCTCATTACTTGGCATGAAGGCGAGCAAACTGAAGGCAAGTACACGGCTCACATGGTCGCCCTAGACTCATCTGATATTGCCCGGGCACCGCCTGCGTTTACACCACCGGACATCCTCAAAAGTACGACTTTTGAATCTCCTCTCACACGCTTCGATCGCCTGATCATCTAGCGCTGCACCTGTGCCAACTGCTCTATATGGGTAGTGGCAATCTCAATTCTGCAGCCAATTTATATATACCAATTGCCTGCATACCTCAAAAGCACGCCCTATATGCGCGGTGCTTTATCGAATTGATAAAGGTTTAGATGTGAACGAAAAAAGTACCAGCACAAACTCATTCCCTTGGGTTAGAGCCATACTAGTTATAGCAGCGACAAGCAGCGTTTTGGGTTGCGCGAGCTTTGCGGAAAACAATGCACAAAGCAGCAGCAAAAACAGTACCAAAGACAGTACCAAAGACAGTACCAAAGACAGTACCAAAGACAGTGCGGCGGTGTCTGTAACGGCAGTAGGCGGCAGCGAACTCCTCTTCAGCGACACGCCTCTTACAGCTAATGAAGCCGTTCAGATAGCGCTCATAAATAATCAAAACCTAGCGGCGATTTACGCCGAACTTGGTTTTGCAAAAGCCGAAGTATTTGCCGGAGCAAGGATCAGAAATCCACTACTGTCGTTTAGCCAATTCAATTCAAACGCAGGCATTGACCAAATCATTTGGGGTATCAGCGCCTCTTTAACAGACCTCATCACGCTACGGTCGCGAAAGAAACTGGCAGCAACCCAGTCTCTGGCCATCGAGCAAAAAGTCCAAGCCTTCGCAATGGCCACTCAAGCCCTCACCTACCAACATTACTACCAGTACTTGGCGAGCAAACAGCGACTGCAGGTATTTCAAGAAATCAGCGCAATCAGCGACCTAATCTTGGAGACCACCCAGCGCTACAGTGATGCAGGGAACGTCACCGCGTTGGAACTGGCTGAAGCAAAAATTGAGACAAGCGAAGCGAAACTAGGCCTACTGAATGCACAGGCAGCGGTCCTGATGGCTAGAACAGAAATGTCAGAAGTCTTGGGCGTTCGGGCCAGCCAAAATTGGCGTTTACCGGAGCAGCTCCCCATACCAAACAAGGCGAGCCTTTCATTCAACAATAACTCCGGGACCAAAGGTAACAGAGCAAAAGATTTACTCCAGCAGGCGCTACAACAACGGTTAGACCTTCAAGCAGCACAAACAAAAATCAACGCACTCGCGTTACAACTCAAAAGCGAAAAATTGACCAACAATATTGGCGCCATTGAACTAGGCGCCGAACGCGAACGTGAGTCCGATGGCGAGCGCTTAACTGGCCCCAATGTTGAATGGGAAATACCCGTATTTTCTCAGGGCCAAGAGCATCAGCTGAAAATTGCCGCTGAGATGGAAATTGCTCAGGCAAAACTTAGGCACCTCACTCTAGAGCTCGACAACGGCATAGCACTGGCCTTAGCGGGAAGGGACAACTCTGCCAACAAAATCAAACAGTACCAAAACCATTTACTCCCCGCACAGGCAAACGCAGTGGCGCGCAACCAAGAAAAACAATTCTTTATGTTGATCGGCGTATTTGAAGTTTTACAGAGAAAAAAACATCAATACAAATCACTCCTAGGCTTTGTCGACGCAGTAGAAGAATATTGGCAGGCGAATACCGCACTGGCAAAAGCCGTGGGTGTATCCCCAAGGGTATTTATAGATGAGGCTAATAACGAGTCATTGGGAATAGAGGACTACCTACAATCAGGCCAAGGTGCTCACGCGCCTGAGAAAAATCACGAACACGAACAAAAACAAAAACAAAAACAAAAACAAAAACAAAAAGGACATCACGGCACGCACTCGCCGCAACCTGCGTTAGCGACGCCTAAGCATTCCACCGAGAACCACAGTTCACACAACCGCACGCCCCGTACAAAGCACACACAATCAGCGAGTGTAAAACCATGACATCTAGAAGAAACTTTTTGGGCTTTAGCGGCATGGGCGCAGTGCTTTCCAGCGTCGCAAGCAATTCAGCGGAAGCTAATTCTTTCGTCAATCCGCAGAAAAATATGACCAGCACAGAACTGGGCTACAACCCAGTACGCACACCAAACGGCTGGACATTGCCCTATACAGAAAAAGAGGGGGTAAAAGAATTTCACCTCATCGCTGAAGAAATTGAACATGAGTTTGCTCCGGGCAGCACCGCCAAGTGCTGGGGCTACAATGGCTCCACACCCGGACCCACTATTGAAGCGGTGGAAGGTGATCGAGTACGCATTCTGGTAACGAACAGCCTAAACGAACACACCACAATGCATTGGCATGGCCTCATTCTGCCAAGCGGCATGGACGGCGTAGGCGGACTCTCTCAGCCACAAATTGCGCCGGGGGAAACCTTTGCCTATGAATTCGACCTAAAACAAAACGGTACCCACATGTACCACCCTCATGCAGACGAAATGACACAAATGGCACTTGGCATGATGGGCATGTTTATCATCCACCCCAAAGAACCAGAACCCATAGACCGCGACTATTGCCTGCTCACCCACAACTGGGCAATGCACCCAGGCACTTCACGCCCGGCCCCCTCAGTGATGGTGGACTTCAACCTTTGGTCTTTTAACAGCAAGGTATTCCCCGCCATAGAATCCATTGTCGCCCGCACCGGTGAACGCGTGCGCATTCGCATTGGCAATTTATCCATGTGGAATCACCCGATACACCTCCACGGCACATCGTTCAATGTCACCGGTTCCGATGGTGGCCGTTGGCCACAATCAGCTTGGCGCAGCGAGAGTACAGAAATAGTCGGTGTAGGCCAAACCCGAGATATCGAGTTTGTCGCCACCCCTGGAGATTGGGCATTCCACTGTCATATGTCCCATCACACCATGAACGCCATGGGCCACGACATACCCAATCCAACCGGTGTAAATATGCGCGGTTTGGAAGGAAAAATTCGCGATCACCTACCCGGTTTTATCGCTATGGGAGAAAACGGTATGGCGGAACATCAGCAACATATCGATGTAGGCCACCACCCCGGCCCAGCAAATACATTGCCCATGATGACCGGCAGCGGCCCTTATGGACCCATTGAAATGGGCGGCATGTTCACGTTGGTTAAAGTGCGCGATGATATAGCGCCGAATGATTTCAGCGACCCAGGTTGGTACAACCCACCAGCCAATACCATAGCCAAAAAAATCAGTAGTAACCCAAACTATGGTAATCCGCCGCGGAAGCCGTCTTAGCAACCAAAGAGCCTCTCCTGATTTAGCGACTACAATCGCAAAGGAGTAGGTCAAGAGAAATGCTCCATTTATTAACTAGGCTTGAGATAGCGATTAGGTTATTTGATGCAGCAGTTTGCAACAAAAGCCTGCGATGGACGTGGACCTTTCGCGGTTGTTGTAAAGCCATGGAGTCACCAAAAGCGGCACATGGTCTACCTTTAAAACCCATTGGCAGGTTACGCTAGGACTAACACCAGTACAGAGACCCGTTAGGGTCCACTCGCAGACCAGACCACTCAATACAACGCAGCAAATACCTGCTAATTTTTGTTAGTTTTTATACTCGACGCACTACTAAAAGACCAACACCAGCGCTTGCCAGTAGGCACGAACAACCCCTATTAAATAACTGGCGCATTTCTGGTTTGGAAAACCAATTTCGTAAATAGACGCCAAAGCATCCGTAAATGGCTATGGCCGACCATTCTAGGAATAGGAACAATGCCCCTAGAACGACAAACTGCGAACCAATTGGCTGGTCTGGATTGATGAACTGCGGCAAGAACGCGGTAAAAATAAGAATGGCTTTAGGGTTACCCGCTGCCAGAAAAAATTCTTGTTTGGCCAGTTCGATAACTGACATTTCTAGCACAGAGCTAGACAAGTCCTGATTCGGGACGGAACTCCAGAGTTGGTAGGCCAACCAAAACAAATAACAGGCACCTAGCACTTTAACTGCCAGAAAAAAATTTTCAGAGGCATACAAAATACTGGCGAGACCTGTGGCCGCTAGAGTGATCATGATGGCAAATGCGACAAGCCTACCGAGGCCGGCGATGCAGGCAGTTCTTAGCCCAAAGCGTTTGGCATTACTCATAGCCAGTAAATTATTCGGCCCTGGTGAGAGGTTAAGCGCAAAGCATGCTGGGAGAAAAAGAATAAGTGTTACTAATTCCATCTTAAAAACTCAAAAATATCGGTTTAAGCACCAGGCTAACAGCAGATTTGGCTATTCTTTGGCAATCCACAGTTGACCACAAATGCACACTTTGATCTTGCCTTGTTCTACCAGAAAAACTCTTTTGTTGTAAACGTAAAGTCCGACCAAAGGAACTGGCGGCGACACGCCCGGCATTTCTATTGCGGCTGGGCATACACGAGTCCAAGGCGTTGTAGCCGTCGCACCATTAGAAACTACATACAAATAAGGTAACTAGAAGAATACCAGCGGCTACTTTTCGCCACCCCAGTGACCTATACTGCGCGAATAAATTGTAGTCCTTGGACCTTCCACCGCGAGGGCCTCACAATGGACGCATAGCCGTTGCAGGTGCGTTTGGCAAAACTTTAAAACCATGACACCGCGCAACGCTTTCTACCGTTAAGTAAGAGATTCGGGCCGACCATGTCAGATATTTATTTTCACAACACACTCAGTGGCAAAAAAGAAAAGTTCGTGCCTGCGGACCCCGCCAACGTCAGTGTCTATGTCTGCGGACCCACGGTATACAGCTACGTGCATATTGGTAACGGCAGACCTGCGGTTGTCTTTGACGTGCTGGTGAAACTGCTCAGAAGCCAATATGCGAAAGTTAACTATGTCAGCAACATCACTGACATCGACGACAAAATTAATACTGCGGCTTTGGCGAACAACGAGTCTATTGTTGATCTAGCGGAGCGTTTTTCCGCTGCTTACCAAGAGGACATGGTTACCCTTGGTGTTACACCACCAGATTTAGTGCCTAAGGCTACCCACCATATTGTTGAAATCATTGCAATGATTGAGACCCTGATCTCGTTAGATAACGCTTACGCCAGCGACGGGCATGTATTGTTTCATGTGCCCTCAGACCCTCATTATGGCAGCCTTGCAAAGCGCACCTTGGAAGACATGATCGACGGCGCACGAGTAGACATTGCCAGCTACAAGAAAGATCCAAAGGACTTTGTGTTATGGAAGCCTTCTACTCCCGAGCAACCCGGTTGGGATAGCCCATGGGGACGCGGCCGCCCCGGCTGGCACATAGAATGCTCAGCAATGATCAAAAAGCATTTGGGCGATACTATTGATATCCATGGCGGTGGCGCAGATCTGACGTTTCCACACCACGAGAACGAAGCGGCTCAAAGCCGTTGCGCTAACCAAACCGCTGAATATGTCCGCTACTGGCTACACAATGGCATGCTTACCCTGGGCAGTGAAAAAATGTCTAAGTCCGTGGGCAATGTACTGACCATCCGCAGCCTTGCAGAAAGTCACTCCGGTGAAATTCTGCGCTATGCCCTACTGTCTGGACAATATAGATCTTCGCTATCTTGGTCAGACGATCTATTAGTGCAAGCCAAATCAAGTTTGGACAGTCTGTATCAAACCCTTCGGGACACTGGCAGCCAAGGCCAAACGAGCGATGACTTTGCCGGACTAAAGGGTAACGACTACCCTAGCGGTGTAGTTGCTGCGCTGTCGGATGACATGAATACACCCAAAGCACTGGCGGCCATGCACGAAATTTCTGGCCTGTTAAGACGCGCTGAGACCGATGCTGACAAGCAAATCCACAGACAAGCGCTTTTGGCCGGCGGCTGGCTGCTAGGCATATTGACCCGAGATCCTGAAGCTTATTTCACCGGTGCAGATCTCGCCAAAAACTCCTCAGACTTAGATTCTGCAACAATCGAAGGCTTAATCGAAGATCGCAAAAATGCCCGCAAGGATGGCAACTTCCAACGTGCAGATGAAATCCGCGATGAGTTATTGGCCAAAGGCATAGAACTTGAGGATTCTCGAGAAGGCACTCGCTGGCGTAAACTATAGTGTATAGCGTTGCGGTAATAGGCGACTCGCCGGTTGCACATATTGCAGCTTTGGCCAGCAAGGCCGCGGGCTTTGCTGATACCAAACAATTTGCATCACTGCGCAAAACCACTACCGATGAAAACACCCTCCACTGCATACCTGCCAGCGTTAGCAGAATAATCAACGCTCTGTCTCCGCTAAGTATCGAAAGCATTGGCCTATGCCCTGATAGAGAACAAGTCAGGTTAGGCCGCTCAGCCTACTTGCTTTCCGAACTACCGTTAGGCAATTTTTATCTAGAGCGCTACGGCGCGCCACTGGTCAACTGCACGCGCAAAGAGCTACTAGAATTACTTGCTCAGCACGAGGCTTTTGACGTTGATCCTGCAAAAAAATCTTTGCAGGAAATTGAAGACGATTACGATCTGGCAATACTTTGTGACGGGCTACAAGCAGATCCGCCCTCAGATGAAAGAAATGTTGGCGGGTACGAGATATTCAACGCAAACGTGGCAGAAGAGCATTTACTGCGCAACGCCAATGTCACCTGGATAGGCAAAGGTCAGGTCATTTTACAAAGGTCTAGCAAATCTCATACGCACTATACGTTCATCACCCATAACCAACTACCATTTGAAGAGCCTCATTGGCACGACAGTTTAGCACCCGCTTTTGCCAACAAAAGTTTCAAGGGTACTTTCAACCCGCTACAACACCTCGTTGCAGAACGCTTTCAAGATGGACGCAGAGCGTACTTGGGAGACGCCTGTTACGCTACTCACCCAGGTTTTTTGGAGTCCCACAATAGTGGTATGGAAGATGCTTGGGTGCTGTCCCGCATGATGGAAAATTACGAAGAAGATATTGGCGACGGACTGAGAGAGTACGAGCGCTTTCGCCGTCCTCGCGCCATTCGGGTTGCCAAAGCTGGCAATCAACGGCTAAATTTGCTCACCCAAAAATCATCCAACTCGCGGTTTTGGGGATATGTGGGGCAAGCGCTCTCCACACGTTTTTTGCCCGAAATCGCCATGCAGAAACAAGACTGGTTTCATCAACACAACGTAATTAAGGGCTTTCGGTAGAGTACCTTCTAGGCTCAGCTCAGCTCAGCTCAGCTCAGCTCAGCTCAGCTCAGCTCTTTTAATAGTCGGCTTTTCGCGCCAAAAGTCTTGCTCAAAAACTGCATTTGGTCGCCTAATATTCGCCCAGAATTAATTAGCGCCAAATATTCAGAAAGATTCGGCGCATAGGGTAGCGCCAATAACTGCATAGAACAGTCTTCCAGCAGCCTACTGCCCTTGAAATTATTACAACGGCGACAACTAGCCACGACATTATCCCAATGGTCTGCCCCGCCCTTAGACACAGGCACAACATGATCGCGAGTTAAATCAAAATCAGCAAAAGGCTTACCGCAATATAGGCAGATATTGCCGTCTCGACGAAACAACGCAGGATTAGAAAGCGGCACGACTACACCGTCACGAGACACCACCCGTCCATCACAAGCAATAATGCTATGGATAGTCACGGTGCTGGTTTCGCCGTCTAGGCGCGAATGACCGCCTCGAATAGACAGCAAAGGTTGCCCTACCGTCCAGCTGACCAGCTCACGGGCGTATAAACACACTGCATCTTGCCAACTGACCCACTCTACTGGGTGCCCAGCGATGTTGAGTCTTAGAATACGCGGAATCCGATCAAAATCAGATATTGTCGCCAGCATCTAACCCCCTTACGAGTTACCAAGTTCTATTAGCTCATTTCAAGCTACTAAAGAAAATAGGGCAAAACTCCGCCCCTGGCAAATAGATACCTCTTTGATCTGAGAAAAATTTCTGCTGAAGCAAACAACATAACCACGCATTCACCTATTAATTCTACCTTTACAGCTATTACCAATAGCGGCAGAGTGCCCATATGAAAATTCATCTTATGCTTTTATGCGTTACCACTACCCTACTTTTAGGCTGCTCGAGTACTACGACAAAACCTTCCACCGGCACTAACAATGATCCATCAAACCAGACAACAAGCTGGTTTTGCGAAGGCACTTCAGGGATTTGGTCTTGCTCTAAACTCACAGCCCAAGAGATTGCCCAGCGCACAAGCGAAAAAGTGGTTAAACAAGAAAAGCTGAAGGACGCAGAAAATGCAGCGCAGCCATGGGAGACCCCAGTAGATAGGGCAATAGATGGGGCAAAAAATAGGGCCTTGGAGGAATCTACAACCGGCGACCAACCCGGCAATTCCATCGACTCAACACGCCCACACGCTACAGCAGTTAACGCTGCCACCCCTGGATATATTTCATTGGCTTATAAACCTAAGACGCCCACCTCATTACTCGACCTACCCGAGACATTTTGGGCAATACAAATCATGGCATTACAAAGTCAAGATGATCTAAATCAATTTGTCATGGACAAGCAACTGGTCGGTATAGCGGGGGCAAAAGTAGCATCCAACGGCAAACTATATTACGTTCTACTGCTGGGTGTATACGAGTCAAAATCCGTAGCTGAAGAAGCATGGAAAAGTCGCCCGCAATCTATCCGCTACCTACAACCCTACTACCGCTCTTTGGGCTCGCTACAAGAAGCCGTAGGTCGTGTCGAAGATCTGTAGTCAAACCCCACCTCAAAACGCCCACAAATGCTGACCACTAGGACTACTTTTTGTTCAGCAAGTGCGTTGTGTCAGCGCAGCTATTGATGGGACTAATCGCTTGATAGGAAGGACGACTGCGCAGCCGCGCAAAGTACCCATCTACATTGATAAAGTTTGAAGTATTCATACCGTCCACTTCTAGCACCATGGCCACAGACATCATTGGCACGTCAGCAAGGCTGAATTCACCGCACAGATAGGCCTGCTCGCATTCTTGCTCGCTTAAGACCTGTTCTAAAAACGGCAAAATTTCCCTGACCATGCCATCGCGACCTTTTTGCATTGCTGCTTGATCTCTTTGCTCTTCTGGCGACCACCATGGCATCCAAATCATTGGCAAAAATTTCGAAAGGACACCTTCGTCGGCATAGTTTTCAAGGGCGCGGGCTTTAGCTCGTAGGGCAACATCTTGAGGCAGTAACGGCGCGTGGTCAGACTTTTCGTTTAGATATTCATTAATCACAGTAGAGTCGTAAACAGTCAGATCACCATCATCGATCCACGGCACCTTACCCAGCGGATGTTTTGCCAAAACCTCAGGCACCTTTTTCCATACATCCCCAGGGCGTACACCAACTATTTGATAATCAAGTGATTTTTCTTCTAACACCACCTTGGTTTTGCAGCCATTGGTCGAACGCAAGGTGCCGTAAGGATAGTCTCGCTCCATTGTATAAAGTGTAATCATTTGCCGTCTCCGAGCCTTCGTTTACGATATTGATACAGGTTTTCTAGCGAAAAAATTACCACTGCTAGCCAGATCATAGAAAAGGTAAACCAGCGAATAGCAGGAACCGTTTCGTCATAAAGAAATATTGCCAATAGCAGCGTAATAGTGGGCGCCAAATATTGTACAAAACCAAGTGTGGTCAACGGCAAGCGAGTTGCTGCGGCGGCAAAAAACACCAGCGGTATAACGGTAATGACACCGCCTAATGCCAAACTTGCGCCGTCAAAAATCGTTCTTGTACCTTGGTCAAGATAAAGCAAAATCAGATAACCCAAAGCAATGGGTAGTACCAGCATGGTCTCAACAAAAAGCCCTACAACAGCCGGAAGATTGACCTTTTTGCGCAGCAGTCCATAAACACCAAAACTCATTGCCAGAGTTAAACCCAACCAAGGAACACTGGCTTGCACCACCAACTCTGTGCCAACGCCAAAGGCCGCTAAGCCTATGGCCAGCCATTGCAAAGGTCGCATGCGCTCTTGTAAAAACAGCCAGCCTAAAATGACGTTAACAAGAGGGTTTATGTAATAACCCAAACTGGCTTCAGCAATTTTCTCTGCTTGAATAGCAGAGATAAACGTTAACCAATTGATACTCAGTGCAATAGCTGTAACAACAAGAATGGCCAACTGAGACTTTGTCAGCGTCCAAACTCCCGCCCACTGTTTGGTAACACCAAGCAGTACCAGCAGCAACGGTATCGCCCAAACTATGCGGTTGGCTAATATTTCAAAGGGGCCAGCAAAGCCCACCCAAACAAAATAGATTGGCGCAATACCCCAGATACCATAGGCACCCAGCGCAAATAACAATCCCTTTTTAGTTTCATCCAAGGCCTCGGCCCCACCCTCATTTGCTTGAGGTGATGAACTCAAAAGTGATCTTTGCGCTTACGCGTCTCAGCAAAAACCGCGACGGGGTCAGCACCACTTAGCCCAACAGTACGCTGTAAATCAGGGCTGGTAGCACGCACAAACGGGTTGGTAGCGCGCTCTAAACTGATGCTGGTTGGAACGGTCGGAATGCCTTGGCTGCGCAACTTAGCAATTTCTTCAACTCGGGCTTGCAGGGCCAAATTGTCAGGCTCCACGGTTAGCGCAAATGCGGCATTGGCTTGGGTGTATTCGTGGGCACAATAAACCGTCGTTGCATCTGGCAGTGCCATAAGCTTTTCAAGACTCACCCACATTTGCTCCGCTGTACCTTCAAAAAGGCGGCCGCAGCCTAAGGCGAATAATGTGTCGCCAACAAATGCTACATCATCTTGTTCGAAGTAATAGGCAATATGGCCTGACGTATGGCCTGGCACTTCTATGACTTTCACTTTAGTTGCACCAAATTCGTATAAGTCGCCTTCAGATACCTGCACATCAATGCCGGGAATCCGGTGCGCATCATTAGCCGCGCCTACAACCGTACAGCCCCATTGGGCCTTTAAAGCTTCATTACCGCCAGCATGATCAAAGTGGTGGTGAGTATTTAGAATGTGGGTCAACTTCCAACCTTTGGCATCTAAGGCTGCGTTGATGGGTGCCACTTCTGGAGTGTCAATTGTGGCGGTAGCGCCGGTGGCATTATCATGGACCAAAAATCCGTAGTTATCGTCAAGACAGGCAATCTGTAGTACTTCAATAGTCATAAAATTTCCTTTAAAAATAGTAGGTTACTGGTTAGGCGCCAACGGTATAAATAAACAAGTGCGCGGCTCACCCGCCACACTGGAACTCTTGTGACCACGCCCATTGGTATCTTCTGCAAGTAAAATAGAACCCGGACCTAGGCGCCTTACGGTACCGTCCCCCACCTCTATATCTACAGAACCGGTTAAATTAACCACAAACTGCCGTCGGGGTGCATTGTGAAAACCAAGATCATAATCGCCGTCTACGCTTCTAAACATAACCCCTTTGGTTGGCCACATTTCCGAAATAGCCCCTAGCGCGCCTTGATCTATTAGCTCTAGGTGCAATTCTGCAAAGTGGCTTTCTCCGTCATCACCGGTAAATACACGGGTAATCTGCATGCTCGCCTCCCCAATAGGTGTTCCTCATAGCGGCAATTATCGCAGATCCATCGTCAAGCTGACACATTCTTACAAGGGTTAGAGTTACAAGGTCGTAAGTCAAAGCACTCAGCTCGCTAAAACACCAGTGCCGCCACAATAGCTCTCTTTGGTTGTTCTCTAAAAAGACTAAAGAGCTGTGGGCACTAATGCCACACAACTGCAGAACAGTGTATTCTAACACCCATACATTAATGCCCTTACGGCGCTTGCTTGAAAGCACTTATACGGCAATCTAACTAAAATTTTGAGACGCAAAAAAATTTAAGAGCCTATGAACAAAGTGCTGCAAGAAATTGTCGACTTACTGAATGTCGAAACCATCGAAGAAAACCTCTTTCGCGGGCAAAACCACGATACAGAGCATGTATTTGGTGGACAGGTGTTGGCACAAGCTTTGGCTTCGGCCTACAGAACCGTCAACCCAGAACATGAATTGCATTCATTGCATGCCTACTTTTTGCGGGCTGGAGATTGGACCCGACCTATACTCTACGAGGTAGATCGAATTCGCGATGGTCGCTCCTTCACCACCCGAAGAGTTGCCGCAGTGCAAAATGGTAAAGCCATTTTTACATTGTCCTGCTCATGGCAGCGTCGTGAGGAAGGCCTCAGTCATTCCCAGCCAATGCCTGATGTACCCCCACCCGAATCGCTACGCGGAGATCTAGAAGCCTACGAGGCTTTGGCTAAAGAACAGCCAGATATCGCTCGCTTCAGCTTCCGCTTTAAAGCCATAGAGTCACGGGCGGTGGAAAAAATTCTAATGATGGACCGCAATGACAAAGAACACCCACCGGTCAAACATACTTGGTTGAAAACTCGCGATCCGTTGCCAGACAATCCAGAAGTACACTTGGCATTATTGGCCTATATGTCGGACTTAGATTTTATGTCCACATCAATGCTGCCCCACGGGCGCAATGCCAGCAGAGATTCCATTCGAGGCGCCAGCTTAGATCACGCCATTTGGTTTCACCGACCATTTCGCGCCGATGAGTGGTTACTGTTTGCCAAAGAGTCGCCAAATGCCAGTGGCGCACGCGGATTCGTCAGAGGTCATTTTTTCAACCGAACTGGCGAGCTCGTCGCTACAGCAGCACAAGAATGCCTTATTCGGCCCGTTGGGAAGAATCGCGACCGACTAGCAGCGATTGCGGCCGAAAAGAGCTAGAAAAAGAGCTAGAAAAAGAGCGAGAGCGAAAACCAACAAACCATTGGCCACAATGTCAGGAAAAAGGCTTCCCAAAAGGCCAAAAAACGGCCCAAAAAGGGCAATAAAAAGGCAAAAAAAAGGCAATAAAAAGGGCGCAAATTGCGCCCTTTTTAAAAAGCCTTAAAGACCAGCTATATACGCTAACTCTACAACCTACAGTGCTTCGAGAATTGCCTCAGCAGCACTGACTTCAAGCTTACCTGGCGCTTCAACAGCCAGCTTAGACACAGTTCCATTGTCCACAATCATCGCATAACGCTGTGAGCGCGTACCTAAACCGAAACCACTGCCATCCATTTCCAAACCTAAAGCGCGAGTAAAGTCGCCATTGCCATCACCGACCATAACTAACTCTTCAGCATTTGCATTATCGCCCCATGCGCCCATAACAAATGCGTCATTTACCGAAAGGCAAACAATACTGTCTACGCCTTTGGCTTTAATAGCATCAGAATGAACAACATAGCCTGGCAGGTGAGCCATTGAGCATGTTGGCGTGAACGCACCAGGTACTGCAAAAACAACAACCTTCTTGTTTGCAAACAGATCATCTGTAGTTACTGGGGTTGGCTTGCCTTCTTGCATGGTATGCATAGTAGCCGCGGGCAATGATGCCCCTTCTTGAATCGCCATGTTGAATCTCCTTTAGCACTTAAAATTTCGATACCCGATTGTGAGCGCAGCCACAAAGTGGGTCAACTATTCATCTTACCTTGATTATTTACAGCAACCCAAATCCGTCTATTTCCAGGCAAACTGGGGTTGTTCAAAGTGCCCGACCCGAGTGTCCAGGCCTTTTAGGCAAACCTCGCGAAACTGATAAATAAGCGCAGCCGTGGGCGTTGCGATCGCTTCCAAACCCACGGGCATGCGCAACACTGGGTGCTCGCTACTGTCTACCACGTCTAACTTAGGCGCATCTTCACGCATAAATTCCGCGAGAGGAATGCGGTGCACGCTGGCCACCTCGTCTGGATTGAAATCTATCTGGGCACAACTCCCCGCCCAAACAACGACAGGCGTCATAACAAATCCAGAACGCGTGACAAAGTCATCTAAACAGCCCAAAACTGCGGCGGCCGGAAGGTCCAACCCCACTTCTTCGTGCATTTCGCGCAACGCAGCCTCCACAATACTTTCACCGGGTTCCACCCGCCCACCGGGAAACGCCCATTGGCCGGGATGGTTACGCAGTTTTTCCGAGCGCCTAGTGAGTAATAACGCTGCTTCATTGGACCACGAATTAGGCACATCAATACCGGGTATATCAGCGCCCATGCCGACATCAACAATGGTGATGGCCACGGCCGCTGAACTTAAATCTGCCTGAGAGGTTGTTTGTATGGCAAACCGGGCCAGTTGCTTGCTAATGGCATTTTGTAGCTCGTCGTTGCACTCATAACTCATAAAAAAAACTCATAAAAAACTCACAAAACCCGGCCAACAACATTTTGCTATCAGCAATGCAGGTGCCGCCCACATTTGTCCGGCACTCCGAACTGCCCAAGTAGGTACTCATGCCGGTGGCGGCGCTTATATGCCCTTAAACTCGGGCTTACGCTTACCTAAGAACGCATGCAGGCCTTCTTGGCCATCGGGTGTATTGACCAACCCAGCAATAGCGCGAGCTTCTAACTCCATTTGGGTCTCTAAACTGTGATCAAAGCTGCCATCTAATAGTGCTTTCACCTGCCCAAACGCCTGAGTTGGACCAGAGGCAATCTTAGCTGCCAGCTTGTGTGCTGCGGCCATCAACTCTTCTGGTTCAACAACACTGTTTACCACACCCCAATCTAATGCTTCTTGAGCATTCAACACCCGGTTAGTCAGCATTAATTCTCGAGATCGGCGATCGCCGATTTTGCGCGGCATATAATAGGTTGAACTGCCATCTGGCGATAAGCCGGCGTTGGTATAGGCCATAGTAAAGACAGCTTTACTCGATCCCACAGCTAGGTCCGCCGCCATAACTAACGAAAAACCTGCTCCAGCCGCGGTACCGTTGACCGCCGCAATCACTGGCGCAGGGTTGCGGGCTAAACGAGACAATGCCATGTGCAACTCACCAGTCATTTCCATAATTAACCTACGAGCACCCTCGCCTGCAGCGGCAAAGGCACTTAAATCGCCTCCGGCACAAAACATCTTGCCCGCACCGGTCAAAATCACCGCACGAACATCAACTCTTTCGTCTACAGCTAGTGCCACTTGATGCAGCTCTTTGGCCATTAAAGGTGACATAGCATTCATTGCATCTGGTCGATTCAAGGTAATGGTTGCGATATTTTCTGTCACAGAAAAAGTCAGTGTTTCGTAGCTCATAAAGTCTCCCAATAGGCACTGATTATTTTAATTTGCATAACATCCTAACGCTTAACTTAGCTTGTCGAAACCAGTAAGCTCTGCCCATTTAAACTAGCGCTCACGGAGACCTAAGATGGATATAGATCTAAGTAGTAATGATCTGGCCTTCCAACAAGAAGTACGCGAATTTTTAGCAGCCAATGCTTATAAGAACGGCGCGGACTATGCCGAGTGGCGTCTCAATTGGTTTAAGCTAGCTAGAGAAAAAGGCGGCTGGGATGTGTCTAAATGGCCCGAGGCATTTGGTGGTCCAGGTTGGAGCCCTACACAGCACTATATTTGGGAACAAGAAACCGCAGTTGCCCAAACTCCATGGGATCTGCCTTTTGGCCTATCCATGCTTGCGCCCGTACTGATGAATCATGGTAACGAAGAACAGCAAAATCGCTTTTTGCCTGATATCCGCGACCGCAAAGTGAACTGGTGCCAAGGCTACTCCGAACCTAACGCAGGTTCCGACCTTGCCAATTTGAAGACCAAAGCGGTGCTCTCAGAAGATGGCAGTTACTATACGGTTACGGGTACTAAAATCTGGACCACGTTAGCGCATATTGCGGATTGGATTTTCTGCTTAACCCGCACAAGCGATGCAGGCATAAAACAGCAAGGCATTACCTTTTTACTGATTCCAATGAAGCAGGCTGGCATTGAAGTAAAGCCCATCATTACCCTAGGCGGCTCCCATACTGTAAACATGGTGCACCTAACTGACGTTAAGGTACCGGTAGAAAATCGTGTTGGCGAAGAAGGCAAAGGCTGGGGTTACGCCAAAGGTCTGCTGGCTCACGAAAGAACCGGACTCGCAGGAATTTCAAAGTCCTTGGCTGCACTACAAAATCTACGCAAGCAGGCCAGCCAAGTGAAGCGCGGCAACGGTACATTATTGGACGATCCAAGCTATAGAGCAAAATTAGCAGAGTTGGAGATCGATCTGATGGCCACCGAGTTTACCGAGCTGCGCTCGTTAGCAAGCGCGGCAAATGGTGCAGAGCCGGGACCTGAGTCTTCTATTCTTAAACTAAAAGGCACAGAGATTCAGCAGCGCATTCAAAAATTGACTGTGGAAGCTGGCGGCATTTACTCGGCAGCATGGGGTCCTATGCCCGTTGGCCACCTTTTTGCCCGAGGCGGTATGTCCGGCTATTTATCTAGTCGCGCTTACACCATTTATGGTGGGGCATCGGAAGTACAAAGGGATGTGATTGCGAAAAATGTTTTAGGCATAAAAAAATCTCAAAGCAAATAGCAGCCTTTTACCTAACAGATGGCAAGAGCGCGGTTATTAGCGCTCGGCGTCCCAACCAATATAGAGAGAACACCCTGTGAATTTCGACATTTCATCTGAGCAAAACATACTTCAAGACAGTGTCGACCGCTTCGTTCAAGACCACTATGAACTCGACAAACGACAGTTATTAGTTTTAACCGAACAAGGCTTTAGCAATGACAATTGGCAGACTATGGCTGAACTTGGCTGGCTAGGCGTCAGCGTACCTGAGGCTCACGGCGGTTTTGGCGGCAACGAAATCGATACCATGATCTTGATGCAAGCATTTGGTAAGGGCCTAGTTTTAGAGCCCTTTTTCGCCAGTACGGTTTTAGGCGCCAAGGCAATTGCCGACGGCGGAAGCGAAGATCTAAAAACCAAAATGTTGCCGGGGGTAGTAGATGGCAGCCGTCAGCTAACATTTGCCTATGCTGAGGCTCAGTCGCGTTTTGATTTAAACGACATCGTTACGCGGGCACAACGCGACGGTGATGATTATGTTATCAACGGCCACAAGAGCATGGTATTGCACGCAGCAAGTGCTCACCAGATAGTCGTCAGCACGCGGACCAGCGGTGGGCAGGCAGAGCAAGCTGGTATCAGCCTGTTCCTTATTGACGCAGACGCTGCCGGCGTAGAAATAACCTCATTCCCTACAGTAGATGGGCAACAGGCTGCGGAGATAAAACTCGAAGGCGTCAAAGTGCCTAGTTCAAGACTACTAGGCGCACTGGACCAAGGTTATGAGTTACTCAACAGTGTGGCCACAGCAGGCATTTTGGCACTAGCGGCAGAAGCCGTGGGCGCTATGGAAATACTTTACAAAGATACCGTGGCCTACACTCAAGAACGCGAACAATTTGACCACGCGTTGTCGGATTTCCAAGTACTGCAACATCGAATGGTGGATATGTTCATGGAATACGAGCAATGCAAATCACTCCTCTATCGGGCCACCCTTGAAGTTGTGCAAAACAGTACAGGTGCGCAGCGTTCGGTGCATGCACTAAAATATTACGTGGGTAAGATGGGTACCTTCATTGGCGAGAACGCGGTACAACTACACGGTGGCATGGGCACTACAGAAGAGCTCAGAGTAGGCCACTACTTTAAGCGCTTACTGGTCATAGATGCACAATTTGGCAACTCCGATCACCACTTGGCCTTATTCGCTGCATAAAGTGCAGTATTTGTAAGCTTTGCGAGAAGAATTTTGATACGTCGACTACTAAAAGATCCACTGGTTACCTTTCTATTTTTTGGCGCGCTGCTGTTTGTTTTAACAGATTGGGTAAGTGACGAGGACGAGGCGTACCAAATTCAAGTGACGCCCGCAGAGGTCCAACGTCTGAGCGATCAATGGTCGCTACAAATGCGCCGCCCACCTAATGAGCAAGAATTAGATGGGCTTGTTGCTGCCTTCGTCAAAGAAGAAATTTACTATCGCGAAGCGCTGAAGCTCAACCTAGACGCCAACGACACAATCGTGCGCAGACGACTAGTGCAAAAGCTGACCTTTTTAACCGAAGATATCGCTACTGCTGAAGCAGCCGCAGTGCAAGTTCTGCAAGACTTTTACAGTGACCAATTAGAGCAATATAAAGAACCGGCAAAGTTCAGCTTTGCCCATCGCTACTTCTCGTCGGATCGCCGAGACAATAGCCAGGACATGGCAGTCCAAGCTTTGACCGATCAAACATTGAAGAGCGACCCTTTCATGTTACAAAAAGAGTACGCCCAGCGATCACAGCGCGATGTCGGCAATTTATTTGGCCGAGACTTCGCAGAAAAACTGGTACAGCTAACGACCAGTAATGAATGGCAAGGACCGCTCAAATCGGCTTACGGTTGGCATGCAGTAAAAATATTGAACATTACCCCTGCTAGAGTTCAGCCCTTCAATGAGGTAATAGAAAAAGTCAAAGTAGATTGGCAGCAGGCGCAACGTAGGGTGGCAAATGAAACCTATTTTGCCAACTTGAAAGCCAAGTATTCTATTTCCTACCCAGAACAATCTGCCGCCACTTCTACTGGCGCTAACTAAAATTGCCGTTGCAGAATGAACCGACAGCAAACACAACTCAGACCTACTTATTGATGAATACCATGTCCCATGCATAATATTAGAACCAAGCTGCTAGTTTCTGTATGGGCATTGGCCGCTATGTTGCTAGGTTTTTCTGGCAGTAATCTGCATGCAGATGAAGTTAGACCGGCTTATTTGGAAATTGTCGATGTGTCCAACCCGCAAAATACTGATAACCCGGTGAGCTTTGAAGTTCTGTGGAAACAACCCATCGTTGAAAACCGCCGACTACCCATTGAGCCTATTTTTCCTGCAAATTGCGAAATGCGCGAAGTCGGCCCACCCACCATTACCGCAAGCGCACTCATCCACCGCTGGCAAACCAACTGCGCTCTGAACCAGGGCGAGATCTCTATTAAGGGACTTTCCACCTCCATCACAGATGTACTGATACGTTTTGTCGAAAGCAACGGTACTGTGAGTAACTTCATTTTACGCCCTGCTAATCCGAATATAAACCTGAGCAAACCCAGCACCACCAGTGTGGGTTATTTGGTCATCGGCATAGAACACCTGCTAGCCGGCATAGACCATGTGCTTTTTGTCATTGGCTTAGTGTTATTTATTCGCAACCCATGGGCACTGCTGAAAACAGTCACGGCTTTCACTGTGGCCCATAGCATCACACTGGGCCTTTCTATTTATGATGTTGTTTCCCTCAAACAAGGACCCGTCGAAGCAGTTATTGCCCTATCTATTGTTTTCCTGGCAAGAGAATTGGCACAGCCACCTGAGCTGCGATCCATACTTACCCAAGGCCAACCTTGGTTAATGGCATTTTTCTTTGGTCTACTTCATGGTCTAGGTTTTGCTGGTGCGCTCACAGATATAGGGCTACCGGAAGATGCGCTTCTCAGCAGTCTTATGCTTTTCAATCTAGGAATAGAGATAGGCCAGCTGGTTATTATCGCACTATTCCTTGTTATCGCCTGGCTATGGCGTAAAGCCACTGAAAGACTTAATCTGCGTGAAGCCTACCTTTACTCCATGGCCGCCTATGGCATGGGGATCGTAGCTACGTTTTGGACTATAGATCGAACACTGGTGCTGTTTTAACCAAGCAGCCAAAAAACATCAAATACCTGGGAGGGGAAATGATGAATTCAAATACCATAAAGCTGTTGAGTACTTTGGGGCTCAGCGCAGTTATCGCTGCATGTAGCCAAGCTCCTCAACTTTCATTTCAAGATGCTTTTCGCCAGTCGTTAGAGACGGCAAAACCCGGCGACGTCATTACCGTACCAGAGGGAACTTTTGCCTTTGATCGCTCGCTCATCCTAAATGCCGACGGTGTAACCATTCGCGGTCAAGGCATGGGCAAATCTATTTTGAGCTTTAAAGGTCAAGTTGCAGGCGCCGAGGGGTTATCTGTAAGTGCCAACGACTTCACCATCGAAGATCTTGCCATTGAAGACACCATTGGCGACGCGCTAAAAGTCAACGAGGGTAACAATATTGTTATCCGCAGGGTAAGAACCGAATGGACCAATGGGCCAGATGTCAACAATGGCGCATATGGAATTTACCCAGTACAAACCACCAATATATTGCTCGAAGGCAACGTCGCTATTGCAGCCTCAGACGCCGGCATTTACGTAGGTCAGTCCAAGCAAATCATCGTAAGAAATAACCGCGCGGAATTTAATGTAGCAGGCATAGAGATAGAAAATTCTATCGGCGCAGACGTCTATCAAAACACCACCAACAATAATACCGGCGGCATTCTAGTCTTTAATATGCCCCACATTACTCAACGAGGGTATGCAACTCGGGTGTTTGACAACGATGTTAATAACAATAACACCGCCAATTTTGCAGCGCCAGGCACCGCTGTATCGGGCGTGCCTGCAGGCTCAGGTGTTATGGTCAACTCCAATGATCAAGTGGAAATTTTCAACAATCGTATTGCCGACAACAATACGGCGAATATTGTGATCTCTAGTTACTTCAGCGCCAATTATGCCGGCCAGCAAGAATTAGCCGCAGAATTCGACCCCTACCCAGAAGAAATTCTTATCTATGACAACACCTTTTCCGGAGGTGGCACAACACCAGGTTTTGATTACTTGGTAGAAATAAGAGACGCAATTTACGGCGTTGATGGTGCATTCCCAGACATCATTTGGGACGGCATCATTGACCCTAATAAGGCCGAGGAAAAACAAGTGATCTGCGTTGATAACGGCGACGCGCAGTTACTCAGCGTGGATGCAGCCAATGAATTCAAAGGCGCCGGTGTAGATATGCAAAAGTATGACTGCACAGTGGCTAAACTGGCGCCTATTGAACTGGCGAGCAACTAGGCATCCTTAACGTGAGTACCATTAAGGCGTTAGTGGCAGGACTTTGCGCTTCCATCTTAGTGGGCTGCGGCCAAGGTGAAGTAAAGCACTTCGACGCCAATGAATATCCCCAAGCCTTGTCGGATTGGGGAATTATCGAACTTCAGGGAACACAGCTCAAAGTTAATGACTCAGCAGTGGTCTATGAACTGAATACAGCACTATTTTCTGACTATGCACTGAAGCTTAGAACCGTGTTTATGCCCGTTGGTGAAAGTGCCAATTATCATCCTTCAGAAACCTTCGATATGCCTGTAGGCAGCATTATCAGTAAAACCTTCTTCTATCCCAAGGACAGTGAGGGAAGACTGCTAACCACAAACACTTGGCAAGGCGACCCAAAGGAAGTATCCACGTCTACTCACCACTTAGTAGAGACGCGCTTATTGGTGAAACAAACGGGAGGTTGGGATGCCATCTCTTATATTTGGCAGGGTCAGGAGGCTTACCTCAGCATCACCGGTAAATTGCAAAGACTCACTCTAGCCAATAACAAGCAGTTGAATTACCTCATACCCAGTCGCAATCAATGCGCCTCCTGTCACGCAACAAATCATACCACCAAGACTATTCGACCCATCGGCATTAAAGCCCGGCATCTGAATAGAGCATCTAACCTCTATCAAGCCAACCAACTAACCCATTGGCAAAGTAAGGGAATGCTACAAGGGGTCACCCGGCCTGTGGAGGCTAATGCACTTTGGAATGATGAGAGTGCAAGCATCAAGCATCGGGCACGCTCTTACTTAGACATCAACTGTGGCCACTGCCATAACGCAGAGGGAGCAGCTGATACTTCTGGCCTACTACTCGACTATGAGGATCATCCCAAGTCGGCTATGGGCTACTGCAAGCCCCCGGTGGCAGCGGGCAGTGGCACTGGCGGGCGCCTGTACTCCATTGTTCCAGGACACCCAGCACAATCCATTCTGAGTTTTCGGTTAGACACAGACAACCCAGCTATGATGATGCCTGAACTAGGTAGATCGCTGATTCATAAAGAAGGTGTAGAACTGGTTTCGGCTTGGATTGCTGAGCTTGAAGGTGAGTGCATCTAGCGCACTAGGTGCTGATTCGCCTGGGGCGTTGCTTCTCAAACTTTTTGTTGGCGCTATTATTTTTGTGTCTTTTTATGCAGGGCATTTTTTAAATTGCAGCACTTACGCAAAGTCCGTTTGCGTAAGTTCAATCAATGCTTTTAGCACCGTCCAAGCTGAGTACTCGGACCGAAGACTAGCCAGAACTGGCGGCGGCATTTGCCCGCTCCGCGCGCATCTCTTTCAAGCGAATTACAATCTCTTCATGACGCGCACGGTTTAGTCCATATTTGGAATAACAATAAATACTCACCACCGCAAAGCCAGAGACAATGGGACCGTAAATCCAACCCAACCATGCCACAGTAACTGCGGGCACATCAGTCGCCGTCTGAATTGCGCTTCCAGTAGGCCAATCGATAAGCGTTAAGGCAAGACCCGCCACTACCGTGCCAGCACCTGTGGTGACTTTATTTGAGAAGGAGATCGCAGAAAAGAAAATACCTTCCTGACGCTGGCGTGTTTGTAGCTCATGTTCGTCCACTATGTCCGCCACCATAGAGTTGAATGCAACCAAAGCTTGAACAACACCAAAGCCCTGAATGAACTTAATGATGATTAATGTGGTCAACAGTTCACTCGTGCCATTTTCTGGCAGTATGCCCATAAAACGCAAAACAATGGGCAACACTTGGCAGCTAGCCCAACAGCCGGTGCCGACTAATATCGACGGCTTCTTATCAAACAAAACCGTAAAGCGCCGAGCAAACAAAGTACCAATCAAAGCACCAATAGGCGTAGCCATAAAAAATAGCAAATTGCCTTTACTCTTGAGCTCCCAAAAATAGGTATTCATATGCAGGTTGAGGGCGTGATCTACGCCAACCATCATATAGACCACCAGCACCCCACAAAATAACCAGCGGAACGATCTATTGGTCAAAGCAGAGGCTAACTCGCTGAAGGTTCTCTTTAATACCGGTAGAAGCCCCCTCACAGTCTGTGCATTTTTGGACTGAGGCAGGTAAGGAATACGACTGGCGGTACCGCGCGCGGTGATACCCACCGCGGTACACATAATCAGCGCCATGGTGAGAGCAAACGGACCATAAGCACTGGCATCAAATTGGCTTTCAGAGAAAAACACAAAGAAGCCAATAAAGTAGGTCAACATATGCCCCACATAACTGAAAAAGTACCGGTAGGCGACAACTTCTGTGCGCTCGTTAAAGTCTTCGGACAACTCCGCACCCAGCGCAACATGCGGAACATGGTAGAGAGTCATGGCGACACGAGTGAGTACGGCAAAGACCGTAAGCCACGCGAACAAGGCAACCTCGGATAACTCGGGTGGGCTAAATAAGCCGTAAAAGGCAAGGCCAAGCGGAAGAATGGACCAATAAATAAATGGGTGTCTGCGCCCTAGCTTACTGCGCCAATTATCAGACAAAGAGCCTACTAATGGATCCGAAATGGCATCAAAGGCCAACGCGATACCCACCGCGAACCCAGTATAGATAGTGGGTAAACCCAGCACTTGGGTATAGTAGAAAAAGACAAAAACATTAAAAGCACCATTTTTGATACCCTCAGCCGCTTGCCCGACGCCGTAACTTAGTTTTATTCCGCGAGTCAGCGGTGGTGTTGTCTCTTCCATGACTAAAGAGTACAACGAGTAATGCGAGGTGTAACTAAAAACCGAGTCCAGAATGCAACTTTTCTGCGGAGACTAATAAACTCACGAGCACTTTAGCTTCAACGCCGTTTGCCTTAGGCTAATCGACAAAGAAAAAGACAACATTTTACCGGCTAGAAGAAAGTTAAGGATCAACCCATGACAACCCAGAACAGCAATGTCGAGCTACCCATTGGCTCACCGTTAATATGTCCCACAGAAACCGTAATCGAAGACTGGATCGACTATAACGGCCACCTAAATATGGCCTATTACCACGTCATCTTTGATCGCAGTGTGGATCATTTTTTCGATTATCTAGGGGTAGGCTCGATCTACGCACGCAGTGGGGCAGGATCCTGCTTCTCCATGGAAGTACATGTGAACTATTTAAACGAAGTGGCCCTAAATGACGAAGTGGAGGTACGCTTACAGTTATTAGACTTTGACAGCAAACGCCTGCATTTCTTCCAGGAGATGTATCACAAGGAGCAAGGCTATTTGGCCGCCACCTCGGAACAACTATCTCTACACGTAGATATGCAAACCCGCAAAACCGCTGCCTTTCCCGACACAGTATTGGCAACTCTAGAAAACGTAATGGGGAAACACAAAGCGCTACCAACGCCACCTCAAGTGGGCAGGGTAATTG
>Ga0209192_10000140_pt1 | contig 85335 bp, 75 predicted proteins | sample ArcticOcean_MG_C_11_FD_187433 | JGI IMG/M metagenome (GOLD analysis project Ga0209192, IMG submission 187433) | Marine microbial communities from western Arctic Ocean - ArcticOcean_MG_CB2_154 (SPAdes) (version 2) | ecosystem: Environmental > Aquatic > Marine > Oceanic | place: Arctic Ocean... | reverse complement strand
CTCCAGCCACCTCCAGACATTTAGGTAGGTCTGTGTTTAACCATCTATCTATCTATCTATCTATCTATCTATCTATCTATGCTATGGCCTATGGCGATTTAGTGGCATTAGTGATTAATAATTAGCCTTGGTGCAAAAGCCCTTGAACTTCAGCCTCTAAGGTAAAAACGTGAGGGTCGTCGATGTTACGGTCGCGCAGGGCTTGGGCAAGCTCCAGTAAATACTCGGTATTCGTTCCACTAGGACCAATACTGTGAAAGATTTGCTTCGCGATTTGGGTTGTTGAAGCGTGTCCAAGGTATGCCTGGTTACTGTCATCGGCAATATAGGTGATGCCCCTAACCACGTTTGCGTTGGCGAAAGTGTCTTCGGATGCAAGATTCAAACTCAGAGTCAGCCGGGTGTAACCGTTTTTCTCCCGGTGATCTAACTGGGCGAAAGTGCGCTCAATTTCTACGTTACTGACCAAATAAGCAACGCCATAGCAGTACTCTTGGGCATCCGGTACCAATGTAACCACGCGACCTGGCGCTTCAGGCGTTCCTCTGTGGTCCTCGGAGCCTTGCCAAAAACGTCTTACATAACCCTTAACTCGCGCCGGTTGCGCGTGGATATAGGGCAGTTCTGGCTTCCAGATCAACGAGCCGTAGCCAAATAACCAAGTGGCGGGCTGAGTGCCTAAACCATCTGGTTTTAATTCTGGTTTTAATTCTGCTGTTAAGTCTTGGGTCTGCTGGGCCTTCGGGTGGCCCTTAATCTCTACTGCCACAGATTGCTTCCTAGCTAATAAGTAGTCGGTTTAATCACATACAGGAAGCATACCCTAGGCTAGGATTGTTGAGCGTGAAATAGGCCAAGCCTCCTGCAGAAAATGCTGCGATGGTATCTTGCCTACTTAATACGAATTTTATTGTTAACCTGTATCGATGGGTTAACGGTTGGCTACAAAGCGGTTTGTATAGTTGCTTACCTAATTTGGGCCATTTGCTCGAAAATTTTGCTTAAGGTAAATTCCATAAGCCGCAAAACCGGCAACAAGCCTATAGCAAAGCTCAATGCTCAAAATGAATTGACTCTGCATGGTTAGATGATTCAGAACTAGAGGGAAAAAAGAATGAGTTACGATAAGTATGAATTAATAGATGTGGCGGTAGCAGGCCGGGTTGCAACAGTGACCTTAGACAATCCACCCATTAACCTCATTACTCAGGCGCTTTTTGCTGAACTGCGTGAGTTAGTCGGTGCATTGAAAAACGATCCCGATTTGACCGTAGTGGTATTTAAGAGCGCGGACCCAGATTTCTTCTTGGCGCACTTTGATGTGTCCTCGATCTTAGAATTCCCTATCGACGGTGAGGCCGAGAAGGCTACTGAAATCAGCGCCTATCACCTCATGTGCGAACGCTTACGCACCATGGACAAAGTTACCATCGCGCAGATTGAAGGGCGCGTTGGCGGTGGCGGCAGTGAATTGGTTTCCAGCATGGACATGCGCTTTGGTGTTACAGGCAAAACCATCATTAATCAGATGGAGGTGCCTCTAGGAATTTTGCCCGGCGGTACCGGTACTCAGCGGCTGCCCAGGTTGGTCGGACGTGGGCGCGCTATGGAAATAGTTCTAGGCGGTGATGATTTAGATGCGGAAACCGCTGAGCGCTGGGGTTACCTAAACCGCATTTTTGCACCAACGGACATTGATGCACACGTATCGGCTTTAGCTAATCGTATTGGTAGCTTTCCTCCAGAGGCTGTGCGACTGGCTAAAGCCTCAGTTACCGCGGCGGAGTTACCCTTAGCTCAAGGTTTACAAGAAGAGGGCTACCTATTTGCACGACTGCTCAGAACAGAGTCAGCGCAAACCAATATGCGTGAGTTTCTAGAGATTGGCGGTCAAACCCGCGAAGGTGAACTGAAAGTAGGAGAGCTTGCAGCGGCGTTGGGTAAACCTAAAACCGATTAATCGATTTAGTCTTTTTGAATCTCTAAGGTATTACGGGCGCCTAATTGGCGCTTTAATGTGGCGACTTTATGCGGGGCGTCGCTGGCTTTTCCGGCCAGTTACCCTAGCGTTCAAAAGTATGGGTAGCAAATGCTCGCCAAGATATTTCAAGCACTAGGCAACTGTTGGTGATTTTGCGGCCTTTCGTTTCGCAGTTAATTGTGCGGATACCAGTGTAATTCTAGGTTTTCATCTGGGCTCAGGTTGGTTTAGTTTTGCCTCTATTAGAATGGCTTAAGATCAGCCCGGATAGCTAATTATTCGGCGGCAATTCCCCCTTTTCTGTTCCTATTTGCAATGAAAATGCTCTTCTCATTGCTCTTCTCATTGCTCTTCTTTATCGCTCGTAATAACAGCGTAGGTAAGCCCCAAAGCTTCAGTTTCTTTTGCCTCAATTTTCCTGTTCTGCTGTTCTGCTGTTCTGCTGTTCTGCTGTTCTGCTGTTCTGCTGTCCTGCAAAATCTTAGTTTGTCCAAATAATTCACATAATCCGAATTTCGCGCGTATTTTTCACGAAAAGTGTTTCTGTAACTCGACTAAAACCACCGTCTATCGAGATATTTGATGGCTAAAAAGTACGATCAGCGGTAGTTTTTTGCGGGTTTTGCAAAATTTCAAATATACCCGTCCAATTACGATCTGAATGCTACCGATTATCATTCGGCGTTAGTTTTGTAGTTGTTTGGGTGTTTTTCTTTGCTCCTCGAGAAGAGAGCGGCGAGTTTAATTACGAGTGTCGTTAGTTGAAAATATCAAGGAGTTGTAAATGAAAATATTTAGATTGAAGTTCGGACTGCTCACAACGGTCTTAGCGTTGTCATCTGTCTTTGCTGGAAATGTGGCTTTGGCTGCAGATGGCCTGTATATATCTGGACAGGTCGGGTCGTCAAAATTAGGACACACCATTGAGCGAAATACCGAAGGTTTAGCCTTACCTGTACCAGATACGAGTGGCACTACACTGGTAGAAAATAGTGATGCGGAGATCGGCGTAGCAGTTGGTTATTTATTCAGTTTCTCCGACGACCAGTTTTATATTGGGCCGGAAGCCTATGTGAATTATGAATCGGCTGAAACGAGAAATATTAACGGTGTGCTCATCGGCGATGTTGAACTGAATTACAGCTACGGTGCACGACTCTTAGGCGGCGTAAATATTACCGATGAATTTTCGGTCTATACCCACATCGGGGTGAAGGTTGTTGATTTTGACTTAGGCCACTCTTATACCTTTGCGCCTCCAGTGCGAACAGAATCTGATTCTGAAGTAGGCTTTTCTTACGGTGTAGGTGCAGCCTATGATGTGACCGATAATGTCGCGCTATTTATTGACTACACCATCGCCAACGACTTCGAATTTGGCGGCATTCCTGAGGTTGCAGGCGGAACCGGTAGAGTTGATCCAAATGAGATAGATCTGAATACATTGTCTTTCGGGCTGAAATACTCATTCTAGGGTAATCCCCACCTGACTAAGAGGCGGTTCATTGAACTGCCTTTTTTTCTTCAACGGTCATGAGCGATGTAAGCTGATTTTGGAAAATGGCTAAATGAAATTGTCATTAACTGCAGTGTATTCGCAACCAGAGCGTTCTAGAAGAAATAGGCGTGAGGATTGAGGGAAAGACTAGAAACAACTCGCGAAATAATTGAGTTATGTGGCGCTGGCGTTTGTCTAACCTCGTTACCTAATATGACATCAGTGAGTTTCGGAATTTTTACGCGCACTAGATTGCCTAGGCATAAGCGCTAAGCAAATCGCTTAATTAGCGTTCTCGCCGCTAAGGCAAAAATAATTGTTGGCAGCGCAACGGCAATGATTGCAGGCACGCCAAAGACAATGGCAGTAGGTGCAAAAAGATCCTGCAGGTACTTAAATCCCAGTCCTACGAAGATACCAATGGTCAGGCGCTGTCCCATGCCAGAGCTGCGTAGCGGCCCAATAACTATGGCCAGTGCTAATAGCGCCATGCCAAAGAAGGTTAGAGGTTTGAGTATGCGTGACCAGTAGACCAATTCGTACTCGGTAGCGGATAGGTTTTGTTGCTCTAGGAAAGTGATTTGGTTATGGATGCCAATTAATGGCATTTTCTTTGGCTCCAGAAATGCCTGGCTTGCGAGAAGCTTAGGAGTCATTGGCGTTTGCCAAGTCTGCTGCGCAAATGCCTGTGCCTGAGTTGATACGTTATTTAGCTGTGTAATGCTGCCGTTATAGAGTGTCCAGGTCTGAACGCTCTCATCGAAGGTTGCAGATTCGGCTTGTAGGCTTTGGATGAGTTGATGTTGCTCATCTACTGAATATCGTCTGATACCCTGAAGGTCACCGTTGGAGGCAAGGGTACTGATCTGCACATATTCACCGCCATCGCGAAACCATAGCCCACCTTTTTGACTTAATGCGTTTTCCCCATATTGGGCTCTTTGTTTACCACGCTCTGCGGCTTGTTCACCCGTTGGCGCCAGATACTCGCTCAGGCAAAAACTCACTAGCAAACATATAATGAGCGAGGGTATCAGTGCGCCCAATAGTCGCATGGGGGAAACCCCAGCTACTCTCGCTGCAGTGAGTTCACCGTTCTCCGCAAGGCTACCCAAAGACAGCAGGTAGCCAAGAAATACACAATAAATGAGCAGCTCATCTACTCTTCTTGGCAGAGTTTGTGCCAAATAGGTCAGCGCATCTATAAATCCGTAAGTCGCCTGACTTTCGCCCAACTCCTCGAATAGAGCAAAAAGACTGGTGATACTGACCAAAGATAATAGCGTCAGGAACACAGCAAGAGTGGCAACTCGAGTTAGATAGCGATCAAGGATTTTCATAGAACCCTTCAGCCTTTTGCTCGGGCGATGACAATTGCTTTATTGCTTGGTCTGCATTGAAAAAAATCTCGCCACTTAAAGTCGCTGTTATGTCGGTATTGCTTAGCTGTTTCATCAGCGGACCTTTAACGTCGCTTAAGCTTAGGCAGATATTAGCCTCCAAAAGATGGCTGTTGAGCCTGTACAGCATCATCAGGCCAGTGGCATCAATCATGTTTACTGAGCTACAAACGATGACTAAATGGCGAGTGGCTTTGCGTCGCAAAGCGCGCCTTAATAGTCGATCTTCTATTTGCGTGGCGTTAGCAAAGTAAATATTTTCGTCAACCCTCAGCGCCAAAATGTTCGGGTAAGTTGTTACCTCAAAGCGTTTGACCGAGCGAAAATGTTCAGTTTCCCCAAGGCGTCCAACTTGGGTGATATTCGGTTGGCTGGAGCTGCGTATGAATAGTGCAATAGAGATTCCCACCCCCGAGAGTAAGCCAACTTCTACTCCGAAAATGAGCACCAGCGACATAGTCGCCCATTCTGTCCAACTGTCGTGGCGATAGATCGACCAATGTTTACGTGAACTTTTGAAGTCGATTAATCCGAATACCGAGACTATGACTATGGCCGCCAGTACGGCTTTGGGTAAGTTGGCGAATAACCCGGTTAAAAAGGTCAGTGTTATAACTACAACTAATGCACAAAATAGAGAACTCACCGGCGTTCTTGCACCTGCAGAATAGTTCACACTGGAGCGAGAAAACGAACCTGCTACGGGGTAAGCGCCAGTGATCGCAGCACCTATATTAGCGGCGCCTAAGGCAAATAATTCTTGGTGGGGGTTAATTCGCGTCTGCTGTTTTGCCGCCAATGTGGTACCTATAGAATAACTTTCTACATAGGTAATAATGGCGATGATGGCGGCGGCTGGCATTAAGTTGAGCCAAAGGTCTAAGTCGAAGTCTGGCCACATTATGCTGGGTAGCCCGGCAGGTACGAATCCTACGGTCTGTAAATCTGTAGCAAAGCCAAAAATTCCAACCAAAACAATGCTGATGATGGCGGCCAACATCGGCCCAGTGCGTGTGGCTGGATGATCTTGAGTTTGCTCAACACCAAGCAATTTTAGGCACTGAGCAATCAGCCATTTGCTGGCAAGCAGAAAGATCAAAGTGCATATGCCAAAGATCAGCGTGAGAGGGTCTATCTGAGAAACTGCACCCAGAAGGTTAAGCAAATCCGCCAACGGGCTTTCTGCATCTCCAAGGGCAATACCACTTAATGCAGGTAGTTGACTGACTATGATTAATATAGCGGCAGCGTTGACGAAACCGGTGATTACCGGGTGACTCAGTAGATTAACCAATCCGCCCATTTGGGATAGTCGCAGTAGCCACAAAATACCTGCAATTTGCAGACACAGTACTGCGGTAATTGCTAAATAGGCGTCACTGTATTTGGGGGCGTATTCACTCACGGTTGCTGCCACCAGTAGTGCGGAGACGGCTACCGGTCCAACGACCATTTGTTTGGAACTACCAAAAATGGCGTAAATTACCATTGGCAGCAGGCAAGCATAAAGACCCGACTGAGGAGGCACACCAGCTAGGTAAGCATAAGCCACAGCCTGTGGGATGGTGACCATGCCGACAACTAAACCAGCGAGTAAATCGTGACTGAGATCTTCTCGGCGATAATGGGTGAGGACAGCAACTAGCGGCACAAAATTTCGCCAACTTCTAAGGCCAAGGGCCACGCGCATACCTAATCGCATAATTTAATCACGGATAGTTTAATCACGGATAGCTTAACTGCGCCTAGATTAAGCATAAGTTGTATGTGTAAATTTTTCCCGGTAGTACAGATCATTGTGCGAGTTTAACAGTAGTCTTTGGCTTATTGATGCCCAGTTTGTGCATTGCAGAATAAATTCTCCTTAGCTTTTAGAGACCACCATAGCGCCGTTTTGATTATTTCCTAACTTGCGAAATTTTACCCATAGCAGATGGTCATAAACTTGGGATCTGTCGACCTGGGTATTTGCCCTATATACTGGGTCTTATAGAAAGCGAACTGAGCCATAGGCTTGCTAGCTAAAGTTACAAGCTCGAAGGTAAGGAAAGAAAATAGATGATGGAAATTAAAGCTGCCGTAGCGTTCGGTCCGGGCCAAGAATTGAGCATAGAAACTGTTCGACTTGCAGGCCCAGGTCCTGGGGAAGTGTTGCTTGAGGTGATGGCCACAGGTATTTGTCATACCGATGCGTTTACACTATCTGGTGGCGATCCTGAGGGTATTTTTCCATCTATCTTAGGTCACGAAGGTGCTGGCATAGTCCGCGAAGTGGGAGCCGGTGTTACATCAGTGAAAGCTGGCGACCATGTGATTCCACTTTATACGCCTGAGTGTAGACAGTGTAAGTTCTGTTTGTCAGGTAAAACTAATTTGTGTGGGGCCATTCGCGAGACCCAAGGCAAAGGTTTAATGCCAGATGGCACTTCCAGATTTTCTCTCGGCAGTGAGCCTATTTTTCACTATATGGGTACTTCAACTTTTGCAAATTTCACTGTTTTACCAGAAATAGCGGTAGCGAAAATTAGATCCGACGCGCCATTTGATAAGGTTTGCTATATAGGTTGCGGCGTAACCACGGGATTAGGCGCAGTAATGAATACAGCCAAAGTAGAGCCCGGTGCAAACGTCGCAATATTTGGTCTAGGCGGCATTGGTCTGAATGTCATCCAAGGTGCACGTATGGCCGGGGCCGAACGGATCATTGGCATAGACCTCAATGATGGACGCAGAGAGCTGGGTGAAAAGTTTGGTATGACAGATTTTATTAACCCCAATTCTGTCGATAACGTCGTTGAAGCCATTGTCGATATGACCGATGGCGGCGTAGATTATTCCTTCGAATGCATAGGCAATACCGAAGTTATGCGGCAGGCCTTGGAGTGCTGTCATAAAGGTTGGGGCGAAAGCATCATTATTGGTGTTGCAGCGGCGGGTCAGGAAATTGCCACTCGACCATTTCAGCTGGTCACCGGACGGGTCTGGCGGGGCACAGCATTCGGTGGCGCAAAGGGCCGTACGGATGTGCCAAAAATTGTAGATTGGTACATGGAAGGCAAAATTAATATTGATGATTTGATAACCGATACCTTCGCTTTAGAAGACATCAATAAAGGCTTTGCCGCAATGCACAGCGGCGAAGGCATTCGTTCGGTAGTAGTTTACTAATGTCTGCTTCAGCCAGCAGCAACCAATGGCTAGATCTGGTGCGTGAAGAAATTTTAGACCCCGAACGTATGATCTGCGATCCGCATCATCATCTTTGGGACCACGATAGTAATGCCTATTTGTTGCCAGAATTGTTGGCAGATATTGGGCAGGGGCACAACGTGGTAAGCACAGTTTTTGTGGAGTGCGGGTCTATGTATAGCGACAGCGCCACTGCAGCCCTAGCACCAGTTGGGGAAACCGAATTTGTAAATGGCATAGCCGCAATGTCGGCATCCGGTCAATATGGGCCAGCCAAGGTTTGTGCGGGAATTGTCAGCTATGCAGATTTGTCCTTGGGCAGTGATGTGGGGCCAGTATTAGATGCGCATATGAGGGCCTCCACCAGGTTCCGTGGTATCCGTCATGCGGCGGGCTGGGATGCCAGTGCAGTTGTGCGTAACTCTCACACCAATCCAGTTGAACACTTATTTCTAGATGAAACTTTTCAGCAGGGTTTTGCCCAGTTAGAACAGCGCGGTCTAAGTTTTGACGCCTGGTTGTATCATCCGCAGATCAGCGACTTGGCTACATTGGCTAAGGCCTTTCCCAAGGTGACAATTATTTTTGATCATTTTGGTGGTCCCTTGGGCATAGGCCCCTACGCCGATAAAAGCGAAGAAATTTTTGTTCAATGGCAAAAGGATGTAGTTCAGTTGGCCTTATGTCCCAATGTTGTGGCCAAATTGGGTGGCATAGTGATGCCTATAAATGGGTTCGGTTGGCATAAGCGCGGCAAACCGCCGACCTCGGACGAAATAGTAGCAGCTACTGGCCGCTACCATGATTTTGCCATCGGCGCGTTTGGGCCAGAACGCTGTATGTTCGAAAGTAATTTCCCTGTGGATAAGCAAAGTTGTTCTTATCATGTACTTTGGAATGCCTTTAAAAAGATAGCTAAGAAGCACACTCAGGCCGATCAACAATGGTTGTTCCACGAAACAGCCAGCCAAGTTTATCGCTTGAGTTAATCTTGTTTTGCGGCAAAATTTGCTCTCGGAGGTCGCAGCCTGGCGTAAATAATGTATCGTAATTTCTGCAGCATATTGCACAGCACGAAGCACAAACAGAATGCAAAACGACAGTTAAAACGACAGTTAAAACGACAGTCAAAACGATAAGTAAAATAGTTGGCAAAGACCGTCGAAAAAAATAGCAAGCAGCAACAGCAAGCAGCAATGGCAAGCAGAAACAGTCAGTAACAGGCCGGAAAGAAAGGCCGCAAGCAGTAACGAAAAGCAGTAACAGAAAAAAGTAAGCAAAAAAGTAAGCAAAGAAGTACTCAAAAGAAAAAATAAAAGAACTAATAAAAAAGAACTAATAAAAAAGAAACAACCAACAAAACTACGACGAGGGGAATATGACTATAGAAGTAATTGGTGCGGGGTTTGGTCGTACGGGGACGTTGTCGCTCAAGTTCGCCTTAGAAAGCCTCGGTTTTGATAAGTGTTACCACATGATGGAAGTGCCAGTGAATCCATCTCATAGTCAGATTTGGAGCCAAGCTGCGCAAGGCCAAAATGTTAATTGGGCTAAGCTTTTTGACGGTTACAAGGCTTCTGTGGATTGGCCGTCCTCAAGTTTTTGGCGAGAGCAATCTCAAGCCTACCCGCAGGCTCGCGTTATTTTGTCGCTGAGAGATTCTGATAAATGGTACGAAAGCGTTATGAATACCATTTGGCGTGCTTCAGAACATGCACGTTTAGATGCGAAAAATAGGCAAGACGAAGAAGCTTTAGCCCGTTCTGCAATGGTTTATGAAGTCATATGGAATGGTGTTTTTGACGGACGCATGGATGACAAAGCTCATGTCATAGCGTGCTATGAAAAGCATAACCAAGAAGTCATAGACAACGTGGCCGAGGACCATTTACTGGTTTATCGTCCAGGCGATGGCTGGGAGCCGCTTTGCGAATTTTTGCAGCGACCCATTCCAGAGAAAGACTACCCGCGAGTAAATTCTACCGATGACTTCAACCGCCGTTGGGGCAAATAGCGCCTAAAGTTCGGCGCAATTGTATAAGTAGTAGCAACTTCTGTTGCTGTTTACCTTGTAACAAAAGTTGTTACAAAGGTCGTAATGAAAGCTGTAAAGAGGGTAGATACGCTCAAAAAACATCTCTACAGAGGGCGCTAACTCAATGCTCTAGTGGGTCTGAAGATAGCTTAATATTTTGCATTATTGTTTAGTCAACGGTCTATTTGTTCAAACCGAGTGTGCTTAGAATTACGTAAGCCACGGTGGCTAAGACAATGTACGCGACCATTCCCAAGCCCACGGCTCTCCATGTGGAGTGAAATTTCCCCTGCATTTCTGCGAAGGTGGTAAGCATGCTACCTTGTACAACATGAGTGACAAATAATACGCCTAGCACCTGGGCAATGTTTATCAATAACGGCAGCGTGAAATCTACACTTAGCAGTTCGCCTTCTTCGTTGACAATAGGTTCAACAAAATTCGCCACAGCAATTGAACTCAAACAAAAAGCAAACAGGCTAACGGCTAGGGCGATGTAACCGAGTTGTTTCATACCCAAAGCGCGATAATTTTCACTGATTAAAAAACCGCCAGCCAAAAGAGAACCAAAGAAGGTAGCTATGCCTATGGCTTGTAACGAATACAGTTGAGGCAGTTTGCCAGGTAAAGAATTGTTGTCGGTCATTTTAGTTTTTCTTACTTACGAAATTGAAGTCGGATGGGTCAAAGTGGCCGCCGTATTCTGATACTTCAAAGGCCTCAGCAAAAGCTAAATCTGCATTATCTGCTGTTTCAGATGAAGGGTCGCTTGTTTGCGCCAGCTTAGCAGCTTTTGCTACCGCTTCTGGTTTCGCTAGATAAAATTTGCGCAACCAGCCTACTTTGTTGTCCGCGTTAACGGTCATATCCATAATTTTTGGCAGCCATTCAAACACTTGAGTTTGATGACAGGCAAGCATGTTGAGAACCGTGTCGATATGATCTTTGGTATCAACTACCCAATCTAGTCGGTGCGGTCGAGGATCTTGAAAGCGGTCGAAGGCCAGTAGAATCGCTGGCATGCGATGCATGGCAGGAAAATCCGCGGCTATGCTGGGGACTTGTAAGAGGTAGGCGGAATCTTGCACAAGCTGCCCGGCCGCTCGGTGGTCAGGGTGGTAGTCGGCTACTCTATGGGTGACGATCAGGTCCGGTGCAAAGGCGCGGATACAGCCGATGAGTTTTTTTCTTAACGCAATGCTGGCGGTTAATTCACCGTCCGCTTGATCCCAAATTTCCAATTCGGCGCCGACTATATTTGCCGACAGTTGGGCTTCTTGGCCACGCATTTTGGCAAGGTCAACTAGACCTATTTCGTGGTGGCCGGCATTGCCATTGGTTAAGCAAAGAATTTTTACTGAGTGCCCAGCCTTGCTCCAGGCACTGATGAGTCCGCCAGCACAGAATTCCGCATCATCCGGATGCGCCGCGACAAATAACAATTTTTGCTTTTGCATGGTGCTCAGTTCCTCATTGAACCGGTGTTAGAGTGCTGGAAGTTTTTTGTGATGGCTGGTCGCGTCTTCAAATAATTGCGCAATTTGCAGCAGGGCTAGGTCGCCCCTAGGCTTGCCGACAATTTGTACTCCTACGGGTAAGCCGTTTTTTGTAAACCCTGCGGGTACAGAAATAGCTGGTAATCCAGTCACTGTGATCATGCAGCACACCGCCATCCAATCTAGGTAAGTTGCCATTTCCACGCCGTTGATTTGTTTAACCCACTCCTCTTCAGCAGCAAATGGGGGTACTTGGGCTGCGGGAAGAATCAGTGCGTCGTAGTGTTGAAAAAATTCCGCCGCTTGGGCGTATATTTTTGATCGAGTGGCTTCTGCTCCCATGATTTCGTCAGCAGAAAGTTGTCTACCTTTTTCAATATTCCATATGGCTGTATCTTTTGCATCAATTCGCCATTGGGGAAAATTTTTCTCTAAATTTTCGCCTAAGGGGCGCAAGCTCGCAGCGCGCTGAGTTTGAAAAACATCCATTGCGCCAGCTAAATCCGGGGCGTCAACTTTAACTGTGGCGCCTAGACTTGCGAAAGTCTGCCCCGCAGCTTGAATGATCTCGGCCACTTCCTGATCGACTTCCAAGCATCCTAAGTCAGTGCTCACAGCAATTTTTAGCGTGTGTGGTTCTTTGGCTGCTACTAGGCCATCAAAAAAATGATGCCCCGGTTCGGCTAAGGTCAGCGGGTCGCTTGGATCTGGACCTGCCATAGCGGAGAACAGCAGGGTGGTATCTTTTACTGTTTTAGCCATTGGGCCGGTGGTGACCATGCGGCCGTACCAGGCGTAATTTTTGTTGAATGGCATGCGCCCTATGGAAGGTCTAAAGCCCACTACGTTACAAAAGCTAGCTGGATTACGTAGCGAGCCGCCAAGATCGCTGCCATCGGCCAGCGGTAACATTTGCGTTGCTAACGCTACAGCCGCGCCGCCACTGCTGCCCCCAGCTGTTTTACTGGTGTCGTAGGGATTTAGCGTGGTACCAAAGAGCGAATTGAAGGTACTGGAACCAAAACCGAATTCTGGCATGTTGGTGTGGCCAATAAAAATTGCCCCAGCCTCTCGCAGACGAGTAGCCAAACCATCGTCCGTAGTTTCTATGCGATTGGCGAAGGGTTTAAAGCCCCAAGTTGTGGGGAAGCCTTTCATGGCTACCGCGTCTTTTAATGCCATAGGCAGCCCGTGTAATATGCCTCGCTCGGCAATAGGTATGGCGTCTGCTTGGCGTGCCAACTCCATGGCCTGGTCATAGTCGAGTAAATTAACTATGGCATTAAATTTTGGGTTGAGTGCATCAATACGTGCGTAGACGTTTGCCATTATGGCTACAGCCGTGGTTGCGCCACTTTGTAGGTCGCGACATAGGGAGGTAGCGTCTTGCCAAATGGGTTCGGGTGTTTGCGTTGAGTCAGTCATATTCTATTTCTGTTAACCAATATAGTAAGTCTGCGTACACTTCTTCTCGGTTGGTCTCGTTAAACATTTCATGCCGACCTGCCGGATAGATTTTTGTTGTGACCTTAATGTCGGCGTTTTTGTAGCGCTCGACCAGAGCCTTAATACCTCGACCTTTATTATGTACAGGGTCGTCTTCACCGGAAATAATCAGTACAGGGGTATTCTTATTGATGCTTGCGATGTTGGCCTGTTGGGTGCTTCGACTTAAACCATTGAACATACCCCTGAGACCGTCGGCGGTGAGGATAGCGCCACAATAGGGGTCCGCTATATATTTACCAACTTCTAACTTGTCTCGACTCAGCCAGGCGAATCCGCCATTGCTATCACCAGCTTTAGCGAAGGGCTTATTGTTTGCGCTAAATAAGTTTTTGCTTAGCCAGGGGCTGTGCGCCGCTGGATGAAAGCGCCACATGTCGAACTTTGCAATGGCTTGACCCACTAGGCTGACAATACTCGGCATATGCCCGGGGGATCCACTGAGCACCAGGCCTTTCAAGGACTGGCCATAGGTATAAAAATATTGCTGGGCGAGCATGGCCCCCATGCTGTGACCGATAATGACAGTGGGTTTGCTATATTTTTGCTCTAACCAATCTTGCAGATACTTTAGATCTTCTAGGCTTTCATTCCAGCCGTTGTAGCCCATGTCGCCCTGCTCTGTCGAGCCAAAGAGGCTACCGCCATGACCGCGTTGATCGTGGGCTAAGACATTGAATCCAGCAGCATTTAGCTGTTCCGCTAAAGCCTTATAGCGACCGCCGTGTTCCCCCATACCATGGGCAATAAGAATATTTGCTTTTACCGATGAGGCGGGGTCGCATGTCCAGTGGTGAACATTGATTCTGTGGCCTTTACGCCGGAGAAAAAAAGTCTCTGTAGCTTGCGTCATATTCTTCTGTTTTCTAATTAGTTAAATTTGTTCTAGCTGCCAAATGGGCACCTGCACCGGTTTGCGTATAAACAAACCTCCGCCGACACTGCAAAAATCCTTCGCTAAGTGCTTTTTATACCATTGGCTTGGGCGCAGTCGTTGCCGCATATCGGTAGTCTGTTGATCACATATAGACATATCTTCCTCAGTCAAAACGCTTAAGTACAGGCATTGGCTAGTCAGTTTAGCGAGGTTCTTAATGGCCTTGGCACACTCGCCATTATTCAGATAGGCCAAAACATCGTTGCAGATCACTAGGTCATATTGTTGCTCGCGTTGTAGACCAAAATCTACCACAGAGCCTTTTTGCCAACCTTGCTGCTGGCAAAGATAATCGCTGATCTCCACCCCAGTAACTGCAGCGCTAGGCATCACTCGTGCAAGGCTACGCAAAAATTGCCCTAACCCACAGCCCAAATCTAGCACGCTTTTGATGTCTATTTGCAGGTAGGTGATATAGGCCTGGATTAAGTTTACTTGACGTTCTTGCTCCTCATTCGACACCGCTTGGGTGGTTTCATCCAAATAAAATTTTTCGTAGTAGGCTTTGTCGAACAAGACCTTTTTCACACGCTAGTCCCTATGTTTGCTGTTACAAATTGGCCTCTGAGCATCTGTTGCTTTGCCCAAGGCTGAGGATTGGTTGCCGCTCTTTATGCCAAGCCTGTTAAGTAAGTTATAGAGCGGTATTAGATCGGCATTAGGTCAGCGTTAGGTTAGCAGTAGGCCAGCAACTTGCAATTCACTCAGTGTGCTCTAGTGTAGGTGGCCTCTTAAGTTTAAGCGAACGTGTATGAGTATCTCTACTGGCGGTCAAGATCAAAATTTGGATCGTCTGATTTTTTTCGGCAGCATTCTAATTATTTTCTCTCTGTGCATCCCATTAGCGCTTTTTCCTGAACAAGGTGCCGAAATGATGGGTGCGGCGTTCAACTATTTGACCCATAACTTTGGTATTTTCTATGTGGTCGGATCTGTCGCTACAGTAGGGTTTTTGGGCTTTATTGCCTTTAGTCGCCATGGCGCAATTAGGCTTGGCGATGAAGCGCCGGACTTTTCCACTGCCAGTTGGTTCGCAATGTTATTTTGCGGCGGTATAGGTACTAGCGTGCTTTATTGGGGCACAATTGAATGGGCCTACTACTTTCAAACGCCGCCTTTTTCAGTAGAACCAAATAGTGACGAAGCATTGCGTTGGGCCGGCAGCTATCCAATTTTCCACTGGGGTATTATGGGCTGGGCCTTCTATTGCCTGCCCGGTGTAGCGGTGGCTTATAGCTACTATGTTCGCGGCGTAAAGTCCCTGCGTTTGAGCGACGCTTGCGAACCAATTCTCGGTCGGCATTCTCGAGGCCCACTGGGTCGACTAATTGATTTACTCTTTGTTGTTGGATTGGTCGGTGCGTGCAGTACCGGCATTGCACTAGCAGTGCCGTTGATAGGCATGTGTATTACAGATCTATTCTCGCTAGATCGCGAGGCTTGGGGGTTTACTCTAGACCTCCTCGTTATATTTTCCGTGACTTGCGTCTTTGCTACCAGTGTCTGGTTGGGCCTTGAGAAGGGTATCAAACGGCTCAGTGATCTGAATATCATTATGGCCATCTTATTGCTGGCATTTATTTTGCTCGTCGGACCCACGCTATTTATGGTTGAAATGGGCTTTGACTCTTTAGGGCATATGGCTCAGAACTTCATTCGCATGAGTACTTGGACTGATCCGTTAGGTACTTCAAACTTCGTTGAGTCTTGGACAGTGTTCTATTGGGCGTGGTGGTTGGCTTTGGGTCCTTATATGGGCATCTTTATTACCAAAATTTCCAAGGGCCGGACTCTCAAGCAACTGATTTTGGGCTGTGTCTGCTTTGGCACATTGGGCTGTTTTTTATTCTTTTCTATACTCGGCAATTACGCAGCGTACCTAGAATTGAACGGACTCTTTCCAGTGCTTGAAACTTTAGAAAGCCAAGGCCCACCGGCGCTGATTGTGGCGGTTCTGGGGACGTTGCCAATGTCATCACTAATTTTGGTTGTATTCACACTGGTCTGCGTTATTTTTGCTGCCACCAGCTACGACTCGGCCTCTTACACTTTAGCTGCGTCGGCCACTAAGTCGCTAGACTCTAACGAGCACCCAGCGCGTTGGCATCGTGTATTTTGGGCGTTTTTGTTAGGCGTACTGCCGATTACTTTGGTTTATCTGGGCGGCTTGGAGCCGCTGAAGTCGGCGGTTACTTTGGTCTCAGTGCCTTTATACGCTGTGATTGTTTTGCTCACACTGTCTATGTGGAAATCCATCAAGCAGGCGGAGAAGGATAAGCCAGCCAGCTTGTCTGGCGCAGACTAGGCTTAATCAGTTGCGGCAGCATGCTATGTGCACGAATAATAAAATGTCCGGGTTCTAGTTGGAGAGTACATATATGACTGATCACGAATCGTTACATTTTCAATCGTTGTCGAGTATTTGTCGGCAGCTCAAAAGTGGTGCTTTGTCATCGGTGACGTTGACTCAGTATATGTTTGAGCGCATCCACAAGTTGACTGGGCAAACCTTGAGTTTTGCTCGACTGCTTGAAGAACAAGCGCTAGCCACCGCCGCGGCAAGAGACGAAGCCCGCGCTCAGGGCCAACCTTTGGGTGCCTTACACGGTGTGCCCATTGCCATTAAAGATCTGCTGTATACCAAAGACATAGCCACTGCTTCCGGCACCATAGTTATGCAAGACTTTCATCCAACTTTTGATGCAACGGTAGTGACTCTGCTGGAGCAGGCGGGTGCGGTAATCATTGGTAAAACCCAGTTAACAGAAGGGGCTTTTGGACATCATCACCCGGATATTCCCGCCCCCATTAATCCTTGGGACAAACGCGCTTGGAGTGGTGTTTCTTCATCAGGCTCTGGTGTCAGTGTAGCGGCGGGGCTGGCGTTTGCTGCCTTGGGTTCAGACACCGGTGGCAGTATTCGTTTTCCATCGGCTAGCTGTGGTTTAGTCGGGCTCAAGCCCACTTATGGCCGGGTCAGTTTACATGGTGCGTTTCCACTGGCCGGCAGTCTTGACCATATTGGGCCTATGACCCGCAGCGTGGAAGATGCCGCCCGCATGCTCAGTGTTATGGCCGGTTATGACGAAAATGATGCCGGTTCTGTGGATACTAAAGTACCCGATTACCTGTCTCAAATAGTTGCTAGCAACTCAGCTGATCTGGACTTTAGCGATACCCGCATAGGTGTTGATTGGGATTATGTTAGTAATGGTGTTGAGCCCGAGGTCAGCCAAGTCATTCGCGACACTATTGATGCCCTGAGCAAGCTGGGCGCTGAAATTTGCCCAGTAGTTATGCCTGAAAGTTATAAAATTTTGGCTGCAGGTTGGGTTGTTACCACTGGGGTTGAATGCGCCAAAGCCCACAGAGAGTTTTATCCGCAACAAAAGGCTAAGTATGGACCAGACCTGGCAGCGCTGATCGAATTAGGCTTGCGAACGACTGCTGAAGACTATGCGCTGTTAGAGCACGTTAGGCGAGATTTCACAGAGCAAATGGAACAAATTCTAGAGCAGGTTGATGTGATGATCAGCCCGTGTATGCCTATAGCCACTCCGGATATTGAAGTGATGTCTGAACTTAGCCCTGAAGAAGGCCAAGCAGATTTCTTAACCTTCACTGCGCCATTTGATTACTCCGGCCATCCGACTCTAACGCTACCATCGGCTCTAAATGCCAGTGGGCGACCTGCGTCGTTTCAATTAGTGGCGGTTAAAATGGGTGAAGCTAATTTGCTCAAAGTCGGGTCTATGATTGAGCAAAGTTTGCCTCGATTGTCTTACCCAGAATTGGATCAAACAAGCGCTTAGTCTTTGCTGGTGTAATCGCTAAGGTAGAAGCCAAAGCGCGAGCCAATGCGCTACAAACGTGCGAGCCAAATTAATAGACTGGGACTCAAGTAGTTAGCCCTCGAGATCGCCAGATCGAACGTCGCAAATGAGTGTGTAGATTAGGAGTAATTAATGGATCATCAAGGCACTTTCTACTATGCAGATCCCACGGTAAAAGACCCCGCCTATTTTTTATGCCCTCCCCCTGCTAACGCGGAGCAACGTGATCCGGGTCGAGTGCCTGGACAACATCAGGTTGAAGATGTGCGTGGCTATATGTCCGCGCTAAACATCGACCAACAGGGTTTGGCGTTCGTGCAGCAGACCTCGGCGACAACCGACTTCTACGATGATGAGGCGGTGCGCAATACTTACTATCCAGAAGTTCAAGATTTGGTCATGGCCCATACTGGCGCTAAAGAAGTTTTTGTCTTTGATCATAATGTACGCAACAAAGATATGGCCGGTTCTGACCAAACAGCTCAGCGTGCGCCTATTCAAAATCCGGTAAAGTCAGTGCATAACGACTACACGGAAATTTCAGGACCCCAGCGAGTAAGAGATTTTTTGCCCGATCGAGCGGGCGAGTTGGTCGGTCGGCGTTTTGCCATGATCAATGTCTGGCGGCCCATTGTTGGACCAGTGCTGCAAACACCCTTTGCTGTAATTGATGCTGGCTCTATCAGTAAAGATGATTTTATCCCCATTGATTTGGTTTATACCGACCGTATTGGGCAAATCTATATGGTCCGTGATAACCCAAAACATCGTTGGCTATATTTGTCGGACATGCAGGATGACGAGGTAATGCTGCTGAAGTGCTTTGATTCAGATCTAGATGTGCCGGCGCGATTTACTGCTCACAGTGCCTTTGAATTGCCGCTAGCCGCTGGTGATGCAGAGCCATTGCCGGGACGACAGAGTATTGAAGTCCGGACGCTGGTTTTTTATTGAGATTTTTGTGCAGCTCAGTGTTCGACTCATTCACCTAATAACTTGCTGCTTGTTCATGTGAGTCGCCAGCGCTGCCAGTGTTGTTGTAGGTGTTGGTGAACGGCAGCTTCTTGCTCATTCACATAAATGAACACTAAGAGCCCTTGCTCCGGCAGCGTTGCAGATTCTTGGCCTACCTTCTCTAACGTCAGTTCCTCACTCACGCGCTGTAACAATTGTAGTCCTTGGTCGGTTGCTACATAGCCTTTAACTCGATGTACCGTTGACGGCAGCGCAGCACATAGTGTCTTGAGGCTGTCCATTCTGACTTCTACTATCTGCGGCATTGTGCAACTGGCAAAGTCGTGGCCGTGACTGTGGGCGTCTTCGTTGTCTGTTGCAGCGACATTGTGCTGATCATATGCTGTAGAAAAAATGTTGGGGTCATGAAGCATTTTGCCAGCGTTGCTCCCATGTAGGGTAAAAGTCGGTGCTAGGTCGAGTTTTGTGGCAATTAAATAGTCTGCTTCATCTACTTGCTGCTTGGCGAGATAGCCGACAAATTTATCCTGGCATTGTTTGCCATGGTTGGCGGCGTCTACCAAAACGAAAGTGGCCCGAGGGTAGTAGCCGGGATAACGACACTGTCGCTGCAATTTTTTTGGCGATGCCACGCCACTGGCCTCAAGCAAAACATGCTCTATTGGAAACTCGCGTAATTGCTCTCTTAATGTTTCCAGCGCCTCGCTCAGGTCTTCACCAATCGTGCAGCACACGCAGCCATTGGTAAGACCTATGATTTTGCCGTCTGGTGATTTTTCTTTTATCCACTTGGCGTCCAGATTGATATCGCCAAAGTCGTTCACAAGCACTGCCAAGTTGGGCGGCGGGGCATCGCTGGTCAAAATGTTATTGATTAAGGTTGTTTTGCCGGCACCCAAGTAGCCGCCAATAATGGTGATGGGAATATTTTTCATAGGTTTGTTGCGGGGAATACTTTGCCTTCAAAAACCGTGGCGTAAATATTAATGTCCCGAAGGCCCATTGGATCACAGGTGAGCGGATCTTCATCTAGTACTGTGAAGTCGGCTCTTTTGCCAGAGCGAATGCTGCCGGTGATGTCGGCCATGCCCATAACGTGCGCTGCGTTAATGGTGATGGCTTGTAGCGCTTGTTCTTGGGTAAGGCACTCTTCAGGGCACATAACGTCGCCCTCTGAGTTGATTCTGTTCACTGCTACCCAGGCACTGTTTAAGGGTTCGGCCGGTGCCATGGTGAAATCCGAGTGTAAGGTGGTGTTGATGCCTTCGCGAAAGCAGGTGGCTAAGCGCGCCATTTGTGAGGCTCGCTCGTAACCTACTGCACCTTTTGCGTACATGTCGGAAAGTTCGTGCAGATAGTAAGCGTTGGCGGAAATTTGACCGCCTAGGGCCTTAATCCGCTTAATCTGTTCCGGGGTACTGATGCCAAAATGTTCAAAAGTATAGCCGTGACTAAATCTTGGTCGCTCGAACTGCATTTTTTCTAGCACGTCTATTGCCAGCTCTAGCCCTAAGTCGCCGGTCACATGAACGTGAATTTGAAATCCAGCATGCCAGTAGGCACGTATGTTCTTTTCCAAAACCTCCGGCGGCATTAACCACTCGCCGTGGTGTCCGTCGATATATCCAGGTGCCTGCAGTTGGGCCAACGCACTAAAAAAAGCACCGTCGCTGAACATTTTTATGTGTTTACCAAAGTGCAGGCGGTGGCTGTTGCGCTCGATCAGTCCCTCGGCTTTTTCTACCGCCTGTTCCAGGGTTCTGCCGCCACCGCTCATTCGCGCTGAATGGGCGACGAGTCTGGTGCGAAAAGGCACATCGTCGCCTTCAAGTAGTTGTGCCAACGTGTTGGCCTCGGTTTCAAAATCAAACAAACCAGTGGCAAGATCACCTATTGTCGTATGCCCGCCGTGATGAACGACTTTTTTGAGTCGCTCTAGCCCAGCTGCGTAAACCTCTGGTGCCAGTATCCATGGGTTTAGATGTTTGATGGCATAGCCTAAGCCGTTTTCAAAGAAGTGGCCGTTGTCGAGATCGATCTGGTCGCCTTGCTTAATCTCCTCGGGATTCACTCCAGCCATCTGCATTGCCGCATCGTTCATATACAGCTCATGAAAGGAGCGGTGCCAGACAACAATAGGGCGGGTGGTACTTATGGCATTGATACGAGCTTTGCTCATAGGTCCATGCCATAACTGGTGGTATCCCCAAATGAACAGAGGCTCTGGCTCATCTGCGCCGCCATCGTTTTTGCCGGCGTGAAGGATTTGCATACGTTCATTAAATGCACCTTCCGTTGTAGTGGGCTCTACAGTGCCCCATGGGAGTTTCCAGCGCATGGCAGTAATGAATTCCATGGGCAGTAAAACAGCAGCCATGCTTGGGTGCAGGTGCGGATCGATAAAACCCGGACAGATCACTTTATCCGCAAACTGTTTATCTACTTGATAGTCCTGGCCTTCTAGCCAAGGTTGCATATTTTCGCGTTCGCCGACTTCGATAATAAGGCCGTCTCTGACTAAGACGGCGGTAGCTCTGGGCATTGAGTCATTCATAGTGATGATTGAGCGCGCCGGGTAGAGGGTTAACATGGACATTTCTCCGCTGTAAATTTTTGCCTGGGGCTATTCGCAGACTATTGAGCTAAGACCATTGGTGAATAAATTTCATCAAAGGAATATTTAGAATAATATTTTGCCGCGCAAACCTAAGCCGTCGCACTTTTATAGTGTCCAAGAATGCCCTTAATGTTGAGAAAAGAAAATGGCGGTTTGCAAGGGATGCTATTGCGCAAATTTACCCGTTACCAAGATGGCTGTAGAGTGAGCGCTCTGTCGGTGGTTACACCGATTTACCAAATTGTCTGAGGTATATATGGACCCTATTAGTCAGGCTGTGCTTGGCGCATCTTTTGCTCAGGCCGCGGCCAAAAACAAAGAAAAAATTGTTGCTGCTGCTTGGTTTGGCGCGTTGGCTGGTATGGCACCGGACTTAGACTTTGTGATTGCCTCGCCCTCAGATCCGTTATTGTTTTTAGAATTCCACCGTCAGTTTACCCATTCGCTGATCTTTATCCCGCTGGGCGCGCTGTTGGTGGCATGGCCACTCTTTAAGTTGCAGGTGCGCTTTTTTCGTCAGTATTTGTCGTTACGGGAGAGTTACCTGTTTTGCTTGTTGGGCTATGCCACGCATGGCCTTTTGGATGCCTGTACTTCTTACGGTACTCAGCTGCTCTGGCCGTTTACTGATGAGCGCTTTGCGTGGAATAACATTTCTATCATTGACCCTTTGTTTACGTTGCCACTGTTGATTTTAGTGGCATTAGCCGCCTACAAACGCAGACGTGGCTTTGCAATTGCGGCGTGTCTTTGGGCATTGAGCTACCTGAGCATGGGTTGGTTACAAGTAGATCGCGCCGTTGCAGCTGGTGAATTGGTAGCCGCTCAGCGCGGTCATATTCCTGAGCGAATAACTGTGAAACCGAGTTTTGCCAATTTGTTTTTGTGGAAGGTGATTTACGAATTTGAAGGTCACTACTATGTGGACGCGGTGAGGGTGCTCAATGATCAGCAATGGTGTGAGGGTGAAAGCATTGCAAAATTTGATGTCGATAATCAATTCCCCACCTTGGCTCCAGACAGTCAGCAGCGCATTGATATAGAGCGATTTCGCTGGTTTTCCGGTGACTATTTGGCCGTTAATGCGTTGGGTCAGGTCATTGATATGCGATACAGTTTTTTGCCGAACGAGGTAGCTGCCATGTGGGGGATTGAAATTACGCCCTCCAAGCCAGACACCCATGTTACTTGGTGGGCTAACCGAGATTTGCAGAAATCTCAGCGTGAGGATTTGTACCTTCTACTTTCGGGTGAAAGCTGCAAGCCACTATAGTGGTAGCTAAAAGTGTGCGATAAACGCGCGAAAATCTTTAACGAAGGACATACATGAAATCATTGACTGATATGAGCTTGGCAGTGGCCCAGCTACTTAAACAGCGCGGCGAAACTGTGGCCGTTGCAGAAACCTCAACCGGCGGTCTAATTTCTTCGGCATTGCTGGCAGTACCTGGCGCGTCTGCCTATTACAAAGGCGGCTCTGTGATCTACACATTGGAGTCGCGCAAACAGTTGCTGGGCATTGGTCGTTCACAAGTTGAGGGATTAGAGCCCATGACCGAAGCCATGGCGCTGCGTTTTGCAGAAGTTGCGCGGGCCCAGCTCAAGGCGACTTGGTCGATTGCTGAGCTGGGTATTGCTGGACCCACAGGCGCACCTTATGGCGTGGATGCTGGAACCAGCGTGGTTGCCGTAGATGGGCCGCGCCCAATGACCATTACGGTTGCAACCGGAAGCAGTGACCGCGAAGAAAATATGTGGGCCTTCAGCGCCGCCGCCTTTCAATTGTTTGAGCGGGCGCTAGACGACCCACTGACTTAATAAGACGCGTCGGCGCGGGTCATAGTGGCTACTGTGTATGCGGCCAAAAAATCCGCTGCTCAAGCCGGCGCTCTTTCGCTCTTTGCCACGCTACTGACGCTGGCCGGTAAACGGTGTGTCGCCTCTTGGTGTGGCGATTGCGCCGGTCATAGCGTCTTCGTCAATTTGGCCTGCGTATTGCAATTCAACAGTGCCAAATGCAGTTTTTATCTGAAAGGGAAAGCTGAACGAGTTTCCGTGTACTTTTATTGCGTCGATAGCAAAGGTGCCTTTGGGTCCTGACAATGAACCCGAGAATTCGCCAGGTGCGTTTTCTGTAATAGTCAGGGTAGGGGTAGGTTTTCCTCGAGGCGCGTCTACTGCTAATAGCCATTCTCCGCTTATGGGCGCTGCGGCCTGTAAGCTCATAGCAAATATTAAAGAAAGTAGTGTGGCGAGTAAGGAAGGCTTCAAATACTGCATGGCGTTATTCCTAACTTGGGTTGGTGATTTACCAAGGGTGATTTACCAAGGGTGATTAATACAGGGCGCGGAACATATCAAAATTCTTTTTGAAGTGGCGGCTTTAGCCAGGTTTTTTTGCTCAAGGTGCTGTGGCGTGGTTGTTCAATTGCCTATGCCTATGCCTATGCCTATGCCTATGCCTATGCCTATACATATGCCTCTGCCTATACATATGCCTCTGCGGATGCCCATGTCCATGCTTAGCCGATAGAGGCAGAGCGTCTATTACGCCCTACCTTTCATGATTGCCTACACGGTGCTTTTGGGCGATCGAACCTAGTGATCGAATTCCAAAATGGCGCGACCTGTGATTTTGCCGCTTTCTAACGCTTGGGCGGCTTCGTTAATCTGGTCGATTTTATATCTTGCCGTGACCATTCCTTGAAGATTCAGATCGCCATTGTTTTGCCACTCGAGGAAGCGTGGAAAATCTCTATCCGGTGCACACGAGCCGCCAATACTGCCGACAAAACGTTTTTCGTTGATCAGAACGTCGACTGCATTGAGCTCCACAGGGGTTGTGGGCACGCCAACTAATACCGCCATACCACCGCCCTTGGCGCCGAAGTAGGCTGTTCTGCAGGCCGGTACAATTTGTTCCATAGTTTGCTTTATGCCGATGCAATCGAAAGCATAGTCAGCGCCAGAAACCGGCTGTCTGGAAATGTTGAATTGTCCTGCTTTGGGAGTGAGGGCATGAATGGCGGCCACAGGGTCTTCCTTGCTGGCATTAATGCAATGAGTTGCGCCAAAAGTTTTGGCAAATTCTAGTTTGCCGTCATCTAGGTCTACTGCAATGATTGGATGCGCACCGGCCATTTTTGCGCCAACTACTGCCGATAGGCCCACGCCGCCCACACCAAAGATGGCCACACTTTCGCCCTTTTGCACATTGGCGGTATTAATCACGGCTCCGGCACCTGTCATTACCGCGCAACCGATGATGGCGCTGACATCTTTGTCAATATTTGGATCTACTTTCACCACATATTGTTCATCTGCAATTGTGTGATCTGCCCAGGTAAAGACGTTTTGTGAAGTGGCGATGCCGTCACTCACCTGCAAACGTGCGGCCTCAGGAGGTGCCTGAGCTGCTTCGCTGTCTCTGGGCACCCAAGTGACCATAACAATATCGCCTTCCGCTACATGGCTCACCGCGTTGCCTGCTTTAAGCACTACGCCGGTAGCTTCGTGGCCAAGAATGATTGGGCCTTTTCGGGGGGCGTGCATTTGATGCAGCTGGGAATGGCAGATACCCGATGCAAATTGGCGCACCACAACTTGGTTTGGTCCTGGGTCAGGTAATTCAATGGATTCAATTCTAAGTGTAGTACTGTCTTGTGGCAGTACCACTACGCGTGCTTGTGTTCCCATTCTGCTTCTCCTATTTAGCTGCTCCAATTTACCTTTCCTAATAAATTTGTATATAGAAAGTTGCGGGGCCAAATTCAGCTAAAGAAATTATTGCTCTAATGATTTAAAGCCTCTTTGTTTATGACATTATTGAGAAAATGAATTGCTCACAACGTAGTCTGGTGGTGACCGTTACTGTGTTGGCAAAAAATCTAATTAAGCGTCCCAGTGCCTAGAAAGATGGCTGGGCAGCGACACAGATAACAAGGAATTTTGATGAAACTACATGAAGCCCCTTCCCCCAACGCCCGCCGAGTGCATATTTTTATGTCTGAGCTAGGCATCGAATGTGAACGCGTCGCTGTAGATATTCGAGCAGCGGAAAATTTATCAGCTGAATTTTTGGCCAAAAACCCAGGCGGCCGAGTGCCGGTGTTAGAGCTGGACGACGGTACATTTATTGGTGAGTCTGTGGCAATTTGCCGCTACTTGGACGCCATTGCGCCTAATTCTGCAGTGCCCAGTATGTTTGGCGATACGGGTGTCAGTTCAGCGCAAATTGAAATGTGGCAACGCCGTGTGGAGTTCAATTTTTTGCTGGAAGTGGCAGGTGCGTTTCGTAACATTACGGCATTCTTTAAAGACCGTGAAACCTGTGTAAAGGAATGGGGCGAGGTTTGTGCTGAGCGGGCACCCAAAGCGTTAACTATGTTTGATGCGCAACTGGCACAGCACGAATACTTGGCTGGGGAGCATTTTTCCATTGCCGACATTACGTTAGGTATCAGTCTTGATTTTGCTAAAATGGTTAAGGTGGTTGAACTACCTGAGTTGCCAAATCTTACTCGGTGGAAAACTCAGATCGACGCTAGAGCCAGTTTTAGCGCGCAGTAACTTCAACAGGATTCCAATTAAAGTGGCCCAAGCTGAGCCACTTCGGGCAGGCGTTTAGAACACCAAGCTAGTCGAATAATACCTTCGCTAGCTTGCCTGCACTGAAGTCGAACGCGGTCTTAATATCATTTAGATTAACCCGTCCGGTGGACAGCGGTGGTAGGTCCTCCAGCCTAAAAAATTGGGCATCAGATCCCTCCATACCGGGCGCTACTCGTATGCTTTTATCTATTTGCTCGCAGAAGAAAAATAGTTTGTAGAAATCTCTGACGTCTTGATCGTAGTCGTGTTGAGCCTTGTGTTTTATTGCGTATAAAGTTGTAACACGGACATCAATTTGTGTCTCTTCGCTGATCTCTTTCCGAATATTCTGCGCAGCGGAAAGCCCTACGTCTGCCCATACGTCTGCCCATACGTCTGCCCATACGTCTGCATAGCCTCCTGGCAGCGCCCACAGGCCATCAGTTTTTTCTTTCGCCAGTAAGATTTGTTGTTGTTAATGATGGCACCGCGCACATCCACCTTGGGCGTTGCATACCCTTTGCCGACTGCACCCAATAAATTTTCAATCCGCTCTATGGGTACATTACCTAAGTCCGCGAGCATCCTATTACCTATATTTGCCAGTTCTTGGTAGCGCTCTTTGTCAAACTCGTCGGTAGCGAAGGTCATTCCAGTATCGGCAATGCTTTGAACTCTTTTTGCATAGGCCAGCCAGTTAGATTCCATCGCGGCACTCCTTATCTTTGCTAGCCCTGCGGCGTCATTATGATGATGAAAAAAGTATCTACTATTCTATCAGTGTCATTGTGGGGTTTATGCACGCGAGTCTGAAAGCCACTACCTCTCAGCGGAATTTTGTATACCGAAAGTGCTGTTTTGGCTAAAGATGCATTGCGGCAGTTAGACCCGAGCACATTGCAACTGAGGAAATAGTACATGAAGGCGTCTGATTTGATGGTTAAGTGTTTGGAGGCAGAAGGTGTTGAGTTAATTTTTGGCGTGCCCGGTGAAGAAAACGCTGATTTTATGATGAGCTTGGAGAAGTCCGAGAGCATTCGTTTTGTACTCACCCGCCATGAGCAGGGTGCAGCTTTTATGGCAGAAATTTATGGGCGGCTCACCGGCGCGCCAGCAGCCTGCCTAGGTACCCTTGGCCCAGGCGCCACCAATCTGATTACCGGGGTCGCTGACGCGAATATGGATCGTGCGCCGATGTTAGTGCTTACCGGTCAGGGCAGCACCAAACGCCTGCATAAAGAATCTCACCAGATTATGGACGTGGTGAAGATGTTCGAGCCGGTTACCAAATGGGCGACGACTATTATTCACGCTGACAACATTCCCGAAATTGTGCGCAAAGCAGTCCGCATTGCGCGTAGTGAAAAGCCCGGGGCAGTGCTTATTGAATTGCCAGAAAATATTGCCGAGGACGATACTTTGGCAGTACCCATGCTGCCCATTCGTTTTCGCCGTTCTCAGGCCCATAAAGAAACCATCGTTGATGCAGCAGAAAAAATTTGTTTAGCCAGTCGCCCAGTTATTCTCGCCGGTAATGGCTGCGTAAGAAAAAGAAGTGCCGGGATATTGCGCGAATTAGCAGCCCTCACAGGCATTGGTGTATTGAATACTTTTATGGCTAAAGGCGCTCTACCGTCCAACTCTGAGCAGTCTCTTTATACTATTGGTCTTGGTTCCAAAGATATTGGCACCTATGCCATTGATGCTGCAGATCTCGTGATTTGTATTGGCTTCGATATGGTTGAGTATCACCCTAGTCTTTGGAATGCAGCTGGTGAGAAAAAGATCATCCACATTGATTTCACCCCTGCGGAAATTGACAGTGATTATCACCCCGAGCTTGAGTTGGTAGGAGACGTTGCAGACACACTAGAAGCTTTAGTTAGCGAGCTAAAAAAATCTCCAAGTTTTGATTTTGATTTCAGCCAGCAAGCGCTAACACGAAAGGAAATGGCAGCTGAGTTAGACCTTTATCGCAATGACGTCACTAAAGGTGTCATCAAACCGCAAAAGGCGCTGGCTGATGTGCAGCAGATTTATGCACAAGACGGTTTGTTGTTGTCTGATGTGGGCGCGCACAAAATGTGGATAGCCCGTCATTACCACTGCGATATTCCTAATGGCTGCCTTATTCCCAATGGATTCTGCTCAATGGGTTTTGCACTGCCTGGCGCTATTGCTGCCAGTCTGGTGGAGCCTGAGCGCAAGATTATAGGTATTGCTGGTGATGCCGGTTTTCTTATGAATGTACAAGAGATGGAAACCGCAACACGCCTTAACAGCAATATTACGATGATGGTTTGGGAAGATAATGCTTACGGCCTCATTGCTTGGAAACAGTGGGCACAATTTGGTCGACACACAGACCTTTCTTTCAATAATCCAGATTGGTCGTTACTGGCAGCATCCTTTAAATGGGACTATAACTATGTAGATGACAGCAGTTTGCTATTGAATGTTTTGCGTGAAGCGGCAGAGCACAAGGGGCCGAGCCTTGTTGTGATACCAATAGACTATAACGAGAATCAACTTTTGACCCACCGGTTAGGTGAAATGAATGGGCATTTATAAAGCCTGTTCGGTCAAGATTAAGTGAATCAGTAGGAGAATAATAATAATGGATCATTTACAACAACTGGCTCAAACAGTCATACAGTGGGGCGCCTTACTGCTGTTGTTTTTACTGGGCGTAGGAATGCTTTGGATTTTTGTCTTGTACCTTGTTGATAAGACGCAAAAAATTCATACCATTCGCCGTAACTACCCGGTGATTGGACGCCTGCGTTATGTGTTCGAACATTTCGGCGAGTTTTTCCGCCAATACTTTTTTGCCATGGACCGTGAAGAATTGCCGTTTAATAGAGCCGAGCGTTCTTGGGTGTATCGCGCTGCAAAAAATGTTGACACAACAATCGCTTTTGGTTCGACCCGGCCCTTAGATCAGCCCGGCGATGTAATTTTCTTGAACAGCGCATTTCCTGTTTTATCTCAGGACAGTGCCGATGCTGGTGAAATTACCTTAGGGCATGGCAGTTGCCAGCAGCCTTATACGACTAAGTCTGTGATCAATATTTCTGGTATGAGTTTTGGCGCTATTTCAAAACCGGCTGTGCGTGCTTTGTCGAAAGGTGCCGCCGCGGCTGGCATCTGGATGAACACCGGCGAGGGTGGGCTGTCGCCATACCACTTAGAGGGTGGCTGCGACTTAGTCTTTCAGATTGGAACGGCCAAATACGGTGTGCGTACAACCGAAGGCGGCTTAGACCCAATCAAGCTCGCAGCAGTTGCCGCCCATCCACAAGTAAAGATGTTTGAGATAAAAATGAGTCAGGGTGCAAAGCCGGGCAAGGGCGGTATTCTGCCCGGTGGCAAAGTGACAGAAAGAATTGCTGAGATTCGTGGTATAGACGCTGGTGAAGATTCTATAAGTCCAAATGGCCACGAAGATATAAAGTCAGTAAACGACTTGCTCGACATGATAGCAAACGTCCGAGAAATTACCGGTAAGCCGGTAGGATTCAAAATTGTGGTTGGCCAAATAGAGTTCTTCCATGATCTGTTTGATGAAATTAATCGACGTGGCGCCCTCAGTGCCCCTGACTTTATTACCCTTGATAGTGCAGATGGCGGTACAGGAGCAGCGCCTCAACCGCTTATGGATTATGTGGGCCTTACGTTACGTGAAAGCCTACCGATGATTGTCGATAAATTGGTTGAATACGGCCTGCGTGAGCGCATTAAGGTCATTGCGTCGGGCAAACTCATTACGCCGGGGAAAGTTGCCTGGGCGTTAGCCTGCGGTGCCGATATTGTTACTTCAGCGCGAGGTTTTATGTTCGCCCTAGGCTGTATTCAAGCCCTTCAATGCAATAAAAATACGTGTCCCACGGGTATCACCACGCACCAAAAAGAATTGCAGCGCGGCCTGGTGCCGGCGGAAAAATCTTTACGAGTGGCTAGTTTTGCCGAACAAATAATTCATGACGTAGGGGTTATTGCGCACTCATGCGGGGTTTCCCAACCTCGGGAATTGGAGCGTCGTCACGTTCGAATTATTGAATCTGGCGGCTTATCGGTATCTTTAGCTGAACAATACCCAGAGCCAGTGGCGCGCCAAAAAATACAACTTCCACCGTCACCTTAAAGACGGTGGTTTAGATTTTTGCAGTCTAGCTAGAGGATTGAAAATGGTAAGCACAATTATGGGTCAGGTTCTGGCGGTCAGCGGGATGGCAGTTGCTGGTTTGTTGCTGCAACGTGCGCTGCGTATTGAGTTGACCTTGGCTTGCTTGTTGGTGGGTTTCCTCGCTGGATTGGGTTTGCAGTTCACCACTTTTGATACTGGTATAAGAGCCAGCAATTTGCATGATCTTGTGTTTTTCGTAATTTTGCCGGTATTGATATTTGAGGCAGCTTGGGAACTTAAGCCGGTATTGTTAAAAAGGTGGTTGCTGCCAATTCTGTTAATGGCCACGTTAGGCGTTTTGCTTTGTACATTTATCACCGCTGGTTTGATTTATATAGGTATAGGTCATGCCGAGGGGTTTCCTTGGATTGCAGCTCTTCTTGCCGGGGCAATTTTGGCGGCGACTGATCCAGTGGCTGTAATAGCCCAGTTACGCAGTGCCAAGGTATCGGGCGATCTCACTACGATATTCGAGGGCGAAAGCCTATTTAATGACGCCACTGCTGTGGTGTTATTCAGTATTGTAATTGGCCTAGCGACCAGTAGTTTAGCAGTGGGTGACAGCTATTTTGCTTATTTTTCCTCAGTGGCGTTAGGCGGCTTAGTGTTTGGTGTTATCGCCGGTCTAATAGTTAGCGCCGTTGTGCTGCTGGTGGGTTCACCAATAGCCAGTAGATTCATATTGGTTTTTTCCGCATTTGCTAGCTTTTATGTGGCTGAGCACCTAATGCATATTTCCGGAATTTTAGCGGTGATGATGACGGCTATCGTTTCGCGTTTCACACTGCGCGAGGTTGAGGACTCTGTGGCCCAGGGCATTGCCGGGACATGGGAGTGGTTGGGGATCTATTTTAATAGCATCCTCTTTGCCCTTATGGGCCTGGTAATTACTTTAGCGATGTTCCGCGACCAGTGGTTGGCAATGTTGGTGGCCATCGGTGCGGCGCTAATCGCTCGGCTAATTGCCGTAGGCGTTAGCTGTTTAATTGCGCGCCCTATAAGCACACCCATTTCTTTGGCTTGGCAAGGTTTGTTAGTTTGGGGTGGTTTGCGCGGGGCAATAGCCATCGCGTTGGTTTTATCTCTGCCTTCGAGTTTGCCTTATTGGTGGACCATTCAATCAATGGTCTTTGGTGTGGTGTTGTTCAGCCTTCTCGTACAAGGCACGACCAATCCGTATTTGATCGCTAGAGTTGTTGGCCCACAACCAACAACTTCGGAAGACCCTTAAGCGCTCTAGTCTGTCTAGTCTGTCTAGTCTAAGGTGATGGCTAAGGTTCGGTAGCCGGCGGCCTCAATAGCAGCTTTTACAGGTGCAGTGCTATCTGGGCACAGGGCGATCATTGATCCGCCACCACCGCCGCCAGTGAGTTTGGCGCCCACTGCGCCATTTTGGCGGGCAACGTGAATCATCTCTTCAAGCTCAGGTGTGGACAGCTGTAAAGCATTGAGATAACCGTGACACAAATTCATCAATTCGCCTAACTCGTTCAGTTGGCCACTTTTTACCGCATCGCTAGCAGACATGGTGAGGTGCCCTATCTGATCAAAAATTGTTTCATATCGTTCTGGGTATTGTTGCCACGAAGCTCTTACTCGGGCCACAGTGTCCGCGGTCAGGCTCTCTTTACCGGTCATGCCAATAACTAATTCTAGTGGTTGACCAAGTTTTAACGTGCTAAATAACGGTTGTTCGTCGCGGCGCTGGTAATACAGTGGCGAGCCATAAGTTGCCACGGTGTTGTCGACACCGGAAGGCGTGCCATGGGCAGCTTTTTCGCATTCAAAGGCCAGTTCATTAATCCGCCCGTCTTTGAGATCTAATTTATAGGCGTGGTCTATGGCGCGGATAATCGCCACTGCCAATGCGGAAGATCCGCCTAGCCCCATTGCTCGAGGGATGTGCGGGAAAACCTCAATGGTCATGTTCTCGTTGTGGAGACCAAGTTGCTCAAGCATTTGGGCGATAATACCGGTAAAGCCAGGGTTAGTGACGCGAACTTTTTGTTCAACGCCCCAACGCGGGATGACCACATTGATGCCGTCGCCACCTTTGCGAATAGCGGCTTCCACAGCTAACGGGATGGGTAGGGCAATGGCAGGTCGACCATAAACGACAGCGTGTTCGCCGAGTAAAATAATTTTGCCACAGGCCGCTTGGCGTTCAGCAACGTCAGGCTGGACAATTTTGCGTGCTAGGTTTTTGGCAATTTCTTGTGCTTTCCAGACTTTAATTTCGCCGGATTCAATAAGACTTTCAACCACGGTTTCAAAGTGTTCGTCTGAAACGCCGGCTGAACTTGCCACGCTGCGAGCGTGCAGGTTCATATGATTTTGTTGTATGCCATCTGTTGAAAGCGAGCGCAGGGCGGCAAAATTTTGCGCCAAGCCAATGGCCGCCATAATACCGGCAAGCTCTGAGGCGTTGGGTGAACCTAGCAGTCTATGGTTAATTCTAACGCTCGGGTTGGTTTCTAAAGATCCGCCTACGGTACCCACTTTCATTGGGATGGCAATTTCGCCAACTAAGTAGCCTGGTTCATCTTTGTGCCAAACAGTTAATGCTTTGTAGCGTCCGCTTGCGGCTGCATAGGCATGCGCAGCAGCCTCAATGGCGCGCCAGTCGTTGCCCGTGGCAATGGCTACAGCGTCTACGCCGTTCATAATGCCCTTGTTATGGGTTGCTGCGCGATAGGGATCTGCTAAGGCTAAGTCGTTAGCGAGTACTATGCCGTCTCTGACTTCTTCGCCGGTATAACCCTTACCTTCCAGATTTTGAATAGGTATGCGCACTTTGGCTCGAGCGACTGCGCGATCTGTAAGGTTAGATAAAATACGCAAGAAAACTTTACCGCCGGTAAGAGTTTCAGCCAATGAGGCTACGCCCTCGCACATGGTGTTAACCAGGTTAGCGCCCATTGCGTCACGGGTATCTACCAGTAAGTGCATGACCACCATTAAGCGACCGTCGTGTTCAGCCTTGTAGTCAAATACTTCTATGTCTAACGCGCCGCCGCCTCGCGCCACCATCTTTGGATGCAGGCTATTGGCCAGCGCAAGTATCTCTTCTTTGTTAGCAAGCAGTACAGATTTAGCCGCTTCCGGGTCTCCATCTATAACAACCTGTACTTGACCAATGAGGATGGGGGTTACTTCTTCGGCAATAAATCCACCGCCCAAGCGCGCCAATCGAGCAGCACCAGATAGGCCTGCAACGATAGAAGGTTCTTCTACTACTAGTGGAATAACGTAGTCGCGGTTGTTGATGAGGAAGTTTAGGGCCACGCCCATGGGTAGGCCAAAAACACCAATGACGTTTTCGATCATCTTGTCGGCAACATTAAGCTGCACTTGGTGGCTGCCTGTAGCCAGTTGCTGAACATCCTCTTGAGATAAAAGGCCGCGTTGATGTAACGCAGCAATACGTTGGTTTATGTTCAAGCGGAAAAAATTTGGAATCCGTGAAGATCCCTGCTGGTCTTGTTCAGTCTTTGACTGTGACGCCATGTTTGGCCATCTCCAAATCTAGTAACAAAAAGTCGTGATTCGAAACCTTACTGCGAAAATTTTCTAGTGCGTCGTTATCTTCGCTTAACGCAATGCCGATATCGCCGCCGCCAGCGCCACAAGGTTTATAAATGACTCCGGATGCGGCGGCCAGTTTAACTAAGCCGAGGTGCTCTGTGGTAAAAATATTCAGTTTTGCGCCTTGATCTAAGGCAAAAAGTGCCTTTTGGTATTGCTTAAGTAGCTCATCGTTAATGGGTTGCTCGCATAACTGAGTGCTTAGGCTAGATAGATCGCCCAGCAAGCTAGATTTGTCTGTCTGCCGCCAAGTATCAAAGCTCGTTATGTGGTCTGTAGTTTGGGCACTTTTGCCGGTCCATACCAGCTGCCAGTGTAGGTTTTGGGGCCACGCAAAGGGCTCGGCTAATCCTTCTTGATAACGTATTACGCCACCGAACCAAGATGATGCAATGTCGAGGCCGCTGCCTTTGCCATTTTGCCAGTTGCGATGAATTAGCTGTGCTTCGGCCAATTCAGGTTGCTTGCCCAGCAAATGACATAGACCGGCATAGCTGGCGTTACATACCGCGGCAGAAGAACCTAAACCTAGTTTCTGGCCAGCAGAAAAAAAATCTGTGCTGTCTGTATGCAGGGTCATGCCAGTGCAAAGATCGCTGAGTTGTTTTATACCCCAATGTTGCAATATGGCAGTAGTAAAACTGGCTGTAGGAGCAGTAGGTAAAGTTTCTCCTCCTGCGCTGACACTGGGGCTATTAAAGCCGGTGCTGCTGAAATGCCAGGTTTCATCGTTTCGTTGATCTATGCGCACCTGAGCTGTCGCGTTTACTGCCATGATGGCTGCTGGTGCGCCAGTCAAAACTGCGTATTCGCCCCAAAGTACCGCTTTGCCCGGTGCAGTAACTATCACTGATCAATAATCCGCGCGCCTTCGCCCAGTCCACAATCGATAACTTCCAAAACACCGGGGATTTTTGCCAACGCTGCGCTGACCGCTGGGCGGCTCTCTGGCATACATACGGCCTTAATTTGTGGCCCGGCATCAACGGTAAAGAAAACCTGATGGCCTTGGTTACGCAATGCTCTTATGCAGTCCATGCAGGCAATGCTTGCGGGTGTCCAATAACTCAATGTTGGATTGCTGGTGAGCATCAAACTATGCATTTTCAGGCAGCTGAGTTCGGCGACTTGGGCCAGCTGGGTGAAGTCGCGGAGGTTAATGGCTTGAGCCGCAGAGCTATAATCCTCGGCAGCACCTCTTAGCCATGCATTGTAAAACGGTGAGGTTTGCTTGGATCGCTGCATGCCTTGGGTGGAGTTCACCGCCTTTGCGGCTCGGCTGGTTACCGCGACCACCACTTCCAATGGCCAGTGGCTGCTAGGGGCTAGGCGCATAGCCTCCCATTGGGGTGGCACTAATGCCACAAATCCACCGTGAATAGAGCGCGCTGCGCTGGCGGAGCCTTGGCGCGCCCAATTCGAGCGCATCTCTTCATTCAGGCCCAACCCACAATGAGCGTTGATGGCGGTAATCAGTGCGGCAAAGCCAGATGCAGAGGAAGCCAGGCCTGCACTGGTGGGAAAATTGTTGGCGCTTTTTATGATCAGTCCAGGCACCTCAAATTCACTTCGAAGTGTCTGCAGCCAGCGCTGGATTTTGCTGTCCTGGATCTGCTCACCGTTAAGATGAAACTCATCGTTTTTACTTTCTTCAACCTTTGTCGTGGTAGTCAGGTTTGACAGGGTAATTGACAGATTGGGTGTCGCAGGCAGGTTGCCGGGCTTGCTTTGTTTACCCCAATACTTCACTAGGGCGATGTTTGGGTGCGCTTGGGCTGTGGTTGTATTTTGCATAGCAGCGCAATGTTACCTCATATCTTCCAGCGGTAGCAGTTGGCTTGTAAGATAGGAGGCTTTGCGCACGTATCGACCAAGGCGTTTAACCACTAAGGCGTTTGCTCTTGCTGCATTTGGCAGCTTCTCGCCTGGCTCCAAGAAGACAAGGTTAAGAGTCCGTAAAAGGCGCCCAACTTGTCTATAAGCTGATATAGATCAATTACTTATAGGTAGTGGGCGCCTGCTTTGGCTAGCGCCTAAGCTTGTTGTAAAGCGCTACAGGTATGCTGGCGGCGGCGTGAAACCAAAGCCCGCCAGTTCTAGCTTTTGGGCAACGCCAATGGTGATTAAATCTCCAAGTTCAGGGCCAACGATTTGCACGCCAATGGGTAATCCATCTTTATTTAGGCCGGTAGGGATAACCGTAGATGGCAAAAAGGCAACGCCTGTAAGCCCAGCCCAAAAGACTTGCTCAAAATAAGGGCGCTCTTGGTTATCCACTTGGAGCGTGCGCTCAGCAAAGGGTCTTTGATCGTGCTTAAAGGCCGGGGTGGCCATCATGGGCGTGAGCAAAATATCATATTTGCTAAAGAACTCATGCCATACCCAGCGCAGCTTGTGACGCGCTTCGTTGGCTTCTCCCCACTGCTTAAAACTGGATACCTGTGCGCGCAGTACTTTTGAGCTTTCGCGTTGGTCGCTTGGATCAAGGTCTTTCACATATTTGAGCAAATTTTCGTAGTCGGCGTCTGACATCCGCATGGCCATAGTGGAGTGCAGTAGTTTGCGGTAAACGTCTTCTACATGGGCAGTTGAAAAATCAGGACGTGCATCTTCGTCAATGGATGCACCTTCATCGCGCAAAGCTTGGGCCACTAGGTCTACTCGCGCTTCCACCTCTTGGCTGACAGGGGCCGAGGCATCATTTTTCCAAACGCCAACCTTTAGGTCGCTCAGCGGCCGGCTGCCTAATTCAGGTAGGTCCAGCTTAAAACCACGGGAGGCTATTTCGTCGGGTCCGGCCATAACTCTTACAGCAGTTTCAAGGTCAAAGGCAGATCTGGCCAATGGTCCGATCACGGAAATGTCAGATCCGGCGCGGTTGTCTCCCGGGGGCGCATGGCCACGCATCCAGAGTAAATTGTGGGTGGGCTTATGGCCAAACACGCCGCAAAAGTGCGCTGGGTTGCGAATAGAACCGCCAATATCCGAACCAGTTTCTAGGCCGGTTAAGCCCGCAGCTAGTGCAGCGGCGGAGCCGCCAGAGGAACCGCCGGGAATGCGTTCGTGGTCGTAGGGGTTATTAGTTGTGCCGTAGATTTCGTTGTAGCTTTGAAAGTCAGCTAAAGACAGTGGCACATTGGTTTTGCCGAATAGTGTGACGCCTGCTTGCTTGAGTTTTTTAACCGACTCCGCATCCTCATTAGGCACGTTGTCGGCCCAGGCCGGGTTGCCCCACGTCGTTGGCGTGCCAGCGACGTTATAAGATTCCTTCACAGTCATAGGCACGCCGTGTAGGGGGCCGCAAGATTCGCCACGAGCCATCTTGGCGTCTGCTTCAGCAGCGTCTTGCAATGCTTGCTCACGGATGTCCACAATAACTGCGTTAAGCTCGCCATTGTATTGGTCTACTCGACCCAGATAGTGGTTAAGCAACTCAACCGCTGAAATTTCTTTGTTTTGTATCTTTGCCGCCAACTGTGTTGCTGAAAGAAATGCTAGTTCGCTCATGGTTCTTCCCCTCCCGAAAAAGTGCCGATAAGTTTTAAAGTCAGCTTGGACTGTGCAGGGTTAGCTTGAGATTTTCAAGGTATGGGATGTTTGGCTTGCTCGGGTACGGCTCGGAGCTCGGTTTGACTAGCGGGCTTATTCCGAGCTTAGTTATTTTGCTGAGTGTGAGTTTTTTGGCAGCGCGGAATTTACTCCGTACTTTGCACTCGCAGTTTCTCCATCCAAATTTCGATATGTTTTCTGGCAGGGGGTATATCTAGCCCGATCAGGGCCACGCCTAATGGCAACATCCAGAAGCCGAGTATGGGTAAGAAACCAAACACGCCGCCCACCACGCAAAGTAGCCCGACAATGCTGCGAATGCCCGGCGGCAGTTTTACTTGACCAAATTTTAGAACTCGATAACAAATACCCGCAATGCGTGTTTTCAGTGCAGGTGTTTGTTTCTTCATTTTAAGCGATCAGCTAAACGATCGGTTAAACGTAAGTTGGCGCATCATTGGGCGCATCGTGATCATCTGGGTGGGCGCGCCTAGCTAGCGTTGGATCTATAGAACGGTATTTATACACGCCGTCCTCATTTAGCTCGCGTTCAATGCGATTGCGATGAATTAACAAGTGTACGTGGGCTATTGCTTCCCCCAGTGCCATCATCATTTGCGGTGGCCCTAGTTCTCTTGAAAATAAGACCGGCAGCAATTCTTTCGCATCTTTTGGTTCAATGCAGGCCTCTTCGATGGCCAGCATTCTATCGTCATGGTGGCTGATCAAATCGCGTAGCCGCGCTTTAACGCCATAAAATGGCAGGTTATGCGCGGGCAACACAAAAGTGTCATCAGGGATAACTTTAAGAAAATGATCGTGTGAGGTCATCCAATTGTGCATGGGGTTAGCATTCGGTTCGGATGGATGAACACTGACGTTTGAAGTGATGATGGGCAAAATTTGATCGCCTGAAATCAGCACCTTGAGCGCTGGACAGTACAGGCACGCATGTTCTGGTGAATGCCCAGAACCGACCACTATGCGCCAATCGTTGTCGCCTATGGTTAACACTTGACCATCTTCTAGGCGTTCAAAGCCGCCACTCATAGTAGGCATGGTCATGCCTTCCGCTGCTCGTGTGGACCACATCTTCTCGATCTGTTCCATGTAATCGTCAGGCATGCCTGCTTGCTTGTAGAATTTCTTGCCGATCCAATTGTTATGGCTGAAGCCGCCGCTGCTGGAAAATGCTCGGGCTTGATAATATTCGCCGCAGGTCATATATAGCGGGCACTGAAATTTGTCTGTGATCATCAGTGATTGACCAATATGGTCTGGGTGCATATGAGTGCATATGACACCGATAACCGGCTTACCTTGAAGCTCGTTGGCAAAGATTGTTTCCCAAAGATCTTTGGTTTGATCGTTACTTAAGCCTGTGTCCACAACCCACCAGCCGTCTTTGTCTTCTAGCAAGTAAAGGTTAATGAAGCCTAATGAACCAGGCATTGGCATGGCTAGCCAACGTACGCCGGGGGCTACTTCCATAGTCGTGCCAGCGTCGGGTCTTTCGGTGAGCGGGTAAGTTATTTCGGTTTGTTCTTTTTGGTTTTCTATATTCATAACCTCGAAGTATAACCTGTAGTCTTGAACGCTGCCTTATTTGCGTGTTCGAACTCAGAACCATCCTTTGGTTAGGCTAATTTCACCGCGCTGTGTTGGTTGCTCAGCAGCCCAGAATAAGGCACATCTATGATGTTGCAAAACAATGAATATGCTAGTTTCTTAAGGTCTGGGGTAGCCGAAATCTAGCAAAATAACAGTTAGATAAAGCATAAAAATTATTCAGTTGGGGGACGCGTGTGCAGCAAATATTAGACGGCATTACCGTAATAGAAGTGGGTAACGGACCCCTATCAGGTTTGGTGGGTATGGTTCTGGCAGATTTCGGCGCGCAAGTAGTTTGGTTTGAATATGGGCAATCTGAGGACGATTACCGGGTTTGGCATCGGGGTAAGCAGCGCGTAAGTGTCAATTTGGCCGTGGCACAGGGCGTTGCTTGTGAGGATGCTGTCAAGATACACCAGCATATATTGGATTCCGCCGATGTATTTCTGACAGACTTGGCGGTGGATGCGCTTGAGCACCTGGGGCTAGGCGAGTCGAGTTTTGCAACTTCGCGCCCAGACTTGATTCAAGGCCAAATCAGCGGTTTTGGCGAAGATAGTAAATATAGTCACCTAGCCGCCAACGGTGAAAGTTTGGCCGCTGATGAATCTTTGGTCGCTGCGGCCATTGGCCGCATGATGGTTTTTGAAGGTGTGGCAGAGCGTCCGGGTCCAGTTTACCCCGCCCTTAAGGTGGGTACTCATGGCGCCAGTCAGGCACTGCTTGCGGGCATTTTGGCCCAACTGGTTAATAGAACTGAGACCGGTCACGGGCAGTTATTGCGCTCCAATATGCTGCGTGCACTTACTGCTTATGATCTAGTTGGTTTGGGTGCCAGCCAGCTAGATCCCTCGCCAGTGCCAGATACAGACCCCCATGCGGTGTTGCCCATGCTCAGCTATCAACCGGTGCAATGCGCAGACGGGCGCTGGTTGCAGCTGGGAAATTTGTTGCCGCACCTGCAGGCAAATTTTCTCAAAGCAGTTGGCCTTGAAGATGTACTTGAAGAAGTTAAGTTACTCGAAGAACCTTTTAGTGAAGCAGTTACCGAGGACTTTAGGCGACGCATTTGTATGCAGATGCAGACCCGTACTCAGCAGCAGTGGATGGATCTTTTTTTGGCTGATGGCGGTGTTGCCGGCCACCCATATCAAAACACCCAAGAGGCGTTATTAGATGCAGATATAGTGGCTAACGGTCACAGCGATGCAGCAGGTGGCGTAACTCAGCTCGGTCTATTGGGCGATTTCACTTTAACGCCGGGGCGGGTTGCGGGCGGTCCTGAAGCAACTTCTATGGCTGGGCTATCTTTGCGTGCTTCATTTAATTGGCAGCAAAAAGTCTCTTCATCTAAAACTGCATCTAAGATCTCAGGGATCTCAGGGATCTCAGGGACCGCAGGGAAAACTGAAGCAACCCTACCTTTGGCTGGCGTTACCGTGGTGGAAGCTGCAGCCATTATCGCCTCGCCCTTTGGCGCCAGTATGCTGGCTGACCTTGGCGCTAGAGTGATTAAGATCGAACCTATAGACGGCGATCCCTTTCGCGTAATGGCTTTTGGTTTGGGTGCTGCTCGGTGTAATACAGGTAAGGAGAGTATTGCCCTGAATCTGAAGTCTGCGGAGGGACAAAAAATCGCCCAATCGCTAATAGCCAAGGCCGACGTGTTTATTCACAACTATCGACCCGGGGTGCCTGAGCGTTTGGGGCTAGATTACCCAAGCTTATCCGCACTCAATTCCAAGCTCGTGTATATGTCGGTAAATGGTTACGGACCTAATGGGCCAGGCGTACTGCGCCCCTCCACGCACCCTATACCTGGCGCCGCATTAGGGGGTGTGCTTTATCAATTTGGCCCGCTGCCCAGTCAGCTGCAAGCTTATCCTGAGTTACTTGAAACCAGCCGACGTCTATTTCGCGCTAACGAGGTCAACCCAGATCCGAATACGTCTTTTGTTGTTGCCAGCGCAGCCACCATGGGTTTGCTTGCGGTGCGCAGATTGGGCAAGGGCCAGATTGTTTATCTAGATATGTTTGGCGCTAATGCCTATGCGAATTTTGACGACTTTTTGTTGCAGCAGGACGTAAGCCGCAGAGTGGCATTGGACACAGGTTATTTGGGTAAAGGGCCTTATCACCAGCTTTATCCCTGTAAGGAGGGTTGGCTTTTTGTGGGTCTCACAAGCGCGGCTGAGCAACAGCAATTCCACGCCGTGGTAGGCGATTTTGCGGATTTAATGAATTTGTCGTCTCAAGAGTGGGAGCAAAAGCTACTGCCGCTGGGGCTGGGGTGCATTCAAGCAGATGGCGCAACGCCAGGGGAACGCATTCAAGCCGAGCATTTTGTTGCCAGTGCGTTGGCCGTTAAGTTCACCCACCCCTTGCATGGGGTAGGGCTACGGCATGGAGCGATGTCTGAATGGCCACAGCTACAGCGCACCTTGCAAGGGCCATGCGAAGCGGGGGACAGTACTGATGCACTAATGCAGGAGCTGGGTTTTGCTGAGTCTGAAATTGCTCAACTGAGGTCTCAAGGGGCTGTTGTTTAACAGCGCGCAACTCGAGCTAGCGAGTAGAAATACTGGGGTAGAGGGAGTAAGCTTTTTTTTGATTGATTTAGTACGGTGTTGCCGAGGTTCTATGAGTGATTTACAGCGTCCAACAGACTTTTTCTCGCCCACTGAGATAGCCTACCTGAGGACAGTTTCCGGTTGGCGTAGTACGTTAGCTATTGTGCATTGTTGGGGTGTCATCTTGGGTGCCTGGGTTGTTGCCAGTATTTGGACTAATCCGTTAACCGTTATTCTAGCTATTATGGTGATCGGCGCTCGGCAATTGGGTCTTTTTGTGCTCACCCATGACGGTGCACATGGTGCGTTGTACGCTGATCGCAAGGTTAATGATTGGGTTTGTGAATGGATTCTTAATCGTCCTTTTACTGATGAAAAAATTGATACTTATCGCAAGTACCATGTAAAACACCATGTGAATACTCAGCAAGAAGACGATCCAGATCTTGCGCTGTCAAAACCTTTTCCAATTTCTAAATCTTCATTTCGCCGCAAAGTCATTCGCGACCTCACTGGGCAGACCGGTTGGGATCAATATGGACGTATTGTTCGTGCCGCATTCAAGGGCGACACTCTAAGTCAACGCCTAGCAAACGCTTGGCGCAGAATTGGCCCTAATGTTGTAATCAATTTGCTGTTCTTGGCAGGCTTCGCTGCGGCAGGAGTTTGGTATATGTACTTCCTTTTGTGGTGGGTTCCAGCGTTAACTTGGAACCGCTTTGTTGTGCGCCTTAGAAATATTGGTGAGCATGCTGTAGTGCCGGACAACGATGACCGCCTGCGTAATACTCGAACGACTATTGCCAGTTGGTGGGAGCGGGCGCTGATAGCACCTTATAACGTGCAGTATCATTTGGAGCACCACTTGGTGGTTAACTGCCCGCACTACAAACTAAAAGAAGCGCACAAAATGCTCATTGCAAAAGGCTTTGAGGATCAAATGGAAATTCAGAAAGGCTACAAGGCGATCTTGGCTTTAGCTGTGCCCTCTTAGTAAAAAGTTAGTAAAAAGTTAGTAAAAATTTAGTAGCAAGCCACTCACCAGCTGTCAAAAAAGTTGAGTAAGTAGGCTGAATAAAAAGTTAAGCGCTTTTTCGATGGCGGCGCACATTAAACCCTCCCAAAGAAAAGGCAGTGTGGATTGCTCCAGACTGCCCTGTCATTGCTGTGATGTGCAGCTACGTCCTCAACCTTTTTTCGCTCTCTGTGCGTTAATAAACTCAATGAGAGTCAGCGTTTCGGCTGAATCCATACGCCCTACAGGCGAGTTGCTGTAGGTAGAGGCCATTACCTTGCCGCTCTTGGTGAGTATAAATTCACTGGGTTGAATAAAGTCTCTACCCTCATCCCACCATGCTCCGAGGCTATCGCCTTGGGCTCGGGTCACACCATGAGCTACTGGAAAGCCTAGTGGTTGCGCTACCTCACTGGTTTTCTCTAACGAGTCTACTGCTGCGGCAATCACTGATACCCCTTGTGCTGCAAGCGCTTCACGGCGCTCTTCATAGCCGACTAACAGTCGGCGGCAGTAAGGTCACCAATGGCCGCGGTAAAATAGCACTACGGTAAACGGGCTGCTTAGATCGGCGGGCAAATTTATTTCACTGCCGTCTACGCCGCTAAGGGTAATGTCTGGAAACAAATCCCCTGGTTGAAGTTTGGTCGTCATTAGTTTCTCCTGTTTTTCTTGTTTGTCTAATCAGTGCTCTTGAAAATAAAAGTAGTCAGCCTCAGCGTTTTCTATCTAAATGCTCTGAGCTGAGTGCCGCTAAAAAAGGCTGTCGAAATCTCTGCGCTCATTACTGCCGCGGCAGCTTTGAATACATTTAGCCAATATAGGAATGCCTGCGCTGATTTGCTCAAAGGTCAGATGACCAAAGGCTAAGCGTAAGTAGGCAACATCTTTACGCTGGTAGTGAAAGGACTGGCCCGGTAGAAAGTTAAGGCCTTCGCCCAATGCCATGTCGCGTAGTGCTTTTCTGTCGACATCTTCGGGTATGCGCACCCAAATAAATAGTCCGCCAACGGGTTCAGACCAAACGCAAATGTCGCTCAACTCGCTTTCTAGACCGGCAAGGGTCAAGTCACGCTTTTCTTTGAGTACGGGGTTGGTGGCTTTAGCGTGTGCTTGAATACCTTCTTTGTAGAACTCTGCGGCGATGGCGGCGGCTAGATAATTACTTCCTGCGTCGTGTCTGCGTGCCATGATTTTTTCTAACATGGGTGGGCGGGCATAGATGTAACCCAGCCTAAGTCCCGGGGCGAGAATTTTTGACAGCGAGCAGAGATAAATCTGATTCGGGTCATCGTCCAGCGCATAAAAGGCAGGTTCCAGCGGGCCATCGTAGTGCACGTCCGCATAGCAATTGTCTTCAACGATAGGCACGTTGTAGTGTTTGGCCAGTTCTATAATCTGTAGGCGTCGGGCCTTGGGCATCACAAACCCGGTCGGGTTTTGATAAGTGCTGATGGTGTAAATAAATTTTGGCAGACGCTTTTCTTTAGCTAGTCTAGACAGCGCAGCTTCTACCGCATCAGGGCACATGCCGCCTTCATCTAAGGGAATGCCCACCATGTCGTACTTCAGACTGCGGTAAGCGCTAAGGGTGCCCGGGTAGCAATATTCTTCTACCAATACGGTGTCGCCGGGATTGTCTTGTAACGCCTCGGCAGTGAGGGTGACGCCCTGCATGGAGCCATTGGTTAGCAGCAGGTGGTTAGGATCAATTGCGAGACCTTCGCGGTCTGCCTCGCGTTCGGCCATGGCGATACGCATGCCTTCATGACCCAAATTCCCTGGATATTGGGTCAACGCTTCTGCTTGTTCTGCAATGACTTTAATCGCAGCGGCTTGCAGTGCAGCGACTGGGAAAGTTGCGGGGTCTGAACGACCACTACCGAAATCATATTTTATTTTAGACATTGCCTGCAGCCAATCCATTTTCTGTTAAGTATTTGTAGCTACGCGCGATTGCCGTGAGCATATCCGTTGCGCAAGAATCTAGTTCTACCACAGCCCATTCAAAAACCTCTGGATCGGCCGCTGCGAATACTTTGGCAATATCCATTGCACCGCCGCCAACGGCCACATGGGGCATATCCGGTTTTAACGGACCATCCTTAATATGCATCAGTGGCGTGCGCTCTTTAATGCGAGTTAATTCTTCTGCGGGGTCATTCTTGCCAAAATTGGCTGCCCAGTAGGTGTCCAGCTCAAAGCTCAGTTCCGGAATGGCATCTTGTAAATAGTGATAGCCGGGACGACCTTGGATTTCGTCAAATTCCCAATAATGGTTATGCAGGAACAACGTCAGGTCATAAGGTTTGAGCTGATCAACAAATGCTTGAGTGGTCTCAATCGTGCGGTTGATCGCGTCCATATCTTTAAAGTCATCGGGGACATAGCCACCGGGCACTCGATTGAGTCCCAATTCTTTAACAATGCCAGCCACGCGGCCAATGTCTGGGTTACGATTTACCCAAGGGAAGTGTGTGGAAGAAACTTCCATGCCGAGGTCTTCTACCTGCTTTTTAAACTCGGTGGGGGTTTTGCCAAAGAGGTGAAAGGGTTCTACGCCCTTAAAACCAAGCCGCGCAATAATATCTAGGACTTGATCAAAGTTCTCAGTGGAGGCCTCTCTGACGCTGTAAAGCTGTACCGAAATAGGTACTATTTGTGTACTCATAAGTTTCTCCCAATACCGTATCCTAACCCGTAGTTTGTAATGTGACACCCCGAAAGAAAACGTGCATAAAGATTTGCGCGGCGCTATAAACGACAGATAAAACGAGGCTGAAAAATTAACGTGAGAAAATTGAAGTTTGGGCTTGTTGGCGGTGGTGTAGGGTCTTTTATCGGCCCGGTGCATCGTATGGCCGCAGAAATGGATGGGCTGGCGACTTTAGTTTGCGGTGCATTTTCTGCTAACGCGCAGCGTTCCATAGAGTCTGGTAAAACTATTTACCGGCTACCCGAGAGCCGATCCTACGAGTCCTATGCGCAAATGTTCTCGGCGGAGCAGCAGTTGCCCCAGGGTCAGCGCATGGATTTTGTTGTTATCGCTACACCCAACCATTTGCACTTCCCGGTAGCAATGGCAGCACTAGACGCTGGGTTTCATGTGGTTTGTGATAAACCCGTGGCCTTTGATGTTGAGCAGGCGTTAGCGCTACAGAGCAAAGTTGATGCCTCTGCTCTGCACTTTGCACTGACTCATAATTACACCGGGTACCCAATGATTCGGGAAGCCCGAGCGCTGATCCAAGAAGGTTATTTAGGCTCCATTCGACGGGTAAATTGCGAATATTTACAAGGTTGGTTAGCCCAGCCAATGCCGGACAATAAGCAAGCAGATTGGCGTACTGATCCAGCGCGCGCTGGGGCGGCTGGTTGTTTTGGCGATATTGGTAGTCATGGCGAAAACCTTATGAGTTACGTTACCGGCCTAAAGGTTGAAGCCCTCTGTGCAGACACTACAACTTTTGTCGCCGGCAGGCAGTTGGAAGACGACGGCAATGTCTTATTGCGTTTTGCTGGGGGCGCGAAGGGTGTACTCAGTGTCAGTCAAATTGCGCTTGGCAAAGAGAATGATCTAACACTTCAAGTATTTGGTGATCGAGCCAGCATTGAGTGGCGTCAGGATGACGCCAATTCGTTGATTGTTAGATACGCAGACGCCCCCACGCAAATTTTGCGTTCGGGTTGGGCGGGCACTGGCCCTCATTCCATTGCTGCCACGCGACTGCCGCCGGGACATCCAGAAGGTTATTTGGAGGCTTTTGCCGAGGTCTATAGAAATTTTTGCAACCACTTACTGGGTGTTGTGGACGTTGCCGACTACCCAGGTATTGCTGAGGGGGTGCGCGGTATGCGGTTTATTCAAAGCGTAGTCGCCAGTGCCGAGCAGGGCGCCCAGTGGGTAAGTTTGGATTAGTTCTAGTTCTAGTTATAGATATAGATATAAATATAGTTAAAGTTACGCGCCGCTTTGTGGGATAAGTGCCTACCGCTGCTGCTCGTCCATTTGCTCGGGAGATACCTTTGGCCAATGCAGGTCATCGACGCAAACGATATAGATAGGTGATAGATTAATGAAAACTCTTAAAGGCCCAGGTATTTTTTTGGCCCAATTTATGGCGGATGACGCGCCCTTTAACTCGATCGATGCAATGGCCGAGTGGGCGGCGAAGCTTGGTTTTACGGGTGTTCAGGTACCCATTGGTAACGCTAACTTTATTGATGTGTCTTTAGCTGCTGCAAGTCAGACTTATTGTGATGAGTTGGTGGGGCGAGTTGCGGCTCATGGTATACAAATCACTGAACTCTCTACTCATCTGGAAGGTCAGTTGGTGGCAGTGCACCCAGCGTATGACGAAATGTTTGATGGCTTTGCCGCGCCTGAAGTGCGAGGGAACCCAGAAAAGCGTCAGCGTTGGGCGGTAGAGCAGGTGAAATTAGCGGCTCGTGCAAGTCGCCGCTTGGGACTCACCGAACATGCTACTTTTTCTGGCTCTTTGCTTTGGCCTTACATGTATCCCTGGGCGCCGCGACCTGCTGGATTAGTGGAAGAGGGCTTCGCTGAACTGGGCCGACGTTGGCGACCTATTCTTGACGCCTATGCCGAAGAAGGCGTAAACGTGTGTTACGAACTCCACCCCGGCGAAGATTTACACGATGGTGTGACCTATGAACGATTCCTTGATGAGGTAGATCAGCACGCCAGTGCAAATATTTTGTATGACCCCAGTCACTTTGCGCTACAGCAAATGGATTATCTGAGTTTTATAGATCATTACCATGAGCGCATCAAAATGTTTCATGTCAAAGACGCTGAGCTTAAGCCTAATGGTAAGAGTGGCGTCTATGGCGGCTTTCAAGATTGGCTGCAAAGACCCGGGCGCTTTCGTTCACTGGGTGATGGGCAGATCGATTTTAAGGCAATTTTTTCTAAATTGGCGGCATACGATTTTAACGGTTGGGCGGTGCTAGAGTGGGAGTGCTGCCTTAAGCATCAGGAAGTCGGAGCCCGGGAAGGCGCAGAGTTTATTCGTCAACATATTATACCTGTGACAGATAAAGCCTTTGATGACTTCGCCGCAGGCGCTTTGGATGAAAAAGCTAATCGAAGAATATTGGGCTTAGATAGCTGATTAAAAAAATGTTACCGAGGGTTGAAAAAAGCCCAGTTTTTCAGCGAGGGAGAGCGCTATGCAGGATATTTTAAACCGGCCAGCCAAAACATTGACGTCAGCACAACGCCAAGGCTATTTCCGCGATGGCTTTATTGGTGTTGAACGCTTAGTCAGTCAGCAGTGGCTAGATAAGCTTAACGCTGTGACCAACGAGTTTGTCGAAATCAGCCGTAATTTGCAGGGCAAGGATAGACGCTTTGATTTAGAACCTGATCATAGCGCCACCAAGCCGCGCATTCGTCGGCTAAATTCTCCGGTGGATTACCACGAGGTCTATTGGGAATTTGCCAGCCAAGGGCCCTTTGTAGATGTGGCCGAAGATTTGTTAGGACCGGACGTTAAATTTCACCATTCGAAGCTAAATTTTAAGTGGGGGGGCGGCGGCGAAGAGGTGAAGTGGCATCAAGACATTCAGTTTTGGCCGCATACCAATTACCAAGTATTGACTATTGGCGTCTATCTTGACGACGTAACCGATGATATGGCGCCTATGGGCGTTATTCCGGGCAGCCATAACGGGCCGCTTTATGACTTGTATGACGAGTCCACTCAATGGACCGGGAATATCGCCGATAAAGATATTCCACAGTTGAACGCTGCTAGTGCCGAGTACCTGGGTGGGCCAGCGGGTTCTATAACGGTACACAATTGCCGCAGTGTCCATGGTTCGCCACCGAATTTAAGTCCAATCCCTAGGCCGCTGCTGTTGTGCGCCTATTCCGCCGCCCATGCCATTCCAATTACCAATCTCACCGCTGGCGCCAAGTATTCTGAGGTGGTTGTTCGCGGCAAGCCTGCGCGCTGGGCCAGGTTTGATCCACGTCCTGTTCTGATGCCGCCAGATTGGTCAAAGGTTGGGCATAAATCGATTTTCGAGCATCAACAGGGGCAATAAATCTCTTGCTGCAATTTTTCCAGTAAAGGCTGGCGACCAAAAAATTGTTGCTGAGAATAAGCTCCTTAGCGGATTCTCACGCCGCGAATGTTTGTTGTTTTCCTATTATGCAACACGTCAGAAAATTTCTACCGCCGATCAAAACTCAGATGTATTGCTATGATAAATCTATAGTGTGCAGGCTCGGAATCAGCCAGCGCCTAATTATTGTTCTAGCTGGCATTGAAAATAGCCTATTTGGCATCCGTAATCGTAAAACCAATTTTGAAATTTAACGTAGAAGATATCGAAAACACCATGAACGTTTTTACACTAAAACATCAATCTCAACGCGCTCTATGCAGTGGCCGTGTGCTGTGTGTGATGCCGGTGAAATGTGATTTGCGGCAAGTAGTGGCATCTGTTTTCACCCTAAAGATGTTCACCTTGAAGGTTTTCACGCTAAAGGTTTTCACGCTAAAGGTTTTCACCCTAAAGAATTTCACCCAAATAATTTTTGCACAAGCATTTGCCACACAAGCCAGAGAAGAAAGAGCGATACGCGGCTCCTTTTACGACCCGGGTAAATCGGTTGGTTAATTTGATTCATTTACTGAATTTTTTAAAACCCCGAAGCGCCCCAAGCCTTCGGGGTTTTTTTTTGCTTGCGAGTTCAAATTTTTCCGTAGCTCTGTTTTTCAGCTACAACCGAGACGAGATACGCAGCAGTTTTTCCAGACAAATGCAGGACGCAAAAGCGATTAACGAGACCTAATGATGGAGATAAAAATTAAATTGGAAGCTTCTAGCCAAGCTTCTAGCCAAGCTTCTAGCCAAGCTATTAGTCAGGCTTCTACCCACTCTAATAGCGCAGAGTGGCGACGGCTGCAACGCAATATCCCTAGTTCAATGTGGCTAAGGTTTTTTTATGTCTTCGGCATAATCATGCCGTTGATCGTGCCTTTGTTTCAAAGCAAGGGCTTAGGCATGCAGGAAATTTTTGCCCTGCAGACAATATTTGCCCTGGCTATGTTGGTCAGCGAGGTACCTTCTGGTTATCTCGCCGATGTATTTGGGCGCCGCAAAATAATTCTTTGCGGTGCTATAGGGGCAGGCCTCGGCCACAGTCAATTGTTGTTTGCAGACAGTTTTGCTGCTTTAGCAATTTACGAGTTTACCTTAGGAATTGGCGCATCTTTGCTCTCAGGGGCTGACTTAGCTCTGCTTTATGACACTGAGCTGGCCTTGGGCAAGGACTTGAATCGACAGCGTCGCGTGGTCGGTAAGCTCTACAGTATAGGTACATTTTCTGCCGCAGTATCTGCGGCACTGTGTTCTGTGGTCTTGTTACTAGGTGGCATAAGCGAGGTTGTTTGGCTGCAAGCAATTGTTGGTTGGGCGCCTTTGTGTGTTGTGTTTTTTTTGGTTGAGGCGCCGCGGCCGCAAAGAGAGTTTGAGTGTGCCTCCGTTAATACCCCACATTGGCAGGCCTTTGGCGAAATTGTCCGGGTGCTCTTATTGCAATCGGCTATTTTGCGGCAGGTATTTTTAGCCCTGTGCATTTGGCCTTTGACGACCTTTTATGCAACCTGGTTGTTACAGCGCACTTGGCAAGATCAAGGCGTTAGCCTAATTCACTTCGGTTGGTTATGGGCGGCATTGACGTTATTGACGGCGTTATTTTCGCGCTTTAGTCACCGCATTGAAGCATTGTTAGAGCCGCGTTTCTTGCTTGGCTTTATTGGTCTTGCTCCGGTCGTAGGTTTTATTGCATTGGCAGAGTTCGGTTTTTTGCTTGGCCTGTTGGGGGCGGCGATATTTTTTCTGATTAGAGGGTTGGGAACGGTGTTGTTAACCGACGCGCTGAACCGTCGAATTTCAAGCCACTACAGGGCTACGGCTAACTCTTTGTCGAGTTTTGGCTTTCGTAGCAGTTTTGCTTTAACCGGCCCAATGGTGGGTTTTGGCTTTGATGTTTGGGGTTTGGAAATGCTCTTGTTAGCTCTCGGGCTGATCAGTGCGCTGATTTTTTTTCTTATTCTTCGCCCACTCATGAGCTCGCTGCCCAGGCGTACCGTGTTTCGTAAGCAGCAGAAAGACACGAATTTATTAACGATAGAGGAGGCTTGATATGCAACCCAAGGCAAAAGCGGTTGAAGCAAAGTACGTTGTTAGAACATCCCGGCGGGATGGCGACGACGTCTTTGAAGAGATCGTTGAAGAGATCGTTGAGGAGATCGTTGAAGAGACTTTTGAGGGCAATTCTGCAAACCAGTATTCTGAGGGTGCAACAACTATGTTGCGTAAACCCAGGGTGGAGTATGAGCTAAAGCTCATTGATGGCCAGCTTGCTCTCGTAGAGGTGCTGCCCGAACCTAGCTTCTTTATTTGCTGGTTTTTGGCATATGGTAATGCCTTGCGGCATTACGACCACTTTATGTAAGAGCTGCATTGCACCTTTCTTGCTTAGGCATTGCGCGTTGTCGAGTCTTGGTAAATTTCCTGGTTTTGGCTAACCGGTCTGGCTATCAGCGATAGTTCTCGCTATGGTCCTGACAGCTTTTACCGGAGAGGGCAATGTCTAAGCCAAACATCATTTTCATTTTTGCTGACCAACACCGCCATGATGCACTGGGCTGTGCTGGCAACGAAATTATTCAAACACCGAATTTAGATCGGCTCGCAGGAGAGGGTGTTCGCTTTACCAACACCTGGTGTCAGTCGCCGATTTGTCAGCCGTCTAGGGCCTCGATGATCAGTAGTGCTTATCCAAATGAATTGGGGGTTATGCGCAATTTTGGCCGCGATCTGGATAGCAACAGACCGACTTTTATGCAGCACTTGCAGCAAGCCGGTTATCGCACTGCTAACGTGGGTAAAACTCATTATTACTCAGAAGGCTTAGTTGAGCCGGATAAAGACGATGGTGATATGAGCCAGTTTGATGAGCAAGTTAAGGCATTTGGCTTTGACCACAATGTCGAAGAATTCGATCGTTACGTACATGCCATGGACGGAGTGACAACACCCTATACCGAATATCTAAAGCGGGAAGGGGTTTTTGCGCCCTATCGCGAGCAGATTAAATCGATGTGGCGTTTGACCGAACAGCATTGGGATGGGGTGACTAGCCCAATAAGTAAGGAGCAGGATTTAACCAGCTTTTTGACTCGGGAAGCTCAGCAGTGGATTGCTACCCAACAAGCAGGTGAGCCATTCTTTTTGCAGCTTTCTTATGTTCAACCCCACGTGCCGTTGATGGGCGACCCGGAGTGGGCAGCTTTCTATGCCGACGCGCCGATTACCCGTGGCGCTGAGTTTGTGCAGCAGTCGCACCCAGAAATTTGGCAGAATTACCTCACTTGGTGTGACCATCACGCTAACGGTAAGTTGCTTACCGATGAATACGTTTTGGCCGGTGCACGTCAGTACTATGCGATGATTTCTTTGGTTGATGAGAGCATTGGCAAGATCTTGGCCCAGCTCGAAGAACAGAACATGTTAGACAACACGATGATTGTTTACAGCTCTGACCATGGCGAGATGTTGGGTGATCATGGCTTGATGGCGAAATTTAGTTTCTATAGTAGTTCGGTGCAAATTCCGCTGATCGTTCGACCCCCAGGCGGTTGTTCTGGCAAGGTCTCCGATGCACTGGTTGAGTTAGTAGACGTGGGCCCTACGTTGTTAGAGGCAGCAGGTGCTGAAGGTTTGGCAAACTCCCAAGGTCGTTCGGTACTACCTTTTACTGTTGACGCTACTGCTGCTAGCGCAGTTGGGCGGGAATATTTGTTCAGTGAAATTATGCAACAGACGCGATCTAAGGAAGGGCCAACCTTCAGAGCGCTTCGCGACGCTCGCTATCGTATGACGTTAGAGACTACTACCCAAACACCTTGTGAGTTCTACGACTTACAGGAGGATCCGCATGAGTCGCATAATTTATTGTGTGACTCTGCAACAACGCGAAGTAAATATGCCAAGCAAATTGAGGCCATGACCCAAGCTATTGCGCAGCGTACGTTGAATCAGGTGTAGTCATTGTCTAGCAATGATCTGGCTTAGGCGGACTAAAGAGGAATTTGCAGCTGAATTTTCCACTAGGACTAGATCTAGAACCAGACCTAGAACTAGAACTAGACCTAAGGCTAGGCCGTGTACTTAGGCCGCACCGTTTGTGCTGGTTCTTACCGGCTTAACCGCAGGGTTTCTAATCAATTGCGCAGACGGTGTTTTGCGCTCGTACTTCTCCGCTGGGGTATTGATGATCTCCAGCAACTCCCCTTGTTTGTCACCGGCCTTGATGCGCTCGCCGCTCACGTTGCCATAGACTGTGGAGCGTTGCTTTGGGTCTCGATTGAGATTACGGACTATGGTCTGCATCTGCCGCGGTGAGGTCTCTTGGCCATGCTGAGTACCCGCTGCGCGACTGATAGATTCATTCATCAGCGTGCCGCCTAGGTCGTTGCAACCGGCATTCAAACAGGCCTCTATACCTTTGTGGCCCATCTTCACCCAACTTGCCTGAATGTTATCAATTTGCCCATGCAGTACCAGACGCGCTACCGAGTGCAAAAGTACGGCCTCGCGGAATGTTGGCCCCTTGCGCGCTTTGCCCTTGAGGTACATTGGCGCTTCCATATGAATGAATGGCAATGGCACAAATTCGGTGAAACCACCGGTTTTTACTTGTTGAGCTCGTACTCGTAATAGGTGTCGGGCTAGGTGTACATGCTTTTCAACGTGACCATACATTACCGTCGCCGTAGTTTTGAAACCCACTTCATGTGCGGCCTCCATAACATCTAACCACTGTTGGGTATTGATCTTGTCCGCGCAAATCACTGCGCGAACCTCATCGTCGAGAATTTCCGCAGCAGTGCCAGGCAGCGTACTTAACCCGGCGTCTTTTAGTTGCGTTAGGTAGGTTTTAAGATCCATCTTAAGTGTTGCAGCACCTTGCCAAACTTCCAGTGGTGAGAAGGCATGTATATGCATTTCTGGCGCTGCTGCTTTGACGGTTTTGACGATATGGGTATAGGTGTCGCCAGTGTACTCAGGGTGAATGCCGCCCTGCATGCACACCTCGGTTGCGCCTCTGTCCCAAGCCTCAATGGTGCGACGAGTAATTTCCTCGTCGGAAAGATCATAGGGCCGGCCTCTTAGATTCTCTGATAATTTACCTTTTGAGAATGCGCAAAATTGGCATTTGAAATAACAAATATTGGTGTAGTTGATATTCCGGTTTACTACAAAGCTGACGCTGTTGCCGTTGGTCTTGCGCCTTAATTCGTCCGCTGCTTGCACCACGGCGCTGAAGTCATCGCCACGGGCTTGAAAGAGGCGAACAATTGCAGCCTCTGAGAGTTCTTTACCGGTTTTGGCGTCTTCTATAATTACGCTAAGGTCAGCAGACAGATGCTTGACCGGGTTAATGATGGCGCTCAGGATCTCTTCCGGGGGCTCAACATCTACGTCACCCGGGCACCATTCATCAATACGCGGCATGCCCTCGGTGTCGATCATTTCCAACACGCGCTCGTGTAAATCTGGATGAACCCAACGCTCAAGATCTTGGGCATAGGCAGGGTAAATGGTTAGGCGTTCGGTCAAGTACTTGCCTGCTGAGGCGGTTTCCCGGCTGAGTTCTTCAACCTGAGGCCAAGGCGCTTCGGGGTTAACAAAATCAGGGGTTACTGGCGATACACCGCCCCAATCGTTTATACCTGCATGAACAATTTGCGGCAGTACGCCGGGGCTAAGATTAGGCGGTGCCTGAATGCTCATAGTGGCGCCGAATAAAATGCGCGCAATAGCAATGGTCCAAAGCAACTCGCCAAGATCTGGCTCGGGTGCATTGACCATTTTGGTTTCGGCTTTGGCGCGGAAGTTCTGAATAATAATTTCTTGCACGTGGCCATGACGCAAATGGATGTCGCGTATCGCCAGCAAGCTTTCAACCCGCTCTAGACGAGTTTCACCAATGCCAATCAATATGCCTGTGGTGAAAGGTACTCCTGCAATGCCGGCATTTTCTAAAGTTTGCAGACGTACTGCCGGTATTTTGTCCGGCGAGCCATAGTGGGGCATGCCTTTTTCACACAGTCGTTCGCTGACAGATTCCAGCATGATGCCCATGGACGGCGACACTGAGTGCAACTTTGCCAGTTCTTCTGGTTCTAGGTTGCCCGGATTCAGGTGAGGCAATAGGCCGGTTTCTTTGAACACGGCCTCGGCAGCCGCGAATAAATATTCAGTAGTGGATGCATAGCCCATTTCAGCTAGGGCGTCTCTCGCCGCGCGATAACGCAGCTCGGGTTTTTCTCCAAGGGTAAAAAGTGCTTCCTTGCAGCCCATAGCTTGGCCATGCCGCGCCACCTCTAAAACCTCTTCGATGGTCATATAAGGGGCCTTCACTTTGCGTGGCACTTGGGCAAAGGTGCAGTAATGGCACACGTCTCTGCACAGGTGGGTGAGCGGTATGAAGACTTTGCGTGAATAGGTGACAACATTCCTGAAACCTTGATCGCGCATTTTTGCGGCTGCGTCAGCCAAGGCGCGAATGTCAGTGACCTCGGCGAGGGTTAAGGCTTCTTCATTGCTTGGGCAGATTCCAGCTACTGCATTTTCTAGTAGGGACTTCATAAATTATCTTGGGCCATATGGGTATTGGTATTAAGCCGATGGGCGATACCAGATCTATTCAAATAAATGGCAGTTTGGCTACGCGGTTGTTGTTGATAGAGCGCCATCAAATCTTTTGGCGTATCAACATCAAGGGCAAAGCAACTGGCAGGAACAATTTTCGGCGTAATGCCTGCAGCAAAAGCAGCGTCCACATGGGGCTTAAAACTTTTGCCGTCGAAAATATACGGAATGCTTAATGGTGGTGAACAAATGAGGCCATTGGTGCCGACATTTTCTGAATCTGGCAATACGGTGACTTGGTGGTGCGAGCGCACTAATTGATCCACTTCATCAGTGGTAATGGCCGGCACATCTGCAGGCACGACAAAAATGCCTTTGGCAGAATAGTGCGAAACGAGGTATTGGGCGGCCTGGGTTAAAGCACCGGCTAAGTCCACATTGGGGCTTTCAGCAAAGCGTTCTGTGGCAAAGGTTTCAGCGAGGACGTCGGCTTCTCTGGCTCTAGAAACTATGAGAACACCGGTGAGGGTTTCGCTTTGAGACAAACAGGTAAGCACATCTCGCGCCATTGCCAGCATGAGTGACCTTCGTTCGTCTTCGTTTAGAACATTAGCCAGACGTTGTTTTGCCCGAGCGAAAGTCTTGATGGGAACGATAGCCCACATCAGCATCTCCTGTTTTGTTAATAACACGGTATCGACCCCTATTCGCACCCCTTTATTGTGCAACTGAGTTGTCGTAGCCGTTCTGGACTAGTGCAGTGGCTCGTAATTTTACGAGTATCAGCTGAGCTGATCATTATCGGGTTGGCCGAATACAGCCGGCACTTCATATGCCTATGAAGTAAGCGACTCAGCAAAAAACACCGACATTATTTAGACTGCAGGGTGTCCAAAAATTTTATGCATTCGCGGGCTAAAGCCACACGATCTTCTAAAGTTACCATGACCGACTGGGTGGCGATAGCTGGTATTTTCAATTCGCTAATGCTCGGCGCATCGGTTTCATCTAAAACAAATCCATCGATTAGGCCTTCATATTGGTCAGCAATTGCTTTGGCCGTGGTTGGTATTTTCAGCTCTTGCATCATTTTTGCTGCAGGCCCTTTGAGGGCCATACCAGCAACAATAGGCGATACCGCAATAATAGGTAGGTGGGCTATGGCATCCTTCAGGCCTGGTACTTGAAGAATAGGTGCTACTGAGACAAAGGGATTAGACGGGCAAATGATGATGCCCTCGCAGTCTTGCAACCAAGTTTTTATCGCAGGGTTAATTTTAGCCTGCTCGATTCCTGCAAATCTAAACCCGGTCACAGCAGGCTTGCATTGCTCACGCACGAAGTAGTGTTGGAACGCCAGTTCGCCTTCTGTGGTATTAACCATGGTACGAATAGGGTCATCGCTTATTGGGGCTATGGTGTGTTGAATACCCATGTGCGCGGCGATATCTGCAGTTGCCTGAGTGAGTGTCTTATTGTCTTTGAGCAACTGCGCACGCCGCATATGTAAAGCAAGGTCTTTGTCGCCTAAACGAAACCAAGACTCTCCGCCTAGACCGCCTAGGGTTTCAATAAACTGCCAGGTCTCGCCTGCGCGTCCCCAGCCTAATTCTTGATTGTTTTCACCGGACAACGCGTAAGTCAGACTGTCTATGTCCGGAGAGATATGCAGACCAAGGTGTGTAAAGTCGTCGCCTACATTGACAGCGAACATGAGTTCTTCTGGGCCGAGGATTTTCGATAGGCCCAAGGCTAATTTGGCGCCGCCGACGCCGCCGGTCAGCGCAAGAATTTTAGCCATTAGCGGAACATATCCTCAGCAAGGGGGCGGTTAATGTCTTGAGCTGTTTGTACGGGATCATTGTCACTGGTAAGCGTAGATGCCTTCGGTAAGCCGCGTAGAATCACCACAGGTAGTTTTTCTGTGGTTTCACCCATCATGAGGGTGGCGCTACTGGCCAGCGCGTCGGCTCTGTTGACCAATGTGGCATGCAGTGCGCGACCGTAAATATCTTCACCGCCGCGGAAATCATCAAGTACTTTAATGCCCGCACAGCCGATAGCGCTGCCAATGGTGCCCATCCGCCATGCGCGGTTATGGGAATCGGTAATGACCACGCCAATTTGCACAGCAAAGCGCTGCTGTAGTTGGTGGCGTATCAAGGATGCTGAATGGTCGGGATTTTTTGGCAACAAAAGGGCTTGCTCGCCGTCACTGTGGTCAACATTAGACTGGTCAATGCCCGCATGAGCGCCGACTATGCCCAAATGATGTCGCACCACTAGGACGTTGGGCTTATGTCGCATGACTTCGCTAGATTCATTCAGAATCAACTGCACCATGCGCGGATCTTTATTTGTGGCAGCAGCCAATTCGACGGCCTCTGGCCCAGCTTCAATACTGGCTAGAGCGACTGTTTGACCTTCTGCTTTGGAAATAATTTTTTGTGCTAAGCAAATGACGTCACCGTCTTCAAGGGTGAGATCTTGAGCCTTTAGCGTGCTAGAAATGATCTCGCTGAGATCATCTCCAGATTCCACCATAGGAATGCCAGGCACACCTATGACAGAGAAGCGTAGCGCCATGGATTAGTGCTCTTGACCGATGATCTTGATACCAGAGTGGGACAGAATGCCACCACGGTTGATCTGGATCAGGATTGAAGTTAATGCTTCGGCTGCAGCAGCGTTGGCAATAGGGCCTGCGTGCCAACCTGTCATGCCCGCTTCAGTAATCATCTCAATTACTTTGGCGCGTGATTCTTTGCTGTTACCCGAGACTAAAACGTCGCACTCAATCACAACGTCTTGCTGGAGCAAGTGTGCTGCGATGTTTTGGAACGCGCTGACTACGTGTACTTCTTCACCAAGGAAATCTTGTGCACGTTTGCCTGCGCTGCCTTCTTCAGGAAGCTGTACGGTGCCCACTTTGGGTGGTACCAATGGCACTGTTACGTCGATAAGGATCTTGCCTTTGAGGTGATCCTTTAATGCGTCTAGTGTAGAAATTTGGTGAGCAGCAGGCACTGTTAGTACCACGATATCGCCGGCAGCAGCGGCATCGCCATTTTCCATAGCTTGGGCTGGCGTTTCTGGGCTGATAACTTTCAGCGCCGCAACAGCGGCTTCTGCTTTATCTATGGTTCTTGAACCAATAACGATGTTGTAACCGGCTTTCGACCAACGAATGGCCAAGCCTGTACCGAGGTCACCTGTACCGCCAAGAATAGCGACTGTTTCTTTTGTAGACATTGAAATACCAGATCTATGAATTAGGGCGCAAGATTATGCCGTTATTCACTAGGTAATGAAAAGTCCATATTTGTAACCCTTGTTTGTACAACGACTGAGTAAAAGTCTATTTCGGCAAAAATTCCCTTAGAGATTTAGTTCATTATTTTTTGAGCACCAATTTGAAGCCGTCGTATAACCTCTTTTTAAGCGCCCTTTGGTGGAGATTTCCTTTTAGATCGTGAGCTGGCACTTGTATTAGCGACAGCCTTGAGCGAGCCTTAGTTTTTTGATTTAGGAGTGGGATATGCGAATAGGTGCGATGATCGGTGCAGATGGCACTAAAAGTTCGATAGACGAAGTGATCCAGCTAGGGAAAGACATGGAGCAAGCAGGCCTTGACCATGTGTGGCTGGCGAATATTTTTTCTTATGACGCCATATCTACCCTTGGGCTGATTGCCCGTGAAACTTCAACTATCCGTGTTGGTACAGCGGTTACACCCACTTACCCACGGCATCCAGGCGCGTTGGCTCAGCAAGCAATGACCACTGCCGCCGCTTCCAAGGGTCGATTTACCTTGGGCATTGGTTTGTCCCACAAGGTGGTCATTGAAAATATGTATGGCATGAGCTACGACAAGCCCGCCAAGCATATGAAGGAATATTTGAATGTACTGATGCCTCTCATTCGTGGTGAAACTGTTAACTATAATGGTGATGAGTTTCAGGTTAATGGCCTGACTTTAGATATTCCGGGTGGCAATGATTTACCCGTGGTTGTAGCAGCCCTCGGCCCGCTTATGATTAAGCTCGCCGCGCAAATGACTGATGGCACGAATACGTGGATGGTGGGTCCAAAGACTATGGAAGAGCACATTATTCCCAGTTTTCGTGACGCCGGTAAGCCAGATCCAGCCATTGTTGCTGGTATGCCTATTGTGTTGACCACTAACGTAGACCAAGCCAAAGCGGTGATTGCGGAAAACTTGACCGTTTACGGTCAGCTGCCTAGCTACCGGGCCATGCTTGATCGCGAAGGTGCAGCTGGACCTGCGGATATTGCAATTGTCGGTGATGAAAATCAGCTGCGTGGTCAGATTAAGCGCTTTGAAGATTTGGGTGTGACGGATTTCAACGCGGCCATTATGGATACTGAAGAGGGCGCTTATGCGCGTACGTTAGAATTCCTTGGCAGTTTGAAAGGTAATTAATAGTTTAGTTTAGAATAGGGCATAAGGGTTTCAGGTATGTTTGAAGCAAAGTTTTCGCCTGCGGCGGAGCGTAACAAAGATGTGATTTTGTCCGTGTTGCGCGACGTGCTGCCGCGCAGCGGAGATGTGCTGGAAATAGCTAGTGGTACCGGACAGCATGTTTTGCATTTTGCTCAAGCGTTGCCTGATTTGCACTGGCTACCCAGCGAACCTGACGAGTCTTATCGGATACCTTTACAAACTATCATTGAACAAGCTGCGCTAAATAATGTGTCAGCCCCATTGGATTTGGACGTACTTGATCTCTGGCCAGACCTCTCAGTGAATGCAGTTGTCGTTGCTAATATGTTGCATATCTCTGCGTTCACAACCGTACACGGTTTGTTGGCGGGGGCGGCAAGTGTACTTGTGCCAGATGGTGTTTTGCATATTTATGGACCCTTTAAAGTTGCTGGCGAATTTACCAGTGACAGTAATCAGGGTTTTGATGAAAGTCTTCGTGCACGTAATGAATTGTGGGGCATTCGAGATTTAGAGGAAGTGACCTTGGTAGCCATTGAGCAGGGGTTGCAATGCATCAGTATTAAGCCGATGCCGGCTAATAATTTTTCTCTGGTGTATAAAAAAACCAGCTAGCTGGCGATCTGTTAGCTATCTATCTATCTATCTATCTATCTAGCTCTCGACTTATTTTGCTAGCTAAAAACAGGCCTTCTGCATTAATAGTGAGGTGGTGGCGGTTCTATTTGTGGTTCCGCGCCTTCATCTTCTTGGCCTTGAGATTGCAACCTTTCGGTAAGCAGTTTTAGGCTCTTTTCTTGGACGTAAAGTCTCTTTTGTAACAGCACCATCTCGTCGTTTAACTCGCTAATGGTTTCGTCTTGAAACTCTAAGCGAGTTTCTAACTCGGCTATACGTTGCTCTGTGTCATTGGCAGTCTTAGTCATATTGTTTGTGTCTTCGTGAGCGTTGCTGTGAGGCGCAATTAGATGTGTCCGCGGAAGCCAATGCGTATACGGGTTTTAAAGGCAAAAAAATTGTCCTTGCCTGACACTTTAATGCGCTTAAGTCGAAATGCATCCGGCTGAGTATCTATGCCTTCATCGGTTGTCACTGCTGTGGTGAATTCGGCGGCCACGCATAGCTTAACATCTTCGTCGGCATAATGACCGAAAGGGTAGGCAAAGCTCGTAACTGCAGTGGCGAAGGTTGCACTTAATGCTTTTTTGCATTCATTAATTTCATAGGTCTTAGTGTCCATGTCTACACTGGGCAGGTGGCAATGTGTCAGGGTGTGGCCGCCAATTTCAAATACGTTGGATGCAAGCATTTCAGCCACTTGTACATTGCTGAGCTTGGCCTCGCGCATTAAATCGCCAGAATTGTGTTTGGCATTTTTGCTCACTGACCAATCTCTTTCATGGCGGTCAGTGACTAAATAAAGGGTGGCACAGGCATCGTACTTTTTCAGTATAGGCAGAGCTTGGCTGTAGTTGTCTTCGTAGCCATCGTCAAAAGTGATGGCGACGCATTTGTCGCCTTGAGCTTTTTCAGTGAGCAGTTCCGAGGCCTTTATAAAGGTCCAGTCGTTGGCCTTAAGCCAAGCTATTTGGCGTTCAAACATTTCTGGGCTAACTCTAAGGCCGCGATGTTTTTGCTTCGGTTGAGATTCGCTAATCATGTGATACATAAGGATGCGCGGGTGCTGCAACGCAACCGTAGGCCGCCACCAACAGTATTTTAGTGAGAGCAAAGCAAAGATCATTAGCCCGGCGCCGATAAGCCACAACATTATGTCGCTGCTCCTAGTCGTTTTGCATTAACCGTCACAGCGCACCAATTCCTCATAAGCGTTGAGAGTCTGTCGGCACATATTCTCCAGCAAAAATTCTGAATTTTCTTTTATGTTGTTTTTTGTGGTCGACGCTTCATCGCTGAGTATGCGCAGACATACTGCAAATAAATCATCAGCATCTTGGTCGCGTACTCGCCCTTCTGGAAACAGCACGCTTAAAATTTCACCTACACCGCCAATGTCAAAACCGATGGTCGGTGTGCCGATGCTCAAAGGTTCAAGTACTGTTCTACCGAATGATTCCGCCTTAGTAGATACCGCTAGTACGACCGAAGAAACCGCGTAGATATCACGAATGTCAGATCTATGCCCAATAAAAGCGATGTCGTCTTGTAGTGACTTGCTGGCAATGTCGGCTTTGAGAGCGGCCAAATAATTACCATGATCTGCGTCTGCGCCGCCAACAATAATACCTTTGACGTTACTGACACCTTGCTCTTTTAGGTGCTGGATGAGATCGATTAAGTGATCGTGACCTTTGAGGCGGGACAGCCTGCCCGGTAGGCAAATCAATCTTTGGTCCACAAGGTTCGGCCATTCCTGCGCCCAGTTATCCAACCACTGGGCCGTGGGTTGATAGCCTCTGGGGAAATCTTGCGGGTCAGTGCCGCGGTGAATGACCTTAATTTTTGCAGCGTCTATTTTTGGATAATTATCGACAAGGTATTTTTTTGCCACATTAGACACGGTAATGACGGTTTCGCCACAGCCCATGATTTCGCTATAACGACTAACTGAATGTAGCCCGTGTAGGGTGGTGATCAGTTTGGGCCTTGTGGTTGGATCCATCTTACGCCAGGCCAGCCAAACGACCCAAGCCGGCATGCGAGAACGTACATGGATAACGTCGGCGTGGAGACTTTCTAGCCATAGCCGCAGTGGTCGAATATGTCGCAGGGTCATAGGTGATTTTTTGTGTAGTGGCCAGTTGTGATGCTGACTGCCTTGGGCGACAAGTTGCTCTACTAAGCGACCACCATTGGAAACCACATGGGATTCGTGGCCGTTGTTTACTAATGCCTGGGCTATTTCCAGAGTGCCGCGTTCAACACCGCCGCTTTCCAGACTAGGTAAAAACTGAATGACTTTCATTGCAGGTTATGCAAATTTTTCGTATTAGACACCGTGTTTATGCTGAAAAAACCATGGCGAAAAATGTGCTGGTGTTTACTTATCACTAAAGTCTGCCGTCTACTGCGTCGCCGGCTAAGGTACCTTTGATATCAAACAGGACATGGTTAGCTTTACCCCATTTGCGAATCTCTGCCGCACCTAAAATTTTGAAATCGCTGTGGGCTACTGTAACTACAATGGCATCATAGCTATTGTTATCCGGTTGGCTAGTGAGCGTAATGTTGTAAGCGCGCTGTGCCTGGTCCGGGTCCGCCCAAGGGTCAAATACATCCACCTGCATGCCGAGGCCGGCAAATTCGTTAACAACATCTATTACTCGACTATTGCGCAGATCTGGGCAGTCTTCTTTAAAGGTAAGACCTAAGACCAAAATTTTTGCGTTGTTCACCGCAACATCGTGTTGAATCATCAGTCTAATGACCCTGTCAGCCACATAGGCTCCCATAGCGTTGTTGATTCTGCGGCTGGCTCTGATGAGTTCAGGGTTGTGGCCCACAGATTGAGCTTTACGGATGAGGTAGTAGGGATCCACGCCAATGCAATGACCGCCTACCAAGCCTGGTCGAAATGGCAGAAAATTCCATTTTGTGCCAGCAGCTTCTAATACCTCTAAGGTGTCTAAGCCAAGTTCTGCAAACAACGTGGACAGTTCGTTAACTAATGCGATATTCACATCTCTCTGGACGTTTTCTATAACTTTTGCCGCCTCTGCTACAGCAAGACTGGGTGCTAAATGAGTGCCGGCGGTGATGACTTTTGCATAGGTCTCGTCAATGTCTTTAGCGGCCTCTGGCGTCGAGCCTGAGGTGACTTTGACAATGTCGGTAAGGCCTCTCGATTTGTCGCCGGGGTTAATTCGTTCCGGGCTGTAACCGACGTAAAAGTCTTGGTTGAACTTTAATCCAGATACCGATTCTAAAACGGGCACACAAATTTCTTCTGTGGCGCCGGGGTACACTGTGGATTCAAAAACCACGATGTCACCAGTTTTTAAATACTGACCTACACTTTTGCTGGCGCTGATTAATGGCGAAAAATCCGGTTGGTTTGAATCATCCACAGGCGTCGGTACGGTGACAATATAGAAGTTGCTCTGGGCTATGTCATTGGGGTTTGAAGATAACGTCAGTTGGGTCAGCGCGCCGAGCTCTTGTGTGCTGAGTTCTCCAGTGCGGTCGTACCCGTCTATTAACCCGCCCACACGCTCTTTGTCAACATCGAAGCCAACCACTGGAAAGTACTTTGCGAAGGCCGAGGCTATGGGCAAGCCCACATAACCTAAACCAATCACTGCAATATTTTTTTGCCGCTGCAAAAGCTACCCCAATAAAGAAAGCCGCACTATAGAACGAATCTGTGTTGAGCCAAAGCTCAGGTATTTGTTTTCATATCGCGATGTTTTGCTGTGTTCGAAAAAATGCCGCCATTTCGCTATTGCATCGGTGCTATGAGGCCGGTAATTCCGGCTGATATTTGCGCCCTTTATATTGGGCATCAATCAATTTTTTGGGGTGCATGCCATCTACATAGCCCTTGAAACCGGGTTCAATAATATTGTAGCCGAGCATATTTTGAATTTTGGCGCTGTATTGGCCGGCAATATTCGGTGGCACCGCCAAGACCATATTTTCAATTTGTCGTAGGCCGGGCGAACAGTATTGAGGCGTAATTGCTAAGCGGTCGGTACTCGAGTGATTGGCGCCACCTCTGTGGATCAATGCACCATCAAATACCAATACTGAACCAGCAGTCATGATGACCTTGATGACCTCGCTGTCTTTGCCAATTCGAGCTTCAGGCCAACGGTGACTGCCTGGAATTACCTCCGTGGCACCATTGTTTTCGGTGAAATCGTCGAATGCCCAAATAGTGCTGACGCCAAAACGAGGCCTGGGTTTGTCGATGCCTAATTGTTCGACAGCATCATCATAGTGGAAGGGCTGGGGAGTCTCTCCGGGGTGTACCAAAATGGCAAGCGCAGCAGAGAGTAGGTAGTTTTTCGGTAAAAGTTTATCAACTAATGCCAAAACATCAGCGTGCTCTATGATCTTCGCCACAGAGGGCGCTTTGGCCAATAGTGCGTAAACACGTTCGCTGTAATGGCCTTCGAAATTGTTTCTACCTGGGTGCTGACCCTGGCAAAAGGGTGCGAGCTCGCGGCGAATGGCCTCTAGCGATGCGTTATCAATGGCATTTTCAATAATGCTGAAGCCATCGTTTTCTATAGCTTGTAGGTGCGCTGTTAAACTGTCGTGCAAATTATCCATATGCTTTGCAATCTCCCAATCTTCTGCCCATTACTATGGACCTTCCGCAGTGCAGATTCTATGCTCAGATCTATCGTGGGTTGATCTATAGGTGAGCTCAAATTAGCAAAGGGAGAGAGATTATGTTGCAAGATTTATCAGGCAAAGTTGCGTGGGTTACCGGAGCCGGAACAGGCATTGGTGAAAGTGGTGCTATTGCTTTAGCACAGGCGGGCATGCATGTGGTGCTGTCCGGTCGCCGTAAGGAAAAGCTTGAAGGCGTTGCAGCCCAGTGTGAGGGGCGCGCAACCATTGAAGAGTTAGATGTGGCAGATCGAGACAGTGTGTCTGTGGTCGCACAAAGAATTATCCAAAAGTTTGGCCGTATCGATGTTTTGGTTGCTAGCGCTGGTATTAACGTAAAAGAGCGTAACTGGCACAACGTCTCATTGGATGACTGGGATTCGGTGATTCGCATTGATCTTGATGGTGCGTTTTATTGCTGCAAGGCGGTATTACCAACTATGAAGGCGCAGGGGAGTGGGTTGATAATTAACATTTCTTCTTGGGCGGGCAAATATGTCAGTGTGGTAACCGGTCCAGCCTATACCGCTGCCAAGCACGCTATGAATGCTATGAATGAAAGCATCAACATGGAAGCCGGTAGCTTTGGTGTCAGGGCCTGTGCCATGTGTCCCGGGGAAGTGGCTACACCGATTTTAGACAATAGACCTATTCCGGTATCGGCAGAGGATCGGGCTCAGATGGTGCAGCCGGAAGATTGTGGTGAGGTAATTCGCTTCTTGGCGCAGCTGCCCAACCATGTGTGTATCAATGATTTGACCATTAGTCCAACGTACAACCGTGGCTATGTGGCTCAGGCCAAGGGGCATATACCTGGCCCTGCATAGAGTGGTGGATAGAGTGGTGCTGAGAATGATGCTTAGAGTTATAGCCACAGCTATAGTTAGCGTTGTAGTTAACACTTGAGTAACCAAGGGCTCGTTATGAGCCCTTATAGTGCATCGGCAGCGGTTCGATAGCAGATCAAAAGCGTGCTAATCAAACTGGACCTTAGTTCTTTTAGTTGAGGGCGTTTATTGCTGGCAGCAGTTGCTCCACCAGCATTTTGGTCTGCTCAATCATATCCGCAGTGCCAGAAGCGATGGGTCGCAAAATAAACTTATGCGCGCCACTTGCGTGAAAGTCTTCAACCATCGCCATCATTTCATCAACACCGCCAACGGCGCTGTAAGCTGCGGGGTCTTTGCCTAAACGTTTTTCCAGCACTTCATTGTACTTTTGTACCATGGGGTCGCTTTGCTTGCCGAAACGAAAGCCAAAGCCAGCGCCAAAATGATCATCGTCTATTTTTCTGCCCAATTCTCCAGCGCTAACTTTAATCGCCTCAATCACCGGCTTTATTTCTGCCGCAGACTCTATGCCCGCTTGCCAACCTGTGCCCCAGCGTGCGGTTCTTGCAATAGCTTGGGGCGCAGAACCGCCTACCCATAATGGCATTGGAGACTGTACGGGTTTTGGTGAGATGCTAGCGTCGATCAATTGGTAGTAATCACCCTGAAAGTTAACGCTGTCCTCGCGCCATAGCGCAGACATGATTTGTAAGCTCTCTTCAGTGCGCTTGCCTCGGCCTTTGGTGTCTCGGCCGGTAGCAATAAAATCTCTAGATAATGCGCTGCCAACACCGAATGCGGGCAGCAGGCGCCCACCGGATAATACGTCAATGGTGGCGCAGGCTTTGGCGGTGAGCACCGGGTCGCGCAAGCCCATGCTTGCCACGTTCATACCGAATTTGAGTTTTTTGCTGCCACCGGCTAGCGCGGCCATCACACTCATCACTTCGAGATTAGGTGTTTTTTCAATGATACGGTCGCTTTGCCAAATTGAATCAATGCCGCCGTTGTCACAAAGATTGACCCAATCCCAAAAACCCTGACCATCATCAAAGGTAAAATTTGCTATTCCGATTCCTGCGCCAACGGTCATATCTCTTCCCCAATTTTTTTTAAGTATTCTCAATGTCTTATTGCTGGAGAGAATACTACCGGGATCTTAGCGACATGCGAATGCTTCTTGGTGTGGAAGTGTTTTTCTCGGTTGCTGTGGAATGTTAGTTCGGTTGGCGTAAATGGCGGCTAGGTTTTGGTCTGTTTATATATTAAAGGGCTTGCGCTGGATGTCTTCGCGGTGGTCTCTGAGTCGATCACCCAAAGTGTTACAACACCAAAGTGTGGTCACTAACAGTACGCCGGGGAAGAACAACATCCAGGGCGACGATTCCATTGTCGCTGTGCCGTCCGCAATGAGTACGCCCCAGCTGGTATTGGGTTCTTGTACACCGAGGCCGAGAAAACTGATAAAGCTTTCAGCGAGAATGACGCTGGGCAGCGTAATGGTTGCATAAACAATAATAGGGCCAGCGACATTAGGAATGATGTGCCGCCAGACTATTTGGCCGGTGTGGGCACCTAAACTTCTGGCTGCTTCAATGAACAAAGCTCGGCGAATACTCAAAGTCTGACCCCGAACGATACGCGCTAGATCTAGCCAGAATATAGCGCCAAGGGCTGCAAACAGCAGGTACGGGTTGCGGCCGAAAAGCACAACTAACAATATCACTAATAATATAAAGGGTAGGCCATATAAAATATCCACTATGCGCATCATGAATTGATCCACACGGCCACCCAAATAGCCGGCAAAAGCACCCCAAGGTACTCCGATCGCTAGGCTTACAAGGGTGGCGATGACCGCAATGGTTAGTGAAGTCCGCGCTCCGATCATGGTGCGCACAAATAGATCCCTGCCGACTAAGTCAGTGCCAAAGGGGTGGGCCAGTGAGGGGCCTTGTTGCATGCTATCCCAGTCAATGTCTTCGGGCTGCCAGTTGCTCAGTTCGGGTCCAATGATCGCTGCTATAACAACAATAGAAAGCAAAATAATTGACACTCGCGTGCTGCGTCGCATCTTCAGCTTGTTGTTAGGTCTACTGGTGTGGCTATCTAATGGTTGTCGCATCACTGGCTCAACCTAATGCGCGGATCTAACCATGCATAGGCCAGGTCAACGAAAAAATTGAAGGTGACGATGGCTGCTGAATACACCACAACAACACCCATGACCAGTGTGTAGTCACGGTTCAGTGCACCTTGGACGAAATAACGACCAATACCTGGTAGGTCGAAAATTTGCTCAACGACAACGGAACCGGTTAATAATGTGGCGGCGGCTGGGCCAAGAAAGGAAATTACGGGCAGCAGGGCCATGGGCAAAATATGCCGAAAAATCAGCCGTGAGCGGCTTAGGCCCTTAGCTATTGCGGTTTTAACGTGGGGTTCAAGGTGAGTTTCGATAATTCCTGCTCGGGTCAATCTTGCTATGGCTGCGCTGTAGGGTAGCGCTAGGGCAATGGTGGGTAGCACAAAATGCCAAATTGAATCGCTTCCGCCTGCAGGTAGCCAGCGTAATAATACAGCGAAGATAAGTACCATCAGTGGTGCTACAACAATAGTCGGCAGGGCGATATTCAAATTATTCACTGCCATGATTAATCGGTCAGCAAAAGTACCTTGGTTGAAACCGGCGGCTATGCCTATGCCTATGCCTAGAAACAGCGCAGTAATCAGTGCGGCTAAACCCAAGCCAGCTGAAATTGGTAGCCCTGCCGCTATGAGTTCGTTGACATCAAAATCTTTTTGGCGAAAAGAAGGCCCTAAATCGCCTTGAAGTAGTCCTCCCATGTAACGCGCATATTGCAGATAAATGGCTTCGTCTAGATGATAAGCCGCGCGCAGGTTTGCTTCTATATCCGCGGGGAGGCGGCGCTCGCCGTCAAATGGGCCACCAGGGGCTAGGCGAACCAAAGCAAATACCAGAGTGATTACCGTAAGCAATGTTATGAACATAAACCCAAGGCGCACTAACAGATAACTTGATGAGATTTTGGACGTCACTGGTTTTTTGCACTCATAGGAAATGCTTGCATTGCTTTAGTTGGCTGCGGCTAGAATTTTAGGGTGCATCACGCCAGCTAAGATAACGTACTTGGTGCATATCTCGTAAATTATCCTCCCAGCCTTTAAGTCTGGGGCTGACCAAGCGTTTAACACTCAAATTGTAAAGCGGCACAACTGGGTAATCTTTTGCGGCAATGGCGGCTGCAGCGGATAACAGGTTGTTGCGTTGAGTGGCGTCTGCTTGAGCTTGAGCATTGGTCATAAGGGCATCAAATGCTGGCGAGTTATAGTGTCCATAATTCACCGGGCCGATATCCGACTGCAAAAGAGACAAGTAATGTTCTGCATTGTTTTCGCCAATCCAACCGGCCCAGGCTACAACAAACTTACCTTGGCGTAGATCAGCAAAGTGCGCCTTCAGTTCAGCTTGATGCAATGTGGTTTTGACCCCAATGCCGCGCCACATGCCGGCGATGGCTAAGTTAATTTTTTTGCCTTCAATACCGCTTACATGGCGAAGTGTGATTGTTAGGGGGTTTGCTTTGTCATAGCCTGCCTGGGCAAGCAGTTCTCGTGCCATTAGCTGGCGCTGGCTAAAGGGTGTGTTGGCGTGTGCTGTTTTGATTGTTTGGTAATTGTTGATTAACGAGGGTGCAAAGCTATAGCTGGGTAGGTCTCCAGAACGCATCACTTTACCAGTCAATATTTCTTGATCGACGGCTATGGATAGGGCTTTACGAACGCGTAAATCTTGCAATTGCGGTGCTGCAAAATTGAACACCAAATACATTGACGATAACAAAGGCGATAAGCGCAAGGCGTTTCCGGGCGTAACTTCGGAGTTAGCTTTGAGTGCCTGCAGTTCACTACTCGGCACGCTGGGTATGGCGTCTAGCTCGCCACTGCGGTAGCGGTTATAGCCGGACTGCTCGCTGGCTAACGGGTGATATCTGACAGTTTGTATCGCAACTTCGGCAAAAAAGTGCGGGTTAGCGGTCATTTCTACATAAGCTTGTGGCTGCCAGGTTTTTAGTTTGTAGGCGCCATTCGAGACCCAATGTTCTGGCTTTATCCAACTGTCTCCGACCCGTTCAATAATATGTTTGGGTACTGGAAAAGCCGTGGGATAGAGCAGGCGCTCGAGGAAGTAGGGGTAAGGGGCGGCTAACTTTATTTGTAATTGTCTTGGGTCAATGGCGCGGACGCCCAAAGCTTCCGGCGGCATTGAGCCTTGGTTCACCTGCACTGCGTTTTCAATCATGTATAAGAAGTAGGCGAGGCTTGCGGCAGTTTTGGGGTTTAGGAGACGGCGAAAAGAATAGACAAAGTCATCTGCGGTTAAAGGTGCGCCATCGGACCAGCGAAGGTCCTCTCTTAGGGTAAATGTCCAAGTAAGGCCGTCGGTACTTTGGCTCCAAGATTCTGCTGCGCCCGGTACGATTTCGCCTTCGGCATTAAAAGTGGTTAACCCTGTAAACAGATCATTGAGTAAGGTTTCTTCTAGTCTTAGGTTGTAGCGATGGGGGTCTAGTGTTTGCGGCTCTCCAGTGTTGCCAAGATTCAGTGGCTGTGGCGCGGTAGCCAAGCTCGCAGCGGCGGATATAAGTAGCTGGCAAAGCATTAGTCCAAGCACCATAGGTTTACGCCATCCGCGGTGCGCGCAACCTTCAGTCAGACTAGGTGGTGTAAAGCTGCGCATTCTTTTACTTCTTATGGCGTTCAATTACAGGTCCTTTATATTGCCCGCGCACCATACTAAAAAGTGTCCAGCTCTGACAGTCTGTAGGGCAATGGTTTTCTTAATATCTGCTGGTCTGTTTGGTTTGTCGTCAAACACGGGGCCGCTGCGGGTTGTTTACAGTTGGGTTAAGCAAAATTTTGCTATAAGTTGCTCTCTTTCGCTCATTGCGTTACGTATCACATTTTGGAGAAAAGATGACTGTAGCCACATCATTAGTAGCCGATATAGGTGCCACCAATGCTCGATTCCAATGTTGCGCCATAAGCGACGACCCAGCCGTTGTGCCTGTGTTGTTGGGCGAGCCATTGGTGCTATCGACAACATCTTATGTAGCTCAATCATCTTTGTTGACGGATGTGGCTGCGCATTTTGCTGCTCTAGCAGATACACAATTTTCTTCTGCATTGTTTGCTGTTGCTGGGCCAGTAACTTTAGATGGCAGGGCTGTAGAAGTTGTTAATACCGGCCTGCAAGTCGACGCCAATGAGGCAGGGCAATTATTATCCACCGCCGTGACTCTTGTGAATGATTTTCATGCTCAGGCCATGGCGGTACCTTTTGCCCAACGCATGCAGCAGTTAGGCGGCGGCCCCGTGTTACCTCTGGTGAAAGGTGTTCTGGGCCCGGGTTCGGGGCTTGGCATGGCAACCCTAGTGCCGAACCATCGTGCAGACAGTGTGCATTGGCAGGTTTTGCCCTCTGAAGGTGGCCATGCTGATTTGGCACCGAGTACGTTTTTGGAAGCCGAGTTGTGGTCGATCCTGGCGCAAAATCATGAACATGTGTGCTTGGAAACGGTGCTTTGTGGCAACGGACTAATGAATTTATATCGTGCTATGTGCGGACTGTGGGGATCTGAGGTTGAGGATATTTCAGCCGAAGAAATTTCCCAGCGCGGGCAAACAATGAGTGATCCTGTTTGTCATCAAACCCTTGAAGCCTTTGCCGGGTTTTTAGGGTCTGCGGCGGCAAACTTGGCTTTGACCGTGGGGGCGAGGGGGGGCATATATATCAGTGGTGGTATTGCGCCGCAAATGCTCGACTTTCTCGTCAATAGCCCATTACGCCGTCGCTTCGAAGAGAAAGGCGATCTCAGTGACTATGTCAAAAAGATCCCCATTTTGATGGTGCTGGACCCCCAGCCAGGTCTGGCCGGGGCTATGCATTGTTTAGCCGAGCAACTGCGACGCTAGCAGTTGGTTTATTGTCTATACATAAACCGTTCTAAGCATTTTTCTTAGCACCTCACTGAAAACCCTACTAAAATTAAGCGCCCGCTTGGTCGCGCCCGCGATCTTGGATTTGGGCGCGACGTGCGGCAACTTTGTCAGCTCGCACTTGGCTTTTCGCATGGGCACGATTGGCCGCGTGCTCGATACTTAAGCCTTCCTCTAAGGTGGAATGCCAACCTCGGTCCATAATGTCGCGGATTGCACCTCGAGTGATGGGTTCGGTGGTCAATATGTCGGCGGCCAATTTTTCACAGGTGGGCAATAGATCTTTTTCGTCCACTACTCTATTCACCAGACCCCAAGCGTAAGCGGTTTGGGCGTCCAAGTAGTTGCCGGTAAGGCTCAGCTCTTTGGCTCTATTAATGCCTATAAGTCTTGGCAGTCGTTGCGACAAGCCCCAACCAGGCACCACACCTACTCGTGCATGGGTATCAGCAAACTTGGCATTTGGCCCAGCGATTAAAAAGTCGCACATGAGGGCAATTTCGAAGCCACCGGTAATCGCAAAGCCATTAATTGCGCCAATGACAGGCTTGCCAACGTTGGCCACTGCTTTACCTAGATCTTTGTCGGTTACCGTTGTGGCTGCGGTTTCACCGCCGAGTTCTTTCAAATCTAGGCCAACGGTAAAGGCCCGCCCAGCCCCAGTAAGGATAATCACTTCAGTAGATTCATCGCTTGCCAGCTCAAGAAAGGTTTCCGCAATAGCTTGTCGTAGCGGGCCAGATAAAGCATTTAATGCCTCGGGGCGATTCAGTGTCACGGTAGTTATGCCGTCATGACGTGTTACTAATACTAAATCTGAGTCGTTCATAAAGTTCCCCTCTGGTTTCGGCTAATTGGGCTAATCAATTGGCCAAGCTTGGTTATATAAAGACTCAGCATAACAAGTCTTTGCATGGACTTGGTATCGGTGCGGGCCAATTCCTAGGCATAAAAATCAGTGATAAGTTCGCGCTGTCGCCTAGATACCACCTATGGGTCGACGTTGATGTAGATCTATTGCTCAATACGCCGTAGGCTGACAAATATTGTTATTTCAACTTGGTTAACGCGATGAATATACAAAATGGTTTCACCGCCCTGGCGCGTAGATGGCTAAAAGCATCATCATCTATGGGCGTCGTGTTATTTCTAGGCATAAGCTCTATGAGTCAGAGTGCCTTGGCGGACAATTATCAAAATACTTGGGGTCCCGAAGTAGGTTCGCAAATTGCCCTCTTAGCTGCTAAGGACCAAAACGGCGATGCCCAGAAACTGCAGGACTTAACTGGTAGTAAGGGTGTGTTAGTTTTTTACAACCGTTCAGCGGATTGGTGACCATTCTGCAAGCGCCAGTTGGTTCAACTGGAAGAATGGCGGTTAAGGTTTGAAGGGTTAGGTATCAATGTCGCAGGAATGACCTACGACTCGCAAGAAATTTTGCAGCAATTTCATAAGGAACAGAAGCTTGGTTATCCGTTGTTGCAAGATGAAAATGCCGAGCATGTGACTGCTCTGGGCATACGCAATGAAGATTATGTTCAGGGGCACAGAGCCTACGGCATTCCCCATCCGGGTGTTTTGCTGATTGGCAGCGATGGCAAAATTCTCGCTAAATTTGCCGTCGCCGGTTTTCGAGGGCGTCCGCCTTTCGAGGACATCTATGCCAAACTTAAGTTGATGTCTGAGTCCGGTTAGATCTCGCTAGCACTTGCTGTAAAGGCTAGCGCTTATTCTACAATGCGCTAGCTGCTAGAGTCAGAATAGACGCCAGAATATTTGCTTAGCGGTTGATTTCATGAGTTGGCACCGATTAAATAGGGCCACCGGAAGGTTGGCCCTATGGGGCCTTAGTATGCACAGTCAAATTTCTTCGTCGAGGCAAGAAAAATCCCACAGTTAAAAGCACGAACTACTTACGTAACTACCCAGGCAGTCGCCTGCGTGGCCGTTAAAGCACCTTCATTCAGGCGCGTTTTATTAATGCTCAGTGCAGTGATAACGATGTCTGGGTGTGCATCCTTAGTGGGTTCGCTGACTCAGAGCTTTGCCGAGGATTTATCCTCGGCCATATTGAACAGCGATGACCCTGCTATGGTTCGCGATGGCGCGCCCGCGTACCTTATTCTTATTGATTCTCTACTCGCGGGTTCTCCAGAAAATGTTGGCTTGTTGAGTCAATCGGCGGAATTACATTCGGCCTATGCCGGCGCTTTTGTGGAAGATGAAGTACGTGCCGCACGTCTGCATGATAAGGCTCGCAGACAAATATTTTTGGCCACATGCCTGTCGCTAAAAGACGCCTGTGATCTAGATGCCCGCCCTTTTGCAGAATTTTTGGCTTGGACAAATAGCCGCAGCGTTAAAGAAGTGCCAGCATTATATAATTTGGCCAGTATTTGGGCTGGTTGGATTCAGGGTAACAGCAGTGATTTTTCCGCTATCGCAGAGTTGGCTAGAGTCAAAGCACTAATGCAGCGTGTGGTAGAGCTAGATGAAACATACGCCAACGGCGCAGCCTATCTCTATCTAGGGGTATTTGAGACGTTATTACCCCCAGCTATGGGCGGCAAACCAGAAATTGGGCGCGGCCATTTTGAGCGAGCGTTAACAATATCTAACGGCAATAACCTAATGGTTAAAGTAATGCTCGCCGACCAGTATGCGCGATTGCTCTTTGACCGTGAGTTGCATGATAACCTGCTCATGGAAGTGATAGCCGCGGATGGCAAAACACCAGGTTTGACCTTGATGAATACCGTTGCGAAAGAACGAGCACAAAAACTATTGGATTCAGCTGATGATTATTTCTAGAGTTTTGAAATTTATGCGTACTACCAATTTACTTCGGCAAAACTTGGTTCGGGCTGGGGTTTTTGTCGTGCTTGCTGTTGGTTCTTTATCAAGCCATGCAGTGACCTTTAAAATTGCAACCTTGTCTCCCGAGGGCACCGGCTGGATGAAGGCCTTGCGGGGTGCGGCTAAGAACATTAGTGAACGCACTGATGGAGCGGTGAAATTTAAGATCTACCCTGGCGGTGTTATGGGTGATGACAAAGCTGTGCTGCGCAAAATGCGCATTGGCCAGCTGCATGGCGCTGCGTTGACCTCGGGTGGTGTAATGCAACCTTATCCAGATATTGCTTTATACAATTTGCCGCTGATTTTTAGAAATTTTGCCGAGGCAGACTATGTGCGTGCTCGCATGGACGCCAAGCTTATGGCGGGTTTGCGTGAGCAAAAATTTGTCGGTTTTGGCTTGGCTGAAGTGGGTTTTGCTTATCCAATGACTCAACAGCCGGTGACCTCTGTAAGTGGCTTTGCCGATCGCCGAGTTTGGGCGCCAGACAATGACCCCGGCGCTATCAAGGCTTATTCGTCCTTTAATGTAACGCCTATTCCACTGCCCATTGCCGATGTATTAACCGGCTTGCAGACCGGCTTGATTGACAGTATTGGTTCGCCGCCCATTGGCGCCATTGCCCTGCAGTGGCATACACAGGTGAAGTACGCTACAGAGTTGCCAATACTTTACGTCTACGGCTTATTTACCATCGCAGAAAAACCTTTTTTGCGCCTCGATGAAGAACAACAAAAAATTGTCACTGAAGAGTTAAGTGCTGCGGTGCGCCAGGTTGATGCAGACTCGCGCCGTGACAATGAAAGCGCAGTGGCAGCACTGACAAAACAAGGTATTGAGTGGCTGTCACCCAGTGCCGAGGAATCTTCTGAGTGGTTCACAATGGCCAACAACGCCAATGAACAATTGATTCGCGAGGACTACGTGTCGGAACCCTTGTATCAGGAAATGATCGGTCACCTAGAGCAGTATCGAAGTGAAAATAGCGATCGATAAAACCTTAGGCTTTCTGCGCAAACTTGAAGATGCGCTGTTAGTTACATTGTTGTTGTCCATGGTGGGCATTGCCACCACGCAAGTGCTGTTAAGAAATCTATTTGATAGCGGTTTTTACTGGGGCGACAGCCTTGTCCGCGTCATTGTACTTTGGGTTGCGTTAGTCGGGGCCATGATCGCTTCGCGTAACGACAGCCATATACGCATTGACCTGGCTAGCCGGTTTTTGAGTGGCTGGGTTAAGCCCTGGGTTGCCAGAGTGAGTCATCTCTTTACTTGCGCTGTATTGGTTCTCTTTACCTGGGGCAGTTATCAATTTGTTAGTTATGAATATATTGATAACGCCATTGCCTTTGGCGATGTGCCTGCGTGGATTTGCGAATCTATCATGCCTTTTGGCGGTGCGGTAATGACTATTCGTTACGCTTTATTAGTGATTAAGCCCCAATGATTTGGCTTGGCGTGCTCATTATTTTGCTTATGGCGGCAATTGGCGCGCCATTGTTTTCTGTGCTGCTTGCAGCGTCTATGCTGGGATTTTATAGCGCAGACATTGAGCTTGCGATTGTAGCCATTGAGTTGTACCGCATTGTTGATACGCCTCTGTTGGTGGCACTGCCGCTGTTTACTTTCAGTGGTTATTTGCTCAGTGAATCGAATACTTCAACTCGTCTAGTTAACGTCATGCAAAGCCTATTTGGATTCTTGCCCAGTGGCTTGGCCATTGTGGCATTTATCGCCTGCGCGCTCTTCACCGCGCTAACAGGTGCTTCAGGGGTGACCATCGTGGCGCTGGGTGCCTTACTCTTGCCGGCCTTGCGTCAGGGCGGTTTCTCAGAAAAATTCAGCACTGGTTTGGTCACCACCTCTGGTAGCTTGGGTTTGTTGTTGGTGCCTTCAGTGCCACTCATTCTTTATGGCGTAATTGCTCAACAGATAGATGTGGGTGAGTCCTTTACCATTGTTCAGCTATTTGTCGCTGGCGTTGTACCGTTATGTTTAATGTTGGTTTTGCTCTCGGCTTGGACTCTGTGGAAGCACCGCGGTGGGGTCATTCCAAGAGTACCGTTTACCTGGGCAAACGTGGGCAGTGCGTTATGGGCTGCACGTTGGGAGATTCCATTACCTTTTGTGGTGCTTGGTGGTGTATTCAGCGGCGTCTTTGCAATATCTGAAGCTGCTGCGGTGACAGCCCTCTATGTTATTTTTGCTGAAGTGGTGCTGTATAAAGAAGTCACTGTTAAACAGTTGGGCGGAGTTGCCGTTGAGTCAATGGTTATGGTTGGCGGTATTTTGTTGATTTTGGGCATAGCCCTAGGCTTCACCAATTACCTAGTTGACGCTGAAGTGCCCCAGCAACTGATGGTCTCTATGCAGACCTATATCAAAAGCCCTCTTGGGTTTTTGCTGCTGCTGAATATTTTGCTCTTGGCTTTGGGGGCGATGTTAGACATTTTCTCGGCGTTGGTGATTATGGTGCCTTTGTTGTTGCCTGTTGCCGTAGGGTATGGGATTCACCCAGTGCATTTGGGCATAATATTTTTGGCTAATATGCAGGTTGGATACTTTACGCCACCCGTAGGTATGAATTTGTTTATTGCCAGCTATCGTTTTAAGAAACCTTTGCTCGAGTTATATTCTGCAACACTGCCGTTCATGTTGATTTTGCTGGTTGCGCTAGCAATGATCACCTACATTCCAATATTGAGTCTTTGGCATATGTAGTCGTTTTCTGATGGTGGTACGCGCGCCAGTGCGATGGCAAATAATTATGCTGGATCAACAACTTCCTTTTATTACGCTCATGCAATACAAACAACATCTTACTTAGAAATGTTGCTATCAACCCTATTTTGGAGTTCTCTATGAATCATCGGTTTTCTGTAGCGGTTAATGGTCAAGGACTTTACGACATTACACCGCAGGTTAAATCCTGTATTGCAGGCGCAGGCGTTGCAGATGGTTTGGCCACAGTATTTATTCAGCATACTTCTGCCAGCATACTCATTCAGGAAAATGCTGATCCAGCGGTGTTAGCAGATTTAGCAACCTGGTTAGATCGCTTAGTGCCCGAGGATGATTCAATGTATACCCATACCGAGGAAGGGCCAGATGATATGCCTGCACACATAAAAGGCGCTATCACTGCGGTGAATATATCTGTGCCTATAATTGAAGGGCAACTGGCTTTGGGTGTTTGGCAGGGAATATTTCTTTGGGAACATCGACATAATGTCAAAGAGCGACATTTGATTGTCAATGTAATGGGCTAACCTTTATAGGTAACTTGGCTAAGTGGCGCTAAGTGCACGTGGTTTTAGCCGAAGAGCGCGGAAATATTTTGTGCTCCGCTACGTTACTTGTTCATGTTGTCGCGGATTTCGCTCATCCAACGCTCATGGCCTTTGGGGTCTAGAATCATGCTGGAAAAATACTGCAGCAGGTCTTTGTGGGTCTGGTTGAGTTTGGCCTCCAGCATGGCCTGTTCACCGGGTTTGCTGCTGATAAACTCAAATACCGTATTCAGATTAGTACCGTTGCCCAAAACCTCAGACAACTCCTCTACCACTAAGTCGTGAAGTCCTTCCAGGTCCTCTTCATCAATGCCAGCCTCGCTGGGCGACAGCACTACATTAGCCCAAAGGGTCGCCATATAGACTTGATACAAATTGCGGTCGATGAAACGTTCAACAACAGTTGAGCGCTCACGTATATCCGTGAAGACAGGCTCGAAGGCGTAATTAAGATCGGTTGGTTCTAACATGCGTTAATGGTGCCACACCTTAGAGGAGAGGACTAATACTCAAGCGCACTTTCATTGCAAAGTCTGTTAGGACACGTTTTGTCTAGGAACTTTGCAGCAGGATTAATGTGCTTGCTATAACACTTAAGTGGCTGAATTTATTGCAGTTTAAATCTTGCGTACTTGAGCTAGCCACAGTTGCTCAATGTTGTCTAGGTTTGCACGACATTGTTGGCTGAAGTAGTGTCCGGAGCTGCAAATACTAATAAAGAAGTGGTGACCAAAATGCTGCAATTTGACCGAGTAACCCTAGACAGTAAAACCGATGTCTTGCGGCAACAAGTGAGAGATTTTGTTGCTGATAACCAGCATCATATGCCACAACCTAATTCAGATTTTGTTACCGGTCACGACGCCGAATTTTCCGCCAAGCTAGGCGCTCAAGGTTGGATTGGTATGACTTGGCCCAGTCAGTATGGAGGCGCAGAGCAAAGTAATTTTGAGCGCTTGGTTGTAACAGAAGAGTTGCTAGCAGCCGGCGCACCCGTCAGTGCCCACTGGATTGCCGACCGGCAAAGTGGTCCATTGCTGCTGCGCTTTGGTACCCCTGAACAGCGCGCACGTTATTTGCCTGGTATTGCCAGTGGTCAAAGCTATTTCTCCATTGGTATGAGCGAACCGGACACCGGTTCAGATTTGGCTTCAGTACGTACTACTGCGGTAGCCGAAGGCGACGCCTATCGTATTAATGGCACCAAAATTTGGACGACTGACGCCCACCGCAACCATTACATTATTTGTTTGGTGAGAACTGAAGCGCCTTCGGAAAATCGCCACGCGGGGTTCTCGCAAATCATTGTCGATCTAAAAAATGACGGCGCAAAAGTTCGTCCCATCAGCAATATGGCGGGCGGCGAAGATTTCAACGAAGTGGTGTTCGAAGATGTATTAGTGCCTAAAGACCGTATTGTAGGTGAGCCGGGTAATGGCTGGCAGCAGGTGACCTCAGAGCTAGCCTATGAACGCAGTGGTCCTGAACGCTTTCTTTCAGCCTTCAGGGTGTTTGTAGAAATGGTGCGTATTTGTGGCGACAAGCCCAGCCCGCATCAGGCTGCGGCTATAGGTCGCCTAGCCTCGCACTTTATGACATTGCGGCGTATGTCCATTTCTGTGGCCGGCATGTTGGAGCAGGGTAAAGACGTAGGTGTTGAAGCGGCGCTGGTTAAAGAATTGGGTAATAACTTTGAGAAGGTGTTGCCTGAAGTAGCACGCCTTGTTGTGCCAGACCTGAGCCAGTTAGACCCTGCTAAACATAAATTGTTCCGCGATACGTTTGAAGAAACCTTACTGCTGTCACCATCGTTTACTTTGCGTGGCGGTACTCGAGAAATTTTACGCGGCGTTATCGCTCGCGGATTGGGGTTACGTTGATATGGACACAAGACAACTTATTATTGATACAGCAGAGAAAATTTTTGCCGATCACTGTCAAAAAAGCCTTTTAGATTCAGCAGAGAAAGGCATATTCCCCCAGGATCTATGGGGGAAAATTGTTGCGAACGGCTTTCACCAATTAGGTTCAGCGGGTAGTGGCACTGATGCAGCGGACCTTTATGCATTTCTGAAAGTATGCGGCAGATTTTCGGTCCCGTTGCCTATGGCAGAAGTGTTGCTGTCTAACCAATGGTTGTCCTCTGAGGCCTCTGAGGCCTCTGAGACAACAGTGTCAGGGTCTGACTTTGCGAGCATTGGTCGGTTAAACGACACCTCAATCAACCAAGTACCTTGGGGGCGCAAAGCTAACAAGGTATTAGGCGTTGCAGCTGACAGTCACAAAGTATTGGTGATGGATGCGCCCAGTATTAACGAGCAAGGCAGTAATCTTGCAGGGGAAGCCCACGACACGTTTTTGCTTGCGGGTAGTGAACGAGAAATTGAATTGGAAGATTCACCTTTTGCACAAATGGCTTTGGCACGCACCAATTTAATGGCCGGTGGGCTGCAAGCCACCTTAGATTTAGGTCTGCAGTTTGCCAGTGAGCGCAGTCAGTTTGGTCGCTCCATCAGTAAGTTTCAAGCCATTCAGCACAGCTTGGCAGTTGTTGCTGCTGAGGTTGCAGCCGCCCAGCGTGCGGCGGATGCCGCAGTAGATGCGCTAGGCACTGACCGTTTTATAGACGAAGTGTCAGCCAGTAAGGCGCGGGTAGGCGAGGCAGTAGGCATTGTTGCTGAACAAGTGCACCAGGTGCACGGTGCAATGGGCTTTACCTATGAGCACCGATTACACCACTTTACCCGCAGATTGTGGGCATGGCGCGATGAGTGGGGTAACGAATTTTACTGGCAAGCAAAATTAGGTAGCCGCCTCGCGGCCATGGGTGCAGACAAGGTTTGGGGTTATATTGCTACTCGAGGGTAGCTAGTTTTAGTAGCCCCAAACTTCTATCGAGCAAATCCGGATTCACTGTCTGCGATCGCACGCGGCAGTGGTAGACGCATTTGCTTAACCTCGCTCGTAGCACTCGCCCTGGGGCTCTTTCATAGTCTAAATAGTCTTACTCAGCGTTAGGCAACACTCAAACCTTCCAAGGCATTAATGTTCCCTTTGCACATAGCCTTTTGTATTTTCTCAAAGTTTTAGATTCTGTTTGAGAACAATGTTTCCCCACGGATCTAATATTTTCTACTCCACACGTGCCGAAATTCGCCCGAGGCGGCCTAGTTCGATCTAGTTCGATCTAGTTCGATCTAGTTCGATTAAGTTTGATTTGGCGCAGTTGAACAGCGATACCAAAACTAACCTAACTTTGTTGCCAACTGGTAGCGGATGCAAACCATTTGTCTGAAATAAAATGCCTTTCGAGTGATATAAAAAATTTGCTGAGTTGAGAGTTGTATAACCTGTTTGTAGCAATATTGGTTTGTCGACACGTCGTCATAATCACCTTTTCCCCTCTGCAATATTGAGGTTAAGGCTAAACAACGGGCAGCAGTGCTAGATCATTATCAAACGCGAGAAAACGGAATGTTTAACAGGGTTTTTAAAATGTTGCTTTGGGTTCTGATTTTTAACAAGCGTAAAGACACACAAAGCATTGTGTTTGTTATTTTTTCTCTTCTATCGCTTTCAGGCTGCAGCGATCAGCAATCCTCAACCGCTATCGCTGTGCAAACCCAGCCTCCAGCCAGTCTTTATACCCGTACCTTAAAAGAGCTCACCAGCACCATTCAAACGCCGCGACAAAAAAGCATTGTTAACAGCTTTAATATTAAGCAAGCACGTGTCCATTCTAATAACTACTTTGCGCGCAACATGCCTCAAGGTCGGGCGGTGACCAACAAACGGGGTACCTACGGAAAGGACTATCCCCTGTGGGTGTACAACACAGAGTTTGCTGAGCGCTTTGGTATGCCGCCGGAGTGGGTAGACAACAGTATAAAGGGTGCCGAAGCGCTGGCTTATCGGGTGGACTGGGATGTGGGCGGTGTGCATTGTCTTACCGCCAAGTCCGGAGATGATGACAATAACTCTCAGTGTCGGCCCAAATCCGTTTGCGTAGTAGATGCCTATATCAGCGACGCTCCGAGCATACCGTGGCTCACCGAGCGCACCCACGACAGCCTGTATGGGCGTAAATCTGAGCGCTGGTTGAATGCGCGTATAGGTCAACCCCGTGTGCTTAAGCCGATTAATGGCGTGGCGCTGGCGCGTGGGCAAGACGCGGCGCTTGTAAGCGGCGACTTTGTTGCCTACGACAAAGAGGTTTACCGAGCACTGAACTACCTCAGCGTCAGTTTTAACTGCGCACAACTCACAGGTCTTGAGCAAAACGACGGTCATCGTCTATTACTAGGTGACACCAGTAGTCCTTACAGCATCAATATTCCAGCGGTATTGATCAGCGAGATCAAAGCATGGCACCAAAAAGCTGAGCACTATGCAGAGTTGTTTTTGCCGGAGGGTGAGGACACAAAGTATCAAGACGATCATGTATGGGCTTATAGCGCGGATTTTGCGCAGCGCTACAACTTGCCAGCTCAGTGGATAGACCCGCAGTTGCAGGGCGCAGAGGCCGTGGCCTACCGAGTGGACTGGGATAATTTAGGCACCAAATGTGGCTATTTCAGCAACCTAGAAAACTGCCGGCCAGCTCCAGCCTGCATTGTAGACATATACATGCACAGCACCACCAACCTGCCTTGGAACTCGCCGACAAGGCATGACAGCCGCTATGGGCATAAGACCAAAACTTTTATGTATGCCCAACGGGATAAGGACAAGCCAGCTTACCTTTATCGCCGAACTCGTCGGGGGACCGGAGCCTTCAGTTATCGGATGGGGTTGGATGGTGTTTTCTCAGAATCGGGTAAGCACGGGGGCAATTTTTTAGGGGGAATATCGATTATGGAATACGACCGAGACCTCTCTGGTCTTCAATACTTGTCTGGTATGACCACTTGTGGCGGCTTTGGTAGATCTAGAGATATGAAAATAAAAATCGATAAGGTCACTGTATTTCATGAAAACGGCAGAATGGATGCGCGAGCGCCGACCAACATTGTGCATCAAGTGGCGATGTCGAATGACTTTATGCAAAGGGTCAGTGCCTATGACCAATGGGTATATGCACCAAATTCTCTATTTAACGCTCTAAAAGAAAACCTTTCCCAACAAAGCAACCCAACTGACGCTCAATAATGGCTTATGCCAAGGACGATATGATGGACACTAATACTGCAACCAAAATCAGTTTAGCCGACTACGCCATACTCGCTGGCGATGTGTATAAAGAGCACTCAGTGGACCGTGGTTCAAATGATTGGCAGGCTCTAAGGTTTGGTTCAGGCGACGACAAAGACTCCGGCTTTAAAGCGCAAACCTACAGTAATGCAAATTATGCCAATCACGTGGTGTTTGCCATTGCAGGTACCGATGGGCTACTGGCAGGTAATGACTGGACAGCCAATGTCTCTTTTAGAAACGGTAGTTTAGGCAAGCAGTTCGCTGAAGCGCTGGAATATGCGGCAAGCACGATAGACTCAGCTGTCAAAGCCGCTGAAGAAGATGAAGGAACAGCCCCCACCACCTTTTCTGTTACAGGTCACTCGCTGGGCGGCGGCATAGCGCAGTTGATTGCGCATACGTTTGGCCTTGACGGCCTGTCCCTTGATGCCCCAGGCGCCAGCAATATTGTTGAGGGCAGTGGGTATCAAGAATTTGTTGCGGAGCTAAAGGCTAAATATCCGGATGCATTCGCAAATGTGGGTGATAGTCCCCAAACTGATCCAGGTTTTACCAATATTAATGAAGAAGGCTCTGTGGTTAACACCGTAGGCGGCGATCATTTAGGGCCTGAGCAAAATGTCATTGCGGTAGATGCCGTTGAATCCCTTATTAACGCTGAGCCAAGCACTATTGCACCGCTATTGTTGGTGCCTTTTCTTAGATCTGCAATTTTGCTTGCGGCTGCTAGAGATATTGTGAATAACCACGATGTGGACGCGCTAATAGAATACATAAAGTCTGAATTCCCCCAAACTTTGACAGAGGATCAACAAGCCGCGTTGCAGCGGATTCACATTGTCGTTAGCGGCGATACCCTCAGTGAGATCGCCGAAGCCAATGATATAACGCTAGAAGAGCTATTGGCGTTAAATCCAGAACTTGCTGAGAACCGCGATCAAATTAGGCCCGGGCAGATAGTAATTCTTAAGGAAGCGCCGCTGACCACGCTTTCCGATCTTATCAATGGTGAGGAAAACACCGCTGCTTTGGATCGTATCCAAATCACCATACATGAGGGCATTAACGTAGCAGAACAATATGACAGCCCTTTGGTACTAGATTTGGATGGTGATGGTGTTGAGACGCTGGGAAAAAGCAGTGGTGTTCAATTTGATTTAGACGCCGATGGTTTTGCTGAACTCTCTGGTTGGGCGGGTGCCGATGATGGTCTGCTGGTGCGCGATATTAATGGTAATGGGCAAATTGATAATGGCCGCGAGCTTTTTGGTAATTACACCCAGCTCAATAATGGTGATTCAGCTGCCAACGGTTTTGCGGCGCTGGCTGATCTAGACAGTAATGGCGATGGTGCGGTGGATGCCAATGATGATGCGTTTGACCAACTGAGAGTCTGGCAAGATGCCAATAGCGATGGTGTGGTGCAAGAGGGCGAACTGTTAGGCTTAGGCGAAGCTGGAGTTGGTGCGATACAAACCGGTTATGTAGCCAACAACAATCGAGTCACTAATATTGATGAACACGGCAACAGGCACTTACAGCTGGGAGAATATACGCGCACAGACGGCACCATTGCGGGTGTAAGTGACGTTTGGTTTGCGGTTAACAAAACCCAAACAGTTAATCTAAACAGCATAGAAATCCCGGACAATATTGCCGCACTGCCCAATGTGCAAGGCTTCGGTACCGTGGTGAGTTTGCAGCAAGCCATTGTGGAAGATGAAAGTGGAGAGCTGCAAGCACTGGTTGAGGATTTCCTGCAGACAGATGATATACAGACTCGGCATGAAATGGTCACAGAGTTGTTATACCGCTGGGTTGGTGTTTTTGACGATGGCGAATTTGATCGCTTGGATCCGTCAACGTCACCTATCCCAGGTCAAATTAGGGACGCATTAAGTATATTACAGGATGGTCGAAAACTTTCCGTACTAGAGGCGTTCGCTGGAGAGGCCTATGACCAGGACGGTCATTTTGGGCAAGCAGGTCCCCACGCAGCAGTGTTGTTGAATTTCCTGTTTCATGATTTGGCCAGATATGTTTCCGCGCAGTTAACGGCAGAGGCGCAGTATCAGGATATTTATCAGCAAATAACTTTTCAAACCGATC
>Ga0209192_10000139_pt1 | contig 85454 bp, 85 predicted proteins | sample ArcticOcean_MG_C_11_FD_187433 | JGI IMG/M metagenome (GOLD analysis project Ga0209192, IMG submission 187433) | Marine microbial communities from western Arctic Ocean - ArcticOcean_MG_CB2_154 (SPAdes) (version 2) | ecosystem: Environmental > Aquatic > Marine > Oceanic | place: Arctic Ocean... | reverse complement strand
ACTTTGCCCAAGCCCATTACAATTTGGGTATCACGCTCCAAGAGCAAGGCAGATTAGAAGAGGCTGAAGCAAGCTATAGGGCAGCAATAGCGCTGAAATCTAACTATGCCGAAGCCCACAGCAACTTAGGTGGCACACTCCAAGAGCTGGGTAGAGTAGATGAGGCGGAAGCAAGTTATCGGCAAGCGATAGCATTGAAACCAGACTATGCCGAAGCCCACAACAACTTGGGCAACATGCTAAAAGAGGTGGATAGATTAAACGAGGCTGAAGCAAGCTATAGGCAAGCAGTTATCTGGAAACCTGATCATGTCGAAGCACTCAGCAATTTAGGTAACACGCTAAACGAACTGGGGAGATTAGATGAAGCTGAAGCAAGCTATAGGCAAGCGATTATCTGCAAACCTGATTATGCCGTAGCCTATAACAACCTGGGGGGCACGCTCAGAGAACTCGGCCGATTAGGGGAGGCTGAAGCATGCTACACGCAAGCTATTGCATTGAAACCGGATTATGACTTCGCCCACAACAGTCTATTAAGGTGTTTGTACTTACAAGATAAACACCCTCTTTTTTTCGATGAATTGGATTATTTGATAAACCAGGATAAAGCTAACGCAGTTATAGGCTCACTTACTTGCCGCTCTGCATTAAAATATGGCTTAAAAAAGCAGAATCTATTCTGCAGGGAGCCACTGAAATATGTTTTTCACACGGACTTAAATACCCAATGCGATTTTGCGGAGATTTTTGTTGAAAAGGCAAAAGACGTCCTCAGCGAGAACAGGTTATCGAATAGACACCAATCCCTTCTTGTTAACGGCTACCAGACTTCTGGAAACTTGTTTGAAATAGAAAATAGTTTCACAGAGAACATTCAAAAAGCTATTCGATTAGCAATCGAGAAATATCGGGCTAATTTTAAAAATAGTGAAGAGGGCTTGATCAAAAGATGGCCGTCTGAATATAGTTTGTATGGTTGGCTTATCAGTATGAAAAGTGGCGGTGAATTACAACCCCATATTCATGAGCAAGGTTGGCTCAGTGGGAGTGTATACATAAATGTTCCCTCGAAAACAAAGGCTAACGGCGGCAACCTAGTAGTGTCCGTCGGTGAAGACAACGATGCAACGGATACACGAGTGAATTTGAAAAAAATAATAAATGTGGTTACCGGGAGCTTGGTTTTATTTCCCGCATCCTTAACACACTACACGATTCCATTTGAGGCAGAAGAGGAGCGCATTGTTTTAGCATTTGATGTTAAACAAAAATAATTGCTGGATATGCCAAAATCCAAATGTAGATGCTTGCTATTAAAATTAACAGTAAAATTCACTATCTAAGGGCCATTGAGGCGCGATTTATAGGGCCAATGAGCCAAAAATTCTTGCAGTCAAAATGAGCGTTGTGATTCCATCACAGGACATCTGTTTTATTTGCGCTAATTTCAAATCCGAGTAATGCCACTAGCCACTAACTGTTCTTGGTCTCAGTACTCGGTGTTCTAGATAGATGCTTAGCAGTGCTCTGAGAGGATGTGTCTATTATAGCTTTTGCTTTGGATCTATTCCTGCGCTGATTACTTGGCATTTGGGGCAACACTGGGTAAGCCTAAGGTAACCTCAAGTATTTGTTATTAAATGAAGGGCTGTAGGGCTTCTATAATAAGAGTATATGACTGTCGAAATTTGAAAACCTTATAAATATTTTGCAATAGAAATATAAAAGATGATTTGAATTTAAGCAGCTGGCACGAATTTTTAGGGTTGCCTAGTTAACTCCACACGATAGACATTAAGAGCAACTTACTTTGAATTACAAATTAAAGAAAAAAGATTTTCTAAATTTGTTCGAAGTGAATATTAACTATAGAAATAGTTCGAGGGATACAGAAGTAGCCAGCGAAAGAGTAAAAAAACCCTGTCAATAATAATTCTGGAGTTGGAAGAAGACGTTAATTTTGCCAAAGAAAAAGCCGCCAGATTTCTCTGGCGGCCTTATTCATTTCAGTAATGTAGATAGCTAAAGGGGGAGCTATTACTGAAGTAGTTGAAGGACGAGTTGGCTAGAAGCGTTCGCTTGAGACAACATACCTACGCCTGCTTGCTTAAGGACTTGAGCCTTAGACAGCTTGGCAGATTCAGCGGCAAAGTCCGCGTCTTGAATCGCCGATCTTGCAGAAGATGTCTGTTCCGAAACATTCATCAGGTTTGAGATCGTATGATCCAAGCGATTTTCTATCGCACCTAATGAAGACCTCATGCTCGAAATCTTCTCGATCGCTCCGTCAATTATCGCTAATGCCGCATCCGCTCCAGCCTGAGTAAGCAGAGAGATGTTAGACACTGTAGATATTGATGCCGACTGAGTCGTAAAGTAGTTATCGTTTAATAAGCTTCCTGTCGCGACATTTGGGTCTGTTGGCGCTGTAGCATCTTCATCCTGTTGCGTTACAGAGAACAAATGCGAGGAGTTAAGCGACAAAGAGCCCTGAACAGTCGCTGAATCGTTGGCGCTTCCGCCAGCCGCTAAAGAAACATCAAAGATATTTTTGTCACCAGTCGTTTGGCTAGCGAACGTCGCCGCAGTACCACCGTTAGTTGCCTCAGTGATAGTAAAGGCTCCAAAGTCTTTCCCACCGTGAATCTGATAGAGACCTGTACCTGCTAATGTGACAGCTCCAGGGGTTACGTCGGTCAGGGTTCCCGCATCGTAAACAGTGAACCCAGTATCCCCAGTAGCCGTTCTAAGCGCTGATTGCAGTGCATCGGCAGAAGTAAGGCCATTCATACTGATACTAAAAATCTCTCCCGTGGCGGTCGAGGTCAGGCTATATACATCTCCGTCGTCAATCGTCGTTTTAGTTACAGTAGTAACTTGCGCGATGCCTGTAGAAGTTTGAAGCTGAGTCGCATCCTGGACATTAGTCCCCTTATATACATCGAACTCGCCGAACGCCTCTGATGCCGTAATCGTTGCGTCAAGCAGAGACCCAGAAGTCGCTGCGACTTTAAATCCAGATACACCGTTAATGCCGTTGATTGCATCTTCGATATTCTGAACAGTTAGCTTACCTGATGTGCCGCTAACCGGAGCTGCGGTAGGATCGAATTGATACGTAGCACCTGTACTTCTTTGTACTAACGTATATGTTCCACTCGTTGCACCCTGCTGAGCCGCTACACCAGCGGTTGTATCAGCAGCTGCGGTGATGATGTTGGTGGCGCCGCCTGAGACAGCTACAACTGGCACGTTTTCTGCCTGTTGAATACCAACAGCTTTTGCTGTGAACGTTAGGTTGTTTATACCATCATTCCCGATAGTATAAGCAAAGTTAGCGTATTGAGGATCAGCTTCCAAACCTGCCTGTATCTGAGCCAAAGTTCGGTCAATTCCGTCACCGGCAACGTTGAATGTCAGAGTGGTTTCCCCGTCTGTTGCAGTAATGGCGCCCGCAATAGTCGCGTGGTCAAGATTAGCGAGTATACCCAAGTCAGAATCATAAACATGTTTAACACCAGCCGTAGCAGCTGATTCAGCAAGTGCCCTATGCATTACCTTAGCTGGCATGACTGATTCACCGTCGTGGCCGAGTGTCTGCACTCTCATTGCTGTGCTTGTTTGGTCAGCGTTTTCTATAAGAATGTCAGACCCGTCTGACGAGTAAAGGCGAATCTTATTATCAGTGGTTGCATTAGCAATAACGCCTGTAGATCCCGATACAGAATTAATTTTAGATACCGCATCTGTTACATTAGTTTTGCTAAGAACAAAGTCACCAGTTCGTGTGCCATTAAGAAAAAGACTAACAGTCTCATCTGACGTTTTTTCGCTGCTTAGGACGGCATAAGTCTTAGCTGTTGCGGATACACCGGTTTCACCAGCAAAAACGTTGATCTTGGCAGCCACGTTCTTTGCGCTATCGTCTAATGCAACGTCGATAGTTTTAGAAACGCCTCGACCGTTAAGAAGGATATGGTCTGCTGAATCAGTGTCGTTAACTTTTACACCACTGCCGTTGCCTAGATTCGCTTCAACTCGGTCGCCAGTAATAGAGTACGCACCTAATGCGTTAGCTGCAGATGATCCAATTGTAACGCCGATTGATTCGCCGCTTTCTGTTCCGACCTGAATTTTCCTGTCAGTAAAGGTGCCGTTTAGAACCTGTTGATTGTTGAAGCGTGTACTTTCGGAAACCCTGGTTATCTCTGCTTTGAGAAGATCGATTTCTTCTTGAATAGCCACTCGGTCAGTAGCGACATTTGTGTCGTTTGCGGCTTGAACCGAAAGTTCGCGCATCCGCTGTAACATGTCTGATACTTCTACTAAAGCACCTTCAACAGATTTCGTTAAAGCGATCCCGTCATTAGCGTTCTTTACCGCCATGTTAAGGCCAGTGACCTGTGCGGTCATTCGCTGTGCGATAGCTAGACCAGCCGCATCGTCAGATGCGCTGTTAATTTTACTACCAGTGGATAGTCGTGTCATTGCCTCGCCTTGAAGAGAATCGGCGAAAGCAAGAGCCCGTTGTGCTGTAAGCGAACTTACGTTTGTGTTTACTACTAGAGACATTAGTCTTCTCCTAAAAGTTTATTTTGCGTAAGCGGGGCTCTTGCGAACTATCCGCGAATCGCTTCTTGCGACAGAGAGTTAGTCGGGCTTTTAGGGTTGTTCTTTAGGGTGAAAATCAGTAAGACTTATCAAAACTGTTGTAATACGGCAAAGGTATACCAGCAATAGATTCGAATCGGCAAAGAGTCGGCAGAGGCTTGCCGAAAAAGGGTGTAAATCATGCGTTTTCGGCAAAAACCATATTTTAAATTATTTTAAATTATTTTTTTTTACCCGAAAAACTCGTTGGATAAGCGGTTGCTTGTTGCCACTTAAGCGGCAAGCTCGGTATCCGTATGGAAATGCGTTGCCGCTTTTAAGCGAGGTGCTACCGGGAGCACCAAACAAAGTTCTTTCTGCGCTCGCATTTACGGCATGAGATCATTGGTATTCGTTATCTAAATTGGATTTAGGCCATACCATTATAGTGTTCTCGGCTGCTTCATGCCGTATCTGATTTGATATCGACCAATGATGTGATAATTTTTTGGCGATTCTAATAATCCTTCTTCTCGCTTGCCTGTACTTCGCCGCGCCTCCAGGGAAACATGGTGTCATTAGGACAGAACTTTGCGAAGGTTATTGCGGTGTATAAAAAGCATTACCGGTATAAAGGGAGTTTGTAATTATCCAGAGTAACTATATACGTAACATTTGAACAATTCGGTCGTCTTCTGTTGAACCTATCGATTGGAATCAGAGAAAACAGGCTAGGACTATCATTTTGAAAATGAACAAGGACAGGGATCAGCCTTTTAAAAGCTGAGCTTGAGAGGAAAAGCCTGTTAGAAACAATAAACGTTAATGGTTACAGGTGATTCGAAAGGCTGTTATAAATAACCAGCTGCTCATAGTTTATTTGGATTGGATTGGATTCGCTACTTTTCGTCGTTAACTTTTGTTTCAATATCCTTCTTTTCTCGCCTGGATTCCCAGATTTTCCAGAACACTATAATGACCAAAGCAATAACAATGAAATTAGCGACGACTTCATGCAGGGGTATGGCCGGGGGCTTCAGATCATTTTGCGTACCTATCAATACGACTAATGGTATGCCCACCATTAAAAAGTAGCGGATCTGCCGGCAAACAGCACAGACAGGTTCTTTTTTCTTGTTTTTATTGCTCATTGAGTCTCAGCAGTGACCGATTAGACAAATAGGGTATTAGTCTCTGTTAGAAAAAGGTAGGTTTTCGAAGCTGCTCTTCATGCTCTCACTGGTGCTGTTCATTTCTTCAATGATGCGCTGCATGGCAAGGAATTGGCTTGTGTATCTGGCCTCTACCTTTGCCATTTTCTCCTCTAAATCTGTGAGATCGACTGCAGAATCTGCATTTTTCGTCTTCAACGATGCTTGTTGAGTACTAAGATAGGCGCTTGAATCTGTGGCATCGGCAATTAATTTCGCCAAGTCTCCCGCGATACCTGCGGAAGTTCCATCTCTTAATGATTGATCGTCGGTGTTTGCCGAAAATATTTTGACGACGTCGGCGAAGTTGTCGGTGAGTGCTGCGTCTAGTTTATTGTCGTTAATTTCCATTTGCCCAATTTTATTAACGCTTATGCCCATATCGGACATTGTGCGTAAGTTAGCACCCGGCGTTGATGATGTGTTCAACATGATACTTCTTAACTGCCGGGTCATAGATCTAAAAATACTGTCGCCGGAGAGCGGGCCATCAACCGATGAGCTGGACAGTTCATCTAATTGTCGCTTTGACTCGTTATAGATAGTCACGAAATCGACAATGTTGGCTCTAGCCAGGGTATTGTCCTGATTTATTGCCAACGACGCTGCACCTGTGGTCGTACCATTAAGAGTGAGCGTCACGCCGGTAAGCACGTCGTCGATTACATTGGTCGATCGAGTGAAATCGATGCCATTCAGAGAAATGTTAGCATCCGTAGCGGATTGAACCGATGAAAAACTTAACGAGTTCTCATTCGACGTCAAAGAGAACGCTTTCTCCGCTCCGGTTGAGCCGATCAGCTGAATTCTGTAATTGTTTCCAGTGCCGCCTGTGTCAACGATTTCCGCGGTTACGCCTAACTTCGCGTTATTAATAGCGTTAACGGTATTTTGCAGTGTAGGCTCGTTTACCACGATGTTAGTACTGGTGGTAGAAGAGGAGCCGATTACCATAGATAGCGTAATTGCTGACCCACCATTTAAACTCGCGCTAGTGGATGCAAAAGCGCCCGAAACGCTTCTTTGTTCTCTAGCAATTTGGCTGACCGTAATCGAGTTTGAGCCGGTTCTGGCGCTGCTTGTCGTTGTCGCCGAAAATGCGTCTTTCTGACTGTTGCTGACTCCGTAAGTTTTGAAGTCTGACGCGTCATTTAAGCGTTCTGCTGCAGTCGATAAGACGTTCATTACCGACACAGCCTTACCCAATCCGCTAATAGTCGCCTCAGAATTAGCAATGCTCTTTTCGATTCTCGCTTTTTGCGGAGCTCTTTCCGCATTCACGAGGGCTTCAACGATCTTCTTGGTATCGAAGGAAGCGCCTGCGCCTAGCGCATTGATATAGTCTGTACCGGCCATGAGTTTTAATCTGTAATTTAAGTTTTATCGAAAGGTTAGTCGGTGAATTTATTGAAATCTTTAGTTTTTTTCAGCATCTCTTAAACACAATATACACTTTATTTTAATTATCAGCGTTTCTTTGTGTTCGCCAGCGCTGCTTTCACCGCATTATTCAACCTGCCAGATAGTAGTGAGCATTAGAATATGTCGATATATTGCCACATTCACGATTTGTGCAATGATCAGAGCAACTAACGTGCCATCTTATATTTATCTTTGAAGCCGGCAGGTTGATGATGTTTTAGAGCTATTCATATCGATCCGTTTTTCTGCGGAACCTGGGCGCTCTGTAAAAACGAGGTGCATATTTGGAAACGCGTTGTCGCGTTAGAAATCGTTGTGTTGCTAGCCGGACGGCGATTGGAGCGTGCAGCCCCGGCTATCGCAAAATTTGAGGTGTTGCTATAAAGTTGGAATGGTACCCATACAAAGAAGTTCCGTTAAGTGTCTGAAACGATCATAGGCAACAGTACTGCGACCAAGGACCTATTAACGTTAATAGGTGCTGTTGCGCCAACAGAAGCCAGTGTGCTAATCACAGGAGAGAGTGGAGCGGGCAAAGAGTTGGTGGCGCAAGCCATCCACGACAAGTCTCTCCGTAGCGCAGGCCCTTTTGTGGCGGTGAATTGTGGGGCGATTCCGGCTGAGCTTCTAGAGAGCGAACTTTTTGGTCACAAAAAAGGCTCATTCACAGGCGCAATAAGCGATCACGTGGGCAGGGTGCAATCCGCGCACGCAGGCACACTGTTTTTAGATGAAATAGGCGACATGCCTATGGCCATGCAAGTGAAACTGCTGCGCGTGCTGCAGGAAAAGGTCGTTGTACCAGTGGGTTCGAATAAACTCGTTAACGTAGATATAAGAGTAGTAGCGGCCACTCACAGAAATCTGGAAGCAGAAATAAAGGAAGGACGTTTTCGTGCTGACCTCTATTATCGAATTAATGTTGTGCCGGTATGCGTTGCGCCGTTGCGCGAACGTCGAGAGGAAGTGCCGGCCCTAGCTGAGCACTTTGCCAAAATTTTTGCAGCAGAAAAAAATACTACATTGGTTCTAGATAGTAAGTTTTTACGCGTAATGAAAGCATACGATTGGCCGGGTAATGTGCGCGAATTATCTAACATGATGCACCGGCTGACTGTTTTGCATCCTGGTCAGCGATTATCCGTACAGGACGTCTCTCCCACCATGCTGCCAGTGGGGATGAGCGAGCTGGCCTGCGATGTAAGTGATTCGGAACAGTCGTCCTTATTAGATATGATGTTTGAAGATGCGCTGCCTGTCCAGCAATCCGCGGACATGCAGCGCGCTGGCCCTGTAGCATCTGGCTCACAGGAACACCTAGCTGAAGAAGATAGCGAGTTCGAATCCATTATTATGCGTGCCCAGGGGTTCGATGACTTTCGCCAGCAAGGGCAGTCTTTGAAAGGTATTTTAAGCGATGTTGAACAAGACATTATTCAGCGCGCATTGAGCGAAACGGATGGCAATGTCAGTCGCTGTGCGAAATTATTGCGGATGCAGCGAACAACGCTGATCGAACGGATAAAAAAATACGATCTTAAAGTGGTTGCCGCTTAAATACTGGCATATTTAGATTTCGTTAAACCCTAAGAGCGACGCACAGATAGGCTTTTATAGTCCTGTCAAAATAACGACACATTTCTTTCCAGCAACACGGCAACAGCCGGCAACGACTGGCAATTATCCGCCACTAAACCATAACCCATTGATTTAATTGATTTTAATTATTGGCACGGCATTTGCTTAAATACATGCATCAAATGTTATTTTGCGAAGAAATTTTATGTACCAAGAACAATCAATAGACCTTATCTGGGACGAGTCCTCTCCAATAGACACTGGCGTTATGGTCTTGCTTACGAAGGCGGGCTTCGCGCCGCAAACCATGGGGCCTGCCGAAGTTGCGCGATATGTGGATCAAAACGGCTTTGGGCCTTGTGTGCTATGTATGCACCGTCGAGAGCTGCCAAACATAGAAATGATTCGTACCCTCAAACAGCATTACGGTTCGAAAATTTATTTAGTTCTGCGAGTTGCTCCTGGTGACTTAGACAGCACTATCGAAGCAATCAAGTGTGGTGTAGACGATGTGATCTCAGATGGTGATGACCAATTACACCGGTGGGAAAAGATTGCGAAGCTTGCGCGCCTTCGCCTACTTAAGAACGATTCTTACATTTTTGTTGATGAAACCAGCCAACATTTATTGGCTTTGGTAGAAAGAGTTGGCGCAGCCGAAGTGACCGCTTTAATGTGCGGCCCTACAGGTTCAGGTAAAGAGGTATTGGCTCGGCTAACACATGATTTTTCGCCGCGTAGAGACGGACCCTTTATTCCAGTAAATTGTGCAGCACTGCCAGAGTCTTTAGCGGAAAGTTTATTATTCGGTCACGCCAAGGGTGCGTTTACTGGTGCGACCAAGAGTACAGACGGTTTCTTTACCCAAGCTCAGGGAGGTACGCTATTTTTGGATGAAATTGGCGAATTGACTTTAGGGTTGCAGGCAAAGTTACTCAGAGCCATTCAAGAGAAAGAGATACTACCGGTAGGCAGCGCAGTGTCTCATCGAGTAGATGTGCGCATCGTCGCAGCGACCAACAGAGATCTGCGTGCTGCTATCCGTAACGGTCTATTCCGTGAAGATTTATATTTCAGAGTCAGTACTTTTCGAATTAACGTTCCAGGCCTATCAGCTCGCCTAGATGATATTTTGCCTTTGGCGAACTACTTTTTAGTCAAGCACGGACGCGAAGACCTCTCGTTGCAACTTGCGCCTGAAGCATCTTCCAAGCTTTTGGCCTACTCCTGGCCTGGTAATGTTAGAGAGCTAGAAAATGTTATCCAACGTGCAATTGTTTTGACTAACGGTGGCGTTATTGACTCCACTAATCTGATTTTTGACGACCCCATTGAAAACTATGGTCAAAGTCACACATCAGATTTTTCTCCTAGTTATGGTTCCGGATACCCAGAAAATCTTGGCCAAAACGATGTTCATCGTTTTAACGGGCATCAGTCCGATAGAAATACTGCTTGGTCTGATGGCCTGGATCGCGTCAGCAATCCGTTCGCAAATCAAGCGAACAATGGCAATGGCTATGTTCAAGTCCCTGAAGCCCAACGTACCGATTCTGGTCCAGGTTTACAGGGTGCCATGGATGCTAATGAGTTCCGCATCATTGTAGATACCATAAAGAACACACGTACCCGCCAAGAGGCAGCAGACGTCTTAGGCATTAGTCAGCGTACCTTGCGTTACAAGATTGCCCGTATGCGTGAGCGCGGTATTCAAATTCCTAAGCGACGGTCGGCATAAATTATGAACAGTGTAAGTAATCATTATCAATCTCAGGTTGCTGATTTATTGAGTCAGATAAGGGCGCAACAAAGTCGCAATGATCTGGTTCGCAATGACTCAGGTACGGCGCTTAGTCAGTTGATTCAGAACGTAGATCAAAGCTCGAGTAAAGGCTTTGGTAATTTAATGGTCGAAGCGCTGAACGGCGTAAATGAAACCACCCATGCCAGTACAGTTTTGAAAGAAGCATACGAAAAGGGTGAAGACATACCACTTACAGACGTGGTTTTAGCAATGCAGAAGGCCTCAATTGGCTTTGAAGCAACCTTACAAATACGTAACAAGTTAGTACGCGCATACGAAGACATTAAGAATATGCCGGTATAAGGCACTGACCTCACCTGCATTAGCTAACAAATAGAGAATCCCATGGCAGAAGCTACTCTTGATCCAAATTCAAACGCACTAATGGCGAATCCTTTAGGTGCCGGTGCCTCCGGTCCAGCCTCGAACCTACCTAGCGCCGCATTGGGCGGCCAAGTAAGTGCACCGCTGAGTGATGGTCTCGGCAATGGCCTAACTGAAACTCCCGGCGTAACTGGGCCGTTAGCGATTCTAGAAAATCCGGCCGTAAAGCAAGCCTTGCCTGCTATCTTTGGACTGGTTGCCTTAGCAGTTTGTGTTCTTTTTTATCTATGGGTGTCCGCACCTAATTATCGCTCTGTATATCCAGGCATGTCCGAATCGGATCGACAGTCAGCTCGGGAAGCTTTAACAGCTGCAGGGTTTACTTCACGGATCGATCAAAACAATGGCGCATTAGAAGTAGAAGAAAAGCGCTATCACGAAGCGAGAATCCTATTAGCTTCTCAAGATATTCCGCGCAGTGCGAGTATAGGTGGGATGGAGTCGCTTTTAGAGCAAGGGTCAATGACTACTAGTCGGTTTATGGAGCAAGTAAGTTATCGAGCTGCAATGGAAGCTGAGCTGGCTAAATCTATATCGGAAATCAGTACCATCAAAGCTGCCAGGGTTCACTTAGCGGAACCACAACAAAGTGTTTTTGTGCGCAACCAAACTCCGGCAAAGGCGTCAGTTGTAGTTATGCCCTACCCTGGCCGCGTTGTTTCGCTTTCCCAAATTCGCGCAATAGTTCATCTGGTTTCTGCAAGTATTCCCTATTTGCCCGCAGAAAATGTTGCCGTTGTAGATAATACAGGCAACCTATTAACAGATACAGAAGGAGAGACAGCGATGACTCTCACTAATGCACAATCTGATCACAAGCGTTCATTAGAAATGTCTTATCAGCGGCGCATAGAACAAATTCTTTCTTCAATCCTAGGCCTGGGGAATGTTCGTTCCGAGGTTGATGTTGCTTTAGATTTTACTGAAGTCGAGACAACATTCGAGGAGTACGATAAAGGCGGTCAAGGACCCAGGACACGGTCAGAGTCTATAGATTTTGAAAAAGACGCTATGGTGGGTGCTTCCGGTATGCCCGGCAGTTTTTCCAATTCGCCACCTGTGTCGCCGGAACTAACGCCCACAGGCGCGCTTGCAGAAACCTCGAACTCCGAGATGGCTAGCATGGCGAGTTCCTCTTCAACGCGCAACTATGAGTTAGACCGAGAAATCCGGTATGTAAAACAGCAGGTAGGGCGTATTGATCGGATCTCGGTTGCGGTAGTTGTTAATCAGGACTTCCTAAGGGACGCTGGCCTAGATGACGGTAATCCTCAGGGGATTTCTGAAGAAGAATTGGCCCAGTTTGTTGACGTTGTGAAGGGCGTGATAGGTTTTAGTGAAGGTCGCGGTGACACCGTGACGGTTGTTCCGTCTTCTTTCGCCATCCCCGTAGATCAAATTCCTGATTTGCCTTGGTATAAGGACTCCGAAATGGTGGATTTGATCAAGTATGGCGCTAGTTTGTTACTTATCCTTGCAGTGCTATTGTTTGTCGCAAGACCGATTATTCAGGCGAATATGCCGGAAGAAGAGCTTGATATACCTTTAGCGGCTCTAGATGGCGAGCTTTCAGATGGCGACAGAGACATGATCCGATTAGGTGAAGGTGAGACGCTTGAGGAAATTAAGGCGAAACTTAAGCCCAAGAAGTCCTCCATCCCATTGGAAATGCTAGATACGGCGAATACCTACGATGACAAGGTCGCGGTTATCCGGATGCTGTCAGCAGATGATGCTGGCCGTGTAGCGAACCTACTTAAACGAATGATAAACGCGTAACTAAGACTAATTAGTTAAACGTAATTTTTAGAGGAATATAACAATGGCTGAACAACCGTTAGTAGCGCCTGCAGGAGCCGCCGACATATCTCCAGAGGTTGCTCTGGAACTTGAATCTCTGCGCCCAACTGAACGGGCAGCATTGTTAATGTTGCTTTTAGGTGAGCAGCAGGCCTCAGATATAGTTGCTTACCTTAATCCGAAAGAAGTGCAGGCTGTGGGTTCTGCCATGGTCAACGTCAGTGATGTTTCTCAAGAAGCAGTGAGTCTAGTGTTAGATGAATTTATTAGTGAATTAAAGAAGCTAACCAACCTCGGCTTAGGTTCACCAGACTATATCGAGGGTGTGTTAAATCGAGCATTGGGTCCAGAACGTGCCTCCTCTGTTTTAAGTAGAATTTTGCCCAGCTCTTCGAGTAAGGGCTTGGAGATTTTGGCCTGGATGACGCCGCGTGCGATCTGCGACATGGTTGGTGACGAACACCCTCAGGTCATCGCCATTATTTTGTCTGTTCTCGAAGACGAAACCGCAGCAGATGTTTTGACTTTTTTGCCTGAGCAAATTCGCCCAGAAGTCGTGCGTCGTGTGGCAAATCTAGACACCGTCCAACCTAACGCTATGGCAGAATTAGAGTTAGTTATGGCCAAACAATTTGCGCATTCGACAACGACTTCGTCTGCTGCTGTGGGCGGCGTTAAAGCTGCAGCTAAAATTATGGGCAAAACTAAGTTGGCTCTTGAGTCATCGATCATGTCTGATATAAATGAAGTCGACGAAGATCTAGCGCTAAGGATTCAAGATAATATGTTCCTCTTTGACAATTTGGTTGATCTGGATAATAGAAGTATTCAAATCCTGATGCGAACGTTGGAACAAGAGCAAATGGCTTATGCATTGAAAGCTGCCCCTGAAGCTGTAGTAGAGAAGTTCTTGGGCAACATGTCTCAGCGGGCTGGCGCGATGTTCTTGGATGAAATGGAGCAGATGGGCATGGTTCGCATAACAGATGCGGAAGAAGCGCAAAAGAATATTGTTCGACAGGCTCGTAAGTTGCAGGATGCAGGTGAGATTATTCTAGCTTCGGCTGATGGAGGTGGATTTGTATAGTCGCGAGCCACAGCCATGGCAAAGAGACAGTACTAGGCGTGACGAGCTAAATGCAGCCGGCTTTGTGGTAGATGGCATTTTGTCAAAGGCAAAGACAGTTGAAACTGAGGAAGCAAACAAGTTTGTTATCTCAGCGGTACCTCTTGATAAGGCTCTAGCGGAATCAGCGATTGAGGTGGCTGATAGTGAGCCATTAGCTGATTTTCAAAGTGAATCTTTAGAAACCCAGGAACCTATAGAAGACGTTGCATTAGACTCGGTCAGTGCTGAAGAACGCGAACAAGAGTTGGTTACGGCTAGAGCGGGGGCTTTTGCCGAAGGTCTTGCACAAGGTCAAACCGAAGCTCGGCAATCCATGAGAATAGAAGCCGAGGAAGTGACAGCTGAATTAAATATCAAGCTTCGCGACGAGTTCAGTGAATTTTTAGGTGCGGTTGAGACGAGCTTGGTAGATAGCCAAAATCTGTTTGACCCATTAAAGAAATTGGCGTTAACACTGGCAGAACAAATTGCACGCGCTGAACTAACCCGTAATGATGAAAGTATTCGTCGCTTTATAGAGCGCAGTATTGCTGAAATAGAGCCCTCGCAGCTTAAGTCTTTAGTTTTGCACGTTTCCGAGGCCTGGCATGGGCGCCTACAATGCGAGCCGTTGCAAACGGTTGTACAAAATTACGAAGTGCGAGTTGATGAAAAACTGAGTAATGGCAGCATTCGACTCACTATTCAAGATACTACTATTGAAGATCTAATAGAACGACGTATTGGACATTTATCTGAGCAACTATTTACCACGTCGCCTATATCGGAAGATCAACAACTTCTTTTCACTGAAGAGGGTGACGAAGGGTTCGTTATTCCTGGAGATTTTTCTGAAGTAGAAGTTGATGACATCTTCTTTAATGCGCCAGAAGAATGAATAAAGTATTAAAGTTTCCCAGCTTCATCGACCATGTTAATGACGCGCAGTTGCACTTGCGCGGACCCGCTTTGCGCCGATATGGTGTACTGACTAGAATTGTTGGGTTAACTATTGAAGCCAAAGGTATTACAGCTACGGTGGGTTCTATTTGTCGAATTCTAAAAAATTCTGCCGTTGAAGGCGTTGAGCAAACCAATAAAGATAATTATGTAGATGCTCAAGTAGTGGGCTTCGAAAGTGGCACCCTATTTATGATGCCTCTTTGGGATGCGTTTGGCCTGCAGGCAGGTGCGAAAACTTACTTGCTCTCTGAGACCGATAGCGCGGCTGTTGGTGATGAACTTTTGGGTCGAGTAGTTAATGCTCTTGGTGAGCCGCTGGATGGAATGGCTGAAATCCACTGTAGTGAAAGCAGCGGTCTAATGGGAAGTCCAATCAATCCGATGGAGCGCAAGCCAATTGATAAAATTTTGGATGTAGGGGTAAAAGCAATAAACGCAATGTTAACCGTTGGCTGCGGACAGCGCTTAGGCCTTATCGCTGGTTCGGGTGTCGGCAAAAGTGTCCTGCTCGGCATGTTGACTAAATTTACCGCCGCAGACGTTGTTGTTATAGGCCTAATCGGTGAGCGTGGTCGCGAGGTAAAAGAATTCATAGAACAGATTTTAGGCACTGAGGGAATGCAGCACGCAATTGTTGTGGCCGCGCCCGCAGATAATTCGCCTTTATTGAGAATTCGCGCAACGCATTTAGCGCACCTTTATGCAGAGCATTTTCGTGCTCGCGGTAAAGACGTTTTACTGCTTGTAGACAGTCTAACCAGAGTTGCTCATGCACAACGAGAGATCGGTTTAGCTATTGGCGAGCCTCCAACTTCTAAGGGCTATCCACCCTCCGTATTTAGTTTATTACCGAATTTGATTGAGCGCTCAGGCACCGGCAGGGCTGACCAAGGGTCTATTACTTCTATTTATACTTTGCTTGCAGAAGGTGACGATCTGCAGGATCCAGTGGTTGATTTGGCGCGAGCCTCGCTTGATGGTCAAGTTGTCTTAAGCCGTGCACTGGCTGATGCCGCCCACTATCCTGCGATAGACTTGGCTGGATCAATTTCTCGATTAATGCCCGTATTAGCAGATTCAGAAGACTTCGATACGGCGAACATGTTCAGAAGGCTGTGGACGTTATACCAACAGAACTTGGATCTTATCCAAGTTGGTGCCTACGAAATGGGTACTAATCCAGACCTCGACCGTGCTATTGCTTTACGTGCAGATATGGAAGAGTTTCTGCGACAACCCATGGATGAATTAGCAACGTTTGAAGCATCTGCTCAAGGGTTAAAGGAATGTCTAAATGTCTAAACAACTTAAATCTTCAATTCAACGGTGGGACACTCTTGCGGAAGGTGCGCGACGTAAGGTCGATGAGGTGCAAAAAGTGCTTATTTTGGTTCGCGACAAGCAGACTAAGTTGGACGGTGAGCGAACTAAACTAGGTGAAATGAAGCGCGAATACGCAATCAAATTGAAGGAAGTGCAAGTGGAGTCCCATGATATGGAGAAAGTAACTTACTTGCGCCGTTTCCTGGGTCAGCTCGATGTTGCAGCAAAAGCCATTGGCACTGAACTGGAAGTTTTAGGGCTTCAGCAAAAAAAAATCCAAGAACAATTTCGAGCCCTGAATAGCGAGCAGGTTAAGTTCAATACATTAGCAAGTCGCTCACGTAAGCAGTTAAATGATGTGTTGCAAAGAGCCGATCAAAAAGATCAAGACATGATGAATGTTATGCGGTTCGAGGCTCTGAAGCGGTAAATATAGATGTCAGTTCATCGATGGCACATATATTGCTCACTGCTAGTGAATGTAAACGAATTAGATTGAAAGAATATGTCTGATAATTTTTTGTCTTTTATTGGCAAGGTTGGTCAAAGTAGCATCGATAAAGGCTTCGAAAAGTCGCCACTCGCTGCGACCAACTCCGCTCAAGTGTCTGAATTTAAACAAATTTTTTCGAAAGAGACTGTTTCTCCAGAAGAAAACAGCTTAGCTAAAGCTACAGCTCAAAGGCACGCTAAAGTGGCTCCAACGGCAGCGTTAGATGAGTCCCAAGAACTAGTCTTGGACAGCGCTACTGTTCCGCTTGGGCTGCCAGTTACCCCTGACAACGGCAACCCGTTGCCAAAATTGTCTATCTACCCGCCTGGTTTACAGGTTGGTCGTATTATTTTGACGACGTCTAGCCCAAAGGTGAATGAAGATAGCCTCACGGCTTTTGCTCGTGCCCAGGGCATCGATGAGTCCGTTTTGGAACAACCACAGACTCCGGGATCACAGACTTCCGAACTACAAGGTGGACGGCAGCAAGTTACGACTGAAAAAATTCCTAGTAGAAATCACAGCGATGAATTAGCGGCGGTTACAGAGGTAAACACGACAGTAACTCCCTCAATTTTAAGTGGTTTGTTGAGTAAAAGCGCATTAAAAGATAACTCTGTAGAAAGAACTTTCGAAAACGCATTGCAGGGCGCAGCAACTCAAGCCACTAATTTGAATAGGCCAGCAGACAGCACCTTGTCAGCGCTTCGTGCGCAACAAGCCTTTGGTTTGGCAAAGCAAGACACCAAGACTGGCGACATTCGTCCCGGTAATGGTGAGTTGGTGAACCCGATGGCTAGCACTATGATTGGTGCTCATGATTTGCGCGCCCAGCGTCAGCAAACAATACGAGAGGGGCACTCTGCTGAAGCAAATAAAGATTTTACTGAAAAGGAAGTTGACGGGTTGGACAAAGTGATAGAAGCCAAGATGCTGTCCGAAAAACTATCTATCTCTGAATTGAGACAAGCTAGGCAAGCAATTGATTCAGCTATGGAATTTGCTCGCTCGAACGTCCAGAATGTAGCGGAGCCTATATCTGGGCCGGTTGCGGGGGAAAGCGCATTTGCTACTAGCTCGACGCTATCTGCACCGCCGGTTAGCGCACTTCAAGTTGCAACGACTAACGTAGCGGCGGTGGCCACTAGTTTAGGCGTAGTGTTAAGCGCTAATGATCCGAGTTTAATGCAGGCGCGGATGCAGCCTTATCAAGATTGGGCTGAAAAATTTGGCGAAGTGCTGGGACAAAAATTGTCCTTAGCAGTGAAGCAAGGAACCTGGGCGGTAAAGTTAAACCTGAACCCGCACAGCCTAGGCGAAATTGCTATTTCACTGGAGGTTGGAGAGAAGGGAATCGAGGGCCAATTGTCGGCGAATGACGGTGCCGTTCGTCAATTATTAAGCGACGCACTGCCTAAGCTTCGCGCGTCGTTAGAGGATCTTTTCGGTCAAAGCGGCAACGTAAATATTCATGTGGGCGATGATGATGCGTCCAAACGTAAACAGTCATCTGGGGACATGGTGGAAATAGCCATAGACCTAGAGAATGAAATTTTTAGTGGCAATCAAGTGATAGCAGGAAGCGGTATTACCCTGCGAGATGGGTTTGATGTTTTGGTTTAGAAATTACAGGTGCAATGCGCCAATAGTTAGGAGAAGAAAGTGGCTGAAGTAGAAGATGTTGAATCATCCGGCGGCAAAGGCGGTCTGATTAAAATCATTCTTGTTGTTCTTTTGGTGCTAATTGTAGCTATTGGCTCAGCCTTGGGCAGCCTCTTCTTTACTGGGTTTTTTGACGCGCCCGAAGAAGATGCGGCAGAAATAGCCATTGCCGAGTTAGAGGCTGAAATAGAGAATACCGAAGCGCTGCAACAACCGGAACGAGTTTCTAAGGAAACTGTGGAGGAAGAAAAATTCAAACCAGCCTATCACTCGTTTTCTGCGCCTTTTGTCGCCAACGTAATGAACTCGCGCAAGGTTTTGCAAATTTCCTTAGCCATAATGACTTATTATGATGAACGGGTGATAGAAGCGATCACTATGCACGAGTTGGCAATCACTTCGTCAATTCTGGACCGACTGCGTATGATTACTGAGGCGGAGATTAAAGATCCAGATTTTCGTCGAGAACTTGCCGAAGACTTAACACTAGTGATCAATGAGGTTTTAGAAAAGTTTGAAGAATTCAAATTTGCTGGCGTGGAAGAAGTCTATTTCACAGGATTTGTAGTCCAATAAACTTCTAGCTCTTAGTTTTACAGTTGGCGTGACCAATGGGTCATGCATTCATTCAGAAGAAAAATATGGCTGATGACAATAGTAGGTTACTGTCCGACGAGGAATTACTCGCCATCGAAGAAATGGTTGCTTCGGGCGACCTAGATGGAGATGGTTTTAACGTTGGTGTTGCAGCAAATCGCTATGACCTGACTCTACAAGATACCAGCGTTGGCGTTAATGTGTCGGCGATCGAGCAGATCAATGATCGGTTCCATCGTTTTTTGCGTGCAGGGCTGCTAGAAGATTTGCGCTACAACCCTAGGCTCAAAGTTGGTCGCATTGACATTATTAAATATGCTGAATATGTGCAAAGCACGGAATCGCCGATTTCTGTTAATGTTTTAAGGATAGATCCACTGCGTGGAGAGTGTCTTTGTCTAATCCATTCTCAAGTAGTTTTTAGTTGTTTAGATAACTGGTTTGGTGGTAACGCACGCACGCTTGCCTCTGTGCCAGCGGGGCGGATTTTTACGCCTACGGAAACTGCAGTGATCGAGAAAATACGTAGCGTGGTTTTTAACTCGCTGACCGAAGCCTGGGCGCCTTTTTTAAAGATAGAATGCAAAATTTCTTCTGCGGAAATTAGCGCAGTGTTTGCAAATATTGCAGCGGACGAGGATATGGTAATCCTCAATCGCTTTGAAACCGAAATTATGGGTGATGAGGAAGACAAAGGCTTTATAGATATTGTCTACCCCTATGCGAGCTTGAAATTGGTTCGAGACGTGCTGCGTGCTCGAGTTGAGACTGGCGGCGGTAACGCTGAAGCAGATGATGAATGGAGCAAGTCATTAAATGCAAGTGTTGAAGAAGTGGAAGCAAAAGTTGTGGTGAAGGCTGCAGAATTTTCTATTTCCATTGATCAGTTATCAAATCTAAAAGTGGGAGATTGGTTGCCGTTTAGAGCGCCAGATCACGCCGAAGTCTCCGTAAATGGCTTCCCAATTTTTAACGCGGATGTTGGAAGTCGCGGTAACCAAGTTGCAGTTCAAATTGTCAGCAGCGTTTTGCCAAAGGAAAATCATGAGTGAAAATGAAGAAAATTTAGAATCTCCAACCGCTGAGTCGGGGGCTGAATCGAATATTGATCAAGAGGTCATTCGCGCAATTCCCATCTCAATGACGGTTGAAGTTGGTAGCACTAGTTTAAAACTCCGCGACTTGCTGCGACTTTCACAAGGCAGCGTTCTTGAGTTAGATCGTGCTGTAGGCGAATTAATGGACGTGAAGATTAACAACACTATTATTGCAAAGGGCGAAGTGGTCACAGTGGGTGATAAGCTTGGGATTAGCGTTGTTGAAATCGTCGCGCCCCTGGAAAGAGTTAAGCCGGTCTAGTTCAATGGAAGTGACACCGCTAGTTTCAGCTTTTCTTAGCTTCATATTTGTTATTGGTCTGTTGCTTTTGACCCTTTGGTTTATCAGGACTAAAGGCGTAGGCGTTACGGCAAGAACGGGCGGAGATCTGCAAGTGTTGCAAACCCTTCGTATGGGAGGCAAACATCATCTTAGCGTTGTTAGGTACGGAGACCGGACATTACTGCTGGGCATTAGTGGACAACAAATATCCCTCTTGGACAACCAGGTTACGGCTGACCTACCTACGAGCGGAAATAGTGAGGACTTACAAAACGACCCTGCCTCCGGCCAGTCTCAAAAATCGTTCGCAGCACATCTGAAAAGCTTACTTCCGAAGGGCTAGGCTAGTAGCGTAGCGTTAGGTGTTGGACTACTGGACTTGTACCTCTTTTGCATGCGGTTCATAGTAGGCTCACTTCCGGAAGTAATTTTAAGAAGATTATCCCTTATAAAAAAAGAGTCCTATTCTCGTGAATAAAACTAATGATTACAGCGACGATAAAGCCTACCGAAGAATGCTTTTTGAACTTGGTTCACTGGTGAATGGTAACCGGGCCAAGAGTCATGCTCACCGAAGTCAAATTATCGATAATGTGACCAACGGCCTAAGTAGCTTACTGACAGCCTTTAGCCGAAATCGCAATTTGATGAGCGAGTCTACGACTAATATCTACCGGTCTCGTAGAGTTTTTCTTGAGAGCAATTCTGATTACCAGGCGCTAAACGCCGAGCAGCGGCAGCGAGTTATGGATGAGATAGAATATCAATGCCTCAAGCAACGCTCTGACAGCAATCGAGAAATCATGTCTTTGAACGTGGCTTTGACACGCTTCAACCAAGAATTCGTTCAACTGTTGGAAGCTGTAAAAGAAACTAACGCAGCGAAACTCCATTTCAACGACGTTCAGCACGAGCACAACGTCGAAATATTAGAGAACGGTTTAGACGCTGTAGGTCTAACAGAAGGCGCAGGAGAATTTGGGGACCTAATTGCTCAGCTCACGGATCAAGTAAGCGCGAATACCGAACTTTTAGAAGAAGGTTTCGAAGCGTCTAACCAGAATGGGCAGAAATTTACAGAAATTCGTGAATCCTTAGAAGCAGAATTAGCAGCTATTGACGAGTGTTGGGATAAGATCGAAGCGCAGCAGGCTTTAGCAGCTGAATTGGTGGCTTCGCTTTGAGCAAACTACAGCTTTTGTCGCTTCTGATTGACCCCAGAAAATTTGTCATCGCTGGCTTTGTGAGAAAGTTGCTCTAAGGCTGGCGTGAGCCAGAGAAGTCAGGGCTGTAGGCTCTTCTCTTCCAAAAGTATTTCCACTGAGCCCAGTAACTCCGAATCCAAAGTGGTACCAAGCCACACTGGCAGGTTGTTACGTAGCTTAAGCAGCTGTAATTCAGTGCAATTTATCCCAGTTTTCTCCAGCCAGCGGCTAAACTTCTCCCCGCGTTCACCGGGATTGTGAGTGCTCAAAAGAAGTGATCTTACACCTGCGGTTGAACAAGGATTGATAGGTTTGGCTTGGACTCGATCAGCGCTCTGCTGACCCGCGCCCGTTAGGTCAAGAGTCTGATTGCTAAACGCATTTGTGGAAGTTAGCTCATTTGCCAGATTTTCTTGCAGTCCATTTTGCGCACCTGATTCTTCAGTAGTTTCCAGCGATCCTATCAGCGAAGAGGTTTCCTCGGCTGGCTCGCGCTCCGCGTTGTTCGCTGCATTTGCTGACTCTTCTGATATTTGGTCCGTGATTTGTTCTGACGTTGTGTTGCCTTCTGCAAGAATATCGCGCTGTTTAAATACCGCTTCAGCATAATCTGCTGCCTTTTGTGGAAATTCCTCGGCGTTGGCAATTGTGGTGGGTCCAAGATGGTAACTACCTAAGGCTTGAATTAAAGGGTCGGTACTTTCAATTTCTGCATTTTTGTCTATCAGCTCCTTAAGATAGCTCACCCCTGCGTCTATATTGATGCATGGGTCAAATAACAGCTCGCGCTGGGTGATACCTAAATGCTCTGCTGTGAGTGGCCACTTGATCTGCATCACACCGATCGCTTCTGAACTAGACACCGCTTCTGGATTTAAGCTGCTCTCCACAATAGCCACGGCAATAGCCAGTTCTAAATCTACTTCGTAGCGCTCTGCGGAACGATTAAAGCAGGTTATATAGGGAATATCGCTAAGACGTTTGTCCGTTTTCGCGCCCGAATTTTCTGCCTCGGCCCAAGCCATGTTAAATACCGGCATGGTTAAAAACACCAGCATTGCTGGCTGCATGTGTCTCATAAATATTGGTGAGGGTAAAAGAGATTTAATCAAGCTAGGTATTCCTAAGTTCATCTAGGGCTTTAGTTTTAGATACAAGTGAGGCGTTATGCGCTTGTCGTTAACGAGTTCCGCTTTGCTCGCCTATGTCACCTCCTGTGTCCAGATAGTCTTGCAAAAAAAGCGCCTTTTCAGGTCGTCGAAAAGTCGACCAATGTAGTTGGAAAAACGTCACTTTCTTCAAGTATTTCACTTTAGTATCGCTAACCCATTGATTCATATAAACATTATTGTTGGCATCGACTTTGCAAGTCTCATCCTTGTAAGACCACATGGCAAGAAATTGCCACCGTTCATATTTCTGGTAACGCCTTGCAGGCTTTTTACCTGCTGCAGCGGAAAGGGTCTAAATGAAAATGAAGGTTTAAATGGTATCACTGAACAAAAGCATAAGCGAAACCCCCAGAGAGCAGGACAAAGGCCGCTTCGCTGTTTTAATATTAGTCGGTCTATTACTGACATTACCGAGCTTCGGTTATGCCGAAGGCATCCCCGCCTTGAAAATTCTAGAAGCTAACGAAGGCGGGACAGAGTATAGCTTGTCGCTACAACTACTTATTGTTATGACGCTCTTGGGTTTTTTACCCTCGATCCTTATTTTGATGACCTCTTTCACCCGAATAATTATAGTTCTTTCCCTATTGCGTCAAGCCATGGGTACAGCGCAAACGCCTCCCAACCAGGTGCTGGTGGGCATCGCAATTTTTTTGACTCTCTTTATTATGAATCCGGTCCTAGAATCGATTTACAACAACGCACTTGAGCCAGTACAAAATAACGAGATCACATTCCAAGAAGGATTAGATCGCGCACGGATACCGTTACAAGAATTTATGCTGAATCAGACTCGTGAGAAAGATCTGATTATGTTTATGGAAATGTCCCAGTCCCCTGCCGTAGAAAATGCTGACGATATTCCTTTGAGCGCCCTCGTGCCAGCCTTCATTACCTCGGAACTAAAAACAGCTTTCACCATCGGTTTTCTGATTTATATTCCCTTCATCATTATCGATTTAGTTGTAGCCAGTGTCTTGATGTCCATGGGTATGATGATGCTATCGCCAATGATGATCTCCATGCCCTTTAAACTTCTTCTTTTTGTGCTCGTTGATGGCTGGGGTTTAGTTACCAGCTCTCTCGTCGCTACATTTGTAACTTGAGGTAAGTCATGGATACATCACTAGTAATGGATATTGCCGTAGAGTCATTACGCGTAACTGTATTAGTTGCAGCGCCGATATTAGCTGCGGCTTTAATGTCTGGTCTACTCGTTGGTATTTTGCAAGCAGCTACCTCTATTCAAGAAATGACTTTGAGCTTTATTCCGAAATTAGTTGTCATGGTGTTGGCAATAATTATTTTTGGCGAATGGCAAATTGCTGTCCTAGCAGACTATTTTGAAACGATATTCGAACGCATAAGAACGATTACGTTATAACCGCTTATGAATATCATGCTTCCAGAAATCGTCAACCTGCTGCAAAATTTCATGTGGCCGTTTGTCCGCGTGTCGGTGGTACTAATTGCCGCGCCTTTATTTGGCATGGAAGCGATTACTTTACGTATACGAATAGCCATTGGATTTGTCTTAACTTGGATGATTTTTCCTATTGTAGAAGTACCGGATATCGATCCCCTGAGTATTTTTGCAGTTCAGATGATGATTAACGAAATAATTGTTGGCATATTGATGGGATTAACGCTGCAGATCGTATTGGCAGCCATAATAACCAGTGGTCAAGCGGTTTCGTCAAGCATGGGTTTAGGTATGGCGAATATGGTTGACCCCAATTTAGGTAACGTTCCAACGCTTTCTCAGTTCTTTTTAGTAATCAGCATGCTTCTGTTTCTAAGTCTGGGTGGCCATCTAGTCATAATCAGTATCCTGGTACAGAGTTTCGCCTCGCTGCCTATCGGTGCTGGATTAGCAAATACTAACGCAATACAGGGTTTTCTGGTCTGGTCATCAACGATTTTTATCGGCGCACTAACATTAGTCCTGCCTATAATTTTGGGATTGTTGATGGTTAACGTTTGCCTTGGTGTGATCTCAAGAGCTTCTCCTAGTTTGAATGTTTTTGCGGTAGGTTTCCCAGCGTTGATACCACTCGGTTTTGGCATGGTAATTATCACGATGGCATTCATTATTTCTAGGATGGAAAGTCTATGGTTTTCTGGCTTTCAAATCCTTAACGAAAACTTGCTGGGATTGTAATGGCAGAAGAATCCGATCAAGACGATAAGACAGAAGAACCGACCGCGAGAAAATTAGAAAAAGCGCGTGAAGATGGTCAGGTTTTGCGCTCTCAAGATATGACAATTGCAGCGGTAACTATTTCTGTAATAGCCTCAATGTATGTCGGAGGCTTTTGGTTAGGACCGCAGTTTGTCGCAATATTTTCGGAAGCTTTGACTATTCCGGCGAATTTTGCGTTTGAAGAAGATTTGGCAATTGGACGTTTCGGCCGCCTGGCCGCAGAAAGTTTTTACGTAATGTTTCCGGTTTTTGCCGTAGCGGTAGTCATGGCGATAGCTTCAGCTACAGCTCTTGGCGGCTTTGTGGTTTCCGGAAAAGCCATCATGCCAAAAGCGAGTAAATTAAATCCTTTGAAGGGACTAGTGCGAATTTTTGGTACGAAGGCTCTAGTAGAGCTCGGCAAGGCGCTTTTGAAATTCTCTATGGTGGCAACTATCGGCGGCACTTATCTTTACTTCAATTTTGATCAGATCTTGAAGATTGGTCAGAGTCCGATCATGAGCGCCATTATAGAAAGTATTGAGTTTGTTTTATTCGGTGGATTTATAGCTTCACTAGCATTGTTGGTGATTGCGGCGGTAGATGTGCCTTATCAAACCTACGAGTTTTTCAAAAAGCTCAAGATGACCAAGCAAGAAATAAAAGATGAGATGAAAGAGGTTGAAGGTCAGCCAGAAGTAAAACAAAAAATTAGGCAAAAACAACAAGAAATGGCGCAGGGCCGAATGCTCGACGATGTGCCGAAGGCCGACGTTATTGTCACAAACCCGCAACACTTTTCTGTTGCTTTAGTTTATGAAATAGATCGAGAAGAGGCTCCAAAGGTGTTGGCAAAAGGCACCAATATGATGGCTAAGCGAATAAGAGAAGTTGCCACAGAAAATAGTGTCGAAGTATTTGAGGCGCCGCTTTTAGCGCGAGCGCTGTATTTTACCACTGAAATAGGTATGCCTATACCTCCGGGGTTGTTTCATGCAGTGGCTCAGGTCATCGCTTATGTATACAGCCTAAACTCTGTCGCCCCTGGTGGTGAGAAAGTGCGTAAACCAAGACCACAAGTGCCGGACGAATTGATATTTGACGAACTTGGACGACGAAACGTTGACTAAAAAAGATAGGATAAACAAGATGATTTCTTTAAAAGAAGAACCGACTATAGCCGAAGATTTGTGTTTTACCCCAGAAGACAGCGGCGCGCTCGATACTTGTCGGCGCGCTCTAACAAATGGTGGATCAGTTGTCATTACTGCAGCAGGCAATGAAAGTTTGTTGGCGCATTACACTCGAGTGTTGCTGAGTCAAATGCCCGGACAAAATACTTTAGACCAACGTAAATTATCTGTTCGCAGAATGCCAAAAGATAAAGATGCGTTACTGGCAGCATTGAATAGATTGCTTGCCGAGCTAGACTTTGCAAGCGTAGGTGCGAAGAAAAAAGTACCGACCGCTGAGATCTGGCTGTATGAACTACCCGGGCCGAGTGATTCTGAGCTCATTGTGACTACAGCAAAAATGATTCGTCAGTTTAAAGCAGCTGGTGTTTCAATTATTGTTAACTCTCGTCAAGCGCGTCCAGGATCTGAGCTTTTGAGTAAGTTGTCACAACGAGTTAGGGGAACTCTGGTTGAATTTGCATTGCCAGATAAAAATTCTTGTATTGCTCTCGCAGAAAAAGTGGCAGGCACTAGTGACGCATTGCAGGTTAACGGTTTGATCAAAGATCTTGGCTATACTATTCAAAAAAGTCAGGCTGCTTCGTTGTTTTCGTTCCCGCAAGAAACCCCTGTTGATTTATCAACTCAACAGATCTTAACGCAGCGTAATTCGGTAAAAGCAACATCGCAGACCCCTAATAAAATTTCGCCGACAGCAGATCTGCCCAGCACTCGTAGCATTGGGAGAGAATCGAAGAAATTTTTGCTAGTCGGGGGTGTTTTTGTTTCAGTTGCGATGTTTGGCTTTTATGCAGTGAATGAAAATAATTGGGCTGATATGCAAAGTTCCGTTAGCACCTTATATTCGGATTTAGCGCAAAGTAATGAAGTTATAAGCCCTTTTGAAGAAACCTCCAGAAACCTTTTAGGAAAAGAAGTTAAGGCCGTTGCAGCAAGTGCCAATGCGCGACAAACGAGGCTCGCGATTCCAGAACAAACAGTTGTGAGTAAGTCGCCTGAACAAATGGCTGCCCTAGAGGAGTCACTAGTGGAAACACTAGAACATAATGATTCAGAAGAGAGTCTTACAGAACTCATTCTTGTCAAGCCACCTCTACCTAACCCAAGCGCGGTGTATGTTCAGCACGCATCGTTTCGCTTATCTCAGGGGGCTTATATTTGGAAGAACAACGCAAAGCGTTTGTCTAATGCACAAATTTTTAGTAAAGGTAGTGCAGACAGTCGGTTCGTAGTTGTGAGCGGCCCATTTATCGATCGGCTTGATGCTCAGCAGTATCTTGATGGCGTGGGGGTTACAGACAAAGCCTATTTTATTTTAGGTGATGTACTTGGCGAACTCCTTGTTGGGCCAAATAACGCTTTAGCGAGTATGGAGTAGAACATGGCTGACGAAGATAATAAGAATGAAGAGCCAAAATTGCCGGAAGGGGAGGAATCTTTTGACTCTGCTGCTGCAGTAGATGCCATTGTAGAAGGAACACGCAGCCGGGTTGAAGAAATAGAAGAAGCATTAGATGGCGCGTTGGTCGTTAATAATGATTCCGCCCAAGCCGATGCAGAGGCTACAGACTCGATGTCTGAAGAAATGGTAGAGAATGACTCTGAGATCGTTTTAGATTTAGGTGATGTTGAAGTCGCGCCGGCTAAGAAAAAAGACGTTGTTGAAGAACCCTCGCTGCAAATTCATGTGGGGAAAGACGACGTTCGTATTTCTACAGGGCACCCCCTCATAGACGATATTGCGGCCCAATTAGAAAAATCCCGAACGTTCACGATTTACGCCGTCTCATCATTGTTTATTGCGTTGCTTACGAGTGTTTTGTTTTACATTCTTATGTCTGCTCAGATGTCAAAAAAGGTATCTGAAGTAAATTCAATGATGGGTGCCGTTGCAAAGCGCACCCTACAGGTGACGAAAGGTATTGAAACCTTCAGCACGCTAGAGGAAAGAATTGGCCAAACGCTGATCAATCAAACTTCATTGGCAGAAACGCTAGCGGCTAATGACTTAGCTGTTGCAGAATTAGAGCTCAGAATCGCTGCACTGAATGAAAATATGCAGGCTGATATTGGACAAGTGGTAGGTGAAAGTAGCAACTATCTGGTGCAAACTAGAAGTGTACTGCAAGAAGAAAACCAGAAGACTTTCAACACCTTAGGCGAGCTGCAAAGTATTTTGGCAGAGCAACGAGGAATGATTGCGCCAATCAGCAATTTGAGTCGTGAGTTGAACCAAGTCAAAAATGACTTAGCCGAGGTGCGAAAGACTATAGATGACCTATATATCATCGAGCGTGCGCGGATGGCGCGAGAATTATTGGATCAAAGAGACGCCTCGCTGATTGATCCCAGCGCAGCGAAATAGGCCTAGCGATAGGCCGTGCTATGTAGCGACAATGAAAACCTTCGGTAGATGTACGTTGAACATATTGATGACCCATTTTTTTGAGGGATAACTAAATCATGTCACAGTCCTTTGTCGTTCCAGCACTTATAACAGCTACAGCTTTGTTGATCTCGCTGATTTTTGTTTTTATGATTTATTTGTGGCAACGCATAAATGCCTTAGAAAAAGGCAAGGTCAGCCGCGACCCGGCAGCAGAAGCTAAGAGAAATGGTGCTGCGTTGCTTGGTTTTAAAGGTAAAGAAATTTGGGATGCGCTAGAAAATCCGGGTATGGCTCCGGTAAATATCGATGAGTTGAGACAGCGTTATTCCTTCACTTTGTCTCGTCACATAGAGCAGATCATCGATCAAGGCCAAATGGATAAACAAGCTGGAAGGGAAGCTGTCCCTGAAAGCAATGCTGCGATCGGTGGGTTGCGTGGCGAAATAATGTCGTGGTTGCCGCCCTCGTATGTGGCGCGTTTTTACCGAATTGGCCGAGATTCGGCGATTTTGTCAGACGATGAAGTGGCTGAGCTGCGCTCAGAAGTTAGAGCGTTGGTGAAAGAAATTTTAGAGCGTTTGAGCATGTCTGCCGAAGCCAGTGGCATTGGCAGCCTGATTACCTCACATACCTTGGAATTTCGCAGTAACGCCGCAGATGCAACGACTGATGAAAGCGATGACAGCGAAGAGCAAGGACAGACTCAACGTCCTGTCACCTAGGGCGCTCGGTGAAAAGCGCCTAATTCTTTAAAGAACGCCTTAAAGAACTCCTTACATTTCTTAAATGAGAGCAGTTAGAGAGTACCCGTTAACCGCCACGAGTTGAATGGGTGATTTTTTTTGCGCAGTAACGTCCAGCCAAGATCAGCCGAGTAAGGTATTATCTTTCGCGCATTTTACATGATTCGCGTTTTCGAGGAATAAATTGGATATCACTCATATTATCGACGGCCTCAACGAGCCCCAGCGTGAAGCCGTCTCCGCGCCTTTAACCAATGCATTAGTTATCGCTGGTGCTGGCAGTGGTAAAACTCGAGTACTAGTGCATCGAATTGCCTGGCTAGTAGACATTGAAAACGTCTCGCCTTACGGCATCTTGGCGGTGACGTTTACCAACAAAGCCGCGGCAGAATTGCGCGCTCGCACTGAGTCGCTGCTCAATGTTTCTGCAAGATCAATGTGGGTAGGGACTTTTCATGGTTTGGCTCATCGCCTGCTGCGTATGCACTGGCTAGAAGCTAAGTTACCGCAAAATTTTCAAATTTTAGACAGCGATGATCAATTACGGCTGATTAAAAGAATTATGAAGGCCCAGAGCATTGACGACAAAAAGTGGCCCGCACGACAAGTGGCTTGGTTTATCAATGGGCAAAAAGACGAGGGCCGCAGGGCTAAAGAAGTGCCCACGGGCGATGACCTATTTCAAATTACTCACCAGCGTATATATCAAGCTTACGAAGACGCGTGTAATCAAGGCGGCTTAGTAGATTTTGCTGAGCTGCTTTTGCGTAGCCACGAGCTGTGGCTTAACAACTCTGAGTTACTGGCTCATTATCAAACGCGCTTTCAGCACGTATTAGTAGACGAGTTTCAAGACACCAATACCATTCAATATGCTTGGCTGCGGGTGCTGGTTGGCACTCACTCCAAAATTATGGCCGTGGGTGATGACGACCAGTCTATTTATGGCTGGCGTGGCGCAAAAATAGAAAACATTCAGCGCTTTAGCGAAGATTTTAGTGACGTCATGACTGTGCGGTTGGAGCAAAACTATCGCTCTACACAAACCATTCTAGAAGCAGCCAATAGCCTTATTCAGTGCAATACCAACAGGCTCGGTAAAGAGCTGTGGTCTGAGGGCGAAAAAGGCGAGTTGATTAAACTTTATGCTGGATTCAACGACCTGGATGAAGCGCGGTTTATTGCCGAACGTATTGCCCAATGGATAGAAGGCGGTGGTAGCCCCAATGAAGCGGCAATTTTATATCGCTCCAACGCTCAGTCTCGAGTGTTGGAAGAGGCCCTGCTGCGTGCCAATATCCCCTATCAGATTTATGGCGGGCAACGCTTCTTTGACCGAATAGAAATTAAGAATGCGTTGGCGTATATGCGCCTAATTGAAGATCGTAGCTCTGATCCAGCTTTCGAGCGGGTGGTGAATACACCGCCCAGAGGTATTGGTGATAAGACCATCGAAGGCTTGCGTGCGCTTGCGCGAACGAGAGGTGTGTCGTTATGGGCCGCAGCCGAAGCGGGTATTGAAGAAGGGTTATTTACCTCGAGAGTGCACGGTGCAATTGGTACTTTTATTGCGTTAATTAACGATCTGGCAGAAGCGGTAGCGCCGTTAGACTTAGATGAGTTAGCCCAACAAGTTGTTGAGGTCAGTGGTCTTATGGTTTTCCATAGCCAAGAGCGTGGTGAGCGTGGCTTGGCGCGCAAAGAAAACTTGGAAGAATTGGTTACAGCCTGCCGTCAGTTTACCGGTGAGTTGGTCTTTCCGTTCGAAGACGGTGATCGCGCAGAAGTCAGCGTTTTGCAGGAGTTTTTAGATCAGATGACACTGGATGCAGGTGACCGCCAAGCGGCCCAAGGCCCCAGCGTACAAATGATGACACTGCACTCGGCGAAAGGTTTAGAGTTTCCGTTGGTATTTTTGGGCGGCATGGAAGAAGGCCTATTTCCGCATAAAATGTCAGCGGACGAGCCTGGGCGCATGGAAGAAGAGCGGCGCCTAGCTTACGTAGGTATCACTCGTGCTATGCAAGAGCTGTACTTAACTTATGCCGAGAGTCGGCGTTTACATGGTCAAGATAATTACAACCGTCCGAGCCGGTTTTTGTTAGAAATGCCGAAAGAACTGCTTTCTGAAGTACGTATGAAAGCCAGCGTTAATCGCTCTTATGGTGCCCCGGCTCCTCAGCGTTCTATGTATAGCGACGAAGTCGTAGCAGGAATGCGTATGGGTCAGCGAGTGATGCACGGTAAATACGGCGAAGGCGTAGTGCTGCAGTTTGAAGGTGGCGGTGAGCGAGCCAAAGTTCAGGTCAACTTCTCCGAAGGCGCCAAGTGGTTAATGGTGGGTTACGCAAATTTGCAGATATTAGATTGATACTTGTGTGTAGCGCAAAAAACGAACAAAGAATTAGGAAGTAGATATGAAGAATATTAGCTTAATCATCATCGCTATGATTTTGGCGAGCTGCAGTGGCGAGACTGGTCAATCCTCATCGGCTTCTGTCGGCACCGCTGATGCAAACGTTTATCGTTGGAAGATGATTACCACTTGGCCGAAAAACCTACCCGGTCTGGGCACGGCGCCAGAAAGGTTGGCGCAAAAACTCAGAGTTATGAGTGCTGGCAGACTAGACATAAAAGTCTACGGCGCTGGCGAACTAGTCGGTGCATTAGAAGTATTTGATGCAGTATCTCAAGGTGCCGCGCAAATGGGTCATGGCGCCGCCTACTACTGGCGCGGCAAAATTCCAGCGGCGGCTTTTTTCGCCACAGTGCCATTTGGTATGAACGCTCAAGAAATGAACGGCTGGTTACATTATGGCGGTGGCATGGAACTTTGGCGTGAACTATACGCGCCCTTTAACTTAGTGCCTTTTGCTGCGGGTAACTCTGGGGTGCAAATGGCTGGCTGGTTTAATAAAGAAATTAATTCCGTAGGTGACCTCAAAGGTTTGAAGATGCGCATTCCTGGCTTGGGTGGAGAAGTTTTGGCGCGAGCTGGTGGTACGCCCGTGGTATTACCCGGCGGTGAAATATTTACTGCGTTGCAAACCGGTTTGATTGACGCCACCGAGTGGGTGGGCCCTTATAACGATTTAGCTTTTTCGCTACATACCGCCGCTAAATACTACTACTACCCCGGGTGGCACGAGCCCGGTCCAACCTTAGAAGCGATGGTTAACAAAGAAGCTTGGGACTCTTTACCTGCAGATCTACAGATGATGATTGAAGTGGCTACCAAGGCGATTAACGAAGATATGTTGAGCGAGTTTACGGCACGCAATAATGCCGCGCTGGTGACGTTAGTTGAAGAACATGGTGTGCAGTTACGCAGACTACCCGATGACGTATTGGCCAAGCTAAAAGATATCTCTAAAGAGGTGGTTGCAGAAGCTGGGCTTGAGAACGAACTGGCAGGGCGCATTCATAACTCCTATACAAGGTTTCAGCAGGATGTTGCTAAGTACCATTCCTACAGCGAACAAGCCTATTTGAACGCGCGCTAACTGAAGGGCATGACCATGGAACTAAAAAATACAGAGTACGCAGTAGATGCCGATGGCATCGCCACGATTTGGCTGAACCGCCCGCATAGAATGAATGCGTGGACAGGAAGATTACATACTGAATACCGCTATTTGTTAGAGCAAGCAAACCTCGATAAAAAGGCGCGGGTGATTATTGTCACTGGTCGAGGCAAGGGTTTTTGTGTGGGTGGTGACAGTGACGCACTGAGTGGACACTCAGAAGGCGGTGGCTACGATTCTGGCACCAAAACTGATATTGCGCGGCCTGGCTTCGGCACTAGCCCTGAATTTGATGCGGCTTTTGCCTACCATTTTGGTTTAGACAAACCGATTATCGCTGCTATGAACGGTCCTGCCGCAGGTGTTGGTTTGGCCTTAGCTTGCTTTGCTGATTTGCGCTTTGCAGTGCCTGGGGTGAAATTCACCACAGCGCACGGCAAGCTTAATTTGCCAGCAGAGTATGGTCTGTCTTGGATGCTGCCAAAAATTATGGGCCTTGGCCGAGCAAATGATTTACTCCTTACCAGTCGAGTATTTACTTCAGACGAAGCTCAGGAATTGGGTTTTGTGAATGAGCTATTTAGCGCGGAAGAGTTACTGCCCAAGTGCTACGACTATGCGCGAAATCTCATTCGCAGTGTATCGCCTAATTCGCTACGTCAGACTAGGTGGCAAATTTATCGAGACTTACACCGAGATGTGGCGACATCGGTAGCCGACTCTGAAGAGCTCATCAACGAGATGGCCAAGGAAGAAGATTTTCGTGAAGGTGTCGCAGCCCTTGTAGAGAAGCGCAGTCCTGATTGGCCCTCTGTAAAGTAGCTATAAAGTTGAAGTTACTCAAGTTGGGCTGGCAACCAAGTTGCCATCTCGGGCCACAATAGCAAGGCGCCAAGTAGCAGCACCTGTAAGCCAATAAAGGGCACTACTCCGCGATATATCTCGGCAGTATTTACTGAAGCGGGTGCCACGCCTCTTAAGTAAAATAGTGCAAAGCCAAAGGGCGGTGTTAGGAACGAGGTCTGTAAATTTACGGCAATCAAAATACCTAGCCAGATTGGGTCCACGCCCATCGTCATGAGCACTGGCCCAACAATGGGCACGACAACAAAAGTGATCTCGATGAAATCGAGAATAAAGCCCAGCAAAAATATTACAAGCATGACAATGCCCAGCGCTCCCCACATGCCGCCAGGCATTTGCTCGAACATGGACTGCACCAGTTCTTCGCCACCGAAACCGCGAAACACCAGTGAAAAAATAGATGCACCCACCAAGATAAAAAACACCATGCCGGTTGTGGACAATGTTGCTGAGCAAACTTCTGAGAGTTTGAGAAAATTTACGCGTGAATAAACTAAACCCAAAATCAAGGCGCCAGAAGCACCTACGCCAGCAGCTTCTGTAGGTGTGGCGTAGCCGCCAATAATTGAACCCAGCACCGCGAGAATCAACAGCAATGGCGGTGCCAGCGCCTTAAAAATGGGCATTAATGCAACAGGTTCAGTGCGCTCCGCCTTAGGCATAGAGTCTGGATACACGACTACTCGGAAAATAATGTAGCCCAAGTACAACAGCACCAAACAAATGCCGGGGATGATTGCCCCAGCAAACAGGTCGCTAACAGAAATAGATTCGGGTGCAAATATGCCCATATTCAACTGGGCTTGCTGGTAGCCGTTGGACAGCACATCGCCGAGCAGTACCAGCGCAATAGAAGGCGGAATTATTTGCCCTAATGTACCTGTTGCGCAAATTGTTCCAGTAGCAACGCTGGCAGGATAGTTGCGCTCCAACATAATAGGCAGTGACATTAACCCCATAGTGACCACTGTTGCGCCAACAATGCCGGTACTGGCGGCCATTAACATGCCGACCAAAATTACCGTTACCGCAAGGCCGCCTCTATAGCGCCCTAGCAGTGCGGATAGATTTGAAAGCAAATCTTCTGCGATTTTGGTTTTTTCTAGCAGTACGCCCATAAATATAAATAGAGGTACGGCGATAAGGGTTTGGTTAGTAATGATGCCAAAAAGGCGACCTGAGACGAATCCAAGGTCATTGGCGTCGAAGGTGCCGGTGAGAATGCCAAACATAGCAAAGAGCAGTGAAACCCCAGCCAGAGTTAATGCTACCGGGTATCCACTGAGTAATACAAGGAAGGTCACAGTAAATAGCAGTAGGGGCAACATAGTCGTTATTCAGCTTTTCTGATGTTCAGAAGTGTCGACGTTTAGAAGCAATGAAGTTTGCGCCGCAATAGACGCTAGACCCTGCAAAAAAATTAGTGCAGCGGTAACAGGCAAAAGAGTCTTGAGCAAAAAGACCCCGGGAATGCCGCCAACTTCAGAAGATCCTTCGGTAATACGCCAACTGTTTTCTACATAGGCAAAGCTAACAAAAAATATAAAGGCAGCGACAGGCAGTAAGAATATGCAATGGCCGAGCAAATCAATAACGGCGCGTTTTTTCTCACTTAGGCTGCTATAAATAATATCTACTCGTACGTGTGAGTTGTTAGCAATACCCATAGGAATGGCTAGCATGAATAAAATGCCGTGCTGATACATGATGGACTCCTGCATAAATACACTGCCGCTGCCAAAAGCGTAGCGTAGCAAAACAATGCACATAGTTAACACAACCATGGCCAGCGCTAGCCAGCGAATGGGCTGGCATGCAGCGACGGCTATTTGCCCCGCGCGGATAAAAAATCCGATCACTGCATCTCGCATACTCAAGGTGTACCCGCCAAAAGATATTTTGCTAACAGCAGTTCAATCAGAGTGAAGGTCAGTAGGCTGGCACCCACCAAAATGTTGTTGCGGAAAGCGGCGAAACAAGCCATACGCTCTCGGTCACGGATGAGCCATTGTTGATAGATGAAAAAGCCAGCGATGACGGCTAAACCAACATAATAGGCGTGTTCATAATCCAATCGCAGGCCGAGTAAATATAGGCCTGTCAATGTCAGAGCTTGAAGAACGCCGATCATCACCTTGTCGAGGTCGCCGAATAAAATTGCCGTGCTCTTAATGCCAACTTTTAGGTCGTCGTTGCGATCTACCATTGCATAGAGCGTGTCGTAGGCAACGATCCAAAGCAGGCTAGTGAAAAACATCAATATGCTCTCGGGGGGCACGGTCAAACCCTGGGCTGACCACGCCATTGGAATGCCCCAACTAAATGCGGCCCCAAGTACTACTTGAGGCATATTCGTCCAGCGCTTCATAAACGGATAGGCTATGGCTAAGGCGAGGCCGCCGAAGGCTAAGAGTTGAGTAATTTGATTCAGAAAAAGCAATAATAAGCCGGCGCTGATGATGAGGCCCAAAAACAAACTCAACGCCTGCTTAGAAGAAATGACGCCGGTGACCAGTGGTCGCTCTTTGGTACGTTCAACAAAGCCATCTACCTTACGGTCTGCAAAGTCATTAATGACGCATCCTGCGCTGCGCATAATAAAAGTGCCGAAGGTGAAGATCACAACCAAGTGCAACGGCGGCAGTCCTTGGGCTGCCATGCACAGTGCGGCCAACGTGGGCCACAGTAGCAATAGTGTGCCTACGGGCTTATCTAGACGCATGAGCTGTAAATAATCTTGCAGTGTTGGCGAGTTCATCAAATAAGGACGATTCGTTGATTTAGCTTGTCAGTTTAGAGATTTAGCGAGCGTAGGACCACATTGATACCAAATAGAACCGCTTTATTGGCGATAAATGCCGTAAACCGTCATTTTTTGCTAGCAGAAATAGTTTTGCGGTCAATTTGTGCAAGCTGACGTTGATTTTTTTAAGTTCTCAGATTAGTTTAGCTCGCCTCAATAATGTCGACTTAAGGTCAGAATTACATGAAGAAATGGCAGTGTATCGTCTGTGGTTGGATTTACGATGAAGCTGAAGGCTGTGAAGATGAAGGCGTACCGCCAGGCACAGCATGGAATGACGTTGATGAAGATTTTGTCTGTCCGGAATGTGGTGTTGGTAAAGAAGATTTTGAAATGATCGAGATTGGCTAAATCTAATCTTTTGGCTCTCTGCTAGGAGAGTTAAGAAAGGCTAAAAACGGGTGCCAAAAGTAATGGTGCCCGTAATTGCTCAGGCCGTCGAATTCTCCCTTGGTCTAGCAGATACCTCCCTTGGATATTCCCAGCAGTAATTGCATCTAAGCCTATGTTAGGCTTTTAGCTTCTCTGTCGGCATTAGGTGCTTGGCAGCATAGGTTTTATCTAAAACCTTATTAGAGACGAGGTGTTTATGAGTCTTACCCAACGCATTCTTTTGGCCATGTTCTTCGGCCTTATTCTTGGCGCGGTTCTGCAATGGGCGGATTTACCCCAAGAGCATTTTCTTTCACTGTATTTTTTGGATGGCCTAATTGATTCAGGCGGTAAGATTTTTGTCACCTTGCTGAAGATGATGGTGGTGCCTTTGGTCTTTGTCTCGCTGGTTTGCGGCGCCGCCAGTTTAGGCGCTACCGGCAGTGTTGGGCGTTTGGGCGGTAAGACCATTGGTTTATATTTGCTCACCACAGCAATGGCGGTATCCATGGCCCTGTGCATGGCTCTGGTGATTAATCCGGGTTTAGGTGCAACGGATGAATCGGGTGAAAAAACTCAGTACACGGCCTATGAAGCAAAGCAGGCGCCTAGCGTTAAAGATACGCTGATTGGTATTTTTCCGAGTAATCCAGTGAAGGCTATGGCTGAGGGCAAAATGCTCCAAGTCATTATTTTCGCATTGTTGATGGGTTTAGCTTTGAGTCAGGCGGGCGAGGCTGGCGCACGGATAGTGAGTGTCTTTAATGACCTAAATAGTGTGTTCATGAAAATGATCACTATGGTCATTATGCTCACACCCTATGGCGTTTTTTGCTTAATGGTGAAGCTGGGTGCCACTGTTGGGTTAGTGGAAATTGGCAAGGTGTTTGTTTACTTCACGACCGTTGTGCTCGCTCTGCTATTCCATGCCTGTATCGTTTATCCAAGTTTGTTAAAGACACTAGCCGGACTCAGCCCACGAGTTTTTCTGCCAAAAATGAAAGAACCTTTATTGGTCGCTTTATCTACGGCGTCTAGCGGCGCCACGCTACCGATGACTTTGCGCACTGTGCAGAACAAGCTTGGAGTTAATAACAACGTAGCTTCTTTTGCCGTCCCTCTTGGCGCCACCATTAATATGGATGGCACCGCAATCATGCAGGGTGTGGCTACCGTATTTATTGCCCAATATTTTGGTTATGACTTGGGCCTTGCCGCCTACTTAACGGTTATTCTGACCGCGACGCTGGCGTCCATTGGTACCGCCGCTGTGCCGGGCGTGGGGCTGATCACACTCACCTTGGTATTAGATCAGGTGGGCTTACCTGTAGAAGGTATTGGTTTAATCATTGGCGTTGATCGACTGCTCGACATGCTGCGTACTGCGGTAAATGTCACAGGCGATGCAACGGTAGCAACTGTCGTGGCTAAGTCTGAAGGGCAATTAGATCTGGATGTTTACCACGATCCCGAAGCGGGCTCGGCCAGTTATGGGATGAGCGAGAGAACAGCCTAAACAGCCCTATTTATATTGCCCCTACAACTTCAGGGCAATCTGGGGGCGGTTATTTAGACCGTTAGGTGGCCGTGATCGGCGGGTGCCCAGGTCATCAATAGACCTTTAAGAGTAGCGTGCTCATCACTCCCCGGTGCTGCGTTCATTAAACTTTCACTGCGCTTGATCACTCTTGGCATAAGAAACGCGTGAACGGCCAGGTCTGCAATTTTAAAGCTTTGCTCGCCGGCCTGGCGGGTGCCCAAGATATCTCCGGGCCCTCTAAGTTTTAGATCTTGCTCGGCGAGATAAAATCCGTCTTGGCTCTGTCGCAGTGCGTTCAGTCGATGTTGGCCAGCTTGGCTTAGACCGGGTTTAAAAAGTAAAAAGCAGCGACTCGCAACTTGCCCTCTACCCACACGTCCGCGCAGTTGGTGCAGTTGCGCAAGGCCCAAACGTTCAGAATTTTCTATCACCATATGCGTTGCATTGGGCACGTCGACGCCCACTTCCACCACTGTTGTGGCAACAAGAATGTCATATTCGCCAGCCTTAAAGGCATCCATGATGGTGACTTTCTCGCTGCCGCGCATACGACCGTGGAGTAGCCCAACGCGAAAGTTGGGCAAATGCTTGGTCAGGTATTCAAAGGATGCGTTAGCAGACATCGCATCGATTTCGTCAGAGTCCTCAATTAATGTGCATACCCAATAGGCTTGCTGGCCTTGAGCAAGGGCTTGAGTTACCTGCTGAATAACCTTCTCCCGATTGTCTTCCTTCACCGTGTGGGTGTTGATGGGCTGGCGACCTTTGGGCAATTCATCAATGACCGACACGTCCATATCGGCATATAGGGTCATGGTGAGCGTTCTGGGAATAGGCGTAGCCGTCATAACAAGTTGGTGCGGGAAGTTACCCTTGTTCTGCAAGATCATGCGTTGGTGAACTCCGAACCGGTGTTGCTCGTCAATGATCACCAATGCTAGTCGAGCAAAATTGACACTATCTTGAAACAGCGCGTGAGTGCCGACGATGACTTGAGCTGTGCCATCGGCGATTTCCGCAAGCGTCTCGCGCTTAATTTTGGCTGGCATTTGACCGGTAAGGAGCGTGACCTTAATGCCCAGGGGCGTAAGCCAGTTGCTGAAATTATGAAAATGCTGTTCAGCCAATAGTTCTGTTGGCGCCATGATTGCGGCCTGGCTTGAGTGTTCTACTGCCCGTATGGCTGCAAATGCCGCTACTACGGTTTTCCCGGAACCCACATCGCCCTGAACTAACCGAAGCATAGGTGTAGTGTTTTCCAAATCTGTGAGAGTTTCACCCACTACCCTCACTTGCGCAGACGTTAGATTAAAGCCTAGGTTGTCGAGTAACTTTCTACCCAAGCCGTCGGCTCGGGGTAATGCCATTGCCTGTTGTTGGCGCCGTTTAAGTGCTCGCCCCTTCATGACAATGTAGTACGCACACAGCTCATCCATGGCTAGGTCTTGCTGGAGCCCTTCTACGTCTGCGAGGTTTGTAGGCTGGTGCAGTGCTATGAGTTTTTCAAACGGAGTACCTTGCTGCTGTGGCCAAGATAGTGCACAAATTTTTTCCGCTAGTTTGCGCAGACGCTGCTGACCTAGGCCTTGGGTAGTTGGATAGACGGGGGTTAGTTCGGCTCTTGGAGGCTCTGGTTCTACGTCAAAGGTCTTGTACTCAGGGTGAGCCATTGCCAGATTGCGGCCAACAAAACCAATACTGCCGAATGCTCGAATATACTTGGCGTTATCTATGGCGCTCTTCTGAAACTTTGAAAAACGGAAGAAGCGTAAGCGGATTTCGCCTCCAAGTCCCTCAGAATTATTACCGACTAATACTTCAAGGCTGCGCTGCCTGCCGAAGAGAATTTTGCTGCCCAATACCTGGCCGCAAATATAGCCCTCATCGCCTGATCGCAGTTGGCCTATGGTGAGCACTTTAGATCTGTCTTGGTAGCGCATTGGCAAATGCACTAGAAGGTCAATGATGCGAAAGATGCCCAGCTTTTCCAAGGTCTGTGCTAACGCAGGTCCAACACCTTTCAGCTCGGTAATCTCAGCTTGGGGATCTATAGCCATAGTGATTTAGCGGTCAGTAATGATCGGTGAAAGATCAGTAAGTTGTCAACAAACGGCCAATAAACTAGCCGCTGACCATAATGGCGTCGACTTCAACCTGAGCGCCTTTAGGCAAAGCGCTCACTTCAACCGCAGCTCGTGCAGGGTAAGGCTCGCTAAAGTACTCAGCCATAACTGTATTTAAATTGGCAAATTCGTTTAGGTCGGTGAGGTAAATAGTTAGCTTTACGCAATCGCTTAGGCTGCCTCCGGATGCCTGCGCAACTGCGGCCAAATTTTTAAACGCTTGGTGAGTCTGCTCAATAAACGTATCGCTGATTAAGGTCATTGTTTCCGGCACTAGCGGTATTTGACCAGATATAAAGGTCATGCTGCCCGCACTCATTTTTACCGCTTGTGAATAAGTGCCGATGGCCGCAGGCGCCGATTCAGTTTGAACTATTGTTCGAGTCATATTTTTTCTCAATATAAAAATATTGTTAGTTGTTGGTCCGCGATAACGTAATCACAGAGGCTATATTCCTGAGCTTACGCATTAGTCTAGCTAGATGGGAACGGTTGCGTACTGTAGTGCCGATGATCAGCGTGCTAATTTCAGCACTGCGCTCCTTAACGCTGATGTTATCTACACCGGCGTCCGCAGCCGCAACTTCTGCTGCGATTTCGGCCACAATGCCTTTACGCCGATTAACATCTACCCTGAGCGTGGTAAAGAATTCGCCCTCGGTAGTAGAGGTCCATCGGGCCGGAATGATTTCGTGGGAGGAGCGTCGTCGTATTTCGCTCAAATTGGTGCAGGTTTCAATGTGCACTACAAAGCCTTTGCCGGCTGTCATATGACCAACAATGTGGTCTCCAGGCAGTGGGCCACAGCACTTGCCATAGTTAATGACTAACCCATCTCCGCCACGAATGGCAATGGGGCCACCGCCCTGTACTTCTACAGCTGCATAGTCTGGGTCGTCAGCGGCGAGTAGTTTTTGCGCAGCAACATAAGCCATAAGCTCACCATTGCCAATTGCAGCGAGCAACTCGTTGAGTTTGCGTACGCCTAATTCGGTGAAGACTTTACGTAGGCGCCGGAAGTCTAGGTCGTTGATGCTGGTGTTGGCATTGCCCAATGAGCGGTTGAGAAGTTTTCGGCCCAATGCGACTGATTCGCCTTGTTGCTGGTGCTTCAATTCATGGCGTATGGCCGAGCGCGCTCTTGAAGTAACAGTAAATGTCAGCCACTCAGGGTTTGGCCTGCCGCCTTCGGCAGTGATAATTTCTACTCTTTGCCCGCTTTGTAACTGCTGAGAAAGCGGCGCTAGTTTCTGATCAATGCGGCACGCTATACATCGGTTACCGACGTCCGTGTGCACGCTGTAGGCGAAATCTACCGGGCTAGAGCCGTTAGGCAATTCTAAAATTTTGCCCCGCGGGGTAAAGACATAAATCTCATCTGGGAATAAGTCAATTTTGAGACTCTCAATAAACTCTAATGGATTACCTGCTCGACGTTGCAGCTCCATAAGGTCCTTAATCCACTGCCGCGCTCTGTGCTGATTAGAATCGAATTCGCCATCGCTCTTATACAACCAATGGCCGGCAATACCATTTTCTGCAATAGCTTCCATCTGCTTAGTGCGAATTTGCACTTCAATAGGCACGCCATGCATGCCAAACAAACTGGTGTGGAGAGATTGGTAGCCGTTGACCTTGGGTATGGCGATGTAATCCTTGAAGCGGCTGGCAACGGGCTTGTACAAATTGTGCACAATACCCAAAGCGCGATAGCAGGCGTCGGGTTGATCAACTACTATGCGGAAGCCAAACACATCCATTATTTCGAGAAAGGATTTTTGCTTGGACTTCATTTTCTTGTAAATGGAGAAAGCGTTTTTCTCGCGCCCAACAACCTCGGCGCTGATCCCTTCGCGATTTAGCGCTGCGGTCATTGTGCTGTTGATTTCGTCCATAAGTTTACGGCGATTGCCTCGTGCGGAAATCACCGCACGCTCTATGCGATCTGAGCGCAGAGGATAAAGCGCTTTAAAGCCCAAGTCCTCTAGCTCGCTCTTCATGGCGTGAATCCCCAAACGATTTGCAATAGGCGCATAAAAGTCTAGGGTTTCTTTAGCAATGCGTTTGCGTTGGCTAGAAGACATGACGCCGATGGTTCTCATGTTGTGCAGACGATCGGCCATTTTTACCAAAATTACGCGAATGTCTTTGGCCATGGCCAGAGCCATCTTTTGAAAGTTTTCAGCCTGAGCCTCATCGCGATTAGCAAAAATTTTGCTTAGCTTCGAGACGCCATCGACAATTTCCGCAACAGACTCGCCAAACATCTCGCCGAGGGATTGTTTGCTTGCACTGGAATCTTCAATGACATCATGTAGTAGCGCCGCCATAAGGGTTTGATGATCCATGCGCATTTCTGCGAGGATCTGGGCAACGGCTGTAGGGTGGGTAATATAGGCGTGACCGGTGCGTCTGCTTTGGCCTTCGTGAGCCAGTGTTGCATAGCTGTGGGCAGCTCTAACTTTTTCTATTTCTTGTTCGTTCAGATAGGTGAGTCTATGCGCGAGGGTGTTTATGGTCGCAGGGGCTGCGACCTCAGTTTGCTTAGCGTGCGCAGCAAGCTGCGCTACAAAGAATGATTGGGAACTGGGCTCAGCCCGTTGCCGACTCATCTTCTCCCACTTTGCCACTGCTCAAATTTGCTACGCTGAAATCAATATTAATTTCTTCATCGTCTGGAGAAATTTCTTGGCTGTCTAGCATCTCATGACTGATAAGACCTTCAGCAATTTCTCGAAGTGCGATAACAGTAGGCTTATCGTTTTCCTCTGGTACTAGTGCATCTGTATTGTAGTTACGCAATGCGCGTGCACGACGGCTAGCCAACATGACTAGTTCAAAACGGTTATCTACATTATCTAAACAATCTTCTACAGTTATTCTAGCCATGGGTCATCTCGAATATAAAATGGGCGCGCATTTTCAGAGGATACAGGCGAAAGCCCTGCTCCACAAGGCTTTGCTAGGTTATAGGCCCAGTAGTGACCTAATTTCCGGGCGCTGAGTTTGGATTGCAGTTGATTGCCTGCCGGTTCTCATCACTGAAAGTAATTGAGTGAGCGCAACGTCAAAGTCGTCGTTAACAATTAGGTAGTCGAAATCCACTGCGCTGGCCATCTCTAGCGATGCCTCACTGAGTCTGCGTTGAATACTTTCATCAGTATTTTGGCCTCTAGATATCAACCTGTTTTCTAGAGCCTCGATTGAAGGCGGCAGAATGAAAATGCTTACGGCATCGGGCATCAACGCTCTGATTTGCGCGGCACCTTGCCAGTCGATTTCAAGAATTACATTTTGGCCATTTTCTCTTTTGCCGGATACTTCGCTACTCGATGTGCCGTAGCGGTTATCAAATACTTCAGCGTGTTCGAGAAATTCTTCACCCGTGATCATTTGACTGAATTTGTCGTGCTCCACAAAATGGTAATTAACGCCATCTTGCTCGCCGTCGCGAGGTTCTCGAGTTGTGTGACTAACCGCTACGACCAATTGCGCATCACTTTCTAGCGCCGCCGAAACTAAGCTTGTTTTGCCTGCGCCAGACGGCGCTGAGACCAATATGAGTTGTCCTTGAATCATTCTATGTTTTGCACCTGTTCTCGAATTTGTTCGATGATGACCTTAAGATCTACCGAAGTTTGTGAGCTTTCAGTTTTAACCGACTTTGCGCCAAGCGTGTTGGCTTCGCGATTAAGTTCTTGAGTCAAAAAGTCTAACCGTCTGCCGTGTGGCCCTGCACCGCCAATAAGTTCTTTCGCTTCTTCCACATGGATTACCAGCCGGTCGAGTTCTTCTCTGACATCTGCTCGCTGAGCCAGTAGCGCAACCTCTTGTTCCAGCCGATCATTATCTATAGAAACACCAAGTTCTGCGACTCGTGCTAACAGACGCTGGCGCTGTTGTTGGGCAAAATCGTCAGACAGTGGCCGGATTGCATCAACATGTCCGGCGATCAAATCGAGCTGCTGCTCGAGGATAACTTTTAGTCTTTCGCCTTCCCTTGACCGTGCTTCAACGAACGCGGCTAGCGCCTCGTCAAAGAGTTCTAATACATCTTTGTCTAGGTCAGCGTCCTGGATTGATGAAGATTGCATTACGCCGGGCCAATGAAGGATATCTATGGCGTTCAAATCTTTAGTGTCCGGGGCTAAAGCCTTGAGTTCATTGAGGGCCTCTAGCAGTTCCTGAACTTTTTCTTCATTTAACTTTAGGCCTTCGCTGCCAGCCGTCGATTCAACTCGTAGTGAACAATCGACCTTGCCTCTTTTGAGCTGTTTGCGCGCGCTGTCCCTGACTTTCTGCTCCAGAGATCTGAGGCTATCGGGCATGCGAAAGGCAGTTTCCAAATAGCGATGATTCACCGACTTCAATTCCCAGACCAGGTGATGCTCTTTAATGTCGCGCTCACTGCGGGCAAAGGCGGTCATGCTACACATTTGATTCATATTATTTGCGTAATTCTAATTAGTTTAGCGCGCTAGGCGTTAGATGAAGGGATAATACTACTTCTGCTCACGCATAGGCATAGGTTGCTCGGGTACTTGAGGGTAGGTTGCTTGAGTACCCAATCTTAGGGTGCTCTGGAGACAGATTGCCCCGAGTAGCGCGTTTAAAACACGCACATTGATTGAAATCGCTGTTCTCCATAACTTATTGAGTGAATAATCCGCGTTAGCTTTGACGGCAATGTTGCCGCGAAGCAATTTCTAAAACGCCCTATTTAAAAACCTTAGGAGATACTATGCGGCCAAGTGGTAGATCAACCGATCAGCTCAGAGACATTAAATTTACACGTAATTTCACCATGCATTCTGCGGGATCTGTATTGGTGGAGTTTGGTAATACGAAAGTTATCTGTACTGCCTCGGTAGAGAATTCAGTGCCTGGATTTTTACGTGGTAAGGGCGTGGGTTGGGTTACCGCCGAGTACGGTATGTTGCCAGGCGCCACTAACAGCCGTAATGACCGTGAAGCCGCTCGAGGTAAGCAGAGTGGTCGTACCGTAGAGATTCAGCGTCTTATTGGTCGCTCACTGCGCGCAATGGTAGATATGAAAGCTTTGGGAGAGCGGACTATTCGTCTTGATTGCGATGTAATTCAAGCCGACGGTGGCACCAGAACGGCTTCAATTACTGGTGGTGCTATAGCCTTGGCCGACGCTATTGCCTCGGTAAATGCACCTGGTGCTTTGATCGGTATGGTCTCCTCGGTAAGCGTGGGCATTTACAAAGGTACGCCTGTACTGGACTTAGACTACGCAGAGGATTCCAACGCTGAAACCGATATGAATGTTGTTGCCATGGGCGACAAAGGTTTTATCGAGTTGCAGGGCACCGGCGAGGAAGCACCGTTCAATAAGACAGAGCTGCTCGCGTTGATTGAGCTGGCGGAACAAGGCACCGCCGAGTTACTCGCTCTTCAGCAGGCCGCATTGGCATAATAGATCGGCGCAATAATTTGCATCTTTTTGGCCCCAACAGGAAGCTGCTGGGGCCCCGTTTGGCTAAGATCAGGTTCGAGACAATGGCAATAACCGCCCCCTTGGTTTCCTGCCTACTTCCTTAACGTTTTCTTTTTAGTTTGGAGAAAAAATGACAGCTACGACTTCCACCGCATCTTTTATCGAATTTTTGGTTGGCCAAGGTGTCCTAAAATTTGGTGACTTCACCTTGAACTCAGGTAGAAAAAGTCCGTACTTTTTCAATCTAGGTTCAGTAGACGATGGTCCAGGGTTGTTAACCTTGGGCCGGGCTTACGCCGATGCCATCGTGGCGTCGAAAGTAGAGTTCGATGTTCTGTTTGGGCCGGCATACAAGGGCATCCCAATTGCGGTGGCCACTGGATTGGCTTTGGCCGAGCGCGGCATAAATGTCGGCGTGGCTTACAACCGTAAAGAAGCCAAAGACCACGGTGAAGGAGGCAATTTGGTTGGTGCACCCGTGAAGGGCCGAATACTGTTGGTAGACGACGTTTTAACATCAGGCAAGGCTATTCGTACTGCAGTAGATCTGATTAAAGTCGAGGAAGCGGAAATCGCTGGGGTGGTGATTGCGCTCGACAGAGCTGAACTTGGCCCCTCTGGTCAAACCGCAGTAGATACTTTGGCAACGGATTTAGCGGCTCCAATGATCACCATTGCAGGTGTGGCAGACGTGATTAATTTTCTACAAAGCCAAGATGATATGCAAACGGTTTTGCAAAGCATGCGTGGATATCAGCAAGCTTACTGCAAGCTTGCCTAATAATTGAGAATAAGAGCGCTCTAAATCTCAGGGCGCCTGGGTCAGCTTGCAGTAGGCTGATTTACATATATACTGCCGGACAGCAATGCCCATTGGTCCTTCCAGTGGGCTGTAGGTAGTTGTCTAAAGTCAGATCTAACAAATTGCAGTATTTGCCCTTCCGCACAGGCTAGCAGCAGATTTGCCTTAGCGCTGACACCCACATCACCAAACTTTTGCAGGTCTTTTTCATCGCGCAGGCATTGGCGCAGCTGGGTTTCTATTCGGTCTAATAGCTGACACATACGAGCGCGTAGTCGCTCGGTCTCTCCCTGCAGGGCATCGCCAACAAATAGCCGAGCAAAGCCTGGGTTACGTTCAACAAATGTCAGCAGCAGAAAGAGGATGTTGTGGCACCTGGTCGCAGCGTCTTCATGATCGCTGAGTATTGTGCCAATGCGGCTGAATAAAGTGTCTTCCGCAAACGCAATTAACCCCTCGATCATTTTTGCTTTACTAGGGAAGTGACGATATAACGCTGCTTCCGAAACTCCCACCTCTTTAGCAAGACTGGCGGTGGTGATTTTACCACCAGGAGTTGCTTCCAGCATTTGGGCCAAAGCCTGCAGGATTTCCTGCTTGCGATTAGTTTTCGACATGGTCAATAATCTGTGTGCCTATTCCAGAGTCTGTAAAAACTTCTAACAGTAGTGCGTGGGGAACTCGCCCATCAACTATTTGTACGCTGCTGACGCCTGCTGAGACCGCTTTTAATGCGCAATCTACTTTGGGCAACATGCCTTCGTTGATAACGCCCTCAGCAATCAATTGCTCTACTTCGGCTTTAGCGATGGTTGAAATAGTTACTTTGTTGGCATCCAAAATGCCCGGCGTATTAGTTAATAAAAGCAGCTTTTCTGCGCCCAAATACTCGGCAATCGCGCCGGCCACAATGTCCGCATTAATGTTGTAGGACTCGCCTTTTTCGCCAACGCCAATGGGCGCAATTACGGGAATAAACTGTGAGTCTTTGAGCGTATTCAGTACGTCCACATTTATGTTGGTGATGGCGCCCACGTGGCCAATGTCAATAATTTCTGAGGCAGAACTTGCTGGGTCTGCAGATGCGGGCATAGGTAATTTCTCAGCCTGTATGAGGTTGCCGTCTTTGCCTGTGACACCTACAGCTCTGCCGCCATGGGTATTGAGTAAAGAGACGATTTCTTGATTAACTAATCCACCAAGAACCATTTGCACCACATCCATGGTTTGCGAATCGGTAACGCGCATGCCATTAACAAATTTCGACTCAATGCCCAACTTTTCTAGCAGATCGCCAATTTGCGGGCCGCCGCCATGGACTATTACGGGGTTAATGCCGACCAGCTTCATGAGCACCACGTCTCGAGCGAAACTATTTTTTAAGCTCTCATCGGTCATCGCGTTGCCGCCATATTTGATTACAACGGTCTGGCCGTGAAAGCGTTGTATATACGGCAGGGCTTCAGTTAAGACTTGAACCGTTAGTGTGTTGGATGAATTCATAGTTTGTTTTGCTTTCTTAGCGAAATTTAAGCGAGTCGTCTATGTTAGCTAATTGAGCCTGAAATTCATCCTGAATATGATCTAACGCTGCTTGGGTGTCGGCTTCAAATCTTAAAGACAATACTGGACTGGTGTTTGAGGAGCGTATTAGTCCCCAACCATCTTCGAAATCTACGCGAATGCCGTCAATTAAGGTTAGTCGACCATCGCCAAAGTCTGCGTTGGCGCGGAGCTGGTCCATAACCCAAAACTTGTGGGTTTCTGAGGTTAAGATCTTCAGCTCCGGGGTGGTAAATGTAGTAGGATATTTTGCAAATACTTCGTCTACGTTTTGCTCGGTAGCGCTGAGTAGTTCTAGCAGGCGCACAGCAGTATAAAGCGCATCGTCAAATCCGTACCAGCGCTCAAGGAAGCATATGTGACCACTGAATTCTCCAGCAATAGCTGCGTTGGTTTCTTTGATTTTCGCCTTCATATGCGAGTGGCCAGTTTTCCACATCAGCGGCTTACCGCCAGACTGCACAATGACTTGTTCCAAATTGCGGCTGCATTTGACGTCAAATATGACCGTAGAATCTGGCACTCGTGCACAGATGTCTTCAACAAATAGCATCATCATTTTGTCTGGCCAGATGATTTCTCCCGCCGGCGTGACTACGCCGAGTCGGTCGCCATCGCCATCAAAAGCTAGGCCAACGTCGGCTTGTTCTGCTCTCACGGCCGCTATGAGGTCTACTAAATTTTCTGGTTCGGCTGGATCTGGGTGATGATTTGGGAAATTGCCATCAATTTCGCAAAACAGGGGTATGACATCACAACCCAGTTTAGTCAGCAGCGCTGGCGCCATTTCTCCAGCCACGCCATTACCGCAATCCACCACAACTTTAATTGGCCTAGACAGCGTGCTGGCGGCTAATGCTTGGTCAATATAGCGCTCATCCATTACTTGCGAGGATGCGCTGCCCTGACCTTCAACGAACGTTTTGGTAAGCAAGTTTTGGTAAAGGTCTTGGATCAGTGATTCCGCAAGCGTAACCCCGCCGATCATCATTTTAAGACCGTTGTACTCAGGCGGATTGTGACTACCTGTGATCATGATTCCAGTACCGGTGCCCAGCTCGTGAGTCGCATAGTAGAGTACTGGCGTTGGTACCTGGCCAATACTGATCACCTCCATGCCGCCCTCTAACAGTCCAGCTATAAGCGCTTGTTCTAGGGCAGGGCTCGATAAGCGGCCGTCGCGGCCAGTAACCGCTTTGGGGTTGTCAGATGTCATTGCTTGGGTGGCAAAAGACCTGCCAATCCAATAAACCATGTCTGGGGTTAGGTTTGTTGTAACAATGCCCCTGATGTCATAGGCGCGAAAAATGCCACCGTCTACGTCAGTTTGTTCAAGGCTCTTAGAGGAAAAAACGCTATCGCTCATGGATTCTCTTATTGTTTGCTAGTTAATTTTTTTTCTAATTGCTGTGAAAAAACAGAGATTATTTCATCTAGCAAATGTTCTGCTATTTGACCCTTGCTTTGCCGGGGGTATCGGGTTTCACCGTTTTCGTGGATGAAAGTCACCTCGTTATCTTGGCCATTAAAACCAATGTCGTGGTCTGAAACGTCATTGACGATGATGGCGTCTAGACCCTTAAGTTGGCGTTTGGCGCGTGCGTATTCCAAGGTGTCGTGTGTTTCAGCGGCGAAGCCAACAACTAGCCCGGCAGACTTACTGGCAACGACGCTGGCGATGATATCTGGATTTTCTACAAGCCGCAGGCTCATGCTTGGGTCTTGAGTTTCCGTACGTTTGATTTTTTTGTCCTGAATAGCCTCCACTCGGTAGTCGGCAACCGCTGCAACGCCAATGAATACATCAACATCGCCTAAGCCATGATGTACCGCGTCGTGCATTTCCAAGGCCGTGGTCACGTCTAATCGCATAATAGATGGATTAGATTCAGGTACTCTTGGTCCGGCAATGACGCTGACTTTGGCGCCCCGAGCGAGGGCTGCGTTGGCAATACTTAACCCCTGTAACCCGGAGCTATGATTGGAAATGTAGCGCACCGGATCTATAGCTTCTTGAGTCGGCCCGGTTGTAATCATTACGTGCAAGCCGGCCCATTGCGTGTTTTTCGCGCCTTCTGTCATTGGCGAATATTGCTGATCGATTATCGTTTCAATGATCTCTTCTGGCTCAGTCATTCTGCCGGGGCCGTTATCGCCGCAGGCTTGATCACCATGATCAGGACCAATAAGTCTATAGTTGTAGTTGGCTAACGTTTGCAGATTAGATTGAGTGGCTGGATGCTTATACATCTGCTGGTTCATTGACGGCGCAATGCTAATGGGCGCTTGTGTTGCCAAACATAGGGTTGTGAGCAAGTCGTCGGCTTGGCCTTGAGCGAGTCTTGCAATGCAGTTTGCTGTGGCCGGTGCTATAATAATTTGGTCAGCCCATCTTGCCAATTCGATGTGACCCATGGCAGCTTCTGCATTTTCGTCCCACAACGTATAGCGCACTGGACTACCAGATACTGCCTGCAACGTGGTTGGCGTAACAAAATGATGGGCATTTTCTGACATCACAACTTTAACGTCGGCCCCTTCAGCAATCAGAGCTCTTACAAGCGCTGGGGTCTTATACGCAGCAATGCCAGACGAAATACCAAGCAAAATATGTTGCCCTGCAAGTTTGGACATAGCAAAACCTTGAACCCTTTAGAAAATGAAAATGACCGTTTCGCCTCTAGCACCCATTCCGGCGGCAAGCCCGACGAAAAGGCTGATAAAACTTTGGATAAAACATCGGATAAAACTTCGGATAAAAAGCCTAAAACAACGGCGGAAACAACGTCCGGAAAAAGAAAGTCTAACATTGAACCTTGCAAAGACGTAATCACTAGATAGCAAGAAAACGAACGACCTCGGGAAAGGCTTTTGCGTCATGGGCCAGAAAATCTGTCAACGGAGGAACTTTTGGCCTTGTGCTTGGTTTCTGGTAGCCAAGGCGAAGATGCGGTGCGTATGTCTCGTCGACTGTTGGAAGAATTTGGCGGCATTGGCACCTTGCTCGGGGCATCCGTTAGTGCGCTGACTAAGTTTCGGGGCATAGGAGAGGCGAAGGCTGCCCAGATCAAAGCAATGCATGAACTTATGGCGCGTGATGTTGAAGCAGATTTCGCCAAAGGTGAACGCTTCAATGACCAACATTTGGTGAGTCGATATTTGCGCAAGCGCATTGGTCATTCACCGACCGAAGTGTTTGCCTGCTTGTATCTCAATTCCAAGCATGACTGCTGTCGTTTGAGATTATGTTTAATGGTTCTATAGACAGGATCCATGTGCACCCCCGTGAAGTATTGCGCCGCGGCATTGAACTTAATGCAGCGGCTATAATATTGGCGCACAATCACCCTTCTGGGGTTTCTGAGCCAAGTCAGGCAGATATTTTTTTGACCAAAGAGCTGTCTAACTTACTTAAACAAGTAGATATCCGTGTACTCGATCATGTTGTTGTTTTTGCGCGAAATACGGTTTGTTTGGCCGCTAGAGGGCTGATTTAGCCTTTTTTGTTGCTCTAACCCCCGCACTTTGGTATAAACGCGCCTCAAATTTTCTAGGGATCCCGACTATGGCTAAGGTATGTCAGGTCACAGGCAAAAGACCAATGGCTGGCAACAACGTCAGTCACGCAATGAACAAGACGAGAAGGCGCTTTTTGCCTAATCTGCATTATCATCGTTTTTGGGTGGAATCAGAAAAACGCTACGTCAGATTACGAGTATCTTCAAAGGGTATGCGTATCATCGATAAGAATGGTATTGATATTGTTCTTGAGGACGTGCGCGCCGCGGGTCATAAGGTATAACAAACTCTACTTGCCCTACTGCCTAGCGGCAGCTGAGGGTTAGAGAGTATAGTTGCTGAGCTTAGGTGGGTTGTTAACCGACCAAGTCAACAACAAAACGGATTAAAACTATGCGTGATAAAATCAAACTCGTTTCAAGTGCCGGTACCGGACACTACTACACGACTGATAAGAACAAGAAGAACACACCAGACAAGATGGAAATTAAAAAATTCGATCCCGTTGTGCGCAAGCATGTGCTCTACAAGGAAGCAAAGATCAAGTAAGGAATGCCTGAACTCCCCGAAGTCGAAACGACTCGGCGGGGCATAGAGCCCTTCCTCCTTTATCAGTCGATCTTAGCTATCGAAGTCCGGCAGCCTCGCCTGAGGTGGCCGGTAGACCTGCCCTCCAGCCTTGTTGGCAGTAAGGTCACAAATATCACTCGTCGTGGCAAATACATCCTGATATCTACTCATGTGGGCACGCTGCTCATACACCTTGGTATGTCGGGTAGTCTCAGAGTTGTCAGCCCTCAAACGCCAGCCAAATTGCACGATCATATTGATATCGAATTGACCGGCGATCATTGGCTGCGTTTTAACGATCCACGCCGCTTTGGCAGTTTTCATTTTCAGCCAGGTGATGCTCTTGAGCATTGGTTGCTTAAGGATCTGGGCGTTGAGCCGCTAGAAAATGAGTTTTCTGGCGATTATCTGTTTAATAGTTCGAGACGTCGTAAGGTCGCGGTAAAGAATCATATTATGGACGGTAAAGTGGTTGTGGGTGTTGGTAATATTTACGCCGCTGAGTCCCTCTTTATGGCCAAGATCAGGCCGGCAACAGCAGCCCAGCGAGTGAGTCGGTTGGCTTACGAAAATTTGGCCCAAGCTATCCGCCAAATTTTGGCGAGAGCAATTAAGGTGGGTGGCACTACTCTGCGGGACTTTGTCGGTTCAGACGGGCAACCCGGTTACTTTAGTCAAAGCCTCAATGTGTATGGTCGAGAGGGTCAGCCGTGTCGAGAATGCGCCAGTACGCTTAAGGGCCAGGTATTAGGGCAGAGAAGTACAGTGTACTGCCCAAGCTGTCAGACTTTCAGCGGGTGGCGCTAACAGCTCTGTGGCGGCGCTCTGTTGAGTTGCTCGGTTAGCGGCATTGAGAGCCTAACGCCCTATCGTTTTAGGTCAATAGAGCAGTTCTCGTTCAAGGTCCTTAGTTTCTCTTACGGCTGTTTCTTTTATTTTTTGCTGGCTAACTCTGAGATAACTTCGGGATGCACAAATTGCGATATGTCGCCGCCCAAGGCCGAAATTTCCCTGACGAGAGTGGACGAGATAAACGAGCAATCTTTAGACGTTGGCAAAAATACGTACTCAATTTGAGGGTCTAAGGACCTATTCATTTCTGCCATTTGGAATTCGTAGTCGAAATCAGTGACTGTCCGCAGCCCACGCAGTACGAACCGAGTGTCTTTGGAGCGCACGTAGTCAACCAGAAGAGAGTTAAAACCCTCAACGGAAACTCTGTCTCCATATTGAGCGAGTACCTTCTCACAAAGCGCAATTCTGTCCGCCAGATCTACTTTTGGGTCTTTGTTGATAGACGTGCCAATGGCCAAGACGGCATGGTCAAATAGGTGTAATGCTCTTTCTACCAGATCTGTGTGCCCGTTTGTGATTGGGTTAAATGATCCGGGGTAAACCACAGTTCTCTTTGACATAGTCTTTTTCTCTGCGTCTTCTGACGTCTAATTTCATTGTTAGGGACGCGATACTAGCGTTGGGTTTTTGCGACTGCAAGTTGATTGAGCTCAATGAACTGTGCTCAATGTTTTCGTCATTTACCTGCGACTAAGGCACTGAAGGTGCTACCGCTGGAAGTTCTTCTATCTATTTCAAAACCGTTGATGCTGCATAATTCTTCTATTAGCTCGCCCTGATTAGACTCTACATAAATATAATTTTTTGCCAGCTTACGCTGGGCTATTAGCTCTAAGCAGGTGCCTAATAGTTCTGGTTGGGTGTAGGGTGGGTCAAGAAATATGATGTCAAAAGGGCCGTGCAACGCTGTCAGGTAAGCAAGCCCGTTTGCTTTGATTGCTCGGCATGTGGGTTCGCCAAGATCCGTGACGCTTTTTTCCAACGCGCGGAAAATGGTCGGTTCGTTTTCCACGAGTAGCACTTCACCAGCGCCTTGAGAAAGGGCTTCTATGCCAAGGGCCCCCGATCCGGCGAATAAATCAAGACACCGTGTGCCGTCTATCTCTGGCCTCAACCAGTTAAACAGAGTCTCTCTGGTTCGGCCTAGGGTGGGTCGCAAGTCGTTAATTTCCGGAAATGAAATTTTTCTACCTCGCCACCTGCCGCCAATAATGCGCACGGTTTGAGTTTTAGTATTTTGCTTTTTCATATGAAATACAACGCGCAGGGCATGGATTTGGAGCCAAATATTATAGGATGTTCTGGAGCGATACGCTTTAACCTTAGCCCGATCAGAATCCGATGTTGAGTGTTGGAATGGGGCTAAAGCATATGTATTTTGCGTTATAGTAACGCAATGCTGCTGAGCCATTAGGGCCACAGCTGTTTGCGCAAAAAAATTCACCATAGATGTTATCGATATGTCAGACAGTAGCTCCCCCGGACTTTTTTCTAAACTAAGATCAGGCTTGGCAAAAACTCGCGCCCAACTATCTGATGGCGTGGGCAACTTGTTGCTCGGCGAAAAAGAAATCAATAACACCGTGCTAGATGATTTGGAAACCGCACTGATCACTACTGATGTGGGCGTAGAGACCACTCGGGACATTATAGAAAATCTGACACAGCGCGCGCAGCGCAGTGAGTTGGCAAATACGCGTGCTTTGCATGAAGCCCTGCACAGGTTGTTGGTAGAACGCTTATTACCCATTGCAAAAACCTTTAAGTTGCCTGAGAAAAAAGCAGGTATGCCTCGAATCATTTTCTTTGTTGGCGTGAATGGCGTGGGTAAAACCACCACTATTGGCAAGTTGGCCAAACGCTTTAAGGATGAGGGTAAGAGTGTTCTGCTTGCTGCTGGAGACACCTTTCGCGCCGCTGCGGTAGAGCAGCTTCAGGCATGGGGCGAGCGTAATGATATTCCAGTGATCGCGCAGCCACAGGGCTCAGACAGTGCTTCAGTAGTTTTCGATGCGGTGCAGTCGGCGCAGGCTCGAGACGTGGATGTTTTACTTGTCGACACAGCGGGACGCTTGCAGGCCAAGACTCAGTTGATGGATGAGTTAGAAAAAGTCCAGCGAGTGGTCAAAAGGTTAGACGCAGATGCCCCTCATGAAGTGATTTTGGTGCTCGATGGTGGCGTTGGTCAGAATGCGCTTAGCCAAGTGAAATTATTTGATGAATCGCTGAAACTTACCGGCTTGGTGGTAACCAAACTGGATGGTACCGCTAAAGCTGGGGTCATTTTTGCCGTTGCTAGTGGCGTCGGTGATGTCCCTGAAGTGCCCCTATATTTTATTGGTGTTGGCGAAGGCGTTGAGGATTTACGCCCTTTCGATGCAGATGATTTTGTCCACGCATTGCTCGCCAATGACCAAGACCCTGCCTAGGCGTCTTAAGCATTATGGCTAGTATAGTTTTAGACAACGTCACCAAACAGTTTCCAGGCGGGCACAAAGCGTTGGTAGATTTGTCGGTGAATTTCGATTCAGGGTCTATGACTTTTTTAACTGGGCATTCTGGTGCCGGTAAAAGCACATTTTTGCGTTTACTGATTGGCGCCGATGAACCTACCCGAGGCCGCGTACTTGTGGGTGGCGTGAATATCAGCCAATTAAGTGCAAAACGCATGCCTTGGTACCGACGCAATGTAGGCGTGGTTTTCCAAGACCACCACTTACTTGCAGATCGCTCGGTGTTTGAAAATGTAGCTTTGCCACTGCGCATAGGACACTTTCCGGCAAATGAGATTGCGCCTCGAGTGAGAGGTGCGTTGAGTGCGGTAGATTTACTCGATAAAGAGAAACTCTTGCCAGGATATTTGTCTACCGGAGAGCAGCAGCGTGTGGGTATTGCCCGTGCAGTTGTAAATAGGCCCAAAATATTATTGGCAGATGAACCAACGGGTAACTTAGATCCAGCTTTGTCGAAGACAATAATGGATCTGTTTAGCCAATTTAGAGAGATTGGCACCACGGTTATTATCGCGACCCACGATATAGAGCTGGTTAAAGACATGGGCCAACCGACTCTGAATTTGGTTGCTGGGAGCCTTGCAGATCCAGTGCCTACGCAAACAAGAGTCACTGAGTTTAATTAGTGAAAAGCCAGGTGTTCCTTGGATAACAAAAAGACCGAAAGCCTAGACCCTTGGGCGAAGCCATCGGGTGGTTTTATAAATTGGCTCAAGGACCATGGGCGAACGTTTAATGATACGACGCTCTTTGTTAGCCAACGTTTGGCCAGCAGTCTGTTTGTTTGGTTTTTAGTCGGTATAGCTTTGGCCCTCCCTGGCATTCTTTGGTTGGCGCAGGTGAATCTCCAGGCGGTTGGCGACGGCTGGCAGGGTCGCGCTGGACTGACCGTATATTTTGAGGCTGGCGTTAGCCCTACAGAAATGGAGACAGCACTAAAAAGCCTAAAAAAAATGCCATTGGTGGAAAAAACCGCTTTGACAACATCTGACCAAGCCCTACAAGATTTTGTCGTCCAGACCACCGACTCTCTTGAGTTGCGTAACATCATGGCCAGCTTAGACGAAAACCCGCTGCCTGCTTCCATTCAAATTACCAGCAGCGAGGGCGCAGACTTTATTGAGCTTGAGGCCTTACAACGGCAGCTGCGGGCGAATCCTCAGATTAACGATGTGATTATTGAGAAGACTTGGTTGGAGCGCTTGCGCGATATCACGACCTTGTTGAACCGTTTGGGTTGGATATTCGGTTTGCTGTTTGGTTTGGGCGCCATTTTTGTCACTTCTGCATCTGTTCGCCTAGCTATAGAATCCCGACTGGAAGAATTGCTGGTGCTAGCGCTGGTGGGCGCCACAAGAGGACAGATGCGCCGGCCCTTTATCTATTTTGGTGCTTGTTATGGCGTCGGCGGGGGTGTCATGGCTGTAATGTTCCTTGCACTCATTCTTAACGCTATTGAAGGTCCGCTGCAGGCTCTATTGGGCAGTTATCAAGTGCCGCTAGTAGTGAAGGGCTTCGATGCACAGTTCTTACTTAGCGTGTTGGGTATTGGTATTTCTCTGGGTGTGGTTGGTGCTTGGGTGGCAGTAAGGCAGCGTTTGCACCGCGCCCAATTTATTTAGTAGAAACGACAGAAGCGTCGCTGTCGCCGCGGCTTTGAGCAACTTTTGTCGAGATTTTATGTCTAAATCTTTATTAGCACTCCTCAAGTTAGAGTGCTAACATCAAGCTTCGTGTTACCGGAAGTATCACCATGACAACAGATATTATGGCTATGCCAAGCATCGCTCCAGGTCGTGACCTCGATGCCTACTTACGTACAATCAGTCAATTCCCTATCCTCAAGCCGGAAGCGGAAAAAGTGCTTGCTGAGCGATTTTATGCGGACGCAGATCTAGATGCTGCCCGGGAACTAGTTATGTGCCACCTGCGTTTTGTGGTTCACCTTGCCCGATCTTATAAAGGTTATGGTCTCTCTCAAGCTGACTTAATCCAAGAAGGTAATGTTGGGTTGATGAAGGCAGTCAAAAGGTTCGACCCAAATGTAGGCGTGCGTTTGATTTCCTTTGCTGTGCATTGGATCAAGGCGGAAATTCACGAATACATTTTGCGCAACTGGCGCATAGTCAAAGTTGCTACAACCAAATCACAACGGAAATTGTTTTTTAATCTCCGCGGTGCCAAGCGCAGTAGCGCTTGGTTGAGTTTGGCTGAGACTCAGGCCATCGCCGCTGATCTGGGCGTATCTGCGGCAGAAGTGACACGCATGGAAGGCAGACTGAGTGCCAGTGACATGGCATTCGATGGCTATGGAACAGACGAAGAATCTGCCACCGCGCCAATGCACTTTTTGGCCTCTGCAGCCCCTGATCCCGCTGACCTTGTCGCCGACGAACATCTGCAGCAAGAGGCGAGTTTTCGCCTCAGTGCTGGCCTTGCCGGTCTTGATGAGCGCAGCCGAGACATATTGCAGCAACGCTGGTTGAGTGATGATAAGTCCACGTTGCATGACCTAGCCGCCGAATATGGTGTCTCTGCTGAGCGCATTCGACAGCTAGAAAAGAACGCGATGAAGAAACTCAAGCTCGCCATTACTGCTGACTAATAGCAGATGGCTAAATTGTTCATCCTTGTAGGAGGCTCACTGGGCCTCCTTGGCGTTGTGCTCGGAGCCTTTGGCGCGCACGCGCTAAAAGCACGCTTATCTGAATCCGGATTGTCTAGCTGGGAAACTGCAGTTTCCTATCAGATGTATCACGCCTTAGTTCTACTATTTGTTGGCTTATGGTTGCTACTTGGTGGTCCCGCTTCGCTGCGCTACGCGGGCATGCTATTTATGCTTGGCATTGCGCTATTCAGCGGCAGTATCTACGCATTGGTTCTAGGTGCCGGTTCTTGGTTTGGTCCGGTAACGCCCTTAGGCGGCGTAACTTTGATAGCTGCATGGGTCACCCTCATATATTCTTCGCTGGCTATTAATAATTAATTAGCTACCTTAGGTTATGGGAGAAATTCTTAGTGTCCGAGCAGGATTCCGTCAATACTCAAAATTCCGACGTGTCGTTGCACAACGACTTCGCTCATAGCTATATCCGTCGTCGCGGCCGCTTTACTAGGGCCCAAGCCAGCGCGCTGGAGCGTCTAACCCAGCATTATCGTTTAGCAACGCCGGCAATAAATGCTGATTCACGTGAACTGGGTATCGAAATTGGTTTTGGTATGGGTCATGAACTCATCAATTGGGGCCAAGAACAGCCGCAAAATTTACTTCTAGGCATTGAGCTGTACCAGCCGGGTATCGGCTCTATGCTTTATCGGCTTGAAAACCTTGGCATTGAAAACGTCGCACTCGTGGATCAACCTGCGCAAAAAGTGTTGGCTGAACTCACGCCAGAGTCCGTGTCAGAAATCAGAATATTTTTTCCGGATCCATGGCCGAAGAAACGGCATTTAAAGCGCCGACTAATTCAAACCGAATTTTTAGCACAAATGCTTGTCGTGCTAAAACCCATGGGTATTGTCAGGTTAGCAACGGACTGGGCCGAATATGGCGAGTGGATAGCGGAATATTTTTCTATGAACCCCAAGTTCAAGTGTGAGCTTGACGTAATTAGAGATCCAATTTTGGGTGATGCTAGCCAAACAACAGAACTCGATGCAGACGGCTCGGTTCGCGGTAGAACCAAGTTTGAAACGCGTGGGGAGAAGTTGGGTCATCGCATTCGTGACTTCACTTACCGCCGGGTTAGTTAACAAATTTTCCTAGTATCGTATCTAAATAGCGAAGCCCGAGTTCGGTTGTACTGCATCGGTCACCTCGGACTAACCCTTGGGCGAGCAGCTCGTTCCATTGCTTTTCAATACTCTGCCAGCTTAAGCCGGTTTTTTCTGTAAAGGCTGCCATGCTGGTGCCGTCGATTAGACGCAGGGCATTCATCATAAACTCTAACGGCAGTTGTTCTTTGGTTACTGTTTGTAGCAAAGTTTTGTCTGGTTCACCTTGATAAAGACGGGGTTGGGAGGCTTTTTGCGTGCGCAGGATTTGCTCGCTCTCGCTGACCTTTCCATGCGCCCCTGCGCCTAGGCCAATATAATCTCCAAAAGACCAATAGTTAATGTTGTGTTGGCAGTAGGCAGCATCTTTTGCGTATGCAGAAATTTCGTAGCGGCCATAACCGTTGGCCGCTAAGAGTTCATTACCCTTGGTTTCTATCTCAGCAAGGATGCCATCTATAGGCAGTAGCGGCGGTCGCTTTGCGAACTCTGTTTTGGCTTCAATGGTTAGCTGATACCAAGAGATATGTTGAGGGGATAGTGCTATTGCGCTTTCAAGATCAAAGAGTGCGTCTTTCAAGTTTTGACCCGGCAGGCCCCACATAAGATCTATATTAATGTTGGTGAATCCCGCAGACAGTGCCTTGGCTACGGCTGCTTGGGTTTCTGCGGAACTATGTACCCGACCGAGTTTCGCAAGTTGGCTGTTTTGAAAAGACTGCGCACCGATGGAAAGGCGATTGATCCCAGCACTCAAATAATGCTCAAAGTCTGTATATTCTTGGGTCCCTGGATTTGCCTCCATGGTGACTTCAGCATCTTTGGCAATCGGTATTTGCTTTAGCAGCTTTGCCATGAGTTCGGGCTTAAAAAGACTGGGTGTCCCACCGCCAAAGAAAACGGTCTTAAAGCCTTGGTGCAAAAAGTCAGCGTTCTCTGCGACAGAAAAAATAGTTTTCGACTGAATCTGCCAGTCTTGTAGCAACGAATCTAGATACCTTTGCTGATCAACGTCATCTTTAAGTGGATGAGAATTGAAATCGCAGTAAGGACATTTTTTGATACACCACGGAAAGTGAACGTAGAGCCCAGGATTATTAAGCACTTACGACAAGACTTGCAGACAGCTGCATAATAAGATGCTGGCTTGCTTGGCCGCGGTGACTCAATTTATTCTTGATGTCCGCAGGCAACTCGGCGGCGCTGCTGTTCTCACTGGTAATAAAAAATAATGGATCGTAGCCAAATCCGCCTGTACCTTTGGCCTGGGTAAGAATCTCTCCCCACCATTGGCCGTAGGCAATTATTGGTGTTGGGTCGATGGGGTGGCGTAGAAACACCATACAACAAAAAAAGTATGCGGCTCGAGATTCTTGACTGGCTAATTGGTCAAGCAATTCTTTGTTATTTTCAGCATCGGTAGCATCTGCGTGAGCAAAGCGCGATGAATAAATACCCGGTCGACCATTCAGAGCGGGCACAACTAAACCGCTGTCGTCGGATATTGCGGGCATGCTGGATGCGAGGCTCACGGCTCTGGCCTTAATAAGTGCATTTTCTACAAAGGTTGCGCCGTCTTCCACCGGGCTTGGTATGTCTGTGTCGGATTGGTTCTCAAGTTCTAGGCCCAAAGGCGCAAGCAAGCGCTGCATCTCGGTTATCTTGCCGCTATTTCTAGTGCCTAGCATTACTTTCATTATTCAGCCCAGTAAAGTTTTTGGGTGAATTTTAGCAATGTAGATTTGCCATCGGGCGCAGTGGCTTCAATTTTTATTCTATGCACTTCTTGATCGGCAAAACGTATTTCGGCCAGATAGTAAATAGCATCGCCCTCTTTAACCTGCTTAAAATCTAGATCCTGTAGCTGGCCCAACAAATTTTGACTGTCGCCAGTAATCCTAGCGTTAATCGGCTTTTTCTCACGGTTGAGAACTGACACATTGACCAGCGCACGATCTTTACCGCGAGAGATATCATATTCAGCTGCAATACTGGGTTTCAGCATGGTTGTAGGAATCACAATGTAGTGAAGCTCATACTGACCAAAGCGCTGCATTTGCTCAGCGATACTCAGCTGACTACCAACCATGGTCGTTACAGAGAGCAAAATCTTTAATGCGGTCTTTATGGTCATATTGATTTTCCCAGTCGATAAAATGCGTGGGTACCAAAAAAATTGGGTGCCCAATTGATAAACGTTTTTTCTTGGTGGTTTGCGTCAACCACCCGCCTTTGAATAATGTTTATAGATTCAGCCATACAAAGCTGTTCAAAGTCGGCGAACGTACACAGATGAATATTCGGTGTATCAAACCAGCTATGTGGGAGTTGCTCAGATATTGGCATTACCCCTTGCAGCGCAAGTTGTGCGCGACAACTCCAATGAGCGAAGTTAGGGAAGGTGACAATACATTCATCGCCGATGCGCAACATTTCTCTAATAAGTTTTCTCGGCTCTTTGACCGCCTGAAGTGCGTCAGTCATAACGACCATATCAAAACTACTATTAACAAAATTGTTTAAGCCTTCATCTAAATCTTGTTCAATGACATTGACGCCTTTGCTCACGCAAGTTCTGATATTTTCGGCATCTCTGTCTAGGCCATAACCGTTGACACTTTTGACACGTTGCAAATGATCGAGTAACTCACCTTCACCACAGCCTAAGTCTAGTATGCGTGCACCGGGGTTAATCAGGGTTGCGATGAGCTCCAAATCACCTCTCATGAAGGCACCTCGTCTTTGCTTTTTGTGCGCTCGGATATACCTTTCAGCTCTTTGAAGGAGCGCTGCAAGAATGCGCTGAGAACTTTTGTGTATCTATCGATGGGTAATAAAAACGAGTCGTGCCCGTGCTCAGATTCGATAATAACTGAGGCTACATTCTTTCTGGCGCGAATTAGTGCATCGACTATCTCTTGAGATCTCTCAGGTGAAAAGCGCCAATCTGTAGAAAATGAAAGCACCAAAAATTTTGCTGTGGTTTTTTCCAAAGCGCGAGTCAGATCGCCGTCAAATTCTCGAGCGGGATCGAAATAGTCCAAAGCACGAGTCATCAAAAGATAGGTGTTGGCATCAAAATACTGAGTGAATGCTCGTCCCTGATAGTGAAGGTAGCTCTCTACTTGGAATTCAACATTAGCGCCTCGCTCAAAGTCGCCGGATTTAACGTCACGGCCAAACTTTGTTTTCATACCATCCTCTGAAAGGTAGGTAACGTGCCCGACCATTCTTGCCAGCATCAACCCCTTCTCAGGGTTCTTATTAAACTGTTGGTAATCTCCGGCGCAGTAATCCTCATCTGTCGTGATGGCTTGTCTAGCAATCTCGTTGAAGGCAATATTTTGCGCTGACAATTTGGCAGCTGAAGCAATTAGAACTGCAGCGTAAAGCCGTTCTGGGAAGTCGATACTCCATTGCATGGCCTGCATGCCGCCGAGGCTACCGCCAATTACTGCGGCAAACTTTTGAATGCCAAGATGATCTGCAAGATGTGCTTGGCTGGCTACCCAATCTTTGACCACAACGTTGGGAAAGCTTGGGCCAAAGATTTTTCCTGTACTTGGATCAACGGAGTTTGGCCCAGTGCTGCCGTGGCAGCCGCCTAAGTTGTTCAGGCTTAGGACAAAAAATTGGTCCGTATCAATGGCTTTTCCCGGTCCAATACAGGCGTCCCACCACCCTGGTTTTGCGTCATCGGGTGAGTGGAAGCCTGCCGCATGATGATGGCCCGATAAAGCGTGGCAAATAAGTATTGCGTTAGATTTGTCTGCGTTGAGCGCGCCGTAGGTTTCGAATACCAATTCGTATCCATGCAGCCGTTCACCGTTTTGTAATAAAAACGCTGCGGTGTGCTGATAGAGCTGGGGCTCGACTACGCCCAAGGTATTTTCTACAGAGGGCTTCACTGGACCAAGGCGTAGGCGTTAGGTAGTGACCGTTGAGCGATTGACAGCATCAAAATGACCACCATCGGAGAGAAATCCAAGGGCCCCATTGACGGCAAAATACTTCTAATTGGAAGTATCAGTGGATCTACCAATTGATTGAGTAGGGATAGTCCAGGGTGACTACTACCTTGAGAGACAAAGCTCGCGATAACAATAATTAACATTGACCACCAGTAGAAGTCGACCAAAACAGAGAGCGTGCGGACTATTCCAAAAACCGCGTACTGACTTATCGACAGGCGCCCCATGCTAATAAGGGCGACGAAAATAACCCCCATGACGAAGGCGATTATGAGTGACGCTAAATCGAATTTTCCAATCTCAGGTAAAAATTTTCTTAACGGCGAGGTTATTGGTTCGCTGCCTTTAATTACCGCTTGGCTGATGGGATTGTAGAAATCCGCGCCACTGGCCTGCAGTAAAAATCTAATGAGGAACAATAAAGTGGCAAGGCGCATTACCAAGTCTATGATCAATATAAGTGTCTGGGTCATGATTTAGCTCCAAATTCTATGGCCAATTCTTTGGCTCTGTTTTCTGCTGCGCTCAAAGCATCTATGACCGTTGCTGGCAGGCCTTGTTCCAACATTAAGTTCAGTGCCGCTTCAGTAGTGCCACCGGGTGAGGTAACGTTTTTGCGTAAAGTACCCGGGTCTGCCTCGTTCTTTTGCGCCATAAGAGCAGCGCCGTATGCAGTTTGTTCTGTGAGCTTGCGGCTTAACTGCGCATCTAGCCCAAGTTTCTGGCCTGCGGCGATCATATTTTCCATGAGTAAGAAAAAGTAAGCAGGTCCGCTGCCTGAAACTGCAGTCACGGCATCTAAATGCGCTTCCTCATTAACCCAAGCCACTTCGCCAACAGCCTCAAGAATATGTGTGGCTGACGTTTTTTGTTGATCAGCGACCTTGCTGTTTGCGAACAAGCCAGTCATACCAGCGCCTAGCAGTGCTGGGGTATTGGGCATACAACGCACGATGGGCTGATTGTCAGGTAACCAAGCCTCTAGACTGCGCAGGTCAATGCCGGCGACGATTGAAATGATCAATTGATTAGGTTTTAAACCAGATAATGCCTCAAGCACATCGCCCGTTACTTGGGGTTTAACGGCAAGTACTATGACATCAGCAGCCTCTATGGCTTGGTCATTGCTAGCAGCAGTGATCACACCTAACGCAGCAAGCTTTTCTAACTGTGTTGCCATAGGGTCAGCGGCGGCTATGTCGCTTGGGGCGGTGCCACTTTCAAGCAAGCCGTTGATTAAACTGCCTGCCATATTGCCTGCCCCAATAAAGGCGATACTCACGGTTCATCTCCTAACACTAAAAAAATACTAATAACGTAATTTACTCTCGTGGGCCAAATAATGCCGTACCTACCCTGATCATCGTCGCACCTGCTGCAATAGCGTGCTCCAAATCGCCAGTCATACCCATAGAAAGGGTATCCCAAGCGGTCGCGAATTCAGGGTTCAAGGCATCTTTTAATTCAGTGTGCAATTGTGCCACGGTTTCGTAGCCTACCCTAGGGTCTGTCTCTCGACTCAATATGACCATCAAACCGCGTAGTCTTAAATTCGGTAAATGGCTTATCTGTTTAACCATATCAATGCACTCCTCAGGGCTTGCGCCACCCTTGTTGGGGTCATTGTCGATATTCACCTGGAGTAGAATGTTCAAGACTTTATCTTCTGGGCATTGACTACTCAGGCGTTGAGCAATTTTCAGTCGGTCTACGGTGTGCACCCAATGAAATGACTCAGCGATAACCTTTGTTTTATTTGACTGAATACTGCCGATGAAATGCCAAGTCAGATGTTTGTTTTTAAGATGCTGAATTTTCTCGGCGGCTTCTTGGAGATAATTTTCACCAAAGTCAGCTAGTCCCAACTCGTGGGCATCTGCGACGCTCTCTGCCGGCTGAAATTTTGACACGCCAATGAGCTGTACGCTGCTCAGTTTTCTATTGCTGGTTGTGCAGGCTGTTTGTATGCGCTCGTGTAACAGGGCCAAGCGTTGGTTTAAAGTGGTCATAGATCATTCATAATCATTATTAATATAGAAGCTTCTTATGGGCTAATACTATTTACGCACGTCCTACGTACGTGAACTAAATCTCGGTGATCTACCCTTACCACTATACTTGCGGATTCTTTTTGTCACCGACCTGGGATCGAGTCCAGCTCATTGAACCAGCTTTCTAAGATAAGACAGGCAGATTTTTCATGAATTTCGCCGCCTCGAACAGTATCTCGCTTCACTTCGTTAGCAGTCCATGAGCTTAACCGCTCGTCCATCATCTGCACCGTAATACCAGATCGCCGCTCTATTTCTTGGGCGAACTTTCTCGCCTTATTCGACATGTCTGATTCACTGTCATCCATATTTAGAGGCAGGCCTACAACAATTGCTGCGGGTTTGTACTCTTGGATAATAGACGTTATTTCTGGCCAATTGGGCTTGCCGTTGCGGGCTTTCAAGGTAGCTAAGCCGCCAGCAGTTCTGGTGATAGTCTGGCCTACGGCTAGACCAATAAAATTCAGCCCAAAATCAAACCCTAGTACATAGCCTTGAATTGCCATATTTAGCCATGGCCTGGTTGTGCAGCGATCAGATTGAAATCTATCCCCAATAATTGCGCAGCTGCTTGGAGCTTCTCCTCTGCCGGAATGTCAAAAAGTATTTCTGGCGTAGCTTCAACGGTGAGCCAGCTATTGCGACTAATTTCGCTTTCAAGCTGTCCCTCGCCCCAGCCTGCATAGCCAAGGGCAATGAGAAAATTTTCGGGGCCATCTCCTATTGCGATAGCAGTCAAAGTCTCCATAGCAGTAGATAGGCGGATGTTTTCCGCGACATCAACAGACGTACCAAACTGCTCCTCGCCGCGGTACAGAACAAACCCACGGTCTTGCGCAACGGGACCGCCGTCTAATACTAATTGCTCAACCCAGCGGCGCTCTGGTTCCATGTTGAGTTTTGCTAGCAGCTCCAAAATAGAAACATCTGTAGGCCTGTTAACGACAATACCCATTGCACCGTCATCGTTGTGCTCGCAGATATAGGTCAGCGTATTGCCAAAGTAATCGCCGGAAAGGTCCGGCATGGCCAATAAAAAGTTATTTTTAAAATTCATAGTTAACCTGAGTTCTTGGCAGTTATTTGGGTGCCCAAAGGGCAATGTCCTTGCTGCCAGGGTTTTGCATTAGAAATCAATGCCAGTCCCTTGTTTTGAAAATTGCCAAGTACGCGTGAAATCTAGGCGATCGTAGCTTTTACGCATTTCCACAGTAAATGGTTGAAACGGGGCCGCTTGGCGCACTGTAGCCAAAGCGGCTTCATCAAGTCTAGGCTGACCCGACGAACGCAGAATTTTTACGTCAGCTAGACTGCCGTCGCGGAGAATACTCACCAACATAGTCAGTTCACCTTCCAATATCCCGGGTGGGTAATTATTGCGACCTATGCGCTCGCACTTACGTCGCCAAGTGTTGAGGTAGGCGGCCTCCGGTGCGGTGAATTTACTAAAACTGCTGAGCTCGCGAGTACGGCTAAGACCTTGAGTTGTTGGGCGTTGGGAATCTATGTTTGCCTGAAACTTAGAGAATGCTTCAAGAGCATCTCGAGTGTTAAATTTATGCTCACTTCGTTGCGCAGTTGTTTTGCTTAGTTCTTTCGGGAGTTGGGTCTCTTCTGCGCGGGTTACCACTTTTATTTTTGTGGCTGCAGGCGGCGTTTTTTCTTCGCTCAAACTTTGCGTAGTCTCAATATTGTTCTCGACGCTATCACTAAGAAGCGGAGACTTAGTTTGCTTCGTTGATGAATCGCCAGACAAACCCAGTCGTAGCGTAACGTAAGTAGGCGGCACCTGGGGTTCTAGTTGGGAAATACCAATACCAAAAAGCAAAATGCCATGGACAAGCAGCGCTAAAAAAACGCTAAAACCCATTCGTCCCTCACCGGTGTTTTCTCTTACCACAGCATTCGACTGACTTTTAGCGGTAATAGAGTTAGCGCCAGGTGTGTTGGCTGAAATTTGCGCGCCGGCTTCAGTCAAGTTGCATAACTACAGCGTCGATAAGATCGCCCGCAATATCTAGGTCGAATTGCGCATCGAGCTCTCTAATGCAGGTAGGGCAGGTGACGTTTATTTCTGTCAAATAGTCACCGATGACATCTATGCCAACGAACATTAAACCGCGGCGTTTTAGTTCTGGGCCAACTTGCTCTGCAATCCATTTGTCTCTAGCTGTCAGCGGTCTGGCTTCGCCACGACCACCTACAGCAAGGTTGCCGCGAGACTCGCCGGCAGATGGGATTCTTGCTAAGGCGTAAGGCACCGCCTCACCATTGATTAACAAAATGCGCTTGTCGCCATCGACTATTTCTGGGAGGTAGACTTGCCCCATTATCTGCTGGGCACCATTCTCGGTAAGCGTCTCGATAACTACGGTTAAATTTGGATCATTTTCCATAACTCGGAAAATGGATGCACCGCCCATACCATCGAGCTTTTTGAAGACGACATTTTTGTGTTTTTTGTGGAAGGCTTTAAGCACGTCCATTCTGCGACTGACCACTAAATCAGGGCAGCACTGGGGAAAGCTGGTGGCGAATAATTTTTCGTTACAGTCTCTCAGGGACTTGGGCTTGTTGACCACGAATGCGCCATCTGCCTCAGCTCGTTCGAGCAAATAGGTGGTGTAAATATACTCCATGTCAAAGGGTGGGTCCTTGCGCATCATGATGATGTCCATGTCCGCCAATGGCCGCAGAGTTTCCTCACCCAAGGTATACCAATCATTGCCGGCAATCGCAGGGTCTAGGGATTGAGCAAAGTCTTCACGCAGTTTTAGACTGGATATCAGGCCGCAGACTTTACCTTCATGCAGGGCTAGATCTTCTTGTCGAAGGTAATAGACGTCTAAGTCGCGATGCTGAGCCGAGCGAATCATCGCCAGAGTGGAGTCTTTCTTTAGCGATAAAGAATCTATGGGGTCCATTAGAAAGGCGATCTTTTTCATAAGGAAGGGCCGTAACAAGTAAATTGAGCGCCTACGCTAACTTGTAAAAGTAACTATAGGCATGTTGCTAACAGTACTTTACTCACCCTGAACTCGGTGTCTATCTCTGGGGTCTTTTTTGCTGCCATCAAGCTAAAGTAATTAGTCGAAATCTAGGTAATATGTCTCAAGCCACTGAGCTTTAGGCAAATTGCTGACAGTTGTTCATACTCCTTGCTAACAGACCTAGTAAATAAGCCAGTCACATAGACCAATGAGTAAATTTTTTTGATATCGAGCGAGGACAATTTAGCCACTCCCAAGCAGCGCCAGGTGACCTTAGGCCAGGTCAGACGGTCTTTTGAGCGGGGCTTGCTAGCTCTAATTGTTGATGAAGATCGGCAACGAGGCTTAGTGGCGTTGCAGCATGTCAGCAGAGTGTTGATGCAATACCAGCCGTCGTCCCAGGTCCATTTAGATGTGGTCATGCAATGGCTTAACGCTATTCGCCAAGGCCAGTTGCAATTGTCTGAAGAGACCTTTGCGATATTGCGCCACTTGGGGCAGATAGTACGCAACTGGGAGCAGGCTAATGTGGACGAAGATTCAGAGTTTTTGCCAGACGCTGAATTTGAAATTCTGTCCGCAAGTGCTCAGGTAATACTTCAGCAGGTTAATCCTTTTGCCAGTGAATACGAGGATCCATCAATTTCCCGTTCAACCGGCTTGGATAGTGCAATAGTCGCGCAAGGAACCAGCGACGACGCCGATCTCGATTTCAATTTGCTCTTGCAAGCCTTGGATCGAGCGTTGGGTTCCGTGCTACTGCTGCTCCAAGAATGGTTAGTTAACTTGGAAGATCCAGCAAAAGTTGCTGCCATTGCCCAAGGATTTAAGGCGCTTCGAGAACTCAGTGATGGAGAACGATTGGCTGATGTTACTGAAGTCGCCTGGGCTGTAGAGAACATGCTTGATCGTTTGGTTGACGGCACCCTGGCTGTGAATGGTGACTTCCACAAAGTAGCCACTGCAGCGATGAATTTTCTTGTCACGCTAAGCGATAAACTTAGCCGGATATCTGCCGGCGCAGCGGTATCTAGTTTTATCGACGACTATATCTATGCTGAGATTATTGAAAGTGCTGACATCTTGGCGTCAGGTGGCGATCTTGGGTTGAAAAGTCAGGAGTTTGAAGAGGAATTTCCCAGCGAACAGAGCCTAGATTCAAATATAGAGCCAGGGCTAGCTTCGTCAGAATATGATGAGTCTAATTTGGCTTTAGAAAATTCTCTAGCCGCAGGTCTAACGCTTTCTCTTGAGCAAACTGTTGAAGTTTTTCAAGCGGCAAATCTTTTCTTAGAAGCGTCGTTGTTAAAGCACGAGAGCCTGCACTCTAACGAAGTTGCAGGGCTAAATGATGAAGGGCGGCGCTTGGCGCATGTCCTGCGCCGGCATTTGCTCAGCGGCCGAGAAGTGTCTGTCAAATTGCTCGCATTGATTTCACCCTCGGGACAACAGTCAGATTAAGGTTTAGCTCAACTGCCGTCTTAAACGGTTCTCTATTGCCACCCTTGAGCTTGCTGTATTAAACCCAGCGCTACGCTCGGCATTGTTTCCGCGCGCAAAATAGTGGTGCCAAGTTTGTAGCTAGGGATTTGATTTTGCTGAAAAAGAACCAACTCTTTATCGCTCCAACCGCCCTCAGGGCCAATGAATGCTGTGCGGCTGACTGGCGTCATTTGAGCAGGAAAAGCCCTGCCTGATGGGCTAAACACTATACCGTTATCGGTTAGGCTAATGGCCTGGACTAAGGTCAGTGGGCCGACAAGTTCGGGTACATAGAGCTGGCCGCATTGTTCACAGCTAGCGCTAATGATTCTTTCCCAGTGACTTCTCTTATTTTCTATTCTGTCGGACTTGAGTGGCACATTGCTGCGGTCAGCCTGAATTAATTGAATTTGGCTTGCGCCGAGTTCGGTAGCTTGTTGCAGCGCTCGGTCCATAGCCGAACCCTTGATTAGTCCTATAGCTAGGGTGAGCGAATAGCTTCTGTTGTCGACGGGTTTCGCTGCAGCAGTAATTTCTACTTCTGTGCCGCGTGGGTTGGCATCGCTAATCTCCGCTGTAAACACTGCGCCGGCGCCGTCGAAGATATTGATCTCATCGCCAACAGTTAATCTCAAAGCGCGACAAAGATAATTAGATCGCTCTGAATTGAGCTTAATTTGCTCCCCCACTTGGTGGGGCCCTTGAAGATAAAAGAGGCTAAATCTAGGCAATATTGACCTCTTAATTGACGCCTAGGTTCGCACATATTCTGGAGCTAGCACCCCATCTATTGAGCGTATAAAAGTGCAGGCCCGGTGCGCCTAGCTCAAATAATCGCTCGCACAAGCGTGTGACAATCTCAACACCGAACTTAGTCAGATCTGCTTCATCATGCTGCTTATCTCTCAGTGCATGATCAAGCCAGCGTGGGATATCAGCACCTGCTTTGCCACTAAAACGAATCAGTGATGCATAGTTAGTAATGGGCATAATTCCAGGAATGATCGGAATATAAATGTCATGTTTCTGGCACCCATCTAAAAAGTAGGCATAGGCTTCTGCGTTATAGAAATATTGTGTGATAGCTGTATCTGCACCGGCATCTACTTTTTGTTTAAAAAAGTTGAACTCATCGGCGGCGGAAGGTGAATCTGGATGAATCTCTGGGTATGCGCCAACAACGATGTTGAAGTCATCTTGAAACTTGTCTTTAACCAGGCTGATCAGATCTTTGGCGTAAGTAGGTTGTTGCCCCTGCCCTGAAGGTTGGTCTCCGCGTAGGCAAAGTAACTGTTTGACGCCATTGTCTTTGTAGGTTTGAACCATATCGAGCACTTCTTCATCGCTGGTTGTTCCGGAGGAAAGGTGGGGGACTGCATCAAGGTTTTGCTTGAGTAAACGTTGTACTACTTGCTTGGTACCCTCTTTAGTTGAGCCACCTGCACCGTAAGTCACGGAGACAAAGTCTGGGTTTAGCCCCGCCAGCTTGTCTGCAGCGCCTGCAAGAAGTTTATCTTGGCCCTCTAGATCTCTGGGCGGGAAAAACTCGAAGCTAAGGGATTTTTTTGATGGTTCGTGGGCAATCTGATGAGGCATGAACATTCTCGCTTAAGCTCTGCAAAGGGAGCCTTCTTTTAATAATAAAAGGCAATTTGCTCATGCCTTGTAAAGCCCTAGTGCAGTATAGCGCTGAGTAAATCCGCATGCAGATCTACTCAGCGCTTATTCGTTGCAGCGGTTAGCTGGCAGCCGCTGCTAAAGCCTCAGCTTTATCGGTTCTTTCCCAGCTGAAGTCACAATCGGTTCTACCAAAGTGACCGTATGCTGCAGTGTCTAGGTAGATTGGGCGTTTGAGGTCTAGCATCGCGATAAGGCCCTTAGGTCGCAAATCAAAGTGCTCACGCACAAGCTGAATGATTCGTTCATCACTGATCTTGGCTGTACCGAATGTGTCGATGCTAATAGATGTTGGCTCTGCCACACCAATGGCGTAGCTGACTTGAATCTCACAACGCTTAGCTAGGCCCGCAGCAACAATATTCTTTGCTACATATCTACCTGCGTAGGCGGCTGAACGGTCGACTTTTGATGGGTCTTTACCTGAGAAAGCGCCGCCACCATGACGTGCCATACCACCGTAGGTATCAACTATGATTTTTCGTCCGGTGAGACCGCAGTCACCCACGGGCCCGCCAATAATGAACTGCCCTGTCGGATTGATATGGAATTTAGTTTCGCTAGAAATCCAGTTCTGCGGTAGTACTGGTTTTACAATTTCTTCCATGACCGCTTCGCGTAACTGCTCTTGAGTAACGTCTGGATGGTGCTGAGTTGAAAGTACAACTGCTTCAATGGCGACTGGACGACCTTCGTCATCGTAGCTGAAGGTGAGCTGACTCTTAGCGTCAGGTCGCAGAAAACTAAGTGAGCTGCGACGCGCTTCCGCTTGGCGCTGTACCAATCTATGCGCAAAGACGATAGGCGCAGGCATGAGCACGTCAGTTTCGTCAGAGGCATAGCCGAACATTAGGCCCTGGTCACCGGCGCCTTGCTCATGGTCGGATGTTTCGTCCACACCCATAGCTATGTCAGAAGATTGTTGACCTAGTGCGTTGACGACAGAGCACGATGCAGGGTCAAAACCCACTTCTGGGCCATTGTAGCCAATGTCATTTACGACTTTGCGTACCAGGCTGTCCACGTCGACTTTTGCGTTACTGCGAATTTCACCGGCCACCACGACCAGACCGGTCTTAATTAGGGTTTCACAGGCGACGCGGGATTCCGGGTCTTGCGCTAGCATTGCATCTAGTATCGCGTCCGAAACTTGGTCAGCAACCTTATCAGGGTGGCCTTCGGAAACAGATTCGGAAGTGAATAAGTGTTTATCAGTCATGCTTAACTACCTGTATTAACGATCTTTTTTGGATCTTTTAGTTGTGTTCAATGTAAAGCGCCAAACTTTGGCGCTGCAAATACGTTTAAGGACGGCGATTCTAATGGAGTCAGCCGATGTATGAAATGAACTATTTGGCATTTTTATAGATTCAATGTTTGCAGCGAAGCGAGCAAAACTTGACAATAGTGCTCCGCTAAAACCCAGAGCTTATATATGTCCTCTTCGAGAAAAGTGCTTGCCAATGCGATTCGTGTCCTATCAATGGAAGCGGTGCAAGCTGCAAATAGTGGGCACCCCGGCGCGCCTATGGGCCTCGCCGACGTAGCTGAGGTCTTATGGAGAGATTTTCTTGCGCATAATCCAGCTGATTCCACTTGGATGAATAGAGATCGATTTGTGCTTTCTAATGGCCACGGATCAATGTTGCTTTATAGCCTTTTGCACCTCACAGGTTACGATGTCAGCTTGCAGGACTTGCAGGATTTTAGGCAACTACACTCCAAAACCGCAGGTCACCCGGAATATGGTGAGTGTCCTGGCGTAGAAACCACAACCGGCCCTCTTGGTCAGGGTATTGCGACAGCTGTGGGTATGGCTCTCGCTGAGAAAAAACTCGCTGCAGAATTTAATACCGCAGAATTTGCTCTAGTTGACCACCGAACTTGGGTCATTGTTGGCGACGGTTGCTTAATGGAGGGCATCTCCCACGAGGCCGCCTCGCTAGCCGGTACTTTGGCGCTAGACAAGTTGATCTGTATCTATGATGACAACGGCATCTCAATAGACGGTGAGGTGGACGCTTGGTTTAACGAAGATGTTCCTGCTCGCTTTGAAGCGTACGGCTGGCGTGTGATACGCAACGTTGATGGACATGATGCTGAAGAAATCACTAGGGCCTTGTCCAATGCGGCAAAAAACGATGGTCGTCCAACATTAGTATGTTGCAAAACCACCATCGGATTTGGTTCGCCGGGTAAGCAAGGTACAGCCAGTGCTCACGGCTCTGTATTCGGTCGCGAAGAGATTGAACTAACGAAAGCTGCTCTAGGTTGGGCGCATGAAGGCTGGGATATTCCAGAAGATGTTTATCGGGCTTGGAATCAGCGTGAGGCCGGCGCGAGTCAGCAACATGCATGGCAGCAAGTGCTAGACGGTTATAGCGCAGCGCACCCCCAACAGGCTGGGGAATTTGCTCGTAGAATGCGCGGCGAGCTGCCGAGCAACTGGCAACAGTCAATTCAAGCATTTGCCGAAAAAGAGCAGCAGTCGCCAGCCAATTTGGAAACGAGAAAATCTTCTCAAGCATGTATTTCAGCAATTGCAGCTGGTGTACCTGAGCTTTTTGGTGGGTCGGCAGATCTCACTGGGTCGAATAATACCCGTTGGGCTGAAGCGACCGACGATCAGCATATGAGCTATGGTGTGCGTGAGTTTGGCATGACCGCTATAAGTAATGGCATTCAATTACATGGTGGTTATCGACCCTTCACAGGTACGTTTTTGATATTTATGGAGTACGCGCGTAATGCTGTGCGATTGGCTGCCTTGATGAAGGTGCCCAATATATTCGTCTATACTCACGACTCAGTTGCCGTTGGCGAAGACGGCCCAACTCACCAGCCGGTAGAACAAATTACCAATTTGCGCACTACGCCAAATCTACATACGTGGCGTCCTTGCGATACCGTTGAGTCTGCCTTTGCCTGGCAGTCAGCGGTTGCCAGTACCGATAGTCCAAGCGCGCTGATTTTTACGCGTCAAAAGACCGCCGCTCAGGCGCGAGATAAAGCTACTTTTGATAATGTGCAAAGGGGTGGCTATGTCCTGCGAGACACCGACGGCGAGCCAGATGCCATTGTTTTAGCTACCGGTTCGGAGGTGGAATTAGCGGTTGCTGCTGCTGAATCCCTAGCCAGTTCTGATGTGAAAGTCAGAGTGGTTTCTATGCCTTGTGTGGAAGTATTCGCTGCGCAATCAGCGCAATACAAAGAGTCAGTATTGCCTAACGCAGTGCGTGCTCGTGTTGCTGTAGAAGCTGGGCACCCAGATTTCTGGCATCGTTTTGTTGGTTTAGACGGCATTGTAGTTGGCATAAGTTCTTTCGGTATGTCTGCACCAGGGCCACAAGCCATGGCTGAGTTAGGCATCACTACTGAAAACGTTGTACAGCAAATACATAATGTCATCGGTGCTACTGGCTAACGCGAACTTATTAGGCTGGTGCGCATTACTGCCAGTCAAAATTGTTAGCTGTACGCAGTAAAAATTTAGCAAGAACGAGATTAAATTACATGTATTTGCCGTTTATAAGATCCGTTACGAACGTAGATTTACGCAAACAAAAAATTCTGCTGCGCGCTGATCTCAATGTGCCGATAAAGAACGGCGTGGTCACAAGTGATGCTCGAATAGCAGCTTCTCTGGCAACAATTAAGTTCGCTCTAGAAGCGGGTGCTAGCGTTGTTGTGATGTCGCATTTGGGTCGGCCTAGTGAAGGCCAATACGCCGATGAATTTTCTTTAGCGCCTGTGGCGCAGAGACTCGGGCAATTGCTCGGACGCGATGTGCCATTGTTAGCGCAGCCTGAAGATTGCTCGTCGATAGGCTTTAGTGAAATCGGCCTGCTTGAAAACGTGAGATTTCTTGTGGGCGAAAAGAGCAACTCAGCTGAATTGAGTCAGCGCTTGGCTGATCAATGTGATGTCTTTGTTATGGATGCGTTTGGTACTGCCCACCGAGCACATGCATCTACCCATGGTGTTGCGCAGCGAGCTGCTAAGGCTTGCGCGGGGTTATTGTTAGATGCAGAGCTTAAGGCCTTTCAGCAAACGTTAAGCGCGCCAAAGAAACCTATGGTGGCAATTATTGGCGGCGCTAAAGTATCTACCAAATTAGAAGTTTTAGGTTCTCTGGCAGACATTGCGGATCGCATTATTGTTGGCGGCGGTATAGCGAATACATTTATTGCTGCCGCTGGATACGCTATTGGCAAATCGCTTTATGAACCTGATTTGCTCGAGGTTGCAAAAAATATTGCCGGGCGCGTAGAAATTCCGATTCCAGTAGATGTTATGGTGGGCAAAGCATTCGATGAGGCGACGCCTGCGATTGTAAAAGCCATCGACGATGTGACTGATGATGAAATGATCATGGACATTGGCCCAATAACTGCTCGAGCCTGGGCGGAGACACTGATGGATGCTCAGACAATTATGTGGAATGGTCCACTAGGTGTATTTGAATTTGATCAATTCGGCGAGGGCACTAGGACTTTGGCTCAAGCCATTGCTGATAGCAGCGCCTACTCTATTGCTGGCGGTGGAGATACATTAGCCGCGGTGGACAAGTACGGAGTAACCGATGGGATATCCTATATCTCTACAGGTGGTGGCGCGTTTTTAGAGCTCGTTGAAGGTAACGTGTTGCCCGCTGTAGAAATGTTAGGGCGGCGATCGGCTGAAAACTGAGTATCGACTTGAGGTCGATTTAAGAAACAGCTGAGAAAGATTATAAACTGAAAGTGGGGCATTCGTGTTGAATGTCCCGAACATGAAAACGATAGATTGCGGAGAAGATTATGGCGCTTATTAGCTTACGCCAGTTACTAGACCATGCGGCAGAGAACGGCTACGGGGTTCCTGCCTTTAACGTGAATAACCTAGAGCAGATGCGCGCCATTATGGAAGGCGCTCAAGAAACTCAGAGCCCAGTGATTGTTCAGGCATCAGCCGGCGCTCGCAAGTATGCGGGGGCTAATTTCCTACGCCACTTAATGCTGGCCGCTGTTGAAGAATTTCCGGATATCCCAGTCGTTATGCATCAGGACCATGGCGCTTCTGCAGATGTTTGTCAGCGCTCAATGCAGATGGGTTTTACTTCGGTAATGATGGACGGTTCTCTTTTAGAAGATCAAAAGACGCCAGCCGAGTACGATTACAACGTTGCGGTCACTCGCAGAGTTGTGGAAATGGCACACGCCTGCGGTGTTTCTGTAGAGGGTGAGCTGGGATGTTTGGGTTCCTTAGAGTCGGGCACCGCCGGTGAAGAAGATGGTGTCGGCGCTGAAGGTATTTTAACCCTAGAGCAAATGCTCACGGATCCTGAGCAAGCTGCAGATTTTGTTGCTAAGACCGGAGTAGATGCGTTAGCTATTGCAATAGGTACTTCCCACGGCGCATATAAGTTTAGCCGTCCGCCAACAGGCGATATTCTTGCTATTGAGCGCATCAAAGCAATACATGAACGTTTGCCAAATACGCACCTGGTCATGCATGGCAGTTCGTCAGTGCCACAGGATTTGCTGGCAGAAATTAACCAATTCGGCGGAGAAATCCCTGAAACATATGGTGTGCCAGTTGAAGAAATTCAGCAGGGTATTCGTCATGGCGTCAGAAAAATAAACATAGATACCGACCTTCGGTTGGCATCCACTGCTGCCATTCGTAAGCACCTGTCGGCTAATCCTAGCGAATTTGATCCACGTAAATATTTTGCAGATTCTCAAGTCGCTATGAAAAAGATAGTCATTGATCGCAATGAGGCATTTGGTACTTCCGGCCAAGCGCCAAAGCTGCGCGTTAAGTCGCTGAAAAAAATGTATTCTTTATACGCTGCGGGTGATTTGGACCAAGTCGTTAAGTAATGATGCCTTTACCTAGCAAATTTGCGTTGATGATAAAGCGAGGGGCATTTTTTGCTGCTTAAGGCTCGTGGCCTTGGGCAATTCGATGACGCCAGCCTTATCCATGCGCTGACATTGCCGCTGCTAGATGAGCAGACTTGGTGCGCAATGGATGCCGCGCTTCTTCAAGACTACAACCAATTTTATGGTTTGCAGTTTGACGGGATAGACCACCACCTAGCACTGATAGAAAGTACTGGCGAGCGCATTACCCTCCAAGCCTTTGTGCCAAACGACCGCGAAATCCGAGCATGGGCGCTGGTCTGCCATGGTTATTATGATCATGTTGGCCTGTATGGTCACTTGATCAGTGACTTATTAGAGCGAGATATCGCTGTGATGTCTTTTGATCAGCCTGGCCATGGTCTTTCAACCGGCGATCGAGCAAATATTGGTGACTTCCAGCAGTATGTAGATGTCATTCACGTAGTGCATAAGTTTGCCGCCAAGAGTGCGTCGGAAAAACCGCTGCATTGGTTTGGCCAGAGTATGGGCGGCGCCCTAGTTATGGAGTATTGGCAGCAGCAGGCTGATGCCAAGCCTACTGGTGAAGTGGTTTTGTTGGCGCCTTTGGTTCGCCCTTATGCTTGGCCAATAATGCGTTGGGTATTTGCATTGGCAAATCGTACTGTTGCAGCTCGGCCCAGAAATATGACTACCAACATGCTAAATAAAGAGTTTGTTAACCTCTTGGCTGCAGATCCTTTGCAAGCTGATGTACTTCCAGTTGCGTGGGTTCAGGCGATGATTAACTGGTTTACTCAGTTTGAAAAATCGCCACTTTCTTCATTGCCGGTGAATATTGTGCAAGGCTATGAAGATCGTACCGTGAGCTTTCGGCATAACCTAGGTTTGCTCAATAGGCATTTTAAAAACGCTGCGATTCATATCATCCCCAAGGCTCGACATCACCTGGTGAACGAAACCCCCGATATCTATGCTGAGATTTGGGCATGGTTAGAAGACACTTGTGATTGGTATAACGTTAAAAGCTGATGCTTAAGAGAAGGTAAATGTTAGACACGATTTTTTCCCAGAAGCAGATACGTACAGATGCAGAAAGCCTGCAGATTTGGGGCAAAGACTGGACCAATGGTTATCCTGTAGATCCCAGCGCGATTGTTTTTCCTGAAACCACCGAGCAAGTACAAGAGTTGGTGGCCTATGCCATTAGCGAGGATTTGAAACTTGTGCCGTCTGGTGGTAGAACCGGCTTGTCCGGTGGTGCCGTAGCAAGCAATTCAGAGGTCGTGGTTTCCTTTGATAGGATGAACAAAATTTTGGATTATTCAGCTAAAGATCGAATCGTTACTTGTGAACCAGGGTTGGTCACCGCTAATCTGCAACAATTTGCCCAGGAGCAAGGCCTATACTATCCGGTAGATTTTGCTTCTTCGGGCTCTAGTCAACTAGGCGGTAATGTGGCCACCAATGCAGGTGGCATAAAGGTTATTCGTTATGGTCTGACTAGGGATTGGGTTGCGGGCATGAAAGCGGTCACCGGTACTGGCGCACTGTTAGACTGCAATGCAGGTTTGGTGAAAAATGCCACGGGTTATGATTTTAGGCATTTGATGATCGGATCCGAAGGTACATTAGGCTTAATGTGCGAGTTGGATATGCGTTTAGCGCCAATGCCAGAACCGCAGTTGGTCATGGTGGTGGGTGTTCCCCTAGTTGTAGACCTGTTGAATATACTGCATACATTTGCCGATCAAATCACTCTGTCAGCTTTTGAATTTTTCTCAGATCTAGCGTTAACCAAGGTGCAGGCCCATAGAGATTTGCCAGCACCTTTAACAGAATCTGTGGCTTACTATGCCTTGCTTGAATTTGACCAATCATCTCTGGCGCTAGCGGAAGAAGCTTTTGCGCGATGCATGGATGCGGGTTGGCTGGTCGATGGCGTTGTAAGTCAGTCAGAAGCTCAAGCGAAATCACTTTGGCAATTGCGCGAAGGTATTTCAGAAAGCCTAGCTTCTTACACACCTTACAAAAATGACTTATCTGTGCGCGTCAGCGAGGTGCCAGGGTTTCTGGCCGATGTAGACCGCTACGTCAGTGATTCTTACCCCGAGTTTGAGGTTTGTTGGTATGGGCATATAGGTGACGGTAATTTGCACCTGAATATTTTGCGACCGGAAGACATGACTGTTGAAGAATTTTTTAAACATGGTCACGGCATGAGTCCAAAGATATTTGAAATTGTTGCCGCGCGCAGGGGCAGTATTTCAGCAGAACACGGTGTGGGTTTGTTAAAGCGTGATTTTCTTGGCTATACCCGAAGCGACGATGAAATTGCATTAATGCACGGGCTCAAAGCGCTATTTGACCCGCATCAAATTCTTAATCCAAACAAGCTGCTTGCCACCCCTTCAAATTGAGCTAAGCGGCTGTATTTGTGCTGACCCATATTTTGCAGCGTCTATACTTTTGGAGTCTCTATTCTTATGGGTTGCCTTTTTATGTAGTTTTTTGGGGCTCTATATTTTTAGGATCTCACCCGCAGTAGCGAGAAACGCAACGCCTGCACATTGTTGTGCAAATAGGCCATTACAGACGACGCCGGGGATGTTGTTAATCTCTGATTCTAACAATAAGGCATCGGTTATATTGAGTTCGTGAACATCGAGTATCCAATTGCCATTGTCGGTCACAACACCTTGGCGCCAGATGGGTTGACCGCCCAGCTGTACCAGTGCCCGTGCCACTAAGCTACGAGCCATTGGAATAACCTCAACCGGCAAAGGAAAGTTGCCGAGCTGGCTTACTAATTTGCTATGATCCGCGATGCAGACGAATTCATCAGCACTGGCAGCAACAATCTTTTCGCGCGTGAGCGCAGCGCCGCCACCTTTAATCATTTGTCTTTGAGCATTGATCTCATCTGCGCCGTCGACATACACGTCAACGCGAGGCGACGAGTTCAAATCTAAAACCTGTATGCCATGGGCTTGTAGTCGCTGGGTTGAACCCTCGCTAGAAGATACGGCGGCATCAAAGGTATGTTTGATGGTAGCTAAGGCGTCGATGAAATGATTTGTAGTGGATCCAGTGCCTACACCTACAATGCTGGTTGGCCCGAGCTTTGGCGCAATGTGTTTTAGCGCAGCTTGAGCTGCAAGTTGTTTGAGCTCGTCTTGTGAATAATTAATGTTTGGCTCCGCTATTAATTTAGTTGGCAATGAAATGGGAAAATGGTGACATGCTTGAAACTTATGTAAAGAAAATTCTCTCCTCTCGAGTATATGAACTCGCTCAAGAGACACCGTTAACGCCCGCGCCACTGCTGAGTAGGCGCCTTGGGCCACAAGTATTTTTGAAACGTGAGGACCTACAACCTGTCTACAGTTTTAAACTTCGTGGCGCCTACAATAAAATTTCTCAGTTAACCGGAGCGCAGAAAGCGGCGGGTGTGATCACCGCTTCTGCGGGTAATCATGCTCAAGGCGTGGCCATGGCCTCGAAGCATCTGGGCATTAAAGCGATTATCGTCATGGGCCGCAATACGCCCAGCATAAAAGTAAATGCGGTCAAGGATCGCGGCGCTAAAGTCATCTTACACGGTGATAATTTCGACGAGGCTGCAATCCATGCAAAAATGTTGTGTAAAGAGCAAGGCTTAACCTTTATTCCGCCCTATGACGACGCCGAGGTTATCGCAGGTCAAGGCACCATCGGCTTAGAAATTGTTAACCAACACAATGGCCCGATTGACGCGATTTTTATTCCTGTGGGCGGCGGCGGTCTGCTTGCCGGCGTAGCCGCGTACGTAAAACATTTGCATCCTAAGACACGCATTATTGGTGTTGAAGTTGAAGGCTCTAACTGTATGGATGCGGCGCTTCGTGCGGGTAAGCGGGTTAAGTTGCCGTTAGAAACTTTAGATCTATTTGCGGATGGCGTTAGTGTGGCCCAAGCAGGGTTGCTGCCGTTCAAAATTGCCAAAAAGTACGTAGATGAAATTGTCGTAGTCAATGTAGATGAAATCTGCGCTGCCATTAAAGACGTTTTTGAAGACACGCGTGGAGTTTCAGAACCTGCTGGTGCGCTGGCTATCGCTGGCATGAAACGCTACTTGGTTGATCACCCCGGCTTGGCCTCTGTTGTGGCCATTGTCAGCGGCGCCAATGTAAATTTTGATCGGCTACGACATATCTCTGAACGAGCAGAAATAGGTGAGGCTCGTGAAGCGGTGTTGGCAGTAACCATTGATGAAACTCAAGGCAGCTTTTTAAAGTTTTGTCGCGCTCTGGGTAAACGTTCTATTACTGAGTTTAACTATCGTTATGCAGATACCAGCGGCGCACATATCTACGTGGGGCTTGGGGTTGCGTCAAAAGAAGACCGGCTCGATGTTGTAGAAAATTTGCAATCTAAAGATTATCAAGTATTCGACATGACCGATAACGAAGCTGCGAAAATGCATGTGCGGCATATGGTTGGCGGTCGCCGGATGCAAGGCAGTTCCGAGCTGTTGTATCGCTTTGAATTTCCGGAGCGCCTTGGCGCTTTGTTACAGTTCCTCGCCGGATTGGGCGCTGATTGGAATATTACGCTTTTCCATTACCGTAACCATGGTGCTGCCTGGGGCCGAGTATTGGTAGGATTTGACGCCAAATCTAGTGACAGCAAAAAGCTCCAGAAATACCTGCAGCGCATTGGCTATCGTTTTTGGCCAGAGCAAGACAATCCAGCGTATAAGCTATTTCTTGGGTAGATCACTGTAGATCGAATGACTATTGCTGGGGAAATTTCAGCCACTCTTCCTCGAAGACAAGTTTTGTAGTGTCAGTGATATGGTCGATATAAAGTCGCCCGTCCAAATGGTCAAACTCATGCTGCACGACGGTGGCTAAAAACCCCTTAAGCTCTAGCTCCGCAGGCTGGCCTTGTAAGTTAGTGTGGCGAACCACCACATGCTGTGGGCGTTCAACGAAGCCCCTTAAGCCTGGTACCGAAAGACATCCTTCCCAATAACCGGCAACTTCAGGGTTGACTATTTCAATGACAGGGTTGAAGAACACGGTCAGTGGAATTGCCTCAATTTCGCCATATCGGCTTGGACCGCCGGGTACTTCAATAATCGCCAGTCGAAGCGGTTCATCAATTTGCGGCGCGGCTAAACCAACTCCACCGTAGTCCCTTAAAGTATCCGTCATATCCACTAAAAGCCGGTGCATTTCATCGCTGCCAATAAAGTCTTCAGGGACATTGCCGGCAGGTATGCGCAAAGAGGGGTGTCCCATACGGATGATTTTTCTGATTGCCATAGCTATTCCCTAAATATTGCCAAGCTATCCATAATTTGTGAAGGCTGCTGAGCATTATTGTTAAGCATTATTGCGGAGGATAATGTGCCTATTTAACTTTTATCTCGTGCATAAATTTAACTCATATGACTCCAGCAAATTCAGTAATGCCAGATTCGGTAACCACTGCATTTAGCCCAACATCCCAATTAGATTTTTCTAGGGTCTCCGAGCTTTGTTGGGCGTCAAAACTAATGCCAAGCAAATAGGGTCTATTGCGTTCGTTTGCAAAAAAGCGATCATAATAGCCACCGCCCATACCCAGCCGAGTGCCGAAATTATCGAAGGCAACCAGTGGTAGCAAAACACAATCTAGATTTGCGGCGGATATTTGTTCACAGGTTTCCGGGTGCGCGAGGGTTCTCAGGCCATAAGGACCAACTGTGGTCTGGGTATTGTTGCCGTAGCGGTGGAAGCGCATTCGTCCTCTTCGCGCTTTGTTGTCCGCCGCCGTGTCAACTTCTCTGGTGTCTGTGTTTTCGATAACCGGAACAAAAATTTTGTTCCCAATCTGCTTCCACGCCTCAGCAATCCAAGCGTCCAGTGAAGCTTCATGTGCGCTATTAAGGTAGGCGGCGATGCGCCTAAGTGGTTTTTGCCTAGGGTTCGCTGTATTTTGCTGAAAAAATATTTGCAGGTGTTTGCAGATGGCCGCACTAGCGTCGGTCTTTGCTTGGGTTGGCAGATGATTTCTGATGTCGCGAAACTTCTTGCGCAGCTGCCGTCTGGGGTTCGGAGAAATTTTCGTCATGATAAGGGTCTAGTGATGACTAGAGACAGTTATAAAGTGTTCCCGGAAATGCCGCTGTTGGTTTGCCCTGAACCGTCGAAGCTCAAGGCGGAGAATCAAGCAAAATCTAAGGCGGCCCATAAGGTTGGGTATGCACACCGACTCTGCGGAGAAACTCCTGACGTATATTTAACGGCTCAAGGACTCGACCACTCGCAAACATCCCAGGAACGCTCCTAGTATAACGATTTTGGGCCATAGGCAAACAGTGAACTTCGTTTATATCTTAACTAAATGAAAGATATTCAGTACAAAATGGTTGGGAATGCTTGGTCAGAAGGAGAGAGGGCAAGTGTAGTGCAAAGCGCTGCAGGTTAAGAAACGCCTTAAGAGCAAATAAATGCGTAGCCGAATGCTAATTGGCGTGGCCGAAAAAGCCGCAAAAGCAAAAAGCCTGTAAGGGCGTTGAGGTGCTTTGGGAGTTTGGATCTGGACTTGGTCAGCGCCTTGGTCCTAGAACTAGAGCTAGATCTTTTAGACTTAGACTTAGACTTAGACTTTAAGTTTAATCTGCGCTTGGTATTACGTTGGCAATTTTTTCGTTGAGCATCTTTACCCGTCTGTTAGTCACCTCTTGATCTGAACTTGCGCTTTTGCTGCCCGTTAACAAATCATTGGTTATATTCAATGCGGCCATGACTGCCACTCGGTCAACGCCCACCACTTTGCCGGTAGAGCGAATTTCCACCATCTGATCGTTTAGATAGCGGGCGGAACGCTTCAGCGCTTCTTCTTCATCCGCCGGGCAAGAAATTTGGTATTCCTTGCCCATAATTTTGATACTTAGGGTTGTAACGTCATTACTCATGGATTACTGCGCCTTGGGCTGGTTGTGGTGCCGCTCTGTTCTTTTCATGTTTAACAAAATACTTTTTCAATATTTCAGTCTTTTTCGAGGGCCTTAAGTCTGCCAATCATTGACTCGACACGATTCTTTGCAAGTTCGTTTTTTTCAATGAGCTTGGCCCTTTCAACAGTCCAATTGCTCTGTTGTGTCTTCAATGCTTTGTTCTCAGTGCCCAATAAATGAACCAGAGCAATAAGATTGTCGACCTGTCTTTCTAAACGGTTAAGTTCTTCATTTGGATATAGTGGATCTGTCATGACGAGCAACTGGCAATTAGGCTAAGAGTAGGGGATAGTTTGCGCCGTTTATAATCTTTTGTGTAGCCCTACTCACTGTGACAAACCTATTAATAAAAGCAGAACTCGCATCCACCGCTCTTATGCCGGCAGAATTGCATGGCATGGTCTGTGGTATGGCCGTAAATGGTACGCCTGAGTTCGTTGTAGCTGATCTAGTTGCCCTTGCTGGCCCTGAAACACTTCCTGATGAAGGCGCTCTGGGCACCTTTATTACGGAGGCGTTAGATCAACTTTATGATCAAAACATGTCATTTGTGCCGTTAGTTCCAGATGATGATGAATCGTTATCCACTAGAGTGGAAGGCGTTGTTGAATGGACTGGCGGATTTTTGGCTGGCTTCGCCGCTGGGCTAAATGCTGCGCGAGATGAGCTGCCTATAGACGTTCAAGAAATTATTCGTGACTTCGCGGGTATTTCTGGCATGGACCCGACAGATTATGCAGAGGAAGAACGCTTCGAAGCAGAAGACATTGAAGAAAGCGAAGCCTCTCTTATGGAAATCTATGAGTACATGCGCGTTAGCGTGGTGTTGATCATGGCGTTGATGGATGAGCACCAAGCTCAGGAAGCAGCTGATTGAGTGTGGTCTCGATCAGTTCGAGTGAATATGCGCTTCGTCGCCGGCGGCTAATGAATGAAATGG
>Ga0209192_10000133_pt1 | contig 87616 bp, 79 predicted proteins | sample ArcticOcean_MG_C_11_FD_187433 | JGI IMG/M metagenome (GOLD analysis project Ga0209192, IMG submission 187433) | Marine microbial communities from western Arctic Ocean - ArcticOcean_MG_CB2_154 (SPAdes) (version 2) | ecosystem: Environmental > Aquatic > Marine > Oceanic | place: Arctic Ocean... | reverse complement strand
ACGATCAAGCGCAGAGGAAGGCCCTGTTAGATCGCGACGATCAAAGTATTCATTGATATAGTCATCACCGTGTTCAAAGTCTGTATAACGAACCGATGGTGAAATCTGAATAGATGCTAGCATGCTATCAAACTGGAACTGCTTCGAGATAATGAGTTTGTCTTCAATGACATAAGTGTCATGGAACTGAGAGAAACCATAAGCATTTTCATTGTTGTTTTCATACGCTTCGTAGAACAACTGATTGCGGAATTCCCAATCATTATCTGTGGTATGAATGATGTCGAAGTACAAAGTAATGACTTCGTTTTCAAGCGCATCATCTTCTGCAACCAACACATCACTACCATCTATCTTGGCGACGCCTGGGTTAATTAGACCCATGCCTGCAAGAGCACCAGGATTTACACCCGTTGCAGCTTCAAGCTCAGCAACAGTACTTATCGAAGAATTAGGCACGCCAAACAGGAACGGTGTCAAAACACCAGCCGCACCGTATTCCTGATGCGAAATCGAACCGTCACCACTTGTATCAAGCGGCGCAGGTGAGCCCGTAATATAGGTACCGTGATCAATCAGATCTTGAGTTACGCGGTTCCAACCGGCGATTTGATTACCCTCATACCGATGGTACATACCACCGAACTGAAGCCGTGTATTGTCGCTCCAGTCGACGTCGAATGAACCCTGAAGAAGCGTCTGATCGGTTGAAGAGTTATCGTAATAACTACCGGAATTTTCAAGTTCACCATAAAGGTAGTAACCCAAGTCCTTGCCGAAAACTTCGCCAGGTCCGCCAACTTCAGCAGTCAGGATACTTTTATCCCAGTTACCCGTCGTGTAAGACAGCGCACCGGTATTTGATTCAATAAATGAACCACTTTCTTCAATACGCGCAGATTTTGGATTGAAGTTCAGGTAGCCACCAATTTTTGATGGTCCGTAAATTGGAGACGCTGGTCCGCGAACGATATCGACACGGTCAGAAGCACCAATCGGTGTTGGATAGTTTCCAGGGTTATCGAGGCGACGAACACCACGGAAATAAGTCTCACCAGGCGTTCCACGTACGTCCAAACCACCGGCAACGCCGAAGAAGGACTGTGTGAATGTGCCAGGCGCAAGAACGATCAATTCATCAATGTCACCCATGTTGAATCGTTCCATCTGTTCCGACGAAACTGTCGATGCAGATCTTGGTGTTTCCAGCAATGATTTGTTAAAACCAAAGACGGATTTGACGTTCTCGCCAGGAAGACTTCCCAAGTCTCCTACGACAACGATTTCTTCCATTTCCTCAGCATGAAGTGGTGCCAGTACTGAAAGTACCGCAGCGGCAACCGCAACTTTACTGAACGCTGTAAATTTACGCGTCATTTATTGTCCCCAATTGAAAAAAGCGAATGTTAAAATAGGTCAGAATTCTCACTCAAACCGACTGATCTAAAATGCAACTTCTATGCCGTTAACTAAGCTTCGAACCAAAATGGCCTCGAATCTAAGATTAGTTCCCACCACGGCTAGTCTTCAAGCCATTTACTTCGAAAAATCCTTACTTTATCGTTCAAGTAGCTCAATTTCTAACGTAAGACTCTCGCACCGTTATATATCACAAAGCCCGTATCGTGTGCATATAAAACCTCGTTTTGGTGCACTTTTTTTATTCAAAGCAGCGACACCTTTTCGAGATATGCGACGTTCAAAGCCTGCAATTCTTTTGTCATAGGTCGTAAGCAGCTCGTTTTTGACATCCTCAGGCAAGAATGCAAACGAAATCGAGTTACGACTGAGCAATTTGATTTCCGTCCAGGAGAGATTGAACTCCCTCACCGCGACGTAAAATTCATCGGTCATTGTACTGTCCCACATGCCACGATCGTCGGTTGAAAGTGCGACGGGAACGCCGATTCTTAAATATTCCGGGAACGGATGTTGACTGTAATCGTCAACATATTCCAGTAGCAGGTTACTAATCAGATTCACTTCCACCAAATAGGGACCATGGCGCATTTCGCGCAGCGTCTGCGGATCTTTGATTAAATTAACGCCGTGTCCGATTCGATCTGCCCCTAGTAGCAACGTATCGCGAATATGGAAATTGGGCTCGTCAACTTCACCCGCGTGAATCGACAACTTGACGCCATGATATTGCTGTCTCAGCTTTCTTAAGGTTTCAAGAAAACGCAGTGGATGGCCTTTATCATCGTCCTCGCGTCCAACCATATTGACGGCGACCCAATCTTCATTTTCAGCGACTATTTTGTAGGTTGTCTCTAGACTTTCTTCTGCATTCGGCAAAAATCGCAAAATGGCTTCCTGAAAACGCCAGGTCATACCCGTATCGAGCACATCCTGACGTGATAGTCGCTCTGTAATAATTGAGGCTGCGTCGCTAGGGCTAATCGGTGAACCATCGGGACGCTGATAACCCTGCAACGTTAGTTGTGGCTCAAGATAGAGCAAACCTTCATCGCCGAAGGCTTTCAGATTGAGGTAGAGCATTTCTGCTGTGACATAGGGGTTGCCGTCCAGGTCACCTAATCGCTGCCAGTGGGTCTGGAAAAACTCGTCTCGGCCTTCATAGGGTTTATCCAGTCGAATGCTATTTTCCCAGGCGGCCCGCTCTTTCGCATCCAGTTCAGCCAAAGGCTTGAACTCGGACTGCTCGCAGGACGGCAGATCGGCAAGACTGGCAGACGTGATTGTGTAGAACATTAAATAATAAGGGCTAGCACCTTTAAAAGACTGATGGCCGTATTCGCGGCAGTTATTGCTCTTAATGCGCGTATGGTAGATATAGCCTTGCTCAGACGCCGCTAAGGCGAGCTCGTACCACCACTCTGAATAACCCGAACCACTGGCATGACTGTGTAGGTCTCCGCCTTTGGGCATCTCGTAAAGGAGCTGATAGAGTTCCTCGTCGGCGGCCTCTAACTTGATCTTTTCGAACTGCTGATCAAAGTCGGATTCGGCGTGCGCGGCCATTTGCATCAGGCTAAACAGCACGACGACAACGCTCTGTTTGAGAAGAGATTGCAGCTTCAAGAAAAAGACCTCAGGATGGGAGGCGGCATTTTATTAAAAACCACGGACAGATAGCTAGCCATATTCAACAAAATTAATGAAATTCATCGAAGAGACGAATACCAGTGACCCAAAAAGACTACCCAAGAGACATGACTGGCTACGGCCAACACCCTGTAGCCGCCAATTGGCCGAACAAAGCACGCATCGCCGTTCAGTTTGTTATTAATTATGAGGAAGGTGGTGAGAACAATATTTTGCATGGCGATCGAGCCTCAGAGACGTTTCTGTCAGAGATCATTGGCGCAAACGCCTATGAGGCACGTCACATGAGCATGGAAAGTCTTTATGAATATGGCAGTCGCGCCGGCTTCTGGCGCTTGCACCGCGCCTTCACCAGCCGTCAAATACCCGTTACCGTGTTTGGCGTTGGCATGGCGCTCGAACGGAACCCCGACGCGGTCGAGGCGATGTTGCAAGCCGACTGGGAAATTGCCTGTCATGGCTATCGCTGGATCGACTATCAGTTTGTCGACATTGATGTCGAGCGAGCGCATATGCAGCAGGCCATAGAAGTTCACGAACGCGTCACAGGCCGAAAACCGCTAGGCTGGTACACCGGTCGTGATAGCCCCAACACGCGCGGGCTGGTCATTGAAAATGGCGAATTCTTGTATGACAGCGATTCCTATGCAGATGACCTTCCCTATTGGCACCGCCAACAGGAACAGGCAAGACCACACCTTATTGTGCCTTACACCTTAGATGTCAACGATATGCGATTTGCAGCGGCACAGGGTTTCAACGCCGGCGATCAGTTTCTGAATTATCTCACTGATGCCTTCGACGTTTTGTATGAAGAAGGCGCAACCACGCCGAAAATGCTCTCCATTGGCCTGCATTGCCGCGTCATTGGTAAACCGGGCCGAATGCAGTCTCTATTGACGTTTCTAGATTACATCCAAAGTAAACAGGATGTATGGCTATGTCGGCGTGCGGATATCGCACAACATTGGCACGACCATCACGCTATATGAGCGTCGCCTTTAGGCTTGAGCTTGCACCTTAGATTTGGGTAACAGCAGTTCCAGCGCAATCGCGAACACTGCGCCGGTGGAAACAGGAAATGAGAGAATCATCGCCCATTCGGCAGACAGCAATGTCATAGAGCCGACTGATAGTGAAACCGTATAACCCAGCACAATTGCGGCAGCAACAATGATCCAGTCGCGCCGCACGGGTTCGTTGCTGGCGACGATGCTGTATCCGGCAAATCCGACCAGTGAAAACATCAACAACGTTGCGCCATAAATCACCGCATTCGGAATTGCTTGAAAAATGCCGCCGACGACTGGAAAGAAGCCAAACAGAATCAAGAAGCCTGCAACAAAGTAGCCGACAAACCGGCTGGATACGCCGGTTATTCGAATCACACCGTTGTTCTGAGAAAAGGTTGTATTGGGAAAAGTGCAAACAAAGGCAGCAAATAGCGAGTTAATCGCATCGCCCAGAATGCCGCCTTGAATACGCTGCCAATAGCTCTCATCACCGGTCGGCAAACCTGAAAGATCGTTTGTCGCGGTTAAATCACCGATAGACTCTGTTGCCGAGATGAGGAATATCGGCATCAAAACCAGTACCGTCGGCCAATCAACCGCCAGTTCATAGCGCCAGGGCACGGGCACGAAAAAACTATCCAATTTCCCCAGCACACTGAAATCAACCGTGCCGAAGAAAAAGGCGACGACAAACCCGATGATGAGTCCCAGGGTAATGCACGATATTCGAAGCCAGACGTTGTTCGATCGAGAGAAAAAGATGATGGATGCCAACACGAGACCCGTCAGTAGTAACACCAACCAACCCTGGTCACCGGCTTGTTGATATTCCCGTTGAATATTTTGCAACGTCGATACAACCAAAGAGATGCCCAGCAACATAATCGTCGCTCCCGCCACATTCGTCGTAATGACGCGACGTAAATAGCGAATAAATTGACTCGCGATAATCATCGTCATCGCGCAGAAAGCGCAGGAACCAAATATCATGCCCAGCGCTTCGCCAGCGTGCATATTAACAACCAGCGTTTGATAAGAAAAAACCAATGGACCGATAAAGGCAAAGCTGGTGCCTTGAATACTCAATAAACCAGAACCTATGGGACCAATACGATTAATTTGCACCAGCGTCGCGAAACCAGAGACCACTAAGGACGAACTGATCAAGTAGCTGGTCTCTTCAACGGACAAGCCCATGCCCAGCGCGATGATCAGCGGCGCTGTGAGTATCCCGGCAAAGACTGCGAGAAAATGTTGAAAACCTATTAGGACAGACGTCCCTATCGGCGGTCTGTCATGTATCGAATACAGCATAAGAATCTCTTAAAGCGTTTGCCTGACCATTAAGTTCAAAAGACAGCACAAAGTCAAAAGCTATCGGGCTTTGTATCTAAGCTGCAATCACGATCGCAAAAATGTTGGCAATCAATATGCAGGGTTTGTATGGTTACAGGACCTGTATTTGAATGGAAATTAACGTGACTGCATTTATCGAAGGCCTGCCAAAAGCCGAACTCCATGTCCATCTAGAAGGCACATTAGAACCGGAGCATATCTTTGAATTGGCGAGCCGCAACGCGATCGAACTGGAATACAAAACACCCCAAGACGTTATTGATGCTTACGATTTCCACGACTTACCTTCGTTCCTAAAAATATACTATGCAGCAATGGGCGTATTGCACACTGAGCAAGACTTCTACGAACTGACTTACCACTACTTTGAACGAGCGGCCAAAGATAACATCATCTACGTCGAACCGTTTTTCGACCCCCAAGGTCACACAAGTCGTGGTGTGGATTTTGAAACTATCATCACCGGCATTCACAGAGCACAACAGGACGCGCGCAAAAACCTCGGCATCGAGTCAAACCTCATCATGTGCTTCTTAAGGGACATGTCAGCAGAGTCTGCTGCGGAACATCTTCAGATGAGTTTACCGTTCAAAGACTGGATCATTGGTGTGGGTTTGGACTCGGACGAAAAAGATAACCCGCCAACTAAATTCCAACAGGTCTTCGCCGATGCAAGACAAGCCGGCTATAAGTTAACGATGCACTGCGATGTGAATCAAAAAGACATCCTTGGGCACATTCGGGAATGTATCGACGTCATTAAAGTTGACCGCATCGATCATGGTATCAATGCGCTTGAGGACGAAGCTCTTTGCGCGGACATTGTGAAAAACAAGCTTGGCCTGACGGTCTGTCCTGTCTCAAATCGATTTGTGGTGCAATCTTTGACGAGTAATGAAATCCGCACGATGCTCGAAAAAAACATGATGGTCACCATCAACTCCGATGACCCGGGGTATTTTCGCGCCTACCTTACGGATAACTTTATTGCACTGACGCAAGAAGGCAATTTTTCAGAAGAAGAGTTAACGCAATTGGCCCGCAATGCTTTCGACGCGGCTTGGCTGGACGACGCTAACAAAGCGCAGTATCAACAGCGCATTAGTGACTACGTTAATCAATGATTCGTCATCATTCATTGACTGTCGATACGGGTCGTCATCTAACGACGCGTTTTTAACTAATTAAACGAAGGTAAACTTTGCCGCGAAAATAAACGCAACCAAGTAAACCGCGGCGGGACATTCCGATGCTCGGCCGCTCAACAACTTAATCGCCATATAGGTGATGAACCCAAGTCCAATACCATCGGCAATCGAAAAAGACAGCGGCATCGCCAGAGCACATACCACAGCAGGCGTACTTTCCGTCAGATCATCCCAATCCACATCAGCCAAACTACGCGTCATCAGGCACGCAACAAACAAAAGCGCCGCAGCGGAAGCATAGGCAGGGACACTCTGCGCCAATGGCGCTAAAAACAAACAACCCAAAAACAAAACACCGGTTGTCACAGCGACCAGGCCGGTTCTACCACCACTTTCAACACCCGCCGCACTTTCGATATAACTGGTTGTCGACGACGTTCCTACCAATGCGCCCACTGCCGTTGCACCTGAGTCGGACAGCAATGCTTTACCCAGTCGCGGCAATTTACCATCCTCGGTCGTTAATCCCGCGCGCGTTGCAACCCCCACCATGGTGCCTGCCGTATCGAAAACATCTACCAGTAACAGCGTTAAAATGACTGTTATCATGGATACGTTAAAGGCTGCGGCGATATCCAGCTCAAATAGAACAGGCTCTAAAGAGGGTGGCATCGAAAACACACCCTTAAACTCCGCACCGCCGAATACCCAACCTAACACTGTCGCAAATAACATACCGATGATGACCGCACCCATAATCTTACGCGCACTCAAAGCAGCGATAATCACAAAACCAATCATACAAATAAAAGGACCCGCATCCGTCAGCGATCCAAAGGATACGAAGGTTGCTGGGTTGGCGACGACGATGCCGGCATTTTTAACCGCAATAAAGCCAAGGAACATGCCGATGCCCGCGGAGATACCTAACTTCAAATTTTTCGGAATAGCGTTGATCAGCCATTCACGCACAGGCAAGAGACTCAATATGATAAAAATAATACCAGAGAGAAAAACAGCTCCCAGAGCTGTCTGCCAGGTGTAACCCAATCCTAAGACGATGCCGTATGCAAAGAATGCGTTTTGTCCCATGCCAGGCGCTTGCGCAATAGGGTAGTTACCGACAAGCCCCATCACAATAGAACCGAACGCCGCGGCGATGCAGGTAGCGACAAAAACCGCACCAAAATCCATCCCTGTTTCAGACAGAATCACAGGATTAACAATGGTGATGTAGGCCATGGCAAGGAACGTCGTTAAACCGGCAACCAACTCGGTGCGAATGTTGGATCCTCTCGCCTCGAGTTCGAAAAATTTCGCGATCTTGTCCATCAAAGATTCCTAATTAAGTGTCGACAAATTTATAGGAGGGTCGACTAATGCGCCTATTGAAAATTCGATCTATCCGTTTCACTTCTCGACCATACCAGCCACTATGGTCTTTCACTAGCCAACTTGCACAAAACCTAGGTTTAGGTACTGCTTCGTGAAGCTGTTCTAAAGATTCTTGTTCTGTGCAATCCACGCTAACAAATCGGTGCGTTCTTCATCTGTCATGCCGGTCATATTGGCTAACGGCATGTAGCCGGTACTCACTGCCGTCTCGACCTGCTGACTATGCTGTAAAAGCTGAGCGAGACTCTCAAGCACAATGCCGCCGGGTGGCGCGACAAACCCAGGTTGAGTCGGTTTTACTGCATGACAATTAACGCAGTGCTTTGCGACAACCCCTATCACGATATCGTCTTCGACTTGGTTTAATAATAACGCCTGCTGCGCGTCGTAGCGTTCGTAGCCCAACCAACTCGCAAGCACTAAGAAGCCTATAAAGGCCTGAACTAACACCATCGGTCTGATAATACCGCGATGCCGCAAATTGAAGAAATGTCGCGAATAGGCTGTAATCATCATCACCGCAACGAGGATGACCCAATTCCATTCATGTCCATAAAGAAACGGATAATGGTTACTGATCATGCAGAACAGCACCGGCAGTGTGAAATAGTTATTGAAGGTTGAACGCTGTTTAGCGAAAGCAGCTTCCGCCGGATCAGGGCTGCCGCCAGCTTCAACGGCCGCGACGAAGCGTTTCTGGATTGGGATAATGCCAAGAAAAACATTGCCCGCCATAATCGTACCCATCAATGCGCCTACGTGAAGGAAAACCGCACGATCGGAAAACAATTTTGTCGCAAGCCAAGACAACAGAATTAACATCAGTGCGACACCCATGGCAAACAACCCTTCGTTTTTACGCAATGGGCTGCGAATGGCGACTTCATAAAGTACGAGACCACCCAACAGAAAAGCAACACTCGCTGCGACAGCGATGGAGCTGCTAGATATCCAGTTATCCGGGCCCACGAGATAGCTTTGTGCTTGAAAATAGTAAACCGCTATCATCAAAAAAGTGCCTGTAATCCAGGTGCTGTAAGCTTCCCATTTAGACCAATGCAGACTTACTGGCCAGCTTGGCGGCGCTAGCGAATACTTACTGAAGTGATAAATGCCACCGCCGTGAATAGCCCAAAGATCCCCCTTCACGCCCTTCGCTTTCAACTCATCATCCGGTTCCTGCAAACTATTATCCAGCCACACGAAATGGAATGATGCTCCAATCCAAGCAATACCTGTAATCAGGTGCAGCCATCTAACAATAAGACTGAGCCAGTCGACCAAATAAGCTTCCACTAACGTCTACTCCCATCTTGCTGTGTGATTGCTTGGTCATCTTGTTGCTGAAACTGTAGCTGACCATTAATGTAAGTTCTCGATATCAACCGATCATCACCCAGTATCATGTAGATAAACAATTCCTCTGCAATACTGTTGGTTTGACCCACCCGTCGACCGATAAGGTCCGTCGCGTTGGGGTCAATGACAATAAAATCTGCTTCCTTACCTTGCGCAAAATCACCGATGTACTGATCTAACTGCAGCGCCTCAGCGTTGCCCTTTGTCACCATACAAAATGCCTCATGGGCATCAAGAGAATAGCCTCTCATCTGACAGACTTTGTAGGCTTCACCTAAAGTACGAAATTGTGAAAAGCTGGTGCCGCCACCGACATCACTGGCAATACTCACGGGTATGCCATGGGACTTCATTCTCTGTAAATCAAACAAGCCACTGCCTAGAAACAGATTAGATGTGGGGCAAAATGCAATTCTTGCACCCTTACTTGCGATACGTTCAATTTCGCTATCGGTGAGGTGGATACAATGTCCATAAACCGTTCTATCGTCTGTGATACCGAAACGCTCGTAAGAGTCGAGGTAATCTTTCGCCTCCGGATGAACCGTTTTTAGCCATTCAATTTCAGCTAGATTTTCGGACAGATGGGTTTGAATCCAAGTGTCAGGATATTCCTCATGTAGCTTCGCAACACTCTGTAACTGTGCCTCGGTCGACGTACCAGAAAAACGCGGCGTAATCGCATAACCTAAGCGTCCATTACCGTGCCATTTCTGAATCAGACGTTTTGATTCAACATAGCCACGTTCGGCCGTATCAAGCAGCCCATCGGGCGCGTTGCGATCCATCATGACCTTTCCGGCAATCAACCGCATTTGACGCTTATGTGCTTCGTTAAAGACGGCATCCGCGGCGTGTTCGTGACTGGTGGTGAAGACCATGGCCGTTGTCGTACCGTTTGCCAGTAACTGCTGCGTAAATGCTGCTGCGACTTCTTTTGCATAGGCTTCATTGGCCAACTTCATTTCCGCCGGGAAGGTATATTTATTCAGCCAATCCAATAGCTGTTGGCCGTAAGATGCGATCACGTCTATTTGCGGTGAATGCATGTGAGTATCAATCAAGCCCGGCATAATCAGATGATCGGGTAGGTGCTCACAGGTCGCTAGATCAAAACCTTGGGCCTGCATTTCAGCCGCTGCTTTGAGGTCAACGATTTTGCCATTTTCAACAAGTAAGACGCCATCCGCCAGATACTCGAAGCGCGACGAATCGGCACTGGGATAATGTAAAACTCTACTGCGCAGCGCCAACATATCAGCTACCACGGTACGTGGAGTACCCGAAGGGACTCAATAAAAGCGGTACATGGTAATGTTCATCGACGCTATTCACCCGAAACGAAATGTGAACATCTTCATAGAAACTATTGGATGCCAAGCGCGTAAAATAAGGTTCCACATCGAACTCCAAACGGTATTTAGCGGCGATTAAAGAAAACTCACTTTGCCAATGAACAATGCGACCATCTGCGTCTGTGACGCCCTGGGCGATTAACACATCGCCTTGATAGAGACGCACGCTGACGTCGTCGGCCGGCGCACCTCGCGTTAGATCCAGAATGTGTGTCGTAATCGCTGCTTTATGTGTCATTTTGACCTTCTTACTTAACAGGTTATTGAGTCTGATTTCTGTGATTTTCATTTGTTCCGCTGCGCCATTGCTCAGCTCCGTTGCTCGGGAATTGTTAATCCGTGCCTCAAGCAAGTCCAGCATTTCCTCGGCAGATTTTCCCGTTGCACAAACAATAAAAATAAAACCAAAATTTTCCCTATAGGCTATATTTAAGTCGCGCAGTCTTAGTAGCACCGATTCGTCCGCCGCGGTTATCTGACCCTGCTCTGCCGTCGCGGTATCTTTATACTTGTTTCGCAATGCCTCGAGATCACCGATCTGAGGATGTCCCTGAAATGCTTCCAATATCTGGCTTTCAGTTGATTGCACCCATACATCGCGGCTCAAAGCTATTAACTGAGGCAGATCCCTGTAGGGTCGTGCTGCCACAACCGCTTCTGCCCAACGGCTACATTGGCAACAGGCGATCAGTTGCTTGTAGGCATCTAATTCAACCAATTTGTTAAACCATTGGATGGTATGCGCAGCATCTTTAGCGCTATCAACCTTTGAGCCATTCACCTTTGAGCTATCCACCTTTGAGCTATCCACGTAAATCTATTCCTGCTTTGTTGAGGGGCTAGCGGCGTCCGTTGGCAGGCTTTGACGAGCACTGAGATCGCCGTTTAGCACAGACTTTATTTCTCGCCAAGAGACCCCGCGACGCGGATTATCCTTCGATGACTCGGTCTCCAATTTGGCAAGCAATTGCGCGCAAATCGACACAGCCACTTCCATCGGTAACTTGCCCTTGATCGCAGTATCCCCGACGGGGCAAACGTAACGCGCAAGCGCCTGTTCGGGTACACCATCATGGATCAGTCGCTGTCGAAATCGCTTTGCCTTTGTTTCCGAACCAATTAATCCAATCGATGCGATATCGGTATGCAACAACAGCTCCAAAAGCAGACGATAATCCAACGCATGATCGTGCGTTAGAATAAGCACATCGGCATTTGGCAATAACGCATCTAAAAAATCTTCAGGGGTTTGTAAACATTGTTTCGATACATTCGGTGCGAGCTGCGAGGGGAAAACCTCTTGCCTTGAATCAATCCAACTAATACGACAATCACACTCCGACAGAATCTTGACCACGGCTTGCGCAACATGCCCAGCACCAAAAATGGCGACTTGACGCGCCGCTGCAGGAAATATTTCGTAGAGCATGTTCACCGCGCCACCACAGCATTGACCGACCTTGCTTGATAAGGGGTAGTGCTCAAGTTTCTGCGCCAGTACACCTTTTACAATAAGCTCACGCGCACGTTGCGTGGTAAGAAATTCTAATTGGCCGCCGCCTATCGTGTCGAAGGTGTCGGATTGCGTCACAATCATCTTACTACCCCCTTCACGGGGCGTTGAACCGCTCACACCGATAACCGTCACGATGACGAACGCATCACCTTGGTCATGGCATTGACTAATGGCTTGTTGCCAACGATGCATCATGACTGTTTCTGCCTAAGTTGATCTTGCAACTCATCAATCGCCCAATAGACCTGCTCAAAGGTTGCGGGCGAGTTAAGCTTTGGCGCGATTTTGTAATCTGCGCTAGCAGCACAGGCATCGCGCAAAGCGCACCATACCGAAATCGCCAGCATAAGCGGTGGTTCACCGACCGCTTTTGAGCGATAAATAGTTGGCTTGTGATTCTGCGCCGCAAACAGCTCAACATTAAAATTTTCAGGCACATCGTAGGCTGTTGGAATTTTATAATTGGCCGGACTATTAGAAATCAAGCGGCCAGTATCATCCCAGAGTAGCTCCTCGGTTGTCAGCCAACCCATACCCTGCACAAAACCACCCTCTATTTGACCAATATCAATTGCCGGATTTATTGAGTCGCCCACGTCATGCAGAATATCGACTTGGGTGACTTTATATTCGCCGGTCATTCTATCGACCAACACTTCGGATACCGCGGCACCACAAGCATAATAATAAAAGGGATGACCCTTACCCGCTTGCTTGTCAAAATGTACGTCAGGTGTCTTATAAAACCCCGTCGCTGACAGTTGCACACGATTCATATAAGCCAGTTGCACCATGTCCGCAAACGCGTGGGACGCGCCAGCAACGTTTATGCAATCGTTTGCAAAGTGAATGTTGACCGGCTCTGTGTTGAAGTGATCGGCGAGAAATACCGTTAGCCTATCGCGAATCTGAGTCGCAGCATCCTGCGCGGCCATGCCGTTCATATCGGTGCCAGAGGACGCCGCGGTTGGCGATGTGTTCGGCACCTTATCCGTTCGTGTCGAGGTGACAGTGATGCGCGCATAGTCGATACCCAGTGTCTGAGCAACAATCTGTGCAATCTTGGTATGCAAGCCTTGGCCCATTTCTGTACCGCCGTGATTGATCTGTATGCTACCGTCGGTATAGACATGCATCAGTGCACCGGCCTGATTCAGATGGGTCGAGGTAAAAGAGATGCCGAATTTAACCGGGGTCAGCGAAATACCCTTAAGCAATTGCGAAGATTTTTCATTAGCCGCTTTGTTAAAAGCCACGATACTTTCTCGACGAGCACGATAGTCCGAACTGGCTTCGAGTTGATCAATCAGTGTCCTGAGAATGTGCTGCTCAACTTTTTGACCGTAGGGCGTTTCATCGCGCCCTGGTGCGTACAAATTCACTTTGCGCACGTCCAGTGGATCCTTACCTAAAGACAAAGCAACATCTTCCATCATTGCCTCAACTGCCATCATGCCTTTCGGGCCACCGAAACCTCGGAATGCTGTATTAGAAACCGTATTTGTTTTACAGCGGTAACCGACAATACGTGCCGCATTGAGATAATACGCATTATCCGCGTGGAACATTGCTCGGTCGACAATACCTTCTGACAAATCCGCGCTAAAACCACAAAGCCCTGCCAATTCCATATCGACACCTAACAGGCGACCCACATCATCAAATCCGCAACGATATCGATTCCAAAAATCATGCCGTTTGCCGGTTTGTACCATGTCATCATGCCGAGGCATTCGATATTTGACCGCACAGTTATTTCTAATCGCAAATAGCGCCGCCATACAACCGGGAATCGCCGCTTGAGATTCTTTACCACCAAAGCCGCCGCCCATTCTGCGTACTTCGGTTTGAACTTTATTCAAATTAACACCCAACACCGAGGCCACTAGCTTTTGCACCTCACTTGGATGTTGCGAAGATGCATGGACATGAACACCACCATCCTCGAGCGGAATGACCAGTGCAACTTGCCCTTCAAGATAAAAATGTTCCTGACCACGCACCATTTGTTCGCCTTCAAGCTTATTCGGCGCAGCGTTCATTTGTGCGTCTGCGTCGCCCATGAAAAAGGTGCGTGTCGGCAAGACAAAACTGGACTGTTTGAGCGCAGCTTTTGACGTCAAAACGGCTTCAAGCTGCTCATATTCAACGACAGCTTTGCGAACAGCTTGTTGCGCCAATCGTTGCGTTGTGGCGGCAACAGCGAACAAAGGCTGGCCAACATAACTGACAAGATCTTTGGCTAGTAGCAGATCGCCTGTGTAAACAGGACTGACATCTGGGTCACCCGGGATATCATCATGAACAATAACATCGACGACACCTTTGCTATTTTTTACGCTATCTAGATCGAGCGACAAAATACGTGCATGGGCCATCGTCGACAGTCCCGTTGCAACGAAGAGCATGCCGCGAGGTTCGGCAATATCATCAACATAATTCGCTGTACCGATGACATGTTTGATACTGGAATCATGTTTCGTATTTACACCGACATTTGATCCGTGGTGACTATTTTCAACGTCATCTGACTGCGATGTCTTGCCTAATTTACGCATGTCGAACCTCCGTGACTTGCGGCAATTGTTCACCGCGAAACTCTCGCAGTGCACGTTCAAGCATGGTTTCCGCCATGCGCAAGCGGTATGCCGCTGAGGCTCTTACGTCAGTCATGGGTTGCATCGCCACCGACAACATCTCAATAGCCTGCCTAATCAGCCCGTCACTAAGCACCGCACTTTCGAGTTTGGTCTCGACCTCTTTGAGATTGATAGGCATGGCCGCCATACCACCAAATGCGATTGCTGCCTTGGATATTTGATTAGGTGAACCTTCAAATCTAAAGGCACCCAGTACGGAGGAAATATCGTCCTCCATGCGTTTCGAGTTTTTATAGAACCGATGAAAATTCGCTAATGTCTTAATCGGGAACTCAACTGAGACGATATATTCATCTGCTGCCAAGCTCGTCTGTCGATAGTCGAGATAAAATTCTTGAATGCTCGACGACCTTTCGTTACCCGACGTTGAACCTATATTTAAAACGCCATCGAGCACCATAAAAACCGGCGGCATATCCGCGATCGGCGAACCGTTGCCAAAATTACCACCCAAGGTACCCCGATTTCGAATCTGGGTAGAACCCAAACGGTGCAGCAAATCGATGAGTGAGGGAGACATGTGTGCCAGTGCTAATTCAATGTCATGGTAAGTTACCGCCGCACCGATGCGACACGTTTCTTTACCTATATTCAGTTCGGTCAGCTCGGCAACCTTGTTAACGCTGATCATTTGATCTATATCTTGGTAGAGTTGAGTGACTTCCAACATCAGATCTGTGCCGCCTGCAATGAGTCGTGCGCCGGGAAATTGAGTAATAAGCGCATTCATCTCGTCAAGACTCTCGGGTAGATACACACCTTGGTTGGCATCATCGCTTTTACCAGCAACGACATTCTCAGACTGACTTTCTGAAGCGCAAGCATCGGCATACAGCCAACTCTTGTGGACGGTCGCAAGCGCCGCTTGACCCGCTTCGACAATCGGTTTGTAACCGGTACAGCGGCAAAGGTTACCCGATATACCCTGTTCTACCCGCTGGCGAACAGAGGCCTTATCCATCGTCACACGGGATCCAATAGCATCATTCTCGACCAGCGCCGCCAGAGACATGACAAAACCAGGCGTACAGAAGCCACATTGAGAACCGTGACAGTCCACCATGGATTGTTGCGCTGGATGAAGCTTATCCTGTGAAGCAAGTCCTTCCACTGTGATGATCGATTCACCGACGAATTGTCCGATCGGCGCAATGCAGGCATTAAATGTCTTGAACGAATGACGTTGCCCGTCTGCATGTATTGCCGTGTCAGCAAGCATGACAGTACATGCACCGCAATCACCGGATGCACATCCCTCTTTCGTTCCTTTCAATCCATGGCGTCGAAGAAACTCCAAAACAGTTTCTGTTGGCTCACCATCGATCTGCATCGCTTTTTGATTAATCTCAACTTTCACGTCGTCGCCTTCACATCATTACCATTACGTTTTTACTTTCACTTAACAAGCCGATTCCTAGCGTCCTAAGGTTAAAGCCAGCCGACGTTTTAGGACGACGCCGCAAAGCCAGCTCAAATTCTTGACCATTTGGACAGGTTTAGTGATACAGTACACGATCCACCCTTGCCTTGGCAATGATATTGCGCTCCTCAAATCAACCAAAACCCGATACTCGCGCATCGCACATCGAGATCGTTATCACTCGCATCCTCGAAGCGGCGCAAGAAGAGTTTGCCGTTAACGGATTTGCGGGCACGCGTATGCAGGTGATCGCTGATCGAGCCGGTTACCCCAAGGCCAATGTACACTATCATTTCAAGAATAAAACGCGCCTTTATCTCGCAGTATTGGACCGCATCGTGACCCGCTGGGATGACTATCTAAACGACATTTCAGTCGATGATGACCCCGCTGTTGTGCTCGATACGTTCATTCGCGAGAAGGTACAGTTCTCTTTTGATGAACCTTCGGCGTCTCGACTCTTTGCCAACGAAATCATTCACGGCGCACCGCATCTACGCAAACACATTTCTAGCCAAATACGTCCCTACGTCATTGATCGCGTTGCTGTTATTCAATCTTGGATAGACGCCGGCAAAATGATCGCCGTAGACCCCATGCGACTCATCTTTTTAATCTGGTCGACAACCCAACACTATGCCGACTTTCAATCACAAATTTTGATCGTCACGCAGCAAAAAAAATACACGCAAGAATACCGAAAAGAAACGGCGGATTTTCTTAGCAAAATAATATTGTCAGGGTGCGGATTAACCTTGCCCAACGATGCATAACAAACTGGCATAGCGCTAGTGCACTCATAAAGGTTACACAATGATCGATCAAGCTACTTGGATTAAAAACCCACTCGCGGTTTGGACAGGTACACAGCTCAGCGCACCCAACGGCTTGGTAATTTGCGGTGACAAAATTGTGGAACTGGTGACCACACCAGAACCTACCGTAAGTTATAGCAAGACCATGGATGCAACTGACTGCGTGATAATCCCGGGGTTAGTGAACTGCCATCATCATTTTTATCAAACCTTAACCCGAGCACTACCGATAGCTGCCAATAAGCCCTTATTTCCATGGCTCGAAAGCCTCTACCCCATCTGGGCAAACCTTGATGAACAGGCGATCGCCGTGTCTACTGAAGTGGCCTTGAGCGAGATGTTGCTGTCCGGTTGCACTACAGCCTCTGATCACCATTATGTCTTCCCACCGAATCTAGAAAATGCCATCGACATCCAGGCAACAGTGGCAAAAGAAATGGGCATGCGTGTTGTGCTCACCCGCGGCTCAATGAGCCTTGGCAAAAGTGACGGCGGACTACCACCGGATAGTGTCGTGCAAACGGAACAAACTATTTTGGATGACAGCCAAAGGCTAATCGACACCTGGCACCAACCCAGTGATGGACCAGACAATGTAAGCCCGATGACACAAATCGCCCTTGCGCCCTGCTCTCCGTTCTCGGTGACGAAAGCCTTGATGATACAAACCGCTGAACTTGCGCGGGAGAACAATGTATTGCTGCATACCCATCTCGCCGAAACCGAAGATGAAAATCAGTTCTGTCTCGACAGTTATGGCGTTAGGCCACTCGATTATTTGGCGGAAGTCGGTTGGCTTTCAAATCAAACTTGGCTTGCCCATGGCATCCATTTCAATCGCGACGAAATTAAAAGACTGGGCGACGCGGGCACGGGTGTTTGTCATTGCCCCAGCTCCAATATGATTCTCGCCTCCGGCATATGTCCTGTCACTGATTTAGAAGCGGCAGGCTCTCCCGTTGGCTTAGGTGTTGATGGTTCGGCATCCAATGATTGCTCTAATCTCATGCAGGAAGTTAGACAAGCATTTCTCATGCAGCGACTTCGATCTGGCGCAGAAGACATAACCGCGGACCGAGCCCTTAAATGGGGTACACAGGGCGGCGCAAATCTATTGCGACGCAATGACATCGGTTCAATTGACGTTGGCAAGCAAGCAGATTTGGCGCTCTTTAAGCTAGATGAATTGAGATTTGCAGGTGCTGGCGCGCCGATAGACGCCTTGGTTACCTGTGGCGCTCATCGCGCAGAACACGTCATGGTGAATGGCGCTTGGCGAGTAACCGATGGACAGATTGTTAATTCGGATTTAGGTGCACTTAGACAACGCCAAATTGACGTTGCCCATCGGCTGGTGAATCTGTAGTTTGATCCTGGCGGGTCGGCTGCTAAAAACCTATTTTGGCAACTGATCTTTGTAGGTATCCCAGTTTGTTAAGATAGCTTCAACGACCGTATTTCCAATAACAAACGCAGCCTCAAGTGCGGGTCGGCCATCATCCGGATAGTCCGCAGTTGTACTCCAGGTTACAGACTTACCGGGCGGCTGCACGGTGAAATTACTGATTGTTCGCAGCACAAGCACTCTTTGCGCATCGACGAGATCAATTCTCGCCATACGATGCAATGCGGTCAGCGTACCGCTATCTTCCATACCACTGGTCATGAAGTTACGATCAGTGCTTGAATAAACCTGCACCCAATCGTTGGCCCATTGATTCAATTTTTCTCCGTGCCAGTAAGTACTCGACGAAAGATGTTCGCCGCGGGTAACAAAAGGTGGCTTCTGCGCATTCGGTGTTTCATTAAACATTTGGCTGAAGGCAAGTGACTCTTTATAGATTGGCAATACGGTGCTTTTAGTCAGATTATAAGCCCAGTCGACCAACGGCTCATTGAGCTCAAAGGCTATTGTATCAACGGTCCATCCGGTTGAGACATCATCACCCGGTTTTGCAGGCTCATAACCACCCAAGGGGATAAACCCGTAGGGCCAGTCTTCTGGTATTTCTCTTGCGTCTATTTCAAAGGCGAGGTCACCATCGATCACATTACGTGCCCAGACGGCAGAGCCAATCGAAACATCCGCAGGGTCGCCGCCCGCGATACCTGCGATCAACCAATAGGCTTGGCTGAAATCGAATCGATCATCAAAGCCGAGCGCCATAATCGACGCGGTCGCGTTGGGGATGCCGCCACCGGTACAGACTACAAGTACCCCATCATCGTTAACATAAACGGGATGCTGACCGGCTGTGAAAGGCAGCTGTTTTAGGCCCTTCAGACGCTCGACCCAAAACTGCATCTCTCCCGGTCTGTCACCTGTATGTTCGCCACTTTCAAACATCGTCACGACAACAACTTTAATCGCGATAGGATCGGCGCCTTTGGTTTCGTTCGCCGAATCACTACCTGCAAAAATCTGTGCGGAGCAAAAAATCGCAAAAAGAAACATCACAACCTTGGTATATCTGTAAAGCATACTTACCTCATAAAAATTATTACTAACCAAACAGATCAGCAATATTCATTCCAACACCTATTTCATCTAGGCGTCTGCAAAAATCCAGCAGGGTTCATAATTCTCGACATCGATCTTCATGCGTTTTTGAGTGATGAACTTATTCAACAGCCTTTCAAGTTGTTCAATTATTTCTGGATCTCCACTCAGTCGAAAAGGACCGTTTTGCCGAATCTGCTCAAGACCGAAGGCTTTCACATTACCCGCAACAATACCCGAAAAAGCTTTTCGCATTTGCCCGGCAAGCACATTGGCGGGCAATCCTCGCTCAAGCTTAAGTGCCGCCATATTTTCATGGGTTGGCTCGAACGGGTTCTGAAGGTCAGACTCAATATAAAGTTCCCAATTGAAACCATAAGACTCGGCATTACGACGACGGTGCTTTCGTATGACATCGACACTCTTACGTACCGATCGGCCCACTTCTTCCGCGTCTCCGACTATAATTTGATAAAATTTAGTCGCCTCTTCACCTAGGGTTGCACGGATAAAGTCATCCAAAGCGATAAAATAGTCTTCACTGTCTTTGCGAGCCGCCATCACAAACGAGAACGGAATGTCTTTGTTGTTCTCGTGCATCAGTATGCTCAGCAGGTACAACACTTCTTCTGCGGTTCCGGCGCCACCAGGAAAAACAACGATGCTGTGGGCAACTCTAACGAATGCTTCGAGGCGCTTTTCGATATCAGGAAGGATAACCAACTCGTTCACGATGGGGTTCGGCGCTTCAGCCGCAATGATGCCCGGCTCACTGATGCCGATATATCGCCGATGTTCGATTTGTTGCTTTGAATGTCCGATCGCAGCACCTTTCATCGGGCCTTTCATCGCGCCGGGACCACAACCTGTCGCGATATTTAGACCACGTAGGCCAAGCTGATAGCCGACATCCTTAGTAAATTCGTACTCAGGACGGCTTATCGAATGACCGCCCCAACAGACGACCAAATCCGCTTTTAAATTTGGCCGCACAATGGTTGCGTTGCGAAGAATGTCGAACACCACATCGGTAATGCCTCGACGGCTATCAAGGTCATAGACGCCATCTAACGACATTGAATGATTTAAATAGACAATGTCACGTAACACAGAGAAAAGATGATCCTGAATACCGCGTATCATCCTTCCATCGACGAAGGCGGATGCCGGCGCATTTTCGACGGATAATTTTGGACCTCGAGATTCTCGCTCGACATGAATTTCAAAGTCTTCGTAGGCCTCAAGTAGTTTATTGACATCGTCTTCTGTACTACCTGAATTCAGCACAGCAAGAGAGCACTCTCTAAACAACTTTCTGACTTCTGACTGCGACGACATTAAGCCCTGTATCTCTCTATAAGAGAGAAGATTTAAGCTTTTTATGGGTCTAAGGTTTCCCCTGCTCCATTTTGACATTCACTTTGTACCTCATAGCTAAATTGGTGTTATTGGATTGGTGCTGTCGATTTCATGCTGTTGGTTTCATGTTGCCTATCCGGTCGAGCTTACGACGTATAATAACGCCGATGCTGGACCTGCAAACCTTAACTTTAAAAAAATTAAGATTCAGGACTCGTTATCCATTTCTCTGCGGTCGGCGCCCTGTAACTCGCCATAGATTTAAGCAGTGGCTTTGATTGGCTATCAACCAGCAGCATACTTCGATGTTCGAGTTTGACGAACTGCTCTTCGACCGAGTGATCAATAAACCCAATCAACTGATCGTAATATCCCCGAATATTCAACAGCCCGATAGGTTTCTGATGAAGCCCCAGTTGAGACCAGGTTAAGATTTCGAACAACTCTTCCAAAGTACCCAGGCCGCCCGGCAATGCAATAAAGCCTTGGGATAATTCTTCCATCAGCGATTTACGCTCATGCATAGACTTGACGACTTTCAATTCTGTTAGACCATAATGAGCAACTTCTTTCCTCGCCAAGGCTTCGGGAATCACACCGATCACGTCACCGCCAGCCGTCAAAACAGCATCTGCAACCGCGCCCATAATGCCAATGCTCGCGCCACCATAGACCAAACCAATACCCTGTTCTGCCATGGCTCGCCCAAGATCGTGCGCAGCTGACAAGTATGCACCATCTTTGCCCGGGCTCGAGCCGCAATAAACACAGAAATAGTCGCGCTTTTTTTCCATCAACGTTTTCCTAAAGTTTCGATAGCCGATAAACCTTCTTCAAAAAATACAATAAGCATACTAATTCAATCTAAAGGGGTGACCTTCTACATGTTCTATTAAGTCCCAAAGATTACCATAGGGATCTGAAAATACAGCAACCGTACCGTAAGGTTGCTGCACAGGCTCTCTAACGAACGTGACGCCCGCTGCGGTTAACTTTTGATGGTCACGCCAGAAATCATCCGTGCCTAAAAATAGCCAGACCCGACCGGCACCCTGTTGACCGATTGCAGCTCGCTCTTCAGCAGTTTTCGCCTCCGCTAAACAGATCGCACAGCCGCCCTTGCCTTTTGGTGCGACGACGACCCAGCGCTTGTTTTCTTGCTCGATGGCCGTGTCCTCGACTAATTCAAACCCTAGGGTGTCCACATAAAAAGCAATCGCTTCATCATAGGACGCAACGATGAGCGAAATTTGAAAGAGTGATTGCATGGCGATAGGTTCCTTTTAACTCAGTGGGTCTGATCGAGCTGGAAATAGTAGCAATAGGCAAATTGCCATACCTATCAGTGTGCCCCAAGCAAGTGCCGCGACCCCCCATAGACTCACGATAAAGCCAGCCGTAATTGCCGCCCAAGCAAAGCCGCTGGTTAACAGCGGTGATGCGATGGCAGCCCACTGACCTTCATCATCCAGTGAGCCCGATAGCGCGAGCAAAATGGGAAAGTTGAACTGCAATGAGAATATTGCCGGAATCAATGCAACCATAAACATCCATTGCGATTCGGCGTTTATCGCAAAATACCAACCTATACCGCAGGCAATATACGCACAAGCTAACGGCTTAATCGGGCCGAACCGACTACTACACCATCCACCTAGCGGACAGGCCGCAGCCGAGAACAAGACGAGCGTACCTATAAATGAGCCTGCGGTGCCGTAATCCATCCCTAAGCCAATCGCAATAGAGAACATAAACGCAAACCCCATGCCGCTGGCGGTAACAAAGATAATGCCCATCGCCACCACTGCGATGGGACGTACTGATAATGCCAGTTTTGAATGCCGTATTAGCCCCTCAGGATCGTTGTTAACGGACTCTTCCCGGTAAAACAACATCAGGCAAACAAAGCCGAATGAAACGACCGCTGCAAACTGGTAGCCGCCTTGCAGCCCTGCGTAACTGACAGCAAAGCCGACACCGGTAATCATGAATGACATAAACAAAACCGCCGTCATATCGACGAAGCCGAACAATTGGTCGGGCGCTTGTGTTGTTGCCACTCGTTTGGACGTTGCGCCCATCAGTATGCCGACAGACACGCCGCAGGCAAATTGAACCAGCAAAATTAGATATATTTGGGTAAAGAAATAGGCGCTGAAGAGTTCACCTGCTACCAGCAGACTGCCAAATACTAATGCCAATTTGCGCATCGATATGTGATTGACCAAACGTCTTGCAACAAACGAAGCACAGGCGATGCCGACAAACGGCATGGCGACGATTAAGCCAGCCAGAGATTCATCCAAGCCAACCTGCTCAACGAATCGTGTCAGCAGCACAGGTTTCATCGCACTAAAAAGCGTTGAGAGGCTAAAAGCAGCACCGCCAGCGACTAACAAAGGAAAATAGATAACGAGTCGATTCAGGGCTTTTTTCAAAATGGGAGCGCTTCTCTTTAAGTGTGTTCAACTGTTTTATTGCGATGATTTCAACGTTAATCCCAACAATTACTAGCGACGAAGTCTAACGATCAAGTCGATCCCAACCCCTTATGCGTCGCCTCGATTCGCTCTTGAATATGTTCACCTGCTGTTATGGTAGCGAACCGGCTCGGACGATCGGCGCTGATACAACTCGCCAGCACGTCAACCTGGGTTGCACTATCAGGATCTACAAACATGGCAATCGAAAATCGGGCTCTGTGACCTATCTTCGATTTGACCCGATGTGGCGTTGATCGATAAATACCATTGGTCCACCTTTCAAGTAGGTCACCGGAGTTAACAACAATTGAGGCAGACACAGGATCAACAGCGATCCAGTTACCCTCTGCATCACTGACTTCCAGTCCGCCGACATCATCCTGAAATAATAGCGTCAGCAACCCATAGTCCGTATGTTCACCGGCACCCAATTGAGATTCTGCAACTTCGTCAACACCAGAATCAGGGTAATACAAAAGCCTTAAGGTCACGTTCTCGCCAAGATGTTTGCTGACGAAGAAGTCTTCATCCACGTCTAGCGCACTCGCCAGCACTCTCTGCATTCGGTAAGCACCCTGCAAGCATTCTGCGTAAAAGTGCGTCATTAACGCTCTGAATTCATCCGAAGGCCAGCGGTCATCATCAGGCCCGTGATTCAAAATATCACGCATCGTAAACGTTTCTTTCAAGTCTGCAGGTTTGGTCGGGTCAAGGTGTTCAGCACCAAAGCCCTGATAACCAAAATTTTCGCTCGCGGACAGATAGGCAGACTTCATCTTGGTATCTAAATCGGCCGCGAAAAAACGCTGGCTGGCAGTAAAGACCTGCTCGAGCAGATCTTCTTCGATACCTAAATCAGACACTGACATAAAGCCAACATCTTTCAATGCTGAACTCATCTGCGCGGCTATATTAGCCGTGGCATTAGCGTCACCGGAGTCGTAATCTTTAAAACTAATGAGAGGTACTGGCATCGTTCACACATTCCTACACTGACGACGAAAATGGCGATGGCGTGTCTGCGTTGATCAACAGCCGGTGATTTCAAGCTCTTACCATATCAGTGCGATGGGGAGTCGCCAAGTCGTCTTAAAACGCGATCGCACATAGGTACACATCAGCCACTATGGTTGTGGCAAATAAATCTGCTTCGTTACGAACGATGATAGTGTGATCGAATCACGATTCACGTTATTCTCTCCCCTGAACTGTGAGGCAGTGCGTTACTCGCGGTTCATTCTTAGCTTAGCTGAGCTAAACCTTTACCCAACTCAATCTCGCTAGAATGTAATTTATGGAAAAGACCTATATTACCGCTGATGATCTGTTGCTTGATTCCATCAAATTGGCAGAACAGATATACACGCGAGGCTGTCGACCTCATTTCATCATTGGCGTTTGGCGAGGCGGCACCCCCACAGGCATCGCCGTACAGGAATTTCTGGATTACATGGGCGTAAAGACTGACCATATCGCAATCCGCACCTCTTCGTACTATGGCATCGACCAACAGGCAAAAGAAATACACGTCCATGGTCTAGACTATGTCATTGACAATGTTGAGGCAGATCAAGAGTTGCTTATCGTTGACGATGTATTCGACTCTGGCCGGTCTATCAATGCCATCATTGAAAAACTCAAACAGCGATGCCGCAGAAATATGCCGGAGACTGTGAAGGTAGCATGCCCTTGGTATAAACCGACCCGAAATGTCACTGGCATCACCCCAGACTACTACATGCACGCCACGGACAAGTGGCTGGTCTTCCCCCATGAACTTCAAGGATTAACACTTGAAGAAATCAAACAGGGTAAGGGTCCTGAATTCGCAGAAATAATCGCGCGAGCAAATGAAGCTCAGCAAACTCAAGGTTAGCGTCAGTTATCGTTAAGCCCGCTGATCTAGACTAAAGATTGGCGGGACACCTTAAGGCACGAGGCGTAAATACCTGAGATCGGCATAACCTCGAACCGGTTGCCACACAAAGCCGCGCAAATTGGGATCAACTATGGCTGCGCCATAGGATTCAAACAAGGGCAACACCGTCACCTTTTCATTGAATAAACTCTGAACCTGCGCAACAGCGGCCACTCGCGCCGCTTGATCGAGCGCTGAAATATTGTCTTGGTACAGCGATGCCATATCCTGACCCGCATAAAGTCCTTCATAGACAGCTCTAAAGTCAGGGTTAGCCATAAATGAAATCTGGTCCATCGGATCATCCACATCGACCGGCCAAGTGATCAGCGTCATATCGGAAGTCCCTTTGCGCCATTTCTCAACCATCATTTGCGTCGTCTGTGGGTCGATTTTCACGTCCACACCCAAACCTTTTAGTTGATGCTGAAAGTACTCGGCAATGCGTCGATAAAGTCGACTGTCGTTGATCGTCATTGTGAGTGTCAAAGGCTTTTCTAAATCAGTCTGCTGCAGGCTGGTACTTTCTCTCGCAAAGTCCTGCCTAGCTTTGGCAAGATACGCTGCTGCTTTTCTCATATCCTGTTGATGTCTCTTTGGTGGCCTAAGATCGTGAAACTTTTCACCGTCAATGGTCAGCCAATCATGGAACATAGAGTCGGCGATTCGCGTGCCCGGACTGGCGACAACGCGATTAACAATCTCATCCTTATCAATGGCATAGCTAATAGCCTTTCGGAGATTAACATTCGCGCTGCTCATCTCTTTGCGATGACTAAACTGAACATGAAATAGGTGTCCCGTCGGGAATGTTCGAAGCCTTAGATTCGACTCAAGTGCACTACGTATCGCATCACGATCTAGGATCGCTAAAGCAACATCACCAGAACGGTATAGGTTCAACTGCGTCGCACTATCGCTTCCAATATAGTTGAAGTTAATCTGCTCAAGGCCAGCCTCAAGCTTGTCCCAGTAGAACGACTGTCGAACTAATTGGATCTGTTTGCCCCGCTGCCACTGTGAAATCTTGAATCGCCCATTGGCAAGGTGCCCGCCTTTGGAGGTACCGTAGTTTTCACCAACCTGATTGTAAAAAGACGCATTGATTGGGTAGAAGATTGAATTTGTCATTAGCTTCAAACACCAACCACAGGGATGTGCCAACTGGACAACAAACAGATCGGCGGCTGGCGCGCTCACACCTAATGATTCAACGGGCAATTCACCCTTAAGCACCGCAGATGCATTCAATATGGGCGATGCCAAGTTCGCAGAAGGGGATGTCGTACCGGGACGCAATAATAGCTGCCAGGCAAACACAAAATCGTCTGCGGTAACCGGCTCACCATTTTGCCAGCGGGCGTCTTTGCGCAACCAGAAACGAATCTCTTTACTATCCATTTCCCACCGTTCGGCAACGCCACCCACCAATCGACGTCGATGGTCATATCGCAACAAGCCTTCCTGCAACAACACCATCAATTGCGCGGTATAGCCGACACTTTCTGCCGTTAGCGTATTCAGACTGCTGGGTTCGGCACTCAAGGATACGGTAATACTATGGTTATCGAGATCGATGCCTTGTGTACTAGTAGCCAGGGCAATATTGGGATTGGCAACAATGCCAACGAACAGCAGGCAATACCGCCAAAATTTTGTCAGCTGCGCTAAACGAAAACATGTCGCTGTTACTAATTTCATCACGTAATATCTGAAAAAGTATTCAATACGAGTGTGAGTGATCACAGATCGATAAGTCAATCATGACAAGCGTCAGGAGGAACTGGTTTGTTAGCGCGTGCTGGCAAACATATAAAGAAGAACCTATTCACTGGCGATTGAAAAGTTATGTGCAACGAGCGAAAGGTTAGGGTTGTATGAAGCATCAGGTAGCGTGTCCGTATTCCAGGTCTCTTTCATGTATTCAATCTCTTTTTGAAAACGTTCAAAGCCTTCACCCGAGCTATCCGATCCCCGTGTTAGGGATTCGTAATGCAAAAGCTCGACATTCGCTAACCAAAGGTTTCGCACCCCAGACTGCTGGACCTTTAAGCAGAGATCCACATCATTGAACGCAACCTGCAAATTTTTTTCTTCGAAGCCTCCAACCTCAAGAAATTTGTCTTTCTTGATTGCCATACACGCCGCGGTAACGGCTTGGTAATTTTGATTTGAGATCAATCGTGACATGAATCCCTCATCATCCCTCTCAGAAAACTTAAAACAATGATCAGCAACCCCCCCGTAACCAATAAGCACACCAGCATGTTGGATCTGACCATTCGAATAAAGTAATTTAGCACCAACACAGCCGATGTTTGGACGGGCCGCATTGCTCACCATTTGCATCAACCAATCTTCACTTAAAACTTCAATATCGTTATTTAGAAACAGAAGAATTTCACCATGGGCGTGAGTCACAGCAAAGTTATTAATGGCGGAATAATTAAAGGGTTGGTCATACTTGATGACCCTCGCAACCCCCGCGTCAGAAATGCTTTGAAAGTAACCCAGCGCCTCGGGATCGTCTGATTGGTTGTCTACCAATAAAATTTCGAAATTAGCATAACTTGCCGAATCTGTAATTGAGTCAATACACTGTCGCGTGATGTCCAGTGCATTGCGAGTTGGAATGATGATACTTACCAACGGTTCTTGTTCGAGCTCCCATTGCGCAGATCTTATGCCTTCTGGGGACACATTGAATGAACTAATTGAGCGTTTTGGCTGGATAAGCCTAACCGCCGCTTTTGTCTCCCGAAATCGTAAAGCTTTCGTGGTCTTTTCAGAGATATACGGAAAATGAAAAAGTGACAAAGGAATATGTTCAGCAGCGCCATCAAGTTTGTCGTCAGCATAAAGTGAAGCCAAAAGCTGGAACGCTACGTCATCATAGTTTCCTTTGAAGACAGGATATTCATGATGAAAAACGCTTATGTTAAAAAGTACACTGCGGCCAATGTAATTAACTGACAAAAAATAATCTGGATTCCAGTCGGGCTTTAACTGAGGGTCAACCGGCTTGTTGGATTTATCTCTGTAATGATGGTCTGTATATACGACATTAGCTTCATTAGAACCGCCTAGGACCCGAGACAGGTATGCAAGACAGCCAGCGCTCAATTGATCCCCTGCTTCCAAGAACATAACGTGGCTAGTTTGATCTTCAGCCTTAACGAGAGCTTGTCGAAGATCATCCAATTGATCAAAACGAGTAACATGATGCGCGTCCTCAATAATTTCGCCGGTGGAATTATTCTCTTTGCCGAGCAGCGCAACCATCAAATCTGTGTGCTGTTGATCTGCAATGCTGTCAAGGGTCTCTTGTACGAGCGCCGTTTGTTGCGAATCCGCCAGGACGATGACAAATCGACAGTTCTGTTGTTCAATTTCAGCTAAAAAGTGCTCGACCTCTAACTCTTGACGCTGCAAAAGCTGCTGGTAGGCCTTATGGGACTGCACACCATCGCGTATATGCACGAACCTGCGGTGGGCCTTTTTGATGAGCGGATGACTGTTAACAACCTTCATCTTAAATCGAAGAGGAAAGATCTGAGTCAATCGAAGAATCTTGTTTATCAAAGCAACATTTACCAGGTGGCTATAGGAGGGCGAAAGTAAAACGACTATTCTAACCGTTGACTCATCTCTATGAAACCAATCAGATACAGTGTCGTTTTAAACCCCGTTAATTTAAGCTACGCGACGACACTAACCTAAAATCAAAAACGGCTATCCGGCGTATACAATCAAATGGGCAACCTTCATCAAGAAAATCACAGTATGACTATCGAGAGCGTCGTCGGGATTTCTGTGTACGCCCTAGATAATCCAGCCTGGATCGAAGAGTCAATACAGAGCATATTGAATCAAACCTATCAGGATTTTCTCCTCGGTATTTACATTGATGGCCCCGTCAACGCAGACATTCAGACTGTTATATCGCACTATCAACACCACGCTAAAATTGTCATATTCCCCAATGCTAACGCACTCGGACTCGCACAGGGAATCAATCGATTAATGAGCTGGGGCAGAGAACTCTCCGCGGAATACTATTTCCGCATGGATGCAGACGACGTTGCGCTTCCGGACAGGCTCAAGAAACAAATTGCCTATTTTAAGTCAAATCCCACTATCGGCGTTCTAGGCGGCACAGTGATGGAGTTTAGTGGTGTATATGCGGGAAACGACACGAAATATACAGGTAAAAGAGAACTACCACTTGCTCATGAGCAGATTGTTTCAATGTTGCCAAAAATCTCACCCCTCAACCATCCTACTGTCTGCTTCAGATATTCACTAATCCCCTCTGACACGCTATACGAAACTGACTCAGGTTTAGCAGAGGACTATCGATTATGGGTGAACCTAGTGATGCTGGACGTTCAATTTGCCAATCTTCCTGATATCCTAGTTGCCTTTAGAATCACCCCCAACTTCTACCAGCGAAGATCGCTTGCGCGCGCATGGAGTGACTATAAGGCTCGAATGTACGCGATAAAAACACTGAATCAACAAAGCATCTCGAACTGGCTCTTTGCCCTAGGAGTTTTGATGATTCGACTCATGCCCTCCGGAGTAGTGAAATTTGTTTACCGATTTAGACATCACCTTAACAAGGCTTAACTGAAGTGATTTGCGCGATTATCATCACCTATAACCCCAACCTTGCTAAGTTAACAAACCTAGTCGATAGCCTTCGTCCACAAGTCCAAAAATTAATTATCGTCGACAACACCCCGTCGCTGAACCACTTACAAATTGGCGATATCGAATTGGTGGACCTGGAAACAAACATCGGCATTGGCGCGGCACAAAACATTGGCCTTGATTTAGCCTTCGAGCTCGGTGCGAAAGAAGTCATTTTATTCGATCAGGACAGCACGCCACCTGCAAATTTAGTCTCTATTTTAAGTAGTGAACTTAACGAGCTAAATGAAAAGCAATATAATATTGCAGCCATTGGACCGACCATATTTTGTGAGCTTGAAAACCGTCTACTAGAGTCATCGATAGATCGAGTAAGACCATTGACTGACGCGCTTTCAGATGTGAATCAATTAATCTCTTCCGGCATGCTGATACCCCGACGAGCTTACGAAGCTGTCGGCGGAATGGATGAAGACCTATTCATTGATGCGGTTGATCATGAATGGTGTTGGAGAGCACGGTCACAGGGATTAATGATTGTGCAGTCAAAATCGGTACAGATGAAACATTTGCTCGGAGAAAAACGTTACAAAGTCCTTGGTATTTGGACGAAACTAACAGCACCGGAACGGCTCTATTTTCAATTTCGAAACGTTTTCTGGTTACTTAATAAAAACCACGTTCCCTTCTATTGGAAACTTCGAAACATTCTTGCCATGCCTATTAAGGTGATATTGGTCATTTGCCTACATCCGGACAAGGCCTCTCGCTTAAGGAATATCTATCTTGGGCTACAGGATGGGCTAAAAGGCAAACCGGTATAAAGTACAAAAGCACTTGCCCTGAACTTTGTGTCTGCTGTACTTTAAACATCTTCGCCATTTTTCGGACCGATCATGACTGTCATCGCTCTCTGTTTATGCCTCATCATACTCATCATCACAATCCTAGCGATAAAATATAAGCCGAAAGACCATAGCCAATACGACCATCCTAAGACACCACTGATAAAACAGGCTAACGAGTTGTCCGACGGTCATGCGGCGGTTTTGGAAAAGTTAGTAGTCTTTCAGCAACAACAAACCCTCGACATCAAACAAGCTCGCAGAACGATGGAAGAATTGTTCGGTCAAGATGTCGATGCTGACATTAAGCCTGTGGATGTGGACGGTATTGCCGCAGAGTGGGTCTTGGCGTCCGGCGCTGACCCGTCAAAACGATTACTGTATTTACACGGCGGCGCCTTTAGAGTCGGCAGCCCGAAGAGTCATCGCTACATCACCGCCGAGATATCTAAACGCGCTGGCGTGGCAGTACTCGCCATCGATTATCGGATGCAACCGGAATTCAAAGTGACGGACTGTCATGCGGATGCGCAGACAGCATACCGCTGGATACTTTCAAATGGACCTGATGGCAGCCAGGATGCACCTCGACAGCTTTTTGTCTCTGGCGACTCCGCCGGCGGTAACTTGACACTTTCCGTTATCGCCTGGGCGAGAGATAAGGGCTTGCCACAAGCCACGGCGGCAGTTGCAATGGCGCCTTTGACTGACGCGACCCTGTCCAGTGCAAGCTGGCAGACAAATATGCCAACAGACCCCTTTCTTGGCCCGGCCATTGGTAAGCTCATCAAAATGCCAAAATTTCTTATCGCCATCACCAGTCGATTCACCTCTGGCGCGGCCGTCAACACGCCATTACTTTCTCCATTACTCGGTAACTTAGACAACCTGCCTGACACGCTCATACAAGTTTCTCGGGACGAGATGCTGTTTGACGACTCGCAGCGCTACTACAACAAAGCCATCAGTGCGGGCAGTAAAGTCGAGTTGCAGGTGTGGCCGAAGATGGTGCATGTCTTCCAAGCTTTTGGACCTGATCTGCAGGAAGCAAATGAAGCCTTAGATAACATTGGCGACTACATTCGTTCCTTTGACAACACTTAGGCTTGTCGCTTACAGCGCGGATACTTGGCCAGTTCTAGCACGAACTGGCAAGTGACTAACGAAGACTTTCGCCAAGGATATCTCTTGCGATAATGTGTCGCTGCACCTCGCTAGGACCCTCGCCAATTCTTCGAATACGCATCTCCCGATACCAACGCTCAAACGGAAAGTCTTTCGTTACACCATAGCCGCCGTGTATTTGCATCGACCTGTCGACAACGCGACTTGCCGCTTCCGATGCAACTAATTTGCACATCGCCGCCTGTTTTCGAAAGGGTTCACCGCGCTGCGCACGATCTGCCGCCTCAAGCGTGACCCATCGCGCGTGTTGTATATCAATTTCATTATCAACCAACATCCACTGAATGGACTGACGAGAAGATAAGGGGGCCCCAAAAGTTTCGCGAATTTTTGAGTACTCCAAAGCAAGTTCATGAGCCGCGATAGCGACGCCAATACAACCAGCTGAGTACGGAATTCTCTGTCGAGACAGTCTGTCATTGGCTATGGCAAAGCCTTTATTCACTTCACCCAAAATGTTGTTGTTAGGTATGCGCATGTCTTCAAATTGAAGTTCGGTGGCATAGCGTGCCGAACGCAATGTATGCACGATACGCCTTACATGAAAGCCGGGCGTGTCTGTATCGACAATAAAACAGGTAACGCCTCCCCTGCCGCGATCCGGTGAAGTTCGCGCAAACACCAACCCATAATCGGCTTTATCAGCTCCGGAAATGAAAATTTTACCCCCGTTGATTATCCAATCGTCACCCTCTTTTACCGCTTTGGTTTGAATGGCTCTGGCGGGGTCAGAGCCACCGGAGTGTTCTGTTAAACCAAAGAAGCCGGACTTTTCGCCACGCAGGGTTGGATACAAATAGTTGTCCTTCTGCTCATCCGTTGCTTCATAGAGCTGCGCCAAACCGGCACCACCAAATACGCCATAACAAGGCGTATATAGGCCCGCACGATGTTGTGACAATTCAATCGCAATCAGGGTTCGGGTCACCATATCAAGATCAGGGCCACCGTATTCCGATGGAATATCCAGCCCATACAAACCCATTTCTTTGACCTTAGCGACGAGTAATGCTTTATCTGCTTCTGGCAGCTCATCCGCATCAGGATCAAGATTTATTTCACGGGGTTGAATTTCTTCTTTGACGAATCGACGTACCATGCCTACGATCATCTCTTGTTCTTGAGTGAGCTGTAGATTCATCGTTTTCGCCTCATACCTAAAGTGGGATTTCGAACTGGCGTTTCTAACCAGGAGAAAGCTTGCCTAACTGTCGCCTTTGCTGCTCATCATTGTGCAGCGGAACGCGATCATAATCGGCTATGTAAACCATCAGTAGCTCTTGATAACGTGTTAGGTAAGACATGTTTACCTCGACACGAAACTGGCTAGCACCTTGCATATCTTTACAAGCATCAACTTCGCCCCGCAAGCCAAACAGCGATTTGCCACCAGCGTAACCGATATAAATAATATTGCCATTGTCGTCAGCAAGCTGAAAGACACCAAGGTTGCCAGCCAGTTTTTTAATATTGTCATCGCTGAGCTGTTGCAATGGCTTGTCGAGTCTAATGGACATGTTAACGACCTAGTGCGTTGAACTCTTTCTCAAGTTTTTTCAATTTCTTTTTGCCCACTCCACCCAATATATTAATTGAATGGCGCAATCTTGCTCGGCTCATATCGGGTCCTAGGATCGCCATCGAATCAAACAACGGCGGCGAAACGGGGCTGCCGGCGATAGCGATAAAAATTGGCGCGAGCACATCGCGTACTTTTCTATCCATCTGCTGCGCCAATTGCATAAACAAATCGTTGAGCATGTCACGGTTCCATGTGCGCAGCGCTTCGGTTTTCCAGAGTGCGAACTGAAGAATTTTCAGCACATCCTCTGGCTCCAAGTTCTTGATCGCCAGGTCTGTTTCATTCAGTTCAGGCATACCTTCAAGCAGAAACGCTGCTTTACCAGCCAACTCAGTAAAAACATCGACCCGCTCTCTAATGAGCGGAATCACCTTCAGAAGGTTTTCACGGTTATAGGCCCATTCAACCAACCTATCTGCAAACTCGTCGTCATTCAAACTTTCTCGTAACCAACGACCGTTAAGCCAAGTCAGCTTATCAACATCAAACACCGGTGCGCCAAGTGAAATTCTATCGATATCGAAGGCCTCAACCATCTCAGGAAATGAAAACTTTTCCTCGCCATCCGGCATGCTCCATCCCAGCATTCCCAAGTAATTCAGGACAGCTTCGGGTAGGAAACCCATGCGTTGATAAAACAAAATACTCGTGGGGTTCTTACGCTTACTCAACTTACTTTTATCGGGATTACGAAGCAGTGGCATATGGACCAGTTCCGGCATATCCCAGCCCAAATATTGGTGCAATAAAATGTGTTTTGGCGCAGAGTTAATCCACTCTTCGCCACGAATGATGTGGGTGATCTCCATCAGATGGTCATCAACAACGACCGCTAAATGATAAGTCGGGTTGCCATCGGACTTAAGTAACACCTGCATATCGATTTGAGACCAATCGATTTCAATATCATCACGCAATCTATCTTTTACTATGCAGGTACCTTCTGTTGGTATAACCATGCGTACAACAAAAGGCGTTTCAGATTTGACGTGTTCAGCATGATCGGCAGCTGACAGATGGATACACTGACCGTCATATTTAGCAAACTCACCCTTCTCGGTCTGTGCCTTACGCATTTCATCGAGACGATCCGTAGTGCAATAACACTTGAAAGCATGACCATTTTCGACCAGTTGATCTGAATATTTTTGATACAGGCCTTGCGCAACCCGCTCACTTTGACGATACGGACCAAAGGGACCCTCAACATCTGGACCTTCGTCCCAGTCTAGACCTAACCAACGCAGGGATTCGAGAATCTGCTGTTCTGACTCGGGCGTGGAGCGCGCAGCATCGGTATCTTCAATCCTAAGAATGAACTGTCCGCCATGCTGACGGGCAAATGCCAAACAAAACAACGCCATATAGGCGGTACCAACATGGGGGTCACCTGTCGGTGAGGGAGCAACGCGCGTTCTAACTTTCATATATCTGCCAAATATCTATCGGATTTAAGTAAACGAAAGCCGCTGATTTTACACGAATGTTAGCCTAGAGCGCAGCCTTCAATCGTAATGCGATGCATCTCACGCCGCTGTCCTTGGTAGTCGTTTAGCGCATAGTGCCAAGTGGCACGATTGTCCCAAAATGCTACCGAACCCGGCTGCCACTTAAATTTCGTCACATTCGCCTCACTTGGTGCTTGCTCGTAAAGATACGCGAGTAAAGGTGCCGACTCTTCTGCCGTCCAACCTTCGAAGCGTAGCGTGAACGCCGAATTAACATAAAGGCAGAGCTTGCCACTCAACGGGTGCTTAACCACAACGGGGTGAACCGGGTCCGCAAGCACGTCGGCTGCTCCACTATTGGTAATTCTGCCCGAACTTGCTTTTTCGTAATCGGCATTCACAGAACCAAACACGTGTCTTGCTGAATGGACCGCTCGCAATCCAAGCAGTGTTTCTTTGAGTCCCTCTGACAACCCGTCATATGCTTTATACATGTTACAAAACCACGTATCACCACCAGTGGCAGGCAATTCTCTGGCAACCAGAATTGAGCCCAGCGCGGGCTCAAAGTCATAGGAATGATCTGTGTGCCAACCACCACCGATATTCACATCCTGTTCGGGTTCTTTCGTGACCATGGCGATTTGAGGGTGATTTTCGTGGGCAGTAAAAAACCGATTAATATTGATCTTGCCCCACTTCTCAGCAAATTGAATATGATCCAACTCTGATAGCTCCTGACCAAGGAAAAAGAGTAATCCATGCTCTGAGAAAGCTTGCCGAATTTGGTCGAATTCATTTTCGGTAACTTGGCGCAGATCGACACCACTGACTTCGGCACCACAGCCCTGCAGAGTGTTAATTATTAGTGAGGACACAGTAGAAGTTCCGTTTGAATTCGTAACCTATAGTAAATTGCGCGATAATATCGATCAACTTAAATCGATTGGCCTTGTGCGGGCATTTCCTGCCGAGTCAGTTCCTTATTTTACCAATGAAAGACGACACAAAACGTGAATTCATCGAACCCCTTGATCGACCTTGATCGGTCATTTTCAATTGCGCCTATGATGGGCTGCACTGACCGTCATTGCCGGAAATTATTCCGGCTTATATCACCGCACACCCTCTTGTTTACCGAAATGGTGGTAACCGGCGCATTGATCCATGGTGACGCACCACACTACCTCAGACACAGTAATGACGGGCCCTGCGTTATGCAGCTGGGCGGCAGTAATCCGATTGAATTAGCACAAAGCGCCAAGATGGCTGAGGCCGCTGGCTACCAAGAAATAAACCTCAACGTTGGCTGCCCTAGCGACCGGGTGCAATACGGCGGCATTGGCGCGTGCTTAATGGCTGAGCCACAGTTGGTTGCAGATTGTATGAGCGCGATGCAGCAAGCCGTCGCAGTGCCTGTTTCAGTGAAATGCAGAATTGGCATTGATGACCACCAAGACTACGAATTTTTCCGCGACTTTATTGAGGTCGTTGCTAAAAGTGGTTGTTCAATTTTTTATGTTCATGCGCGAAACGCAATACTGAAAGGCTTATCACCTAAAGAAAATCGGGAGATCCCACCATTAAAATATGACTACGTCGACAGGATTATCAAAGATTTTCCATCCTTGTCTTTCTATCTCAATGGAGGTCTAAAGACTTGTCAGGATGTCGAGTCAGCGCTAGAACGTGTACCGGGTGTCATGCTGGGTCGCGCGCCCTACAGCAATCCCTACTTATTAGCTGAGATTGAAGCACAGGTTTTTAATCACGAACCGGTAAGTCGCCAAACTATCGTCGATCAATATGTATCCTATGGTAAGAGTAATGAGGAGGCAGAGCAGCATCCAAAACACCTCTTAAAACATTTGCTCGGCCTATATACCGGCCTACCCGGAGCAAAACATTTCCGCCGGCACCTGAGTGAGAATATGTTCGAGCCAAACGTCTCAATGAATTTAGTCTACGATGCGCTCGAGGTCTCAGGCCTACGGGACAAATAGAGACTCATATACATTCGATACTATCTGTTACAGATTAATTTGCGCAGCGAAAATCTAATCGCAAGGCGTATGACCAATAAGGAAGTGAGCCATGCTAAGCAGCATTAAAAATTTTTTTGAAGACCACCTACAACCCGAAATTTCTGATGGGACAACCAATGCTAAGGGCATCGAATATGCCACTGCTGCGCTTCTAATCGAATTAGCAAAATCAGATTTTGCCGAACACCCTACAGAGCGCCAGCTCATTATTGCGATGCTTCGAGACACATTTGCACTAGCGGATGCTGATCTGCAGGAACTCCTGGCGCTAGCAGAGTCGGGTACCAGTGACGCTAATGATATTTTTCAGTTCACCTCATTGGTGAATGATCACTACACCAATGACCAGAAAATAATGCTACTGGAGAATTTTTGGAAGGTGGCTTACGCGGATGGCAGATTGGATAAGTATGAAGAGCAGTTTATTCGTAAAGTCGCCGGCTTAATTAATTTACCGCCCTCTGAATTCACGAAAACTAAACATAGGGTCAAACAGTCAATCGAGGCTTAACCCGTCTTGCGAATCGAGCTTGTCTTAGCATGACAATCATCAGAGGAGGCTGAACAATTCTTTTGCTCTTCTTCAAGCGCTTCAACCAAATCACAAAAACAAACGCGATTATTCTCATTCATTGACATCAATATTTTATGAGCTTCGAGCACCTGATTTCGCATTGTTTCTTCTGACGCGATTTGGGTCGGCAGTTCTTTCACCTCAGGACAACTTTCAAGGTCCGTGTAGACTAGCGTGAACAATTCACCAAAACCCATTGAATCGAGTATACGAGATATATCGGGATTAGTAGAAAAGATGGTTGGCGTAGTGCGCAGGATTTTTTTAGACTTTATGGCGAGTTTTGCTAGCAAGCCCAGCGTCGTACTATCAAGGTTGATCGATTCAGTAAGATCAATAATCACAGACTGATAATCTTTGCTTTCGGCAAAGGTTTCAAGAAACTTAGAGATTGTTGGACCCTGAGTGACGCGGACTTCACCCGTTAATTTAAGGACAAAGACACCCTTTTCTTCTGAAAGGTCTGTCGCAAACAAAATTTTACCCATTGAGATCAACCCGTCCTGGCCAACGTAAATATCGCAATATCATCAGGAATGTCCGTCGCATCATCTAATCCTAGCTGTGTGACTAAAATATCCAGCTGACTACTTCCATCCGTTACCATTGATAACAAATGATCTTCTTTTTCCTTGATGCTCATCTGGGGCAGTATTTCCAACACACCGTCAGAAAAAAGCACCAATTCAAAACAATCGGGCAGCTTGACTTCAAATGACTCGTAATGCGTTTCACAAACCCCTAGAGGTAAACCACCAATATTAAGCGGCCTTACGCCCTGTTCAGTTTTTACGAGTGCAGCGGGAAATTGAGCGGCATTACTATATTGCAAAGTCCCGGCTGATTCATCATATATTCCTAATAAAATTGTGAGATGTTGCTCAATATTATGATTTAACAGCTGCAAATTGATGCGCTCGATGATGTCACCGGTGTTACCAACTTCTTGTTTAGATCGATTTCGGACCTCACGTTCAATCAGGGTGTTTAGCAATACCGTGATCAATGATCCAGCAACCCCATGTCCAGAGACATCCGCGAGATAGAACAACACACGACCATCGTTCAATTGCTCAACGCCTAGGGTGTCGCCACTAACGATGTGACTTGGAATCAACTTGTAGTCGATGTCTATACCGGCAAGACACTGACCAGAAGCTGGCAGCAAGCGCTGTTGGACAGCAAATCCGGCTAATTGGTCTTGTTTCAGGTCAGTGTAGTCGTGATGATTAATTTCAGCAGAAACCTTTGAGGTTTTTTCTGCCTGTAACAGGAAGGTCGATATCAGAGCGATGAAATTTTCCGCGTAGGCAATACTCACAAGCGGTAGTTTGGAGACAAGGTGTGTATCGATGGACTCTCGGACAGCCCTTTCTTTGGTACAACAAAGCTGGACTGAATCTGGACTTAGGTTTGACGCAAGCTCTGCAAACGCTGCTGTGTCGATTGCAGAGGAGTCTGCTGAAAAAAGTATGATGTCGGGGGATTGTAATCGTAACTGACGCAGAACCTGCTCTTCATTCACTGCAACCTGGTTGTTGATGCCAGATCGATCCAGTGCCTGAGTAATGGAAGGAGAAATATTCTCGGCAACAAATAGCAGATTTCCAGCATGCTGGTTCATCGCTTTCTGCTCATATTTGACAGGTCGAACGTTTGATCCATTTAACTAGGATCCCCAATGAGAGCACTAAATTGCCGAAGGACTTTACTCTCAAATATTAATACATACAACCATTTACCGATGGAAGCTAATAGTCTGGGTTACCTAGTAAACCTAAAAGTCATCAAACGCGTCCTCAACCTCTCCGTCGGCTATCAAATAGGCACGACGTTGCAAAAAAGCGTCGCGAATGAAAAGGTATCGATCGCCAAATATGGCGCCTTCCGCAGCAAATAAACTGGCACGAGTTTGAATCGCTCGAACGCCGAACAGGACGTTACGATGGTTCACCGGGTACAAGTATAAAATAGGATCAAGCCTTGGATTGAGCGGATTTGTCAGGGCATCCGTCAATGTGTTCGGACCGAGAAAAGGCAGAACCAGATACGGTCCTTGTGGCAAACCCCAAACGGCTAAGGTTTGAGCGAAGTCTTCCCGGTGCTTCTCTAGTCCCAATTTGGTCGCGGGATCAAATAATCCACCCACGCCGACTGTTGTATTAACGATTAGCCGTCCAAAGTCTGAAGTACCATGCCGTAATTTCCCTTGAAGTATGTTGTTCACACCCGCTTCAACATCTTGAAGATTCGAGAAGAAGTTGCCAACTCGGCGCTGAATAAAACTCGGCGTCACCCACTGATAAAATTTCGCGACTGGCTTTAACACGGTTTTATCTGCTACTTCATTAAATCCGTATGTGACTCGATTCAATCCCTCCCAAGGATCCGGGTTCTTATCATCAGCACAGCTCATAGAGGAAATGGCAGACAACAGGATGACCAAGAATAGTTGACTAGCTGCTTTAGACATATTTTTCATTCGCATTAACTACTCGTTAGTCTACTGAGAAGCTTTACTCCCCAGGCCAATACTCGGGATGAATCGATTTATCATACGCCAATAACAACTTATCAAGTAGCCTCTTCATCACCACAAAAAAATTACTCTATTTAAGTATGACAGCACCAAATTGTAAATCTGAGATTGTGGTGCGTCGAACGCGGATATTGATGCCTATCTGACCATAATCAACGATTTTTTTTCGTGACGCAGTTTTTGTTCTGTTTATTGAGTGTCCACACATCTGCTGCCAATTTACAGACCGTGCAGTTGACCGTATCGTATTAAGAATGAATTCTTGGTGGCTCGAACAATGGTGTAGCTCTTGTAGGGCTCAACTCGTTAGGAAATTCTCTTTCATTGGTTCGTCTACTTTTTGCCTGCTCGAAGGCATAGATTCTGCAACTGGAGGCATTATAGGCGCAAGGTATTCTTTGTTTCCCCACCTTTGCAGCATCACCTTTTTAGGATCGTCGGGTCGGTCGACGTAGCGTTCTGGATAGCGCGCTAACATTTCAACATCAAGGGTCCCCAGTTCCTTTTAGCCAAGTGTATCAAGCCTAGGTGCTCGTTGGTTTGTCGCCGGACGGCTTGCGAGCTGGCTAACTTATCTGGGGTCTAATGGGGTTTATTAACACTTCTATCTGATTGACTTAACTAATGACGGTATCGACTCGCCTTGTTTAATCCAGGCATCAATCTGTGAATCTTCATAGGTTCTGACAAAGGTATAGCCCCTGACTGTCTCACCGTGAAAACCGTGATTTGAATAGCGATCGCCGTCGACATTGAGAACCACATGACTCCATTTCGAATCGTTCTTCTTCCACTTTTCAATACTCATCGTCTTCGGGTCTTGACCTGCCTTAATTCTGTTCGCTCTGGCCAATGTTGCGTAATCCTCACAGTCACCACCTTCCCTTAGCGTTCGCGCTGGTGATTTCCATAAGCCGATATATTCACCCGCCTCATTTCTATCGCGTTCGTACTTGAAACCCTGAGCGTACTGATTGGCACATCCAGAAAGAACGAGCGTAATCGCGAATAAAACGACGACGAGAATCCATTTAATGAGTACGGGTCGATCAGGCAAGCTAGGTGACTGATAGGAATCACCTAACCTGACCAAAGAATTAATCTCGAACGACGCCCAAATTAAAATTAAAACGGCTACGGTTATTATTATCTCGTATTGCATCACTTACCCTGCTGGGATTCTAAAAAGGAATGTTGTCGTTGAAGTCTTGTATCGCCAGCGTCGCAACAGCAACAGTTGGCTTCGCAGTGGCGGTAGATGATGGCGTAGATATCTATGTTGATGTTCCAAGTACTGCTGGGCTTGAAACCGAATAACCCCGGGCACTCAGGCTACTCAACACCGTTAGCACAGTGGTTATTCGTGCTAACAAGCTTGCGGATTTTTTGAAACTATCTAGCGCGTTATTGTTCATAGAAAACCACATGTATCATTAACCCAAAAGTGAATATCAGTAAAATGTTGGTGTAGACATCTAAATCTGAACTGGATTTTTTAACCCGATGTTTATCTCTACATTCACGGGACCAACGATACTGAGTAAAACCCAACTCTTTAATTCCAAAAGGTAGAGTAGAGTAACCTTTTGTAATTGACGGGTTGGTAACCTTTTGTAACTGGCTTGCATCGTCTGGTGTGGCAAATAAAGTTGAGGGGTTGAGGGGTTGAGGGGTGCTCTGTTACGAACGTTTTTTAATTTTTATTACCACAAGCAATACGTATTTTGGCGGACCTACCGATAGCCGTCACGAGCATCATGTTGTCATCCAAGGTTTAGTCCCTTACGACAACATGCGAGCCTTTTGATAGATGATGTCCGTGCCTCTCTGCGGCTAGCCAAAGGCAACACGGTTAACACAGCCGATAACGTCAGCACCTTTGTACTTCTTGTTCGATGCAACTGGAAAGTTTGTTACCAGACCAGCCTTCGGCATCGATCGTGCCTCACATCTGCCAACATTTCCTACGGCACCAATAATTGCGCGCTTGCTGCAACGCAAAAACGTATAGTTAACGCTTCGGTTTTGCAGAGCTTTGCCATTCTTTTTCCAATCGTTTCGCTGAGACGGGCATGCTAGTGCCTAATGGCTGGGCAAACAGAGAAACACGATACTCTTCGATCATCCACCGATACTTCTGAGTTCTGCGGTCGTGGTAAGCACCTGAATCAATCAATCTTTGCCAGTTCGACTGCACCAGACTCATCATTTCTTCGTCTTTGGCGGATTGTTTCTCAATTCGATATTCAATCGCTTTGAGATAGCGTGGCATTTGTTTTAACCACTCGAACGGAATGCGCGTGAGGAAACGCTCACCAATGAGTTGATCCAACTGGGCAGTGATATCGGTTACCAAAGCCTGATTATGTGATTTTGCGATCTCTTTCAGCTGTCGCTGAATAGACAAACCTCTTTCGAGGATTTCACCGACCAGCTTCCCAACGCTATTCATCACATTGATAAGTTCTTGTTTTTGCTTCAATCTAGTTTGAAACGCATCCTGGTCTCTTACCAAAGCCTGAGCTTCAATAAACGTGTAACGGAAAATGGCTGAAACCAAATCATTCAGCAATTCCTCACTACTACCTCTTGTTGCGTAGAACAAAACAAAGCGCTTGAAGCCCGGTATATTCTTTTTCACATATTTAGCTTGATCCGAAAGCTGCAAGGTCAGTAATCGCTGCAAGCCTTTTTCATATAGTTCGGTCGCACTTACCTTATTGTCGATTATCTCAATGGCGACTGAATCGCCTTTGTCCACAAGAGCAGGATAACCCCTGACATCAATTCCAGATTGTTTAAGCAGAATTTCCTCAGGCAAGGCCTCGAAATCCCATTGGGTCACGCCGACGCGCTCAAGGGAATGCTGATCCCTTTGCTTAAACTGCTGTTCGACCCGTTGATTATATTTTTGAACAAGCGCACCAAGGTCTCTTCCCGTATCGACGATATCACCCTGATCGTTTAGTACTTTAATGTTCATTCGAAGATGATGATCAATGCCGTCTTCCTGAAAGTCAGACGGCTGCAACTTCACACCTGATTGGCGAAACAATTTTTCTGACATGACTTCCGCAAGAGAGCGACCGTCGTATTCGATCTGACCCGCTAAGGCTTTCGCGAAATCTGGCGCTGGTACAAAATTCTTTCTTAACGCCTTTGGTAAGGATTTAATCATTGCCAAACATTTCTCTTCCAACAGACCCGGAATAACCCAGTCGAGTCTAGATCGATCAACCTGCCTTAGAATCGCCATCGGGATATTGACGCTAACACCGTCGTGCTCGTGCTGTGGATCAAACTGATAGTCTAGTTTCAATTTAGCTTCGGCGATCTCAATGGTATTTGGATACATCGCCTCGGACAGCTCAGCATCCGATCGCATCAGGAGATCCTTTTGCATAAACAGAAACTTCGGCTGCTTCACTTCTATTTGCTTTCGCCATGCATCCAGATCAAAGCCGCTAACAATGTCGAGAGGTATTTTCTCGTCATAAAAGCGATACAGTGTGTGGGTATCGACAAGAATGTCGCGCTTGCGTGACTTAGATTCAAGTTGTTCCACTTCCGCAACCAGCTGGCAGTTATGCCGATAAAAACCGGCCTTGGAGCTCAATTGTTCTTCGACCAAGCCAGACTGAATCAATATTTGCCGAGCCTTGTGAGGGTCTACCGAGCCAAAATCGACCCTGCGATGCTTTATGATGACGAGGCCATAAAGCATGACTTCCTCGAAGGCAAAGACTTGACCTCGATCGGGATCAAAGTGCGGCTCATGGTAAGTGCGTTTAACGAGATGCTGCGCCAATGGTTCAACCCACTCCGGCTCAATTTCCGCGACCATACGCCCAAACAAACGTGTTGTCTCGACGAGTTCACCCGTCATTATCCATCTTGGTTTACGCTTGAACTGGCTTGAACCTGGAAAGACGTAGAAGCGACGATTACGTGCACCTAGGTATTCGTTCTCTTTGCCTTTCTCCCCTAAGTTGCCCAACAGACCCGCCAGTAATGCAGCATGAATATCGTCGTAATGTGCTTGTTGTTTGTTCATGTTCAGTTTGAGTTCCTGGCACATCAAACGGAGTTGGCGATGATTCTCGCGCCATTCAAAATAGCGTACATAGGAAATAAAGTTCTCTCGGCAAAAACTGCGGAATTGTTTGTTTGTCAGTTCTACCCTACTTTTTTCGCAATGATCCCATAGCTTTAAAAACGCAATAAAGTCAGATTTCTCATCCCAATGCTGTCGATGTTTTTGGTCCGCGGCCTGTTGACGTTCATGAGGACGCTCTCTCGGATCTTGAATCGCAAGCACGCTGACGATCGTGAGAACATCAGACAAACAATTTTTCTTGCTCGCTTCCAACAGCATTCTTCCCAAACGCAGATCAATCGGTATGCGCGATACATCTCGACCGAGCCGAGTAATTTGCTTTCGCTTATCCACCGCCTGAAGCTCAAACAACAAATGATATCCGTCGTTTATCTGCCTTTGATCAGGCTTTTCGATAAAAGGAAACTTTGCAACATCGCCCAATTTAAGCATCAGCATTTGCAATATGACGGCAGCGAGGTTGGTACGCAGAATTTCTGGCGCGGTGAACTCAGCTCGTGAAATAAAGTCTTCTTCTGAATACAGCCGAATACAAACACCATCGCTGATTCGACCGCATCGGCCCATACGCTGATTGGCACTGGCTTGGGAAATTCGCTCGATAGGTAATTGCTGCACCTTAGAGCGAAAACTGTATCGAGAGATTCTTGCCAAGCCCGGGTCGATCACATAGCGAATACCCGGCACGGTCAATGAGGTTTCCGCTACGTTCGTCGCCAGCACCACACGGCGCCCCCTGTGTCTTTGGAACACACGATTTTGTTCAGCCACGCTTAACCTTGAATACAATGGCAGCACTTCAAGCTGCTTCAAGTTGGACTTGCGAATCAACTGCGCCAACTCGCGTATTTCTCGTTCCCCTACCAGAAATATCAGCACATCTCCGGGACTTGAATGACCTCTCTCAAGTTGTTCAATCTCAGCGAGTGCGTCCAATATTGCTTGGTTCACGAGCTCATCAGCGTCCGATGTTTTCGAAGCTTCATCCGCTGGTCGATACAACACATCAACAGGGAATGTTCTGCCGGAGACTTGTACTACCGGCGCATTAGAGAAATGTTTCGAGAAACGTTCAACGTCAATGGTCGCAGAGGTGATGATAACTTTGAGATCGGGCCTCTGAGGCAAAATACGCTTCAGATAGCCGAGCAGAAAATCGATATTCAAGCTTCGTTCGTGCGCCTCATCAATGATCAATGTATCGTACTGCTGCAGGAAACGATCTCTTTGCGTCTCTGCTAGCAAAATACCGTCGGTCATCACTTTGACTAGCGTTGTATCGGTAGTCTTATCGGTAAATCGAACCTGGTATCCCACCTGCTCACCAAACTTTACCGATAGCTCTTCTGCGATTCGGGTTGCAACCGTGCGGGCTGCGACACGCCTCGGTTGTGTGTGACCGATCTTGCCGACAACACCTCGGCCCAGCTCTAGGCAGATCTTTGGAATTTGAGTTGTCTTACCCGAGCCCGTCTCACCGGCAATGATAACAACCTGACTTTGATCAATTGCGCGCTTTATCTCATCAACGCGCTGACTGACAGGCAACTGCGGAGGATAAATCACTTTTGGCAGAGCGGCGCGACGTTTTGAAACTAGCTTGGCAGAACGCGTCACCTGCTCTTCGAGCTTTTCGCGACTGTTTTTGCTTGCCAGCAATTTGTGCATGCGAAAACGATCCCGAATCATGCAAGCGTCTATGGCTTCTGATAATTCATTGTCGGGTCGATTCACAGCAGGTACCTAAACGGAAGAAGGGTTGGAAATGGCCATTGAGTTTAGTTTCTTTGAAAAGCACAAACATCTAGGTGCCAAAAGCGCCGAATAATAACAGTAATCAAGCACAAAAAGCCTGCAAATACTGACTCAACGCGACTGTTAATGCGGGATCTGTAACAAAAAACCCCGCAATTAAGCAGGGTTTTTGTTAGATCTTTGTCTCTATGATGATCATCACGCTATATAGATTAATAACGCTCAAACACTTTACAACTTGTCAAAATTTGACGCGAGTCTACTTAGACAAGTAGTTCATGCCATTTTCGATACCACGAACCGTTAAAGGAAACATTTGTTCATCAACGAGTTTCTTGGTGATAGCCACAGAGTTCGAATATTCCCACGTGTCTTGCGGCGTGGGGTTTATCCAGATGACTTTATCGAATGTATCAATCATTCGTTGCATCCAAATCGCACCTGCTTCTTCATTCCAATGTTCAACACTGCCACCGGCATGAGTAATCTCGTACGGCGCCATGGTTGCATCGCCAACGAAGATGACTTTGTAATCATGCGCATATTTGTGCAGCAAGTCGAATGTTTCAAGACGTTCATTCATCCTTCGCTTATGTTCCTTCCAGACACCATCATAGATGAAGTTATGAAAGTAATAAGTTTCCAAATGTTTGAATTCAGAACGCGCGGCTGAGAACAATTCTTCACAAACCTTAACGTGAGCATCCATTGAGCCGCCATTATCAAGAAACAACAGCACTTTCACGGTGTTCTTGCGCTCAGGCCGCATGACGATATCCAACATACCGCCATTTTTCGCGGTTTTATCAATCGTGTTGTTAATATCGAATTCGTCTTCCGCACCCGTACGCGCAAGTTTTCTCAGGCGCCGCAGGGAAATTTTCATCCCACGGGTGCCTAGTTCGACATTGTCATCGTAGGATTTGTAATCGCGCTTGTCCCAAGTTCGTTTGCCACGACGCTTCTTTCCTTTACGTTCTTTGCCGTCGTCGCCTTTGCCGTTCTCGCCCTTGCCTTCTTTATCTTTCTCTTTACCTTCACCTTTTGCAGCATCTTCAACCTGACGTTTGAATTCTTCAATCAGCTTTTCGAGGCCGCCTAGGGATTTGATTTTTTCCAACTCTTCTGGCGAGAGTGACTTTTCAAATTCACGTCGCAAGAACTCATCGGGAATCATCGAGGCAATCATCGACGAGAGGTCTTCAAGTCCTTTAAAGTAGGCACCAAACGCACGGTCGAACTTATCATAATGACGCTCGTCTTTTACCAAAGCCATTCGACTCAGGTAGTAGAACTCGTCAATATCCGCATAAACCAAACGTGCTTTTAGCACCTCGAGTAAATGTAGAAGCTCAGTAATTGATACGGGTATCCTGGCATCCTTCAATGCCAGGAAAAAGTTGATCAACATCTATCTAACCTCACTTTGCTCCACTGCCGCCCTGGCGACGATTCATAAATGCTAGTCGCTCAAGCAACTGAACATCCTGTTCGTTCTTAACCAACGCACCGTATAGAGGAGGAATTGCCTTAGATGTATCGCGATTCTTTAGAATCTCTTCAGGAATATCATCAGCCATGAGCAGCTTCAACCAGTCGATCAGCTCAGAAGTTGATGGCTTCTTCTTCAGGCCAGGCACCTTTCGAACATCGAAGAAAATCTCCATAGCTTCTTTAACCAGATCTTGCTTAATCTCTGGAAAATGCACATCAACGATTTCTTGCATCGTGTCGCGGTCTGGAAACTGAATGTAGTGGAAGAAACAACGACGCAAAAATGCATCAGGCAGTTCTTTTTCATTGTTACTGGTGATAATGATAACCGGACGATTCTGAGCGACAATCGTTTCGCCCGTCTCGTAACAATCGAACTTCATCTTGTCTAATTCCAACAGAAGGTCGTTTGGAAATTCAATATCAGCCTTATCGATTTCATCGATAAGTAGTACAACTTTCTTGTCAGCTTCGAAGGCTTCCCAGAGTTTACCCTTAGCAATGTAGTTCTTAATATCATGAACTCTTTCATCACCAAGCTGTGAATCTCTCAAACGTGACACAGCGTCATATTCGTAAAGACCTTGTTGGGCCTTCGTTGTTGATTTGACGTGCCAGGAGATGAGCTCCATGCCGAGAGATTCGGCAATCTCTTCCGCCAACATGGTTTTACCTGTACCCGGTTCACCCTTAATAAGTAGCGGCCGTTCTAACGTGACGGCGGCGTTCACTGCCATCTGCAGTTCTTCTGTAGCGATGTATGTACTTGTACTGGAAAATTTCATATGTATTAACAACCAAGGAATTGAGGCGAAAGAATATAACTTCCAGCACTTTAATTTGCCAGCGGTTACATATCAAGACTATATGCGACGCATAGATATTGGTTATTACCATCATAATTTGATGTTATGAGCCCAAGCCCTCGATAAGGTCTAAATAGGACCGACAGCCGCACATTTAAGTAAGCCAAAATGAAGACCAAGCTTGTCCGATCTCGGCCACAGCCTCACAGACAAGACAATGATTCGCGCAGCGAGGTTCCGGCCGGCAGTCAGATTGGCCACTTATCGTTTTTGGGCTCAATAAATAATTTGCGGATTAAACGGGCCTACATGGCAGCAGTACATGCGGCGAATAGAGGCATTGGCGCGTAAAGTGGCCTTGATGCTGGGAGACGACGTTATAGCAGCCGACTTGACTGGCAAGATGCTTGTTTAGCGGCGGGATCGATTCCTGAGAATCTGCCTGATTGTAAGGATCAGGAGCATCGAGAAGAGCGCAAATATCAGTGCGACCCCCCCTTTCATGCCGCTTTTTGTGCCCTCTAGTAGTAAATCCATCAACAGCACAACAATTGCCGGTGCGTAAAATTCAGAGGACTCACCGGCATACCAAGGCGTAAACAATACAACGACTGCAAAACCTCGAAGCAGGTCTCGCCAACCGGCATTTTTGACGAATGACGTTACCTTCCACCAAAACACGCAGCATCCTACAGCGGCACAAAAATAAGTAAGCCAAGCGAACATATACTGATTGTCGTCAATGAAACTCATTTACCACTAACTCCGGTGGGGTCTAAACAGGTTCTTGATTTTATTGCCCTGGCTCTTGTCCTGCGTCAGCGCCTTGGTCTACCCAAACTATAATTTGCTCCTCGTAACCATCAGGATGGACGAAGCGTTCATCGATGACCCGCCCCTTCACAGACATGCCTGCCTCGATGACCGATTCTTTGCGACCCGACACCAAGGGGTGCCAATTCGGCAGATCTTTTCCTTCGGACAATACGCGGTAGGCACAAGTACCCGGTAGCCAATGAAACTCTTCAATCCGGTCAATTGACAAATGCACGCAGTTAGGCACATTTTTGTTTCGATTCTCGTAATCGGAACACTGACAACGATCCTCGTCAAGATACTGACAGACGACCGAGGTATAAAAGACTTCACCCGTATCTTCATCTTCAAGTTTGTGGAGGCAACAACGCGCGCAACCATCGCAAAGACTCTCCCACTCTTGGGGATTCATCTCTTGTAAACTTTTTTCTTTCCAGAAAGTCATTATGATTATTTACGTCCTAATTCGCCAACAATTACCGGCGGCATTTGCAGATAATAACCTTGATTTGCAAGGTTACTCATGACTGTCTCAGCATCTGTTCTGGCGAATTTCTTGCCTTCGCTCAAGGTAAATGACAATGCCACTTCTGGGTTGGAAAATTTCTTAAGCAAATCGTCGGGCACCTTCGCTAGACCGTCAGTCCGATCCACATAGAGGTAAGCTTCAGGCTGTTTTAGGCTTTTATACACATCACAAATGGTTATCATTTTCTTTCCCTTTTACCCTCGAGGGCATTGCCCGAGAGAGACTCTCGCCTTAAACGATGTATGTTATCGACTGGAGGAAGACTTCAGACAATCTAACAGCGCGTTACCAACCACCGCCTCACGCCATCCAGTGAGATGATTGGGTAACTGATATAGGCCTTTGTTGTTGACTGAGCGCAATAACTGCTCTAAATGTCGACGTTTCGCCAGCATCTCAGGCGCGATAGTGTTCGATTCGGCCACTGTATCAACAACGGCTTTAAGCTTTTTCAGTAGCTTATTATCGATTGATACACGAGGCTTGAGAATGGATTCGGGTAACTCACTCGCCTTATCCGAGTCCATATTCTGTACTATTTGCAAAATCTCTACGCCATGTTTTCTTACTTCTCTTGGATGAAGATTAGCAAGACTTTGCAGACCAGAAGTGTCTTGGATCTCGTTTAAAGCAACCAGAAGCAACCCTTTTTCGTCCACAACACGATTTCGCGGTACGTTAAGCGACCTCGCTTTTATCTCACGCCAGGCGCATAGCTCACGTAATAGACTCAGTTGATCACGATTAAGACGAGCAATATTTTTAACTTTCAGATAATACTCATGAGGATCAATCTGGGTCGCAATATCCTTCGGCAAACTTTCACATTCCTGCTGCACCCAACTTAAGCGCTCTTTTTTTGCAAGGTTGTCAGCTTGTTTATGGTAAACCTCAAACAGGTAAATCACATCCAGCGCGGCGTATTGCAGTTGACTGTCAGTCAATGGTCTTTGGAGCCAATCAGAGCGTGTCTCTTCCTTGGGCACATCGATAGAGAGGTTTTTCTCGACCAATTTCTGATAACTCAACGAGAAACCATCACCCAACATCGCCGCCGCAATCTGCGTATCAAAAACAGGCGTCGGTGCGACCCCGATGCAATATTTAAACACCTCAATATCTTCAGAACAGGCATGAAAAACCTTTACGATGCTGTCGTCCGTCAAAAGTGTTGATAGGCAGGACAAATCCGTCACTTCAAGAGGATCAATCAGAAAACAACTTTCTCCATCATAGATCTGAATCAGACCAACAATGGGATAGTAGGTGCTCGTTCTGGCAAACTCAGTATCAATCGCGAGCACAGGCTGTTTTTCACAGTGGCTCGCGACTTCCTCTAAGCGTTCGGCTGAGGTAACAATTTCAAATTCAGGGTTCATGGTTTATATAGCTTTGCGTCCATTGAGTGCGTGTGACAGGGTGCCACCGTCGACATACTCAAGTTCTCCCCCCAGCGGTATACCTTGAGCGATCCTGGAGGTCTGCAGTCCATGTCGCTTCAGCAATTCTGATATGTAGTGAGATGTGGCTTCGCCTTCTACGGATGAGGCAATAGCCAAGATGACTTCCTCAACGCCATCCTTGCAACGTTCAGCGAGCGCGTCGATTCCTATTTCATTCGGACCGATACCGTCGATTGGCGATAATATGCCCATCAAAACGAAGTACTTGCCGCGATAATGTCCTGTCTGCTCGATCGCCATAACGTCGCCGGGGTTTTCCACGACACACAATAAACTGTTGTCGCGACTGTTTGAGGAACAGATTCCACACCGGGGCATTTCAGTAAAGGTTCGACACATCTGGCAGTGTTTTACTTCATCCATCGCATGGGCGAGTTTTTCAGACAAAACCCTGGCACCGTCCCGATTTCGCTCAAGAAGATGCAGCACCATACGTTGTGCCGTTTTTGGACCCACGCCAGGCAGACACCGCAGGGCGTCTATCAGTTGGTCGATTGCAGATAATTGCGTCACTGAATATCCGATTTTTCAGATGCTGTTAAAAAGGAAGCTTGAATCCCGGAGGTAAAGGCATTCCAGCGGTAAGGTTTGACATTTTATCTTTCTGATTTTTTTCAACTCGTCTAACAGCATCGTTAAGTGCCGCCGCGATCAAGTCTTCCAAAACCTCTTTGTCTTCGGTCATTAAACTCGGGTCTATTTCCACCCGTTTAACATCATGCCGACCGGTCATTGTAATCTTAACCAATCCGGCACCAGACTCACCGTGAACTTCCTCATTGGCCAGTTCATCCTGCATGGACTGCATTTTTGACTGCATTTCCTGAGCTTGTTGCATCAAGTCACCAAGCCCTCCTTTGATCGACATTGTTCTCTCCACCTATCCTCGCGCTTGAATTGAGCTTGGGTCCAAATGACCATCAAAATTCTCAATCAGCTTTTTTATATTTTCATCAGCCTCGATAACTTCAACGGCTCTTGCATGGGCCTCCTCATGCAATCGCAGGTCCTTCTCAGCCGGCGTTTCCACCGTTGTTTCACCAATAGTAACAGTTACCTGAATCTTCTGCGCAAACACAATCGCCAGCGCCGTTTGAATTCGGGTTTCATGCGTGTTGTTCCACATCGTCGCATGGTGCTCATTCAACACCAGTTCACAGGCATCCTTTGTGAATGTTTTTACCATGCAATTTGAAGCAAGAGACAAGGTGACGCCGGTCAACCCTAGCAGTGGCAAGATCTGATCCCAATTCTCTGGTTCCAACATCGGCAGGGATGATGCACCTAGAGATGGGGACTGATCCTGCGGTTCGGAAACCAAACTGGAGATGTCCGGCGCAGACTGATGCTTTTCGGACTTTGGAACCTGGGATAAGTCTAAGCCAGCATTGGCGTCCAGACCGTCTTGCTTTTGCTCTTGCGCATCAGCAATCGACGTAGTGACTTCCGCTTGCGTAATCTTGCCTTCAGCCTGACTGCTCTGCTCGTAACTCTGCGTCGGCACAGGGCTATTATTTAGCTCAGTGTTTAGCTCAGGGCTATCAGCACTCGAAGGTTGCCCTTCTGCTGCAACGCGTTTTTCAGATTTATGTTCAATATGTTGTTCGGTAGGTTGTTCAATTGATGCTGGAACAGCATCCGCACTCTCGGAGCGCAAAGCAGGCTTGGCAAGCAAACTCGCTAAGGTTCCCTGAGCAGACTCACTATTATTTAAGGTTTTTTTTTTCGCGTCTTCGCTAGACGCTGTCGTTTCCGAGGAAAGTTGCGGCAACTCTTCCGGCGTAAAGGTGAGCATCCTGAGCATCGACATTTCAAATCCGGTTCGTGCATCCGGCGCGAACGCTAAATCCCTCTGCCCCATAAGCCCAATTTGATAAAATAGCTGTAGATCTTCGCAATGGACCGATTCGGCTAAAGCCCTAATCACGGCTTCGTCTCCATGGCTATTATCGACACTTGTCGGCACTTCCTGCGCAACAGCGACACGATGCAGAATCGAAAGAATGTCACCCATCAGCGCACCGTAATCCGGCGAGAACTCAGAAAGGTGCTGGATAGTCGCTAGCAGTTCTGCGGCATTTTTAGCGAATAAGGCATTTAGAATACCGAACACTTCTTTTTGGTCAATTGAACCGAGCATCTGCTTCACATCTGCGTCTCTGACAGAATTGTTGCCGTAGGAGATCGCTTGGTCCGTCAAGCTTAGTGCGTCCCGCATGCTGCCGTCGGCGGCGCGACCAAGCTGCCAAAGCGCATTTTCCTCGTACTCGATGCTTTCTGTCGCCAATATTTGCTTTAGGTGATTAACGATGCGTTCAGGTGATAGATTCTTTAGATTAAACTGCAAACACCGTGACAGCACAGTAATCGGCAGTTTCTTTGGGTCTGTTGTCGCGAGTAAAAACTTGACGTGCTCAGGTGGCTCCTCAAGGGTCTTCAACAGGGCATTGAAGCTGTGATTAGACAACATATGAACTTCGTCAATCAGATAGACTTTAAATCGGCTGCGCGTTGGCATGTATTGAACATTGTCCAACAACTCCCGTGTATCTTCGACTCGCGTTCTGGATGCCGCATCCACTTCGATCAAATCGACACTTCGACCCTCTGCGATCTCTCTACAAGCGCTACATTCACCGCAGGGTTTGGATGAAACACCATTTTCACAACTTAAACACTTCGCAAGTATCCTTGCGATGGTCGTTTTACCAACGCCTCGTGTACCGGTGAACAAATAAGCATGATGCAGACGATCATTATCGAGCGCATTAATCAACGCTCGAAGCACGTGCTCCTGCCCCTCCAACTCCTCGAAGTTAGCTGGTCGATATTTTCTAGCAAGTACCTGATAGCTCATTTACGGATTGTATACATTTTTCGCACTGTGAGCTTGTGATTGTATTCGTAATTGGACTTGAGTTCACTTTTCAGCGTAAGGTTTTCGCCTAAATGAGACATTACGGACAGGATTATCAATGCCGAAGGACGATTTTATTTGTATCGGACATCGCGGTGCTTCAGGCCACGCACCGGAAAACACGCTTAAAGCTTTCGAACTAGCCATTAAATTGGGTTGCCAGTGGATTGAGCTCGACGTCTACGTCGTTGAAGGCGAATTGCTCGTCATTCATGACGAAAAATTGAACCGCACCACCAACGGTAGCGGTTTGGTCGAAGCACAAACCGTTGAATACTTGCGTTCGCTTGACGCCGGCGATGGGGAGAAAATCCCGCTGCTCTCAGAAGTCATCAAACGGGTTGCCCATCGCTGTAAAATCAACATTGAACTCAAGGGCACCCATACTGCCGAACCCGTTAACGCACTTCTCAAGGATTTCATATCAAAAGGTTGGCGCGAAGATGAGTTTATGATCTCGTCCTTTAATCATGAGGAGCTTGCAGCTTCGAGCCCAGACATCAAACGAGGCGCCCTGTTTCACAAGCAGATTGCTAATATGTTTGAACGCGCTGCTGATCTAAATGCCTATGCAGTGAATCTTTCGCAAAAAATAGCCCATACCGAGATCGTGGCGCAGGCGCACGAACGGGGCTACCAAGTCTTTGTATATACTGTAAACACTCGTGACGAGATGCTGGTGCTAAAGAAGATGGGGGTAGATGGCGTATTCACTAATTTTCCCGACCTGTTTCCCTCGGATAAACCCTAACAATGAGTTTCGAAGTCAAAGCAGCTGACATCTCGGACAAGCCTGCACTCGAACAACTCATGCAGTTCTATCTCTACGATTTCGCTGAGTTTGAAGCTGATGAGATGAACAAATCGGGCCGTTACACCTACCCCTACCTCGACTTCTATTGGCAGGAGCCGGATAGGCACCCGTTCATTTTCTTATCGGACGGCAATTTGGCAGGCTTTGCGCTCGTACGTCAAAATCTTGACCCGACAAGCAACACGTTTTATTGGGAGATGGCGGAGTTCTTTATCGTTCGACGTTATCGTCGATTGCGTTATGGCGCCAAGGCGGCAAAGAATCTCTGGAGGCGATTTCCCGGCAACTGGGAACTCAGGGTACTCAACAGCAACCTTACCGCCTACCAATTCTGGAAGCCTTTGATTCACAACTTCACAAACACTTCGTACAGTGAAACCAAAGAAGAAAAAGGCATCGCCTTTTGCTTCGAGGTTCAGCCTGATCAGGGCAGTTAAAAGGCGGACTTTTGAAAAACTAGCCGTTAGCTAAATCATCGATTTGCTTGCTCAACTGGCTCTTGTCGTCAGTGACAATTTTTTCCAATACTTCTATCCGCTTACGTGCGTCGTCGAGTTCTTGTTCGGTAATCGCAATATCTTCTTCCATGTTAGCCATCCGTTCCTGCATACCTTTACCGCCGCCAGAAGTGCTGGCTTTAACAATCTTGACGATTGAATCAGCAATGACAGACACAACAACAATGACACATATCGCTACCCAAAAAGTCATACTCATATCTATGCTCTCCTACCATTAGTTGTTGAGAGGGTTTCCCTTCTTCGTCTCGTCAAACTGCCGCTACCCGATATTTGTTTATAAACATCCGGGTACCCCGAATAACTAATCAAACCACTACCTGAAATCACTGCCGACAATTCGTCGCTTGTGGTGATTTCAGCCTGGCCAGAACCCGACAAGATGACGTTTGCAAAATCGCTAACCAGCTTTTCAGCAAAATAACTGCCAGAACCTGACAATTTGACTGTTTGCAATTCAACATCGCCGCCAACTTCAACACGTCCAGACCCTGAAATGCTCACATCTAAACGATCTGCAGTTAGCTGATCCACTTTAGTAACACCGGATCCAGTGACAACAATCGAAAACTGATCGTTATCCAAATCAGGCAGGACGACATCACCTGAGCCTTTAACGAAGAGTTGCTTAAGGTTTCTTATCTTGAGTCGATATTGAATTTTTTCCCTGTGGGCACTCAACGACACAATGCTGGAGGCAACATAGCCAACAAGCAGTTCCTCTTTAACGACTGTCGATTGGATTTCATTGAGCATGTACCCAGGTGCATTGATCTCAAGAGACTCTTCTTCATCTTGAACGATGGTGAGGATGCCAGGCCCTCGAAATTGGACGCTATTGAAACTTTCCAGCTTTCTTAGGTAGAGCATGATTAATCCTCTCCTGATATTTTCTTAATCTCTCTCTGCAATTCAAATCTTGATGAAGTGACATGGGACTCCATGCTTCTCAGCCGAGATTCGATGTCCATGAATTTTTTCTTCGCTACTTTTAAAGAACCCGCTGGCAAAGGTGCCGCAGAGTTTGCTTTAGCCTGGCTAGATTTCCGCTTTCGCATAGAAGGCACATCCTCATGTAAGTCATGTTCAGCCTCGTATCGATCGTTCGCCTCTCGATAGTAGGGCTTTTTGTCCATGAGAAAATAGGTAATGAAATAGGCTGGTACCATAAAGGACGGCACAAAAATCAAACCGAGAACTGCACCCAGTCGGACCTGCCAGGTTGCAACACCTAAATATTCCGCCGTACCTGCGCAGACACCACAGACTTTCTTGTTTTTATCATCGTAATAGAAGCCGTAACCACGTCGCTTCCAACTCTTCCTTTTCCAGGCAGAGAAAGTTCCTTCGCCAGACATTCTGGCACTGCGACTTTTCGATCGTCTTCTTGATCGTCGACTCTGTCGAGCATTAAAATTTCCGGCCGTCGAGGCTCGCGCTAGTCTCTCTGCTGCGTCAGCAGTTTGGCGGGCTTTTTCCGCAAGCCGATGAGCTTCTTTGGCTGTCGCATTTGAACCTCCACGATCACGATTCATAGCGCTTGAGCCCCTATGTTTTCGCGAATTCGATTCTTCAATATCGTTATGCTCTTCGTCATAAACGTCATCATCAAAGTACCCCTGCGGATTCGCGGACTGATTATTTGTCATTTCATCTAAAGATGCTTCATCGAACATTTTTTTTGCGTTACGGTCAATCCAATCCTCAGCCTTCGCCGACCACTTATCTGCAACATCATCAACGTAGTCTTCGATGGATCTATCTATTTCTCTATCACGAGGGCTTTGTCGTTTAGCTCTTTCCGCCAACTTGTCTGCACGTTCTGCCGCGCGTCTGGCTTGTTCGCCTTTGCGTTCAGCCCTTTGCTCGGCTCTATCTGCTAGTCTCCGTGCGCGTCTGGCGGCGACTTCGGCTTCTCTATGTTCTTTATCAGACCTACTCACGTGCTTCCCCTAATCTTTTTCCCGCCTGCTGCTTGTCTTGCAGCATTACTTTAACTGCGCTACTTATACTAAGCAGATTCAGCTGAGCCGGTTCGGTAAAAAAACGGCTCACTCAAGCTTGCCTTTGTTCCGAACGCCAATCTGGACTTTCGACATCCAAAATTGCCTCCAGAGTTTCAATGCGAGCAGCCATCTTGTCCGCCACATCGATCATCTCTTCAAGCTCAACTCGCTCACCTGAACTTAAACCGTCCGCCGTTTTTGCCAGCGACTTGTAGTGCAGGATGATCCAAATCGGCGCCACTACGACGAGAAATACAACCACCGGAACAAACACCGCTACTATCCATCCTTCCATTTCGAGATCCTTAACTATTTGTTTCGTTGATTCTTTCGCTAATTGCTTCTTTGACTGTTTTTTTAGCTATTGCTGCCTGACTTGTCCATTCGTTGCTTCAGACGAGCCAGTTCCTCATCAACCTTCTCGTCAGATTCTAGATCGGCGATTTCATCGGCGAGGTTTTTCTGGCCTAGGTCATAGCTTTCCACCTCGCCTTCCAGTACATCAATCTTGCGTTCGTAGCGCTCGAACCGGTTCATTGCTTCATTAACATCAACATCGTGTAATTGACGCTTCACACCCATGCGTGATTTAGCAGTCTTACCGCGCAAAATTAGCGCTTTCTGTCTTGTCTTGGCATCAACCAATTTCGTTTGCAGTTGAGCGATATCGCCGGAGAGCTTTTGTAAATTAATCTCGATTAGTTCGAGGTCAGACTCGACCGCACTGACTTCTTCCTGGGCTGCTGTCTTCTCTTTCAAAGCAGCTCGCGCCAGATCTTCTCGATCTTTCGACAGAGCAGTTTCAGCTTTTCGCTCCCACTCAGAGGCTTCCTTGACCATCTTCTCAGTACGGCGCCCCAATTCCTTTTTGTCTGCGATTAACTTTGCAGATTGAGTGCGTACCTCAACCAAGGTTTCTTCCATTTCCTGGATAATCAGTCTGACCATTTTTTCAGGGTCTTCTGCTTTATCCAGAATCGAATTAATATTTGCGTTAATGATGTCGGTGAATCTGGAAAAGATACCCATTTTCAATGCCTCTCTTTAGTCTATTGCTCCAGGTACTTAAAATTTCCGTTACCTGAGTTGCTGTTGTTGCTTGGTTCTGCTGACAACAATGATTAAATGTTAGTTTGTAATATCCACTTTCCGTGCCAACACGACAATCTCTTCTATGCTCTTGTAATAATTCACTTTTTTCAGATTGCTGATTTCAGGCCAACACTCATATCATGCTATTCACCGCATAAATTAGCGAATTAGGCTAACAATTAGTATTCTGACCCACATATACAAACCGACAGGAACGGTATGCCTTCAGGACAACAAGCAGAAAGATTGATTGGTGAATCACCCTCATTTCTTGAAGTACTTGAATTTGCCTCTCAAGCAGCTCCCCTTAACAAACCGGTATTAATCGTCGGTGAACGCGGCACGGGCAAAGAGCTCATCGCCGCGAGATTGCATTATTTATCAGGCCGATGGGATCAGGAATATCTCAAAATGAACTGCGCCGCAATTAATGAAACACTGCTAGAGACCGAACTGTTCGGTCATGAGGCGGGTGCCTTTACGGGCGCCGCGAAACTGCATCGTGGTCGATTCGAGAGAGCCGATAAGGGCACCTTGTTCTTAGATGAGCTGGCGACCACATCAGCACTCGTGCAAGAGAAGCTGCTTCGCATCATTGAATATGGCGAGTACGAACGAGTCGGCGGCAACAAAACCCTACAGTGCGACGTCAGACTGGTCGCAGCGACGAACGAGGATCTACCGGCTTTGGCGCGCAAGGGCTTATTTCGAGAAGACCTGCTCGACAGACTCGCCTTTGATGTCATTACCCTGCCACCGCTCAGAGCGCGAAAAGAAGACATTTTGATTCTTGCGGAACACTTTGCTGTATCAATGGCAATTGATCTGGGTCGTGAGTATTTCCCAGGCTTTTCTCAAGCCGCCCGCAAAGTACTGCGCACCTATCACTGGCCAGGGAACATTCGAGAGCTAAAAAATGTTGTTGAGAGAAGTGTGTATCGAAGTCAGGAGCTTGATTCACCGGTCGATCTGATTTCACTCGACCCGTTTGACTCACCCTTCAGACCCAACTCAGGTGGCGACAAAATTCAGGTCAGTATGACTGAGGACAAACAGGAAGCGATATCGACCCTGCTACCACCAATACCCGGAGCGACTGAATTTCCGATTGATTTTCGTCAGTCGGTACAGGATTACGAAGTAGGATTGATCAAAAACGCCTTAGCAAACCATCAATTTAATCAGAAGAAAACCGCGGAGGCGCTTGGCGTGACTTATCACCAACTCCGCGGCTATTTAAAGAAATATGATCTACTCGAGAATCCCTAATTACTCGCCCGTGAAATTAGGCGTTCGCTTTTCAATGATTGCATCGACAGCTTCGGCATGATCCTTTGTTTGATGCGCCAGAGCTTGGAGAGATGCCGACATTTCTAGAAGCGAATCCAACTTTGCGTGTTCCCCCTCCTTGATCAGTCGTTTTGTCATGCGCAAAGCATTGGGCGGGTTTGCAGCAATCCTAAGGGCTAGTTTATTAGCAGCGTCCAGTAACTTGTCCGGCTCGACGACCTGAGACACCATGCCCCACGCCAATGCGGTTTCAGCGGTGACGGGTTCCCCCGTAAAGGCCATTTCGTTTGCTCTGGACAAACCGATCACCCGGGGTAAAAACCAAGCTCCGCCGTCGCCAGGAATCAAACCAACCTTGACAAAACTTTCTGCGAAAAGGGCTTTTTCCGAAGCTATTCGCATGTCACACATCATCGTGAGGTCACAACCTGCACCAATCGCCGCGCCGTTTACTGCGGCAATGATGGGCACTTCAAGGTTATTGATGGCCAAGGGTATGCGCTGAATGCCATTGCGGTAGCCATCTCGAATTTCATTCGGCGTACCACCGAACATGCCCTTCTTGTCTCGCATGTCTTTCACATTTCCACCTGACGAAAACGCGCTACCGGCACCTGTGATGATGACCGCTCGAACAGAGTGATCTTTATTAATCTTGTCGCATGCGGCCACAATGGCATCAACCATCTCATCTTCGGAGATCGCATTTCGCGTTTCATGACGATTCAAGGTTAATGTAACAACATGACCTTCTTGTTCGTAGAGTACTGGCGCAGACATATGGCTTCCTTAGTATTAAAAGGGTCAGAAACTACCATAGCTGATCTTCTAATGCAGCTCTGAGCTGCTACGGCGGGAAAGTCGAGCGACAACTGTTTTGGAGGTCAGACCACGAGCAATGTTAAGCTTGCCAGTCCACCAAAACCAAACCGCGACAATGATGACTAAATTAAACACTTTGATGGCCGACCCACTGAAGCTAGCCAAAACATGCTGTGTGGCTGTTTTGCTACTGCTCACCACGTCAATCGCACAGGCGCAAAGCCTCGATGAATTGGTGACAGCTCGACTCAGTCAGATGAAGGATGTCGCTGCTTATAAGTGGATCAACAACCGTGCAATCGAAGATCTTGAAAGGGAAAAAGTTGTCATCGACAATGCTGTGAATGTCGGCTTAAGCTACCAACTAGAGACGCGCTCTTATGGGAATTTTTTCAAAGAACAGATTAGTGCGGCGAAAGAAATTCAGCGTTATTGGTTCGCCCTTTGGTCGCTCGAACCAAAATTAGCACCCGCTTCGGCACCGAATCTAGTCGATGACATAAGACCCGAACTCATCAGACTCGGCAATGAAATTACAAAAGCGTTAGGTCAGAAATCGACGTTAAGTGGGACTCTAAGCGTCGAAGGACTTTCCTTGCAGACTCAAAAGCGGCTTGTCGACGCGGCTAACAATATTGAAACCTACCAAAGTAAAATGCGCCAAGTACTTGCATCTCGAAAACTCAGAGTTGGCACAACAGGCGACTATAGACCTTTCTCTTTCTTGCGCCCTGAGTCGTTCGACAACACACAATCAAACCAATTTACGGGTATCGATATCGAGTTAGCAAAAGATCTAGCTGCATCACTCGACGCAGAACTTATTCTGGTTCAGACAAGTTGGCCAACCTTGATGCAGGACTTAGCAGATGGGAAATTCGACATTGGCATGAGCGGTATCTCTCGCAACCTAAACAGGCAACGAACCAGTTTCTTCTCCATTCCCTACCATGTTGGCGGCAAGACGCCGATTATTCGTTGCAGCGATGCCGAAAAATATCAGACGTTGGCAGATATCAATCGTGGCGGTGTACGTGTCATCGTTAATCCAGGGGGTACCAACTTCAACTTTGTCAAAACCAAAATTACCCATGCGTCCGTGCAAATATTTGACGATAACACTAAAATATTCGATGAAATTGCCAACAACACAGCCGACGTCATGATCACAGATGATATTGAGGTAACGCTGCAGTCAAACTTAAACCCAGCGCTATGCCCAGCAATGCCAGAAAAGACGCTGACCTATTCGGAAAAAGGTTACATGCTGCCTCAAGATACGCAATGGCAGGGCTATGTAAACTTATGGCTGGCACAACGCATTGGCGACGGAACAGTCGACGGTCTATTTGCAGACTTTACTCAGTAGGTTCGGTTAGCTGCATAACCCAATGCGCTTCAGGGATTGGCTTGTCCGTGAGGAACGCACTCATCATGGCATTGACAGCCTCCGGCGCTTCCTGCTGAACCCAATGAGACACGCGCGGCAAATAGCGAATACGGAAATCCGTCACATAATCCTGCGTGCCATAAGTCGTGTCCTTACTCAGCGCGACATCATCTTCACCCCACACCATTAATGTTGGTGTGTCGATAATCGCAATGTCTTCAATAGAGGAATTCTTACGACCTTTGAACAAGCCTCGATAATAGTTAATCATTGCCGTTAAGGCGCCGGGCTGATTTGCATTCTTGCGGTATACCTCAACAACTTCATCTGGAAACATGTCTTTGTTGACAGCACTATTGCGAAACGCCTGACTAATACCCTTGGCCTGATTTCTACCTAACAACCACTCGGGCAATCGCGGTATTTGAAAGAAAAAGATGTACCAGGATTTCTTCAGTTGTCCCAAACCGTTCTTCATCGATTTCATCATTGGAATCGGGTGAGGTACATTGCAAATAATAAGTTTGTGAAGTGGCCGAATTTTTTTGATAGCAAATTGCCACGCGATCACAGCGCCCCAGTCGTGAGCTATCAAAACGACTTCGGACTTGCCAGCTGCATCAATCAAACCTGCAACGTCCGCAAGCAGATGATCCATTGTGTAATTTTCAATGAGAAGCGGTCGAGAAGTCTTACCGTAACCTCGCAGATTTGGTGCCCATGCTTCGTAACCGAGTTTCGCCAGCATCGGCAATTGATAACGCCAGGAAAAACTATGCTCAGGGAAACCATGCAGACAAATCGCGAGCTTATCGCCGGAGCCACATTTATCAACTTCAAATGTGAGGTTGTTGGCATCAACAAATTCTGTTCGGATTCGCTTGTCCTGCACGCTGCTATCGACAATATCGTTCATATTTTCCTCGTATTAATCAAAATCGAAATCGGCAAAAGAAAAGTATCACAGCTCTAAGGGTAAAAGAAAATGTTTGGTCTTACTGTGATTCTTAAATAGACTACGTTGTGTCGGACCAATGCATTTAGCACGGTACATTTCATAAAAGCAGCAGCATGTCTGAAAAATCTAACACTAAAGCGCCGGATAACCGCAAAACCGGTGTTTTCTACGTCAAAGACCCGGCAGGGGTTGTTGTGATCAAGTCAGGTAAAGAAATCGCACGCTACGACACTGTCCAAGCACTCGTCGCCTCACATGAAGAAGGCCTACAGGCCATCTTAAACCGAGATGAAAAACTACACGAAGCCATATTCGGACAATACGCCCCTAAGCTGACCGACAGTTAACGGGGCGCATTTTCTAAATCCTCACGGATGTTTTTCGCGGCCATAAGATAGTGATAGCCACACCAGAAATAAACAAATACGACAGAGACAAGCGCATAACGAAGCGCATCAGTGCCATAGGTATCGCTCAAAGCGTCACTTAACATACCTGTGAATAGAGGTCCTAAGCCGAGCCCAATAAGATTAAGTACAAAAAACAGTATCGACGAAGCCAATGCACGCATCCTCAAACTGACGATACCATGTGTCATCGCCAATGTTGGCCCAAGATACATCGCCCCTAAGAATACAGGCACCACGTAGATCATCAATGCTAGTGAGTAGTTGTTGAGCAGATAAACAGCTAACGAAAAAGGCACAGCCGCAATTGTCGCGATTGCCGGAATCCAAACATACCAACGTTTATCTTTTTGACCATACCGATCCGCTAAGTAGCCGCCCAAAAAAGTACCCGTGGCGCCAGCCGTGCCTGAAATTATACCAAGCCAAAAACCTATCTCACCGGTTGAGCCCAGCTCATATGAGCGAATAAAAAAGGAACCGATCCATTGCCCTACACCATAACCAACAAAGGCATGTAAACCCGCAGCCACCGACATATGACGAAAAGATTTTCTTGACCAAAGCAGTTTAAAAACGTCAAGGAACGGCGGCGCCTCTACAATTTTTGTTACATTGTCCGAGTATCCTCGCGGTGGCTCAATCAATGTGAATCGAACGACTAATGCCATAAGAATACCTGGCGCACCCACTACCAGGAACACCCACCGCCAGCCTAGCCAATCATTTACATACCCACCGATGACAAATCCAATCAAGACACCAAAGTTAATACCCATTGAATAGACCGACAGAGCAGTTGCCCTCTGTCGCTCTGGAAACATATCTGAAATCATAGAATGTGCCGGAGGGCTGCCACCTGCCTCGCCCACACCGACACCAATACGCGCCAGCAGCAAATGTGTAAAATTCTGCACCGCACCGGATAAGGCGGTCATAAAACTCCATGTACCAATCGCCAAAGCTACGATGTTGCGACGGTTACCTTTATCGGCCCATCGAGCAATGGGGATGCCGCAGGTCACATAAAAAATGGCGAAACTGATACCCGACAGCAACCCAAGTTGCGTATCGCTTAAGTCGAGCTCCACCTTTATGGATTCCTGAAGGATTACCAATATCTGTCTGTCGATGAAGTTGAAGACGTAAACAAGCGTTAGGATGCCGAGCGCGTAGTAACGATACGATGTCGTCAGTTCAACTTGTTCGGGATTCGATTCTTCAGGGGAAGGTGTCTCTTCGTTACTCTTCATATTAACAACCTATTCAAGTGTTTAATCATTACAGCAACGTAGCATTTGGTCATTCACAAATTCAGTGAAGAGGAACAACCAGGCGCTAGCTCATCAACTATGATAGAGGTTTTCCTTATTATCCTGGTCAAGCATCGCGTCAACCGCATCGACTTCAGCTACCGCGACCTCCCCACCTTTGACTTGATCGAGGATCATTTTGCCGAGTGTCGGCAGGGTAGAACGATCGATCTGACTTTGTGGATACCATAATTTCGATCGAATAAATGCTTTTGGGCAGTGCAGGAACACTTCTTTGATATTAATAACAATGGCAAGTTTCGGAGGCTTACCCTTGTGTTGCATCATATCGAGATACGGTTCATGGTCGGTGACATAACCAACCCCATTGATACGCAGTGTGTCATCCATACCTGGAATCATAAACAGCATACCGACGGCGCCGGACTGAATGATATTGCTGAGCGAATCAGCTAAACGATTTCCAGGCCGTTCTGGGATCAGCAGAGTATTGGCATCAAGGACTTTCACAAAGCCCGGCTCATCGCCTCGAGGTGAAACATCTGCCCCCTCATGATGAGTAGCTAAAACCATAAACGGCGAACGCTCGATGAAGTTAATTGAATGCTTTTCCAAACAAGCTAACACCTTGGCTTTCGTAGACACATTTGCAACGCCATTAATTTGTTGCATCGCATCCAATGAATCAATGATGTTTATATTTCCTAGCGGCTTCACCGATCTCTCCTCAAAAAATCTTTAAACTAAGAACGTTTAGCTAATACCAAACGCGTAAGTTGACCTGTTATAACAGCTATTACCGGTTGGCACCCCCTTTACCGCCGAAATACCGAGAACCCAGCTAGGTTTATACAATTTGGTGAAAATCAACTGACGACGGCCGCCCTCATGTCATTTCTCTTGAAGCCTATCGTTAGCATAAACATGCGGACTAATAACAACCAAGATTGTACACAGCTGATATTGTAAAGAAGCGGCCGAGAATATTGTGTGCTCAGGCTGAAGTATGCAACTCCGACTGACTCGCCAGCTCAATATACTCTTGTAACTTTCGCAGTGCCGTAGGACCGTGTTCGTTAATGTTAGCGATCGCAGCCTGCATCGCCTCGGTTGGTTTGTCCGTAGAGTCCGCCGGTTGAGTAAACGCATCGAGTCTTGCATCACCTAACCATTGCAACAGCGAGGCATCGGCAGACCAGGTTAATTGATTCATTGCATGAGCAAGCGTTACCCTCATCCAGTCACTCGCCGTATTGGGGTGAGGCACGACAGTACACAATCGGTTTCGTTCATCCTCAGAATCATAGCTTGCTTCGATATGCGCGATGAATGCAGCACTAAAAACTTGCTGACAAAATCGAACGGTTTGCAGCGTAATTTGATTGCCATCGAACACGGGTACTACAGGTCTTCGCGCAAGTGCATCGGCGGTACAGTCTATGTATAAAGCATCCTCGCTTAGCGTCACTGCGCCTTGCGTCAACTCCAGTTGTCCCCTGCTCACCCGTTTTACTCGACCTTTGCGAATGACATTTTTAATTTTCTTTAGCTGTTGTAGCTCAAGGTCGGTTACCGTCGCACAGCGATACATCGACGGTTTTACTTCATCAGCAATTTGTAGTAGCTGGCCATTTTGTTGAACCTTAGCGAACATATCGTCGATAGATTCCGACTCGGCTATCGCTCGCATTTGTCCGGCCAACCCCTCTACGCCGATTGTCGCGCCACTTCGTCCAGGTTGAATATTTGCTCGATCAAGTATCCACGAGTCCCGAGGCATCACCCACATAATGTCGTCAGCGGAAACCTGGTGCGACAACAGCCAAAGACAGGCATCCATACCCGTTTTACCTGCACCTATAACAACATACTGCGAATGTGGTTGTCGCAGCTTAGGCAAATCATTGAGTGGGATACATGCCACATCACTTTGCACTTGATACTCTGGTGGTTTTACAGAGGGCACAGAGACGTTCATGTAGGTTGCGTCCACAACCTTACGCGCAGTCACCTGCTTGACCTCACCGGTCACCATCGATTTAAAAGACTGATCGCCAAGATATTCACACATTGGGAAGTAACTAACACGGCCAGACGACAGAAAACGTCTTTGCATCACTTGGTCAAAATAGGCGCAAACCTCTGCGCCAGAGGCAAGTTCATGTAAGCCTTTGTTCAAACCGGTTTCGTCTATGGCATCGTCACCCAATTTCGCAGAATTAACCCCGTAGAAAGATGAGGGTTGATGCAAATGAACAAAGGGGTAGGCATCGTTCCAATGACCACCAGGTTTGTCGTGCTTATCAACCATGACGACTGTTGCGTCGGTTTCTGTCAGCAACGTGTCAACAAATGCCATGCCCATCGCGCCCGCGCCGATCACCAAATAATCTGCTTCTAATTTCATACACAACCAACCGTTAAATTTTAAATTCTACGTATGCAAACTATCATACACTTCTATTAACCAGGTCAAAGGTTGTACTCACGACGCAGAAACTGGCACGCAAGCAAATGATCTAGATACTGCAGATCGGTTAATAAGTTAATGGGTGTCCTGAATTCAGCCTGAATGTATTGGCGTATTGCGCCCACTACGCACCAACAATAGAGAACTCTTCGGGCTAATCGGCACTAATTTCAAGACGCTCAAATAGATTCATACCCGTCAATACAGTGCCGTAGATCCCAGGCGAGCCAGAGGATGCGTTACACCAGTAAAGGTTTTTGAACGGTGTACGATCATCCAACCGCGTGGTGGTATTTTCAGGCCGCATCGCTGAACCATAAGCATTACCTAACGGCGCCAGACAAAAGTCTTCATTGGTTGTGGGCGAGCCTACGACCTTGACTTCAATATGATCTCGCAAATCCGGCACGTGATGCTCTACCACCAGATCGATCATTCGTTCAGCAAAGTCCATTTTCAATGTCATGTAATCGTGATGACTTCTATCGAGTGCGGCTTTGAAAGGCGCATAGGGCGTGAATGTGCCGATCTCCATAATATGACCACCCGGCGGCGTACTGGTTTCATCTGAACTATGAGTTGTTGGCGTTGAGATAAAAAGCCAGGCCTTTTCTACGTCTAGCTTTCGACCAGACTCCCACATGGTATTCATGTCCCAATCAAAAAAATGCCAAGTGTTGTGATTACCAAAGCCATATTTTTCTGGTTGGTAACTCGGCTTTAGACCTAGATAGACCATCACGCCAGTATCGGAATAATCGTACTCAAGCAGCCGGCGATCACGCTTTGAGAAATGCTCCCAACCAATCAGCCCCGCGGCAGCCTGCGGATCCATATTGCAGATGTAATTTTTCGCCGTGAAGGTTTTACCGGATCGCGTTATTAGGTCGGTCACCGCGCCATCTCCAGCGCAAATATTGACGACCTCTTCCTCGAAATACACAGCACCATCATGCTCCTCAACAAAGGAAACGAGGCGCCGCATGTAGTACTTAAAGTGTCGTGTTGGGTAATAAGCACCGGAACCATAGCCACCTAGCAGGCCAATAAAATAAAGCACTGATAACTCGTTAGGAGGCAACAAATGATCGCCCGCTTGAGCTGTTAGAATGGTTCGCGCCTCGATTGAAACACGACAGTCATCAAACAAATCCTGCACCGTTGCATTACGATATTTCATCAGTGTCGGGAAAAAAGGGGCTTTGACGATGTAGTCCCACCAGTGAACTTGTTTCGGCAAGTTGGCCATTTCCTTACGAATCGCTTTGACGACTTTGAAGAACCCATCAAGTCCTGTGGTTTGTGGATAAGCTGCTTCAATATTTCGCTGCAAACTTTCCCAACCATATGGAATTTTGACGCGCGTACTGTCAGGCATGATCATATGGTCATAGCCATCCTCATCGAATAGCTCAAATGTGATGTCGTCCTGCAAACCGATTTGTTTCAAAAACTCATTAATCTTGCCGCCTTCACCACAATCTCAGATGTAGTGAACTTGGGCACAAAATTCATAGCCGTGCATTGAGAACGTATGGGCATAACCACCCGGCACGTCATGGGCTTCCAACATACAAACCTTATAACCCGCATTCGCCAATAAGGACGCACAGGTCAGCGCGGCGTTTCCGGTACCAATAAAAAGATAGTCGTATACCTGCTTGTCGGATTGGTTGCGATAGCGCGCATCTTGTAAGGCGCGCTGTTCGGAACTTAGCGCACCGGTGCTATGCTTTTTCAACAGGCCGTCTCCTTTAGAAATCAGGGTGAAGATAATAAAGCACGTTTCGAAGCACATCTCAAAACTATCCGTCGGGGGACAAGATAGCCGGTTCATTAAGGCCCCAGCGATCTTTTCACCAACGTGCAGAAGAATGAGACCGCAGGGGGTATTAAAGGCGATTTTAGGTCGTCATCCAACCCCCCCTTAATCTGCCTGTTTGGACGCCTCGGTCGAGGCGATAAATGACTCTCCGCGATCACTAGGCTTCTATATTGCTACAATGTGAATTTGACTTCATGTTACAGCTATACTGATAACAGAGTCTCATCAAGGAGAGTTTGTTATGACACATGAAATCAAAACAGAGAAAGCGCTGCGTGATTTGATAGGCAACCCGGTGCATGAGCTCGTCGTTGCAAAAACAACGCCCATCATAACCGCGCCCATTCGTCGCTACATTGAGCGTTCACCCTTCGTATGCCTTGCTACTTACGGGATTGATGGTGCCTGTGACCTAAGCCCAAGAGGCGATCCTCCCGGCTTCGTCAAAGTACTGAATGAAAAAACACTATTTTTACCGGAACGGCCCGGCAACAAACGACTCGATAGCGCGATCAATATCATTCAACAACCACAATTGTCCTTGATGTTCATGATACCCGGCACGTTGGAAACAGTGCGAGTCAATGGAACAGGTGTAATGACCACGGATCCTGAGCTGTTATCGCTGAGTTCGGTCAATGGAAAATCGCCCGAACTCGGCGTGCTGATCACGGTTGGTGAAGCACTGGGACATTGTTCGAAGGCGTTTCGCAGGTCAAAGTTATGGCAGTCGGACTATGCGCGCCGAGATGGCGTGCCGAGTCTCGCAGAATTAATGACAGGACACCTCGACCTAGATGAAGCTCTGACTGCAGAGTTAGACGCGGGCATTAAGAACGATGTGTTGACGAGAATGTACTAGAGTTGCCCTCATTCATTGCTATCTATTTGTAACCACCCTGCAGAAACCGATAGAAAGGTTTGTTTACCCAAACATCCTCTATCGTCATATCTATGCTCTGATCAGACAACGCGGCTGTAACAGATTCAACTTTGTCCCGAAGAACCGTTAGCGTAGCCTCGGTCGTATCTGAACGCAGCAGTATGAGATTGATGTGTTCAAATCCCTCGATGTTTGTTTCGCTGTAATAGAAAGGTTGCCACCAGGAATCCGCAATCAAACCCTGTTCGTTTTCGTCATCTTTTTTTGCATAGCGAGTGACGACTTGGTGGAAATCGTGCTTTGCAGCGGCAGTGTCAAATTCAAAAAATACGACCCATTCGCGACCGTTTACCACACGAGTGCCATCTTTCAAGGTTGCTACATTGTCACCCGGTACACCCCATTCATCTCGAAAAAGGAAAGCAGAAATTTTGGGAGCGGCGTACAAGAGTCCATTAATATTTTCACTCTTCAATAGTGCGTTAAGCTGCTTAAGATGCACGACGCTTGAGTGAGAGTAGGTAAGTGTTCTGCGCGGGTCGAATCCAGCACTAATATTCGCTTTTCGAAGATCGTATCCGGTAATCACCCCCTTACTTAAAAGTTCATGAAGTGAATTGATAAAACTTTTTTCCTTTAGAAGCTCTTGATGGTCACCGATTTTGTCGAGTCTTGACAAGGTAACTGCGTCGCCGAAAGGACCCATGAGGTGATCATTTTTAGCAATGCTCGCCAGCTTGAATCGCTCGAACGCAGTTATAACGCTGGATTCGTCATCCACATCTGACGGCCGAAGAATCCCTGCAGACACGAGCACAGCAGCCGAACGTCGTTCACTCATTGTCAGCTGTTTGCCTGAACCATCGAGCAAAGACTCCACTTTCATCGCATCAAACGTAGATTCAAGCGCACGTAGACTGAGTTCATCAACAATAGATAAAAGCGTTGTTGCCTGGGCATAGGGCCCAATGAATAGGCTTATAATGAGCAACACTAAAACAGGCATTATTGGCTCCGGTGGGGTTTTGGCTTTAGGTAAGTTAGAACCATCATAATTTGCATCTATACTTCCTGCCAGAGCAATCTACCTTGAACCATGCCCCTAAGCAGACAGCCTCTGCGTCGTTCCAAAAACGGTAGGGGTCGATTGCGAGGCGATGATTGGAGATTAAGTATCGAATTTATATTGCAGTGAACAAACCCTTTTAGGTGGTTCGCTACTTCGACATTTTTCTCCTACCTCACTATTTTTTGTTAGGGCCAGGGAAAAACATGTTCGTCGTATGCTGATAGATTTTATATTCAGGGCGCTTCTGCGCGGAGTAATATTCCGATGGTTCTGCACCGGTATCGTAGACCAGGGTGCTGTACATCTTCCAAGAAGCAAACAATAGACCAGCTCCCAGCAATAACCAAATACCTAAAGACTCTACTTCATAAAGCGCCAGCCACGAAGGTATAGCCGCAATAATCAATCCGTTCCACACCATCCATTCACCGAAGTAGTTGGGGTGTCGACTGTATCTCCATAACCCTACATTGCAGACCCTATTTCTTTCACCGGCTTTTTTCATGGTTAGTAGGAAGTTTAGCTTTTGCATATCGGCGATCGACTCCATGGCGAACGCACCGACACAAACCAATAGCCCAATAATCTCCAGTAAGTGGATATGTTCACTTGGGTTTGCGGCAATAACAAAGGCGGGCATCGCCAAAAAAGACGCATTGGCCAGGCCCTGCCAGAGGGCGTCGACTTGCATGGCCAATGGTGTGTTCGTTTTACCGGCTGCAAGCCATCGCTTTTTTTGATATTCATAGCGAGGAAATTCCTTCTTTAGTCGTCCCATCGACCACAACTTCAACGCACCTAAGCCCATGCGACCGCCAACAAACATGTACACGACACTCACCATCGCCGCTCGCAAAGGCTCTCCATCACTTAGCAGCCAGGTCAAGCCGCCAATGATTGTAAGCCCCAACGGCCAACCAATATCCACATACGACATGCGGCCAGTGAGCCAGATAGGAAGGCAAACGACGAGGCTAAACAGGACTAATTGCAGCAGACCATTGTATAAGCCGATAGCCGCAAAGGTGTCAGTGAACAGTAACAATACCCAGCCGGCAATAAAGGGCAGAAGGGATTTAAAATACTTCATAAGTCTTTTCTACCAGTAGGGGAAGCAAGGATGACTGCAACTCGAGTCGCTTATCGAAAAGGCGCACACTATCATTTTAGCTTGGAGAAACCCAACGAGATAACATAAAAAACGAAACACATGAAGGTCAAGCTCCAGAGATCTCACAGGTCTGAAAAATTAGACTCTGCGCTTTTCTATTCTCAGTTATGACGCAAGCAAATTTCGCAAACTCAGCGGACAATGTTGATCTGGCGCTAACCAATCTAAATTCGTAAAATTTTCGGGTGTCGAATAGGGTTCGCAGGCAAGTTGCCTATTTGCAATCAGATAAGCGAGTCACAACATTAGTAGATTAATGCGCCCCTGAGTATGCCCGAAACCAGTGCGAGCTTTAAATTTACTGGGATCTAAAATTGCTTTAGAGATCACCTTCATTGAATACTTTACGAACTCTTTCTATCCGTCGGCGATTCACACCTAGGTCTGAGTAACCCATTCGTGCAGAAGAGCGCACTTGAATGACGCCCTGCTCCGGCAAAAGGACAAATCTTACATCGTCCACGAAGCCGAAAACTGAACTACGCACCTCGGCTGAAAGCATGTTTGGTTGTTCATGGATGATCGTCACGCGACTTTCACTGAGTAATGCCGCTTTAAGTCGGACAATCGCCTGTTTTGGCTCGTCATTAAACGAAAATCGCTCTATAACTTGCGACGTGTTGGACTCTTCACTGGAAACACACTTAGGTGTGCTAGGACATTTCATATCAGTCGTATCGACATGTTGAGTAACGGCACATGATGACATTGTCACCAAAACAGCGACGATTAATGTCAATTTACTGGTATTTGTTTTAAGTATTTGTTGAAAAGCTTCGAAAGAACGTGCCATTTTACTGCGCCCAATATCTCTATTTACACCTTACGTCATCCGAAAGTCGAATGCGCATTAACCATCATCCTTCCCAACCGATCTGCGGAAAATACAGTCTACAAAAACGATTCGAACATCTCGTCGACCTCCAAGTCAGGACTTTCCTGATGTCATCTTTGACATTTTTTAAAATGGTAACATTTATCACAACAACCGCAAAAATGGCATCAGTCATATCATCGCTAAACATCTTTCAAAAATAGCGAACGTTCAAAATGCTAAGCAGGATCCACGAAAACCTGACGGCGCAAGGGTCGATAGTCTTATCTCAGTTCGAATCCAAAACCAAAATGTTTAGTACGCTTATGGTAAGCCGAAATATCTTTTGCGTAACCACTGTAATAATAGGCAGTTAATATGAAATTATTAACATTAAGTCCTAAGGATACTTGTCCACCAACATTTTCGAACGGGGACCACAAGCCCGTTTGCAGCTCGACTCTACCCAACATGCGAAGACGCACTTTTGCCGTTTGATTTCGCCATGTTTCACTCAGCCGCAATATTGGGATCTCATCAAGCGAGAACATACGATCACCAACGGCGCGTAATCCATCGTAATTTTCGATCTGGGGCTGATTTTTTGGTATCGGTGCCCAGAAAATCTCATCATCATTCTTGAAATACCAGGGCCGTATTTCTAATTGATATTCCCACCAGTCATTGTCGATGATGCCTCCGGGCTTACTGGTACGCTGATATCTAAACTGTGTGTACCAAGATGATCGACTCACCCGCTCTAGAGCCGCTGCCTCACCCCAGCGATCGGCAATTCCCTTAAACTCGGCGGCCGCCTGAGAGGCATTGCTAGCGTCTTATTGACACCATTTGATTCAAACTCGACATGAGACTCATTTAGCGTCTGCCCATTTGAGTGATGGAATACGCCAATTCGATATTTCTCAATATGTTCACTTTCATCTGCATCCCACTCAAACGCAATGCCAGGATTCTGCGACGCAGAAATTACAGGGCTAGAATCAGAGATATCTTTGCCTGAAAACGCTTGAAAATCATATGAGCCGTTATAGATGAAGTAGAGTCTGGAGGTATTCCCCCATTCCCAAATAGGACACTTCAGTGAAATATCAAACTCGATATGATCTGCACCATCTTGATTATTACTGCCTGCAACCGTCGAGTAACTGAAAAAAATAGAGTCGTCGGAAGTCAACTTTGATAAAAACCAGATATGACTTTTTTCTTTTCGCTAGAGCCTTCTCCATTCGTTGCTGAAGAACTAGCGTTTGACTTAACCGCGTCTGAATCTAAAGAAAGGCTTAGTGACTATCCGATCTTTCGGCCTCAGTAGCTTCGTCATAACATGAGCCGAAATGCATAATTTACCTTGCACCCGCATTTCCTAATCACGTCATCCAGCGCAAAGCTTGTATTCATAAACATGCAAACCAACTAAGGCAGGGGAAGTTCTCATCAGAACCAGCCTGCTAGCCACGGGTGGGGGGGGAATGCCCTTTTAGCGTGTGATCCTGCGTTAATACAATGTTTCAAGTTGTCCTTATCTAACGCATCAATTCCAGATAACTCCAGCGCTCAGAAAGCACTTGCCAATACTGAAAAGAGCGATCATCTGATGTTTCATTTGTGCCCTCTTCAACCGAAACAACATAGGGTTCTGCTAATTCATATGCGTATTGCTCTAATGAATAGGCGATCGCTTCAAGCGTGCCACGGTCAAACTGTATATCAAAGATATCGTTTTCAGATCGGCTCGCTGTTTCGGTTGGAACGCCGTTTAACAGAGCGGCAATCTGACGCCCAGGCAAGCTACCACTGGGCAATACCTTCAAAGTGTCGAGCAACTCGAGTCGCGTGATGAGGTTGAGATTGTTTAAGTTCGCCATAGCATTTGTACGATTGAAATACACGGATCGTTCACTTTATCGGCTTGTTTCTGACGAGACAGATCGGCGCATTGTCCTGCTAGAAAAAGCCAGCCTATTATCCAAGATATTATTACTCTACAAGCGATATAACACGGCGAGCAAACCAACCGTGGTCAGAACCACTGTATAAGGCAATGCCATAATAACCATGCGCATGTAGGACAGTTTAATCAGCGGTGCCAATGCGGATGTCAGAAGAAACAGAAACGCCGCCTGGCCGTTAGGCGTAGCCACACTAGGTAAATTTGTTCCCGTATTAATAGCTACCACCAATTTATCAAAATGATCTCGGGTAATATCACCAGCATCAAAGACGGATTTAATTTCGTTAATGTAAACCGTTGCAACAAATACATTATCACTAATAGCGGACAGGGCCCCATTGGCTAAGAAGAACATGCCAGGTTGAACTGCTGGATCTTCAGCGAGTACCCATGCAATAACGGGTGAGAATAGATGTTGCTCATGGATAACAGCGACGATTGCAAAAAATACGACTAAAAGCGCAGTGAATGGAAGTGCTTCCTCAAACGCGTGACCAATGCGATGCTCATCAATGACGCCGTTATAGGCTGTTAGAAGTATGATTACCATCAGGCCAATTAACCCAACCGCGGCCCAATGGAACGCAAGCCCGAAAACCAAAATTATCGCGACTACAAATTGAACAATCAAAGCGGCATTATCGCGTTGAGTACGTTTTGAATCCTCGTGATCACTTGAGGCTTGGAGCACTTGACGAACGGCGTCTGGCAATTGAGCGCCGTAACCGAAAAGCTTGGTCTTCTCGAGAAGAATGCAGGTTATCAGGCCGCAGACTAACACTGGCATTGTCACCGGGGCCATTTGGACAAAGAACTCAATAAAATTCCAGCCAGCTCGCTCAGCAATCAACAAGTTTTGTGGTTCACCTACGGTTGTGCATACGCCACCTAGGGCAGTACCGACAGCGCCATGCATTATTAGTGTACGCAAGAAAGCTCTGAAATCTTCCAAGTTAGTTTGATGTTCAGCAAGGAGACCGCTGTCATCGGTATGATCGTGGTCTTCATCAGTGATTGCTTTTCCCGATGCGATTTTGTGATAAACCGAATAAAACCCGACTGATATAGTGATTAGAACCGCCGTTACGGTTAGTGCATCTAAAAACGCTGACAGAAGAGCACCAGCAAAACAGAACATAAATGAAAGTACCGTTTTAGACTTAACGCCCAAAAGAATTTTGGTGAACACAAACAACAACATGTCTCGCATGAAGTAGATACCTGCGACCATGAACATAAGTAGCAGAATTACCTGCAGATTGGCCGAAACTTCAAGGTAAACCGCATCCGGACTGGCCAAGCCGAGCATGATAGCTTCAATAGCTAAAAGTCCACCTGGTTGAAGTGGATAGCACTTCAATGCCATAGCAAGAGTAAAGATAAACTCAGCAATTAAAGCCCAACCAGCCAAAACGGGTCCTGCGGTAAATAATAGGATTGGGTTTAGAATCAAAAACGCGATAATGGCCGACTTATACCAATCGGGCGAATCACCTAAAAAGTTCTCTTTGAATGCTTGAGGCATGGTGGATGCCATATGGAGTCTCCTTGCTTGTGGACTGCGATGATAAACAGAGTTTCCCTAGATTTCAAAAGTATCCTAAGCGACCGCATGTTTGCAGTCCGGCATACAAGCAGGACAATCATTGATAAACACTATGGAAAATGGATTTCTGAAGATGCCGCTTTTATGGCTCAAATGGCATCAGATCGACTCAAAATGACCCGCACACGCCGCTTCGAATGAGAATAAGTAATTTAAACCGTCTTTCTTTTTTGTCATCCATGGTCTTTCCTATCAGCGAAGTAATTTTCCCGACCTAAAACCCGCGCACCAAAATGACGCAAACGTTTACAGCATAAAGTCGTTGTATTAAGTTGAGATTTAAGCTTTTGCCGCGCCAGAGTCACGCTGTCGTTTTCTCAGTGAAGAAATGCGGTTACACCATCGACCGGTCTTTGGTGCCAGCTTGGCGATTTACCATCAGCCTGAGTGGCGCTTGACGTCAGAAAAACTAATTGACGCCGCTATAGATTGGGAGCTGCCACCGCCCTCTAACTTCTCCATCATTCAAATTGACGATCTACCGACAAGAAACGAAATACCGGAGCCACGCTTACATATTCGCCTAATTTTGCCACCACGCCTGTCGCTTCTCGCCATGCAAGATAGGCATCATACTGATCTTTAGAACCCCATTTACTGATAATTTCGACCACTTCGCTATCATCCGACATAGAGCATGAATTAACTTCAGTGCATCCATTATAAGACCTTGTGTCAGGCAATATTCCGTTGAACCAATCTGAAAATTCAAGTCGCTTTTCTGGTTTTATTTTGAGCTGAAGATTAACAATTAACATGTAGTACCCCTTAAATATAATTTCATTAGCTACCGACCTTTCCGCAGTACTTCGGGTCAGCATTCTTGCGAACATCTTTTACGACGGGTCCGACTTCTTTTCGAAAAAACCGCAGACAGTATCCTCGATTAAAACGAAACACGCCGACTTTTTATATGCGACGCAATTAGCGAAAAATTCATATGTCTCTTATAGTTTTGTTTATAGTCGCTAAGGTTCAGGAAGTATTTAATGATTAGCTCTGACTCGCATTGAAAATTATCAGCGCAAGCCAGAGCCTAACTCAACCGTTAATTTACTGTGGAAACATCTTCAAAAACGCATCCATATCGAACTGGTTGCCATATAGCATGCTGCTGTTTAATGCTACGTCAGCTGCGATTGCGACGGCGGTCTTGATTTCTTCGTCTGTGGCGCCAGCAGCCTTAGCCATCGCAGTATGCGCAGGAATACAATACACACATTTAGACGCTACTGAAGCAGCAAGTGCGGCCAGTTGAGCATACTTTAGAGGGACCACCCCGTTAAATACATTTTGTTCTACGGCATTGTAATAGGCTTCAGTTGCAGCTTGATTAGCGGCCGGATGAAGCGCGATCAACGGATTGCTTGATTTTGCCTCGCGGATATCTGAGGTTTTGTGATCATCAGCAATCACAGTGCCGGAGAAAAGTACTGCAAACGTAATAGTAACTAATGCTTTCAAATACATAATTTCATCTCTTTATAAAAATAAAGTGGACATCACTTAACGAACCAGCATGCATAAAATAAAGTCCGAAAAACATTCCCTGCACTCGATTTTGGCTACTTCAAGGCATTTGAATGATCAACGATCTCTACTTCAAAGCGTATACATCAATAGACATTGTCCTATTCAATCCGTCCATAACTAGTCGATCCAAATTTTGAGTGCCATCAGAAATATTGACGAGCTGTTCCATATGAATCAATGCGCCATCTCGATACCATATTCCAACTCCCGTGCCACCAAAGACTGTTGACTCGTTAGCAAATCCACGACCTTCAAACGTATAGGTGCCACCATCACGCGCGGCGTTATAAGCCAAAATGAAGGTCATGAAAACGCGACCGTATTGTCCCATCTGCGTCTCAGCGGTTACGATCGTGCTTTCCTGACCCAAAGCAATGGATGTTATAGATAATTCTGCTTTCGGCTGACGTGCTTCTAACGAAAGTGCATGATGGTCAGCCTGCGCAAATACTGCAGAGAGCGAGACTAACGAGGCCAGTGTTAAACAGACTAATTTTTTCATGTTGTTCCTTTTATATTATATTTGGGCCATAAAAGTTACGTCATTTGAGCCTAGCAAACAACAAATTAATTTCGCGATACTCTAGACCTCATTAATAGTTCTGTTTTTTGTTCTTTGGCGTAAAGAGGTTAGAAAGTACAAGGAAGCTAAATAATTAGTTTAACCCTCCGCCTCTTTTAACCTCCGTGCCAAATCCATCCCCTTAACTTTACAACCTCTAAACGCTTCAAAATGTTCGATCAGTCGTATCTATACTACCTACCCCCCTTGGCCTCCTGCCGGGGGGAGTTATGTCTTGGGCCTTTAAACTCTAAGCAGAGACATGGCTAGGGTAAATAGTTGAGATTCTTCTGGGCTAGATTGTGATGAAGAGTTTGAATTTGCGTGGTATACGATGCGGAACAAGAGAAGGGGTTTTGCTGTTGATATATCGCTAAGAGCTAGGTATATCAGCGGGTTTGGCTAAAAAAATGGCGGAGAGGGAGGGATTCGAACCCTCGGTGAGATTACTCCCACACTACCTTTCCAAGGTAGCTCCTTCGGCCACTCGGACACCTCTCCATTAAGACGGCTCGAATCGTTAACGGCCATAAAAAGTCCATGAACAGAGCGCTATTATTTATTATCAATAGTACCGTGAACAAAACTCAAACAAGCTTACACAATTCGAGAAAGTTAGAAGTCACCTCAGCCGCATCCCGGCACACGAACTTATCGCTACCGTTGCTCCCTTCCGGGCCTGGCGGGGTTCACAACTTGTTGTTGCGAGAGGACCGAGGTGAGCGGAGATTATATTACAAACTTTGCCAAGCCTAAAGGGAATTTACCCAGTGTTCTTCAGATATAACGGAAATAGATGATCCTTGCTGCCTTAGATCTACCGCATGCTCAATACTTCGGCCGAAACTGGTGTGAACCCAGTCGGGGCTGCTTAACTCACCAATCACCAAATAGTCCGTCGCCATATTAGGTGCTTCGACGATATCACCGCCAAGCTCTAAAATCGCTTCTTCACAATCGAGCTCGCTACCAAAGACAAATCGCCCGGTTAAGCAGAAGGATTTACCGGTGAAGTCGATCTCTGGTTGGGGGTTATCCAAGGGAAGCGCTGTCGACCTATTGGGCTCCTGATAGATCAAACTCTCACCCGTGAGGTCTCTCAAGGTCAGTAATAGCTCCGCACGTTCAGACTCTGACAATATACCATCTCGCAGCATCTCAACGAGTCTTGCATAGAGTATGTTCACAGGCCATCTATCTGCGATTTCCCGATGATTCTCAATCCACTGCCCTAGAAAAATAGCTTCCTGCTCGTCCACGCGGCCATCGGCAATGACACCTCGGCAAACGCCGATAAGCTCATCGATAAGTCGATCTTGAATCTCGTCTTTGGTTGTTAATCTTGCTTGCTTTGACATATGTTCCTCAAAATAGATCGTACTACTTGTTTTTTATCTGACCCAATATAACACGGGCGCTATCGCACCAATTCAATCGTGTTGCTAGTTCGCGCTTCCATTCATCGGTTGCCAAAAAATCGAGCGGCTCTCTAAAGCCAGCCAACCGCAAATCATCGGTGAGATAAATATCATGTTCAGCGACGTTTGTACGTTCTGCGATCCAGTAAACTTCGAAAACAGCCAGCGGACACCAATAGCGTGTCAGGCAATCATAGCCCGATTCACCGTCGTCCCACTCATGCACTTCACAACGAAGCTCTTTCCATTGCGCGCTCAGCAGATCTTGTTGACTTACACGCTTTTCCATTGCGAGACGTAATCCTCGACGACTAAATCCGTGGGCACTCGGGCTTTCGACTCGCCCTTACCCATGTATATGTAACCGATAATTTTTTCATCTTCACAAACGCCTAAACCATCACGTACAACCGGGTGGTAAGCCATACTGCCTGTACGCCATATCGCACCAATATGCTGCGCATATGCTGCTATCAACATATTCTGCACTGCTGCACCAGCCGAGAGCATTTGCTCTATTTCAGGCACCTTCGGGTGTTTTTGTAAACTTGCAATCGCAACAACAATCAATGGTGCTCGCAGCACCTTCGATTTCACTTTTACCTGCGCGACATTCGATAAGGCTGCATCATCCTGTAGTTGTGCTTCAAGAAACAGCTCGCCCAGACTAAATAAGTCATCGCCACTTATTGTTAGGAACCGCCAGGGACGAAGTTGAGCATGGTCCGGTGCTCTAAGCGCCGCCTTAAATATAATTTCCAGCTCACTGTCATCGGGCAATTCAGACCCCACTCTCGGGATTGAGACACGATTAATAAGGGCTTCAATTGCTTCCACTGATTTCTTTTATCCCGCTGTATTTAGACAATTTTTAGTTGGCGTATTTGTATCACATTTTGATGTGATAAACATTGAATTAGCATGCCTGTCGCGAACACAGTCACACTCACGCTACTCGCTGCGGATATTTGTTACACTGTTTTCGTACCCTAATGCGCGACAATGAGCATGATTAGAGATCATCGACCTTACTGGCTCAATAAACTTTACGCCTACTATGAAGACTGGTATGGCCGACATTTCACCTCCCCTCACTTTAAATCGTTGGGACGAAACTTCACGCTCATGAAACCTTGGTACATCGACGTCAGTGGCGACCATATCTCCGTTGGCGATAATGTCCACATGATCACTGCAAAGGATAGGAGAATCTCCTTCTCTACATGGCAGTTTGAGGACTACCAAGGACATATTTCTCTTGATGACAATTGCCTAGTCTGCCCTGGTGTACGCTTTGATTCCGGCTCTGGGATAACGGTTGGAAAAAATTGCATGTTCGCTGCAGGTGCCTACATCACCGATGCCGACTGGCATGATATTTATGATCGAACCCAAAGCGTTGGCAATACTCAACCCGTTCAACTCGCCGACAATGTTTGGATCGGTGATGGGGCTGTAATCTGTAAAGGTGTAACAATTGGCGAAAATAGTGTGATTGGCGCAGGGTCGGTTGTTACGTCCGCGATACCGGCAAATGTCATCGCCGCAGGAAATCCAGCGAGGGTCGTAAAAGAATTAGACCCTCATCGCGAGATTGTCACTCGCGCATCGCTTTTCACTGATCCTGATGCGCTTAATTTCAAGATTGATCAAATTAATCGCTATGTACTTACTAGCAACAGTCTTCTTAACTGGATTAGAACCTGCTTCGCACCGAAGCGTGGGGATTAAAATAGCTTACTGACGCCAGACTCTAATATCAGCACCCATATCACTCTCGTGGGAACGGTAAGGATTAATGTCAATTCCACCACGACGTGTGAAACGCGCTTGCACATTCAATCTATCGGGGGCGCAACGATTCATTAGGTCGACAAATATTCGCTCGACAACCTGCTCAGCAAACTCAGCATGCTCGCGAAAAGAAATCAGATATTTCAGCAGACCTTGTTGGGAAATACTTTGCCCATTGTACTGAATTTGGATACTCGCAAAGTCGGGTTGGCCCGTCATAGGACACAGCGAGCGAAATAAATGCGTGAAGAGCGTCTCTCTAACAATGGTATTACTCTCAACAACCAAAAAGTCGGGGTTCCAATAATAATCATCAATATCGACTTCTAAGTGATCCAGGCTCTGCCCCATTAACCCCGCCAGTCCTTCAATCTGTGATTGCTCTTCTGAAACGAAGGTGACACTAACAGGCGCCTGAGCCGCAAGTGTTAGATCAGATTCCAAGGTGGATATGACTTCAGCACGGTTGGCAAATTTTGTATTGCTGTAGGAGCCAAGATAAAGCTTGAGCGCTTTAGACTCAATAATGTTCACTGATTTAGCGGGTATATGAAATTGCGCCAACGCAATTTCAGGCTTACCTCGTCCATTTAGCCACGTAAACTCGTAGGCATTCCAAACATCCATACCTCGAAAAGGTAGCGCTTCTTCGGTAATGCCCAAAGCGGTACGTTGCTTCATTCGAGGAATAGAGTCCAGCAAAGACGGCGTGTACGTTGAAATGTACTCGTCCCTATCGCCATTGTATGCTGAGGTTCTCAGCATTGTTTCGTCCGACATTGGAATGTGTTCCTGGTAAATAATTACAACCCGCACGGGATGTGGGGTTATCTATGAGCATGCTCAACGCGCAAGTTCACTTGAATGTACGCCAATTGTCAAATGACGGACTATTAAGCCTTTGGGTTCTGGACATAAGGTCAATTTTTAGTCACCACCGGCAAGTTGTTACAACAATCATCAAAATAGAGCTGAACGCTGACATAGGTGAAAGTTATAGGTATTCTTGCGGCTCTTTTAGAAACAGCGAAACGTTATGTCACAGAACCAAAGATATTCACTCCCAATAATTGCGTTGCTACTGTCACCATTAGCATTCGGTAATGAGGCCCTGTCATCACTTGAGGAGGTTGTCACAACAGCCTCTAGAATAGATCAACAAGTCAGCGACGTACCCACCAACATCAGTATCATCAGCGACATCGAGACGATTGGCGCAACTCACATTAACGAAACGATGCAAAAAACATCCGGTGTTTGGATCAGTCGAGGTAATGGCCAAGAAAGTCTTATTTCCATCCGCTCCCCCGTTCTAACGGGCGCTGGTGGTTGTGGTGCTTTCCTTACTAGTCAGGATGGAATTGCTCTGCGGGCAAACGGCTTCTGTAATGTGAATGAACTGTTCGATGCCAACTCTGAACAAGCAAGCAGGATTGAAGTCATCAAGGGGCCAGCGACTGTTTCTTACGGCTCCAATGCCATGCACGGCATGATCAATGTCATCACCCCCGACATCACTGATCCTGAATACTTTTCATTCGAAGGCGGTGAAAACGATTACTTTCGAGCAAAGCTATCAAAGGCAACCGAGAACTGGCGAATTGATATAAACGGCACCAGTGACGGTGGCTACAAAGAAGACGCAGGATACGATCAACAAAAAGGAACATTGAAAAACACATCGACGCTGGCAGGATTCAACACCACGACGGTATTGAGTTTCACCAATCTGAACCAAGAAACAGCTGGCTTTATTTCAGGTACTGACGCGTACAAAGACGACGATTTGAAAGAGCTAAACCCTAACCCGGAAGCCTACCGCGATAGCACGACCGTGCGTCTTTACTCAACCATGGTTAAAGAATTATCTTCGGGCACCACCCTGGTTCTAACACCCTATGTTCGCCACACTGAGATGGAGTTTATTCAACACTTTTTACCTGGCAAAGCCGTCGAGGAAAATGGTCACGACAGCATTGGATTGCAATCGTCATGGCACAAAGAGAACTGGCGCTGGGGTGTTGACGCAGAATTCACTCAGGCTTACCTCGAAGAATTTCAGGCTGAAGCGATCACCTTTAATTCGTTCCTAGGCGCAACGATTCCGCAGGGACAACACTACGACTATGACGTTGATGCAACCACGCTAGCGGCATTTATCGAATACACAAAGGCGCTCACGGATTCTGTCCAGATAAGCCTCGGCGCTCGCTATGAATATGTTGAATATGACTACGACAACAACATGCTCTCAGGCAGAACCGACGATCAAGGCCTCCCTTGTGGATTTGGCGGCTGTCGCTTCAGCCGACCTGAAAGTCGAACGGATGATTTCAAGAATTTTTCACCACGCTTAGGCATTACCTGGAACGTGTCTGACCAAAGCCAGGTATACGGATTTGTCTCCAAGGGCTTTCGCGCACCACAGGCAACTGAACTTTATCGGCTTCAGGGTGCTCAAACAGTATCGAACATTGATGCGGAAGAACTCGACAGTATCGAAGTTGGTTTCCGTGGCAGCAATGACCGTTTCGCCTACGACCTATCTGTTTACTGGATGGAAAAAGATAACTTCATCTTCCGTGATTCAAACCGAGAAAGCGTCGATAACGGCGAAACATCCCACCGAGGTTTTGAAGCATCTGTTAATTACCAGGTTGTAGAAACTGTCTCAGCCGAGTTAGCCGCTGCCTATGCGATTCATCAATACGAAAATGACCCGCTGTTAGCGTCGACGCCCGTTTCAGGCAATGACATCGATACAGCGCCGCGCATCATTGGGTCTGCTCGATTGAATTGGCAACCGACAGAAAAACTCAACGGTCAGCTTGAATGGATTCACATGGATGAGTACTACACAGATCCTGAAAACCTTCACGAATATGAAGGTCACGATCTTTTCAATATTCGTGCGGAGTACCAATTCAGCCAACAATTCTCTGGTTTTTTGAGGGTCATGAATGCGACCGATACGGACTATGCAGAACGTGCTGATTTTGGTTTTGGATCTGATCGCTACTTCGTCGGTGAACCCCGAACAGTTTACGTTGGGATCCGCGCCGCGCTTTAATTGATGCATCAACAACGGAGTAAGAATTAGCCAATGAAATCTAGAGCTGCAGTTGCTTGGGAAGCCGGGAAACCTTTGGTCATCGAAGAAATTGATGTCGCTGGCCCAAAGGCCGGGGAAGTCTTAATTCGCATGGTCGCAACGGGCGTATGCCATACCGACGCATTCACCCTCTCCGGTGATGATCCTGAAGGGATCTTTCCGGCCGTACTTGGCCATGAAGGCGGCGCCATCGTTGAAGAGATCGGCCCTGGCGTCACCTCGCTCACACCTGGCGATCACGTTATTCCGTTGTATACGGCAGAGTGTAAGGTCTGCAAATTTTGCACATCTGGAAAAACAAATCTCTGCTCCGCCGTCCGAGCGACTCAAGGCAAAGGTCTGATGCCGGACGGTACGACACGATTCAGCCTAAATGGTTCACCTATTTACCACTATATGGGTACATCAACATTCTCCGAGTATTCCGTCGTCGCGGAGGTTTCACTTGCCAAGATCAGTAAGCAAGCCCCGCTCGATAAGGTTTGTCTATTGGGCTGCGGTGTGACCACCGGCATAGGCGCGGTACTCAATACCGCAAAAGCAGAACCCGGCGCGACGATCGCAGTGTTCGGACTTGGCGGTATCGGCTTAAGTGTCGTGCAGGGCGCTGTACTGGCCAAGGCTGGCAGAATCATTGTGATTGATACAAACCCGGATAAGTTTGTCATGGCCAAGCAACTCGGTGCGACCGATTGCATTAATCCGAAAGAATTTAGTGATCCCATTCAAGATGTGATCGTTGATATGACTGATGGTGGGGTCGACTACTCCTTTGAATGCGTCGGTAATGTAAACCTCATGCGCGCGGCCTTAGAGTGCTGCCACAAAGGCTGGGGTGAGTCGATTATCATTGGTGTCGCCGGCGCAGGCCAAGAAATAGCGACACGGCCTTTCCAGCTGGTCACGGGCCGTGTTTGGCGAGGTACGGCTTTTGGTGGTGTTAAGGGTAGAACGCAGTTACCGGGCATGGTTGATCAATACATGCAGGGGGAGATTAAACTCGATGAATTTATTACCTACACCATGGGACTTGAGGAAATAAACACTGCGTTTGATTATATGCATCAAGGTAAAAGCATTCGCAGCGTCATTGTTTTTTAGCACATTATTACCTCTTTAACGCGTTGTCGCCTTTATGGCTATTTCCGCTAGCGGCTCACACTGGGTAGATTAAACTTATGTGTCGACTGTTCGGCGGCCATTATTCTGGCGACGCGCCTACTTCTGCAGGTTGACTCTATCGGCGTTTCTTCGATCAGATGCGGGCAACCGCCTGTCCTTGTTCGTACAACGCCCTTCTACTCTTGCGTTTTCCATTTGCCCTGCGCTTTTTATTTCATGTGTACGTGACGGTATTCAATTGCCAAATTACACTCAAACCCGTTGGACTCGTTTAAATGCCATGTTTTGAAATCGTCTCCAACCGTTAAATCGGCAAATAGGCTTTTTATTATTTTTATTCACAGCGCAGGTTCGTGTCATTGATGCAATCTGTCACAACAGATTTAGGGGTTTCAAATTGTCTGACGCAAACCGGCAAAACATCTACGTTGCATCTAAGATCGTTTGATAGACGCCCATTAAAGGAAGAAAAACGACAAATAAAGCATAAAACATAGCGTATCAGCGCCCTTAACAATGCACTCAACAATACCGAAGCCATTGGCATTAATAAAAATTGACAAGCGACCACCCTGTCAATGATGATCAAGTCAGAAATCAATTTTGCAGTAGTTTTAGCCGTCCAATCATCCGAACCGATATTTTGCCATCAAAATACCCAAAGTGGGTTGACGAACCGGCCTAACATCCATAGAATGCGCGGCTTCTCGATTGTATGTGTCCCCATCGTCTAGAGGCCTAGGACACCTGGTTTTCATCCAGGCAACAGGGGTTCGACTCCCCTTGGGGATGCCAATTGCGAAAGCTTATTGAGTAATCAATAATAGGCATTTAGTCTGCATAGCAGACGACAAGTAAGACACTATTTGATCGAGTATTGGCATTACGATTAAATAGAGCACCATAAAGCGGGTGTAGCTCAGCTGGTAGAGCGGTACCTTGCCAAGGTACAGGTCAGGAGTTCGAGCCTCCTTACCCGCTCCAAACTTCAACGGGACCTTTTTGGTCCCGTTTTAGTTTCTGATATAAAATAATTTTGTCCTCACCGTACGACACTGCCTACAACCACTTAAATCTAAAACCTGCGCCTACTCATCTATATTTTGATAATCTAACGTCCACAGGCCATAACCGTGGTTATGGTATGCGTTAATTAAATGACAATAGGCTGATCCAGTGCACGTAGAACAAACACAATTCGGCATCACACCCGAGGGCGCAGATGTTTCACTGTTCAGCCTGAATAACGGCAACGGACTGACGTGCTCTGTTACTGATTTCGGCGCCACACTCTGTCGCCTTTACTTTCCTGACAAAACTGGCCGTCTACAAAATTTGGTATTGGGCTACGACGGTTTTGAAAACGTACTCGGCGACGCTAATTATTTCGGCGCAACAATTGGTCGATACGGCAACCGCATTGGCAACGGTCAATTTCAAATAGAGGGTAAACCATTTCAGCTAACCCAGAACGAGGCACGTAATCATTTGCACGGTGGCGCAGTTGGGTTCAACAAAAAGCGGTGGGACATCGTTGCCATTAATGACGACAGTATCACG